>Ga0209265_1000039_pt1 | contig 28702 bp, 31 predicted proteins | sample GraSoiAngelo_103_FD_185872 | JGI IMG/M metagenome (GOLD analysis project Ga0209265, IMG submission 185872) | Grasslands soil microbial communities from the Angelo Coastal Reserve, California, USA - 14_0903_05_20cm (SPAdes) (version 2) | ecosystem: Environmental > Terrestrial > Soil > Grasslands ...
AGCGGTCTCAATTGGTCTGCTGGACGATCTGAAAGAGCGTGGGCCGTTTGCGCCGGTCTTCGCTGAGCTGCGCCAGCCGGGCGAGGCGGTCGATTGGCTCGGCCACGGCTCGGGATCGTGACCGAGCCCGTCGACGGCGGGCAGCCGACCTACGGCCCGGACGATCTGCTGACAGTTGCCGTCGCGGCAGAAATCGCCAATCGCTGCGTCCGCACGATCCGCCGCGCCTACCGCCGTGGTGCCCTGATTGCTCATCAGGACGGCAACGGCCGCACGATCCGCATTAGGTACGCCGACCTACGAGTCTGGATGATGGCGAAGCCCGCTGTGCCAGAGCCCGTATCGGTCGAGCGTCCGGTCGGCGAGATTCGCCACCGCAAGCGAGCTGAGCGCCGCGCAGGGCCAAGCGAGAACTTGCGCTTGCTCAATGCCGCGCGGCAACGGCGGAACGTGCAACGGGTCTGATGGCTGCGCACACACAAGCTTTAAAAATTTTAATGCCGTTGATAAGCACCGCCCGGCGATGAGTCTTTTCCGGTGTGCCGCGCCCCGCGCGTCCGCTTCCGCCGCGTCGCAGTCCGGCGATCAGCTTTGGCGCGGCGCGCACGACGACGCTGCTGCTGCTCTTGCTGAGGACCGTCCCGCTTCACAGGCTTGTAGGGGTTTGCTTCGACTTCGGCTCGCGCGCGCTTGCACTCAGCCTCAAGGTCGATTGGCGGCTGGCCGTGGTAGCGGGCGATCAGGTGGCGGTAGTAGCGCTGCAAGGTCTCAATGTCGTGTCCCGCCCAACCCCCCAAGGGGTGAAGGTTCATACCGTGCGGTCCCATTACCAGCGTCGAGTGCAGGGCCATTGAGATTGCCGTATGTCGGCACTCGTAGAAGGTCATATCCGCAAGGCCGCTCGGCGCGTCGGGCGCTTGTGCTGCGACCTTGCGAGCTGGACGCCAAACCCTCGCGGTCCAACGTTTATAAGCAACGTCGTCCATTGCCAGCGGCACCGGCTCCCCTTTTGGTCCCGTCAGCCAAACTGGCCCGTCCTGATCGAGTACCTGAAAGACCAGACCGTTCGCGGGCTGAGGTCCGTAACGATCCTCCAGCGCTTCGCGGTAGCGCTGGATGCGATCCGACGCATTGGGCAAAAGCAACGCGGCCCTCGCGCCGGTCTTCAATCCCTCAATTACCTCAGGGTCACTTTCGCTTGCGCGTTGCAGCTCGACGGTTGTGTCATAGACGTTTTCCCAGGCGACTGACCGCCGCCATTCCGAAGGCCGAGACGCGATGGTAAACGCCATCGCTGCAACAAACGCGGCGTCTCGAAGTGGCAACAGATCATCCCGAGCGGGGCGGCTCAGGGCGGCCTCGATGATTCGCTCCAACCCTGTCGCGTCTGCGGCGTAGGCGAGCCGGGTTCGTTGGGATGGCGACGCCTAAGCCAGCGGAGAACCGCCCGAAGCAGCTTCAACACCTCGCGGCGCTTGGCCGGTCCCATGCCTTCCGAGACCAAGGTGTCCTGAAAGCGCGCGAGGGTTCCCTCATCATTCGAGATTCGATCCAGGCGGACCTTGGCGATTGAGCGTGTTGCAATCTCGTTGTCCCACATTCGGACGGCCTTCTCAGCGTACCCCTCGCTGACCTCCGGGCCGTGGATAGTCAGCCACTCGCGGAATCCTTCTTCGACGGTCATAGTCCGGGCGGTGTCCGGTTTGGCGACGGAGCCGTCGACCTTCACGGCCTCCCGCGCCCCGGCGAGGAATGCCACGGCTGCCTCCAATGCGCGGTCGAGGGAACCGCACTTGCGCTCGGAAAATGACTTGCGCGGCTGGCGGCGTATGCCGTCCTCGTCCTCCTCCCACCAGCGGACGGTGTAACTGACGATTGCACCAGTGTCCTTGCGGGCCATAGCGAAGACGCTCGACGGGAGTTCGTTCCCGTGGTGGTCGACCCCGATCTGTCTAAGTGCGAGTGCCATCTATGCCTACCTCTCGTTCGTATGTGCCTACCTCTGTGCCTACCTGTCGAACGAGCGGCGGTTTTGTCCCATCCCCTCCTAAGCCTTTTCGGCTCTATGGGCCGGGATGAGGGGGCAAAGCCCGTCGCTCCGGTAGCTCTACGGATGCTCCCTTAGGAGGGAGTCGCTCTATCCAGCTGAGCTATCGGGGCTGGATTCTGAAGGGTAGAGCCCGGTCACGGTCTTTCGCTTGGCTGAACTTCGGCTGCATCGAGGTTCTCCAAGTCCACGAGATCTTGGCTGCGGCCGGCGGCTTGCTTCATCGCACGTAGATCCTCCACCGAACAAACCGCCACGCTGACTCCGAGCACTTCGGTCTCGGTTGCACGCGATCGAAGCTCCTCGAAGTTCGGAACGCCCTCAAGTCCCTGAACGACGTCGCGGCGTCCAAGCTCTGTGTCGATTGCCATCTGTTCTCCGCTGGCGAGCTCCGCCGCGATCGAGAAGGGAGTTCCGAGCAGCGCCTCGCCTCGCTGCACGTGCCCGCCGGCCTCTACCGCCACCTCTGCGACCACCCTTAGGTTCTCGACGTCGGACGAGATGACGATGTCGATGTCCTTGGTGGCGCGAACGACGCCTCTTGCTCCCAAGGCGAGCCCACCGATCACACGAACTCCGCCCCTGCGGCCACCAGCCTCTGCAGGATCTCATCGAAGGCGGCTGACGTCATTGCCGCTGGGCGGGCGCTGCCATCTCAACAGTGCGTGACTCAGCGCGATCGTCTCGGCCAAGTTCACGCTCATAGGGCGTTGTGCGTCCTCGCGCAGCCGCCGGACGCGAACCGCCCTCAGCTGCTGCCGCAGGGTCCTTGGAGGCTTGGCTCGGCTGTTGAATCAAGCCATGGGGACACCGTAGCGGAGCAGGATAGTTCTCTCCTGATTGGGCAGCTAGGCATAAAGGCTCTCCGACGCCAGCTCCTGCGCCCGTCGGTTCCAGAGCTTGACCTGCATGAAGATGTCGTCGCCGTAGGCCTCGAGGGCGTCGAGGGCGAGCAGGGTGAAGCGGCCGTTGGAGATCTCTTCCTGATCGACGGTCTCCTCGTCGAGCTCGGCGGTTGCGGCGACGGCGCCCTGCACCAGGGGGCGGCCCCAGACGAGGGTTACCGCGCCGGCGCGGCCGTTCTCACCGCGCCAGCGGCCGACGACCGCGTCGTTGAGGTCAATTTTCCAACCGGGATTGTCTTCGGCGAGGACATCGGTGAAGTCGGCGGTGGCGCGGAGCTCACTCGGCTGGCCCTGCTCGGGCTGCACATAGGAGACGTGGCCAAAGAGCTCCAGTGCGCCCTCCGGACCCTCTGCGCGCGCCGTGCAGGGCACCCAGACCCGGCCACCCCAGGCGCGCTCGGGGTACCAGTCGAGCTCGGCGGGCGCCTCGACACCATCGGGAAGGTCCTCGATCTTCTTGCAGGCATCGTGGAAGGCCTCACCGAGCCGCTCGGCGAAACGGCCGTGCGGAATTCCCTCCTGGGTCGAGTCGGCGATGAACCGGGGGATCGGGCGGTGATTCGGCGGCATCAAAAGCACTCGCGCAGGTCTGCGGCGGCGCGCTCAGGAGGGTAGGTGTTGATGTGGACCCCTGTCGCGAACTCGAAGGAGGCCTTGATGCTGAGCCGTGGCGCGATGTCGACGTGCCAGTTGAAGTGCTCGGCGCCACGGGGGGCGGTGCGGACCCAGAGGTTTAGCTCGGGCGAGCTATCGAAGCGCTCAGCGAGCAGGCGCAGGGCCGTGTGGATCATCGCCGCGCCGCCGCTGTCATCGGCAAAGCTGGCGGCGCCCGAGCGCGGGATCACGCGCAGCTCGAAGGGCGAGCGCGAGGCCCAAGGGCAGATCAGCGCCGCCTCCTCGTCGATCGCGATCAGGCGCTCCTTGCGCCGCATCTCCTCGACCAGAATCTCGCTGAGTAGCCCGCCGCCCGCCGTGCGTTCGGCGTAGGCGCCGACCCGCTCGCGCTCCCGCGCCACCGCAGCGGGGACGAAGTCGAGTGCGTAGAGCTGGGCGTGGCTGTGCTCGAGCGAGGCGCCGGCGCCGCCCCCCTCGTTGACGATCAGCTGCACGTATGAAGCATCGGCGTGGGCGCGCATGCGCTCGCGCCAGGTGTCGACCGCGGTGCCGAGCTGCTCCTCGCTGAGTTCGCACATCGCGGTGACGTGTTCGGGCGCGTTGATCAGCACCTCATGTGTGCCGGTCGCCGGTCGTGAGGAGAAGAGGTCGGGTTCGCCGGAGCGGCGCGACTCGAGCAGCGGGTCGCCGGCACTGGCGAAGGCGCCGGCCTCGCCGCTTCGGGCCCCGGCGCCGGGGGGAGCAGCTCCCCCTGAGCCACGATCGCCCGCTGCGTCGGCCAAGGCCGGATAGAGGTTCGGCACCACCCGCGTCGTCCAGCCCGGGCTGCCCGCCTCGCCGCCATCCGGCCGCGTCGCGTAGACCTCGGGCGGCGTGCGGTCCTCGCGCCCCTCGCAAAAGGGGCAGTTCTCCGGCCCCTTTGGTTCGCTCTTGGGCAGGTTGAAGCTGTCGGGGCGATCGGCTCGCGCCGGGGCGAGGATCGCCGGCAACCCGGAGAGCTGGTCAATGCGTAGTTCGGGGGAGCTCAGGTTCGGGAGGGTGGCAGGTCGGGCTCAGGCTCGACGGGCGGCGGTGGGGGTGGCTCAGCGGGCGGCGCCGGTGGCTTCGGCCGTTTCCTGCCCTGCTCGCCCCCCAGGAACGGTTCGATCATGTCCATCGGCAGCGGGAAGACCACCGTTGTGTTCTGGTTGCTGCCGATTTCCAGCAGGGTCTGCAGGTAGCGCAGCTGCAGCGAGGCTGGGTTGGTGCTGATGATGTCGGCTGCATCGGTGAGCTTTTGCGCCGCCTGGAACTCGCCCTCGGAGTTGATGATCTTGGCCCGCCGCTCACGCTCGGCCTCGGCCTGTCGTGCGATCGCCCGTTGCATCTGCTCGGGGATTTCGACGTCCTTGATCTCGACCGCGGTCACCTTCACGCCCCACGGCTCGGTCGACTCGTCGATGATCTTCTGCAGCTCTTCGTTGAGCCGCTCGCGCTCGGAGAGCAACTGGTCGAACTCGGCCTTGCCGAGCACCGAGCGCAGCGCCGTCTGCGAAATCTGCGAGGTGGCGATGAGGAAGTTTTCGACCTCGACGATCGCCCGGTTGGAGTCGACCACGCGGAAGTAGGCGACTGCGTTGACGCTGGCCGGCACGTTGTCGCGGGTGATCACCTCCTGCGGCGGGATGTTCAGCGTCACCGTTCGCAGGTCGACCTTGACCATGCGGTCGATCAGCGGGATCAGCAGGATCAGGCCCGGTCCCTTGGTGGCGATCAGGCGGCCGAGGCGGAAGATCACGCCGCGCTCATACTCGCGCAGCACTCGCACCGAGGTGCCGAGCGCGATCACGACGAAGAAGGCGATGATGATCAGAACTCCGAGTGCTGCTGCCATCAGCTTGTTCCTCCTTCGACTTTGCCGGCGGCGGTCGGCTCGGGGTGGACCACCAGGGTCAGCCCGTCCACCGCATCGACCCTGACTCTATCCCCCAGCCGCACCGGGCCCCCGCCGTCGGCGAGGCGTGCGCTCCAGACCGTTCCCTCGGCCCAGACCCGTCCTTCGGGGGCAATGTCGCTGCGCGCCTCGGCGAGCGAGCCAACCAGCTCCTCGGTACCGGTACGCACCGGCTGGTCGCGGTGGGCCTCGATCACCTTGCGGGTGACGAAGTAGAAGGCGATGAGGGAGAGCAGCCCGAGCGCGATCAGCGCCGGGCCGACGTAGTCGGCGGCGCTGCTGTCGGAGTCCAGCGCCAGCACGCCGCCGGCGATCAAGCCGAGCGCGCCAAGGGCCGCCAGCACGCCGCCGGTCGAGAGCAGCAGCTCAGCGATGAGCAAGCCGACTCCGATAGCTGCAACGACTGCGGCTGCGTCCATACGCCGATTATCCGCTTTCGCATTCTTCGCGCAGGGCGAAGCGCTTTACATAGGCCGCCAGTTCGGACTGCTTGGGGAAGACCCCGATCTTGAGGTAGCAAAGCGAGCCGGAGCGGTCGTAGAAGGCGGTGTCGGGGAGGCCGCTCCCGGTGCCGATCGCGTGGGCTATTTCTTGGTTGCCGTCGGTGTAGCTCGGATAGGGAAGGGGCGCCTCTGCGAGAAAGGTTTCGGCCCCGGCATCGGAGTCCTGGCTGTTGACGCCGAGGAAAGCGACCTTCTTGCCGTAGGCGGCGGAGACCTTCTGCAGGGTGGGGAACTCGAAGCGGCAGGGGCCACACCAGGAGGCCCAGATGTTGACCACCACCGGATATCCCTTGAGCGCGGCGATGCGCTTTTCGAAGGCGCTCGGGCCACCCGGCAGAAGCTTGTCGCTTTCCTTATATAGGGCGGCGAGCGGCGCGGGCGCACCGGCGAGAGCCCCGGCGTAGTCGGGGTGCTGGCCGCCATAGTCACCGCCGCTGTCAGCACCGCAACCGGCCACTATCAGCCCCACCGCCGCGACCCAGATCAGACCGATCACGAACTGTCGTCCCTTTTTCTTCAATTCCTTGATTACAATACGTACGTTCGGTTCGCTGCTTGATGCGAACCGCTTGTGAGAGCGCTGGGGGGAGGCAGTAGAGCCGACTCCCGGCATTCCTCGTCTAAGTGTCCCGCCCGTCATCCATCGCGGCGGGGACTAAACCCGAAAGCCTTCATGGCCAAGACCAGCGAAGTTGCCGCGCCGGCGGCAGTTCCATCTAGCGCCGATATCGATCGGGCGGCGAAGTTCGCCCGCGAGCCCTTCCTGCTTGACGGCGAGGGGCCGGAGGCGCTCGCGCCCGGCACTGCCCGGCGCCGTGCCCTCGACGCGGCGCTGGCCGAGCTCGACGAGGGGGCCGAGGAGCCCTCGATCCAGTGGCGCCGCGCGTTCTCCCTGCTTTTGGGCTTGGAGCGCCTGCTCGCCGACGAACCGCCGAAGCTGCGCGACGGCGCCGAACTGAATCCGCACCAGGTCGACGCGCTCTCGGGCACGCTGACCGAGCTGATGGCCGAGCAGCAGGTCGCGATTGGCGACGAAGCGAACGGCAAGGCGAAGGGCAACGGCTCGGTGGCCGCGGCAGAGAAGGCGCCGGCCAAAAAGGCGGCCAAGGTGAAGGCTAACGACGCCGCTGCCGACGGCGACGGCGAGCTCGACGACGAGGACGAGGACGAGGAGCTGGCGCCCGACGAGGAGCCGCAGGACTGGGAGGAGCAGCCGGCCGCCGACGACGAGGAGACGATCGAGGAGGCGCCCGACGACCCCGGCGCCGAGCGGCGCTTCTGGTTCGAGCACGCGACGGGAGCGGGCAAGACCGTCGCCGCGGTCGGCTTCATCGACGCCACCCGTACTGGCGGCGTCTTGATCCTCACCCACCGCCGCAACCTGGTCGACCAGTTCATCGGCGAGATCTCCGATCGCGGCTACAAGGAGCGCCTGCGCCCGCCGCTGCTCGGCGACCGCGATGACCCCGATGGTCCGGTCACGGTCGAGACCTACCAGTGGTTCGTCCGCAACCACAAGAAAATCTCCGACGCCTACTCGATCGTGATCTGCGACGAGGCGCACACCGCGCTGGGCGAGAAGACCAGCGCCTGCATCCGTGCCTGGACCGGTCCCGTCTTCATCGGCATGACCGCGACCGGGGCGCTGATCGCCCGCCATGTCGCCGACCTCTTCCCGACCCAGACCTCGCGCTTCGACCTGATCCAGGCGGCGCGCCGGGGCGTGATCTCGCCGCTGCGCTGCATGCGCATCCCACCCGGCCCGGGGGTGCGGACGATCGCCAAGGTGCCGCTGCGAAAGGGCGAGGTCGACCAGGACTTCGACCAGGAGGAGCTGGCCGCGCTGCTCGACCAGGAGCCCTTCAACGTCGCCATCGCCGACCTCTATAAGACGCGCTTCGACGGCATGCCGGGCGTGCTCTACACCGCCGGCGTTCAGCACGCCAAGAACGTGGCGCGGGCGCTGCAGGCCGCGGGCGTGACGGCGCGCGCAGTCTCCGGCGAGACGCCGAAGCGCGAACTGGCCGAGATCCTCGCCGGCTTCGAGCGCGGCGAGGTCGACGTGCTCTGCAACGCCATGCTGCTCGCCGAGGGCTGGAACTCGCCGCGGGCGACGCTCTGCATGCACCTGGCGCCGACCGCCTCGCGGCGGATCTACCAGCAGCGGGTCGGCCGCGTGACCCGGCGCGCGCCGGGCAAGGAGGCTGGCCTGGTCATCGACTTCGTCCACCCAGCGACCACCCACGACGAGACGATCATCACCCTGCACAGCCTGCTCGACCGCGACGTCTACCGCGGCGGCGCGATCGTGATCGGGCCGGTGCGACGCTCGCGCGGGCGGCGGATCCGGGTCGAGCGGCGGATCGTGCCCGTCTCCGGCGAGGAGGAGCGCCGCATGCAGGTGCTCGAACGCGAGCTTTGGCGGATTGCGGTCGAGAACCTCGACCACGCCGAGCAGCACGCCTGGGCGGCGCTGGCCGGGGCGCGGGTCAACCCGCAGGGCTGGCGGCGAGCGCGGGCGATCCTGCAGGGCTCCGGCTCGCAGGAGCTGAAGCGCCGCTTCCTACTCACATGCGTGCAGCGCAACCGCACCTCGCAGCTGAAACTGAAAGCGCTGAGTGAGATCGCCGACCTTGGGGACGCCGACGCCTTCGACGACGCGATCGACATCGTCGGCACCTGGAGCCGCGACGACAAGCGGGCCGGGACGAAGACCTTGCTGCAGGCTTTGGTCGACAAGCGGATTGGCCGTCGCGACCAAGCGCAGGCCTGGGTCTGGCGGCTCGCCTCCTACACCCCGGAGCTGCACGAAGAGTACGCCGTGCAGCGCTGGCCGGAGACCAAGCGTCTGCTCGGTTTGCTGGTCAACTCCTCGGGCCGTGCGCACGGGCGCAACGCGCGCCGGCTCGTCCACGCGGCACGCAAACAGGACCGCCGCCTCGCCGTGGCGCTGCTCGCCGGCGCGGTCTCTCACACACCCGAGGGCGAAGAGGTTCTGCGCGGGGCGCGGATGCGGATGGCCCGCAAGCCCTCGGCGATCGCCCGCGAGCTGCTGCGCAACTTCCCCAAGGGCGGCAAGCGACGCAACAAACGCGGCAAGAAGCGGCCGAAGCGGAACGGGGCGCCGGCGAACGGCGAGGCGGCCGCGGCGAGCGAGGCGTCGGCAGGGACTGACGAGCACAGCGGCGTGCAGAAGGACAATGAGGGGCGGCGGCCCGACGATGGTCAGAAGGGCAAGCGGAGCACTGATGGTCGGGAGGACAACGACGGCGCCAAGAAAGTCGCCAAACCGAGACGGCGTCGTAAACGGGCGAAAAAACCCGCCAAAGGCTCAGAGGCGCAGCTGGACCTCGCCGGCGCCGAGGCCGACGGTTCCGCCGCCGGCAAGGGCGACGATGAGGTTGCCGCGATCGTCGATTCCGTCGGCGACACCTGAGCCGTCCTCCCAGGACACCTCGCGCCCGCGCAGCCCGTCGCGTCGCCGCCACTCCCCGAGGATCGCCTCGTCTTCCGCCCAGACCCAGTGGTCGAGGTGGCGGCTTAGGACTTCCGCGGCGTCGAAGGGAGTCGGGGGAAGCCCCGCCGGAGCAACAGCGGGGAGACTCCGTCGGGACTTCCCCCGACTCCCCGGGGGGGCACCGAAGAGCGAAACCGCCGGTTGACGGAGGTCGGGTGGGAACTCATCCGGAGCAATGGTGAGGTTGAGGCCAATGCCGATCACCGCCCAGCCATCCTGCGGCTTGGCCTCGATCAGGATGCCGGACAGCTTGCGCCCTTCGAGCCAGATGTCGTTGGGCCACTTGACCATGCATTCGCTGCCGGGACGCAGCGCCTCGGCAGCGGCGCAGACGGCGAGCGGGACCGAGAGCGGCAGCAGCAGGTGGCGCTCGTCGAGCGGCCGCAGGATGGCCGAGTAGAGCAGCGCTTTGCCCTCGGGCGCGGTCCAGACCCGCCCGATCCGCCCCCGCCCGGCGGTCTGTTCGCGGGCAGTGACGACGGTGCCGCCCGGCGCGCCGGCTTCAACCAACTCGCGAGCGCGAGTGTTGGTCGAGTCGGCGACCCTGAAATGCCGGTGCGGGGACCCGAACGTCGGTTGGTGCAGCCGCTGAGTTCGCACTTCTTCGCCACTATGGCGAATAAAGGCGAAGTCAGCGGCGGGTGTCGGCGAGGAGGGCGGCGACTAGGCCGTCGATGTCGTGGGGGTCGGCTTCGACGTCTACCTCTAGGCCGGCGTCGCGAGCAGCCTCGCTCGTTACTGGGCCGATCGAGACGATACGGGCCTCTTTTGGGAAGCGCTCGCCGAGCGCCTCGGTCAGGTTGCCCACGGTTGAGGACGAGGTGAAGGTGACGTAGTCGGCGGCTTGGGCGGCCTCGACCGCCTGGGCGCTGGGCTCCTCGCGCACTGTCTCGTAGAGGGCGACGACGTCGACCGCGGCGCCGCGGTCTTCGAGGTGCTCCGGGAGGATGTTGCGGGCGTCGGCAGCGCGGGCGATGAGGACGCGCTTGCCGCTGACATCGACTGCGGCCAGGGACTCGACCAGGGACTCGGCGACGAAGCGCTCGGGGACGATGTCGGCGACGATGCCGCAGCGGGCGAGCGCTCGTGCCGTGCCGGGACCGATGGCGGCGATTGTCGTGCCGGAATTCGCGGCACCGGATCCCACTTCCTCTACCGGCTGCTTTCCCGGTCTGGAGAGCGCCCGTGCATCGAGACCCGCGGCATGCATTGCCTCGAAGAGCAGGCGAACGCCGTTGGGGCTGGTGAGGACGATCAGGGCATACTCGCCGATCTGGTTGACGGCACCCCTCACCTCATCACTCTCGAGCATCGTCTCGATCCGGATCGCCGGCAGCTCGACCACCTCGGCGCCGAGGTTGCGCAAGGTCTTCGCCAGGCCGCTGGCTTGGGCGCGGGCGCGGGTGACGACGACGCGGCGGCCGTGGAGCGGGCGTCGCTCCAGCCAGGCGAGCGAGTCGCGGCGGGAAACCACCTGGCCGACGACGATTAGGGCCGGGGCTTTGATCTCCGCGCGTTCGACAACTTCCGCCAGCGTGCCGAGTGTGGCGACGACGGTGCGCTGGCCCTCCATCGTGCCGCGTTCGACCGCCGCCGCAGGCTCGGCGGCGTCGCGGCCGGCGGCGATAAGGGCGGCGGCGTTGTCTCCCAGGTGCTTGACACCCATATAGAAGACAAGCGTGCCGGGGAAGTGGGCGAGGGCCCCCCAGTCGAGGGCGCTCTCCTCCTTCTCGGGGTCCTCGTGGCCGGTGAGGAAGGCAACCGCGGAGGCATCGTCGCGGTGGGTGACCGGGATGCCCGCGTAGGCGCTGGCGGCGACCCCGGCCGTGATTCCCGGCACCAGCTCGAACTTGACCCCCGCCTCACGCAGGGCCTCCCCCTCCTCGCCACCGCGGCCGAAGACGAAGGGGTCGCCGCCCTTCAGCCGCACTACGCTCTTGCCCGCCCGCGCCGCCTCGATCAGCCGCTCGCCGATCTCCTCCTGTGGCAGCGAAGGCTTGCCCGGCGCCTTGCCGACGTAGACCAGCTCGGCGTCCTCACGCGCTCCGTCGAGCGCCCCAGGCGGGATCAGCCGGTCGTAGTAGATCGCGTCGGCCGAGCCGATCAGCGCCAGCGAGCGCGCCGTCATCAGCCCCGGGTCGCCCGGCCCGGCACCGACGAGATAAACCACTCCGCCGCGCACCGTCATTCCGGTGTGCCTTTTACTCCGTGGCGGTGCATAAACCGCACCGGAAGAGCCATGCGCGGTGGACGCGTCATGTGGCCAGTTCCTCCGCCCGCTCGAGCAGCTCGCTGGCGCCGGCGCCGATCAGCCTCTGCGCCAGCTCGGCCCCCAGCGCGGTGGGCTCGGTCGAGTCGCCCGCGAGGCTGTCGCGCACCCACTCGCTGCCATCGGGTAGGCCGATGAAAGCATCCAGCCGCATCTGGTCCTTCTGCGCGTCGACTCTGCCGTGAACGCCGATCGGGCTCGCACAGCCGGCCCCAAGCAGGGCGACCACGGTGCGCTCGGCGGTCAACTCGCGCAAGGCGGCTTCGTCGACGATCGGGTCGACAGCGCGCAGTGCCTCCTCGTCCTCTTTGCGGATCTGCAGCAGCAGTGAGCCCTGGCCGGCCGCCGGGGTCATCGTGTCCTCCGGAATAGGGAAGGCGATCTCGTCGGCCCGCCCGAGCCGGCGCAGCCCGGCGACGGCGAGCACGATCCCGTCAAGCGCACCCTCGGCGAGCTTGCCCAGTCGCGTGTCGACGTTGCCGTGCAGCTCACGCACCTCAAGGTCAGGCCGCACCGCCAGCAGCTGGGCTTGCCGCCGCAAGCTCGCGGTTCCCACCTTCGCCCCCTCGGGCACCTCATCGAGTGAAGACCCGACCCCGATCCAAGCGTCCCGCGCATCCTCGCGCTTCGGCACCGCTGCCAACATCAACCCCTCGGTCAACTCAGCGGGTAGATCCTTGGCCGAGTGAACGCCAATCTCCACTTCCCCTTCGAGCAGCGCCTGCTCGACTCCACGGACGAACCGCGCCTTATCGTCAGCTCCACCGTCGGAAGCGACCTGAACCAACTCAGCTCCACCGAGCATCTCAGCGACCTGTCCGGCTTGGGCAAGGGCAAGCTTGCTACCGCGTGTGGCAATTCGAAGGTTCACCGTCCGTGCCGAGCCGATCCCGGTAGGGGTGGAACGTCTTGCACCTTTTGGGCACGCGCCAGCGGCGTCAGCAGGTAACTCTCCACCCAAAAAGTTAAGTGGAACCCCTACCGGAATCGGCTCGGCGCAGCTCGGTCACGTTCGAAGTGCCCTCCCCGGCCTCGGGCTCTGTCTCGACGTCCAATCCGAAGAGCTCCCTCAATGCACTGACATACAGATACGCCTCGTCACTTCCCGCGCTCCGCTTTATCCGCAGCGTCGGCTCGTGGAGCAGCCGCGAGGCAATCGCCTTTGCCATCACGGTTAGCCGCTCGCGGTCGGCCTCGTTGAGCTCCTCCCAGCGGCCGTCGTTCTCGGCCAGCACCCGGCGCACGACCTCGTCGGCGCGCTCGCGCAGGGCGGCAATCGTCGGCACCACCTCGAGTGAGGCGAGCCAGCGCTCGAAGCGGTCCTGCTCAGCGTCGATCAGGCGCTCGGCCCGGCGGGCCTCGGCCTCCCGGCCACTTGTATTGCGTTCGATGATCTGCTGGACGTCGTCGATGTCGTGCAGGCTGACCCCGGCGATCTCGCGGCAGGCTGGCTCGATGTCGCGCGGCACGGCGATGTCGACCAGCAGCAGCGGCCGGCCCTCGCGGGTCGCCATCACCTGCTCGAGGTCGTCGCGCTCGACGATGTGGTGCGGCGAGTTGGTCGCCGAGACGACGATGTCGGCCTGCTCGAGCTGCTCGGGCAGCTCCTCGAAGCGAACCGCGTTGCCGTCGAAGCGCTGGGCGAGGCCGATCGCGCGGTCGTAGTGGCGGTTGGCGACGAAGACGGTGGCGACTCCACGGCTGACCAGGGCGCGGGCGAGCAGCTCGGCGGTCTCGCCGGCGCCGACGACGAGCACGCGGCGGTCGCTGAGGTCACCCAGCGTGCGCCGCGCCAGCTCGACCGCGACCGAGGGGATCGAGACGTTCTTCTCGCTGATCCCGGTCTCGTCGCGGGCGCGCCCGCCGGCGGCGAGGGCGCCGCGGAAGAGGCGGTTGAGGACCGGCCCGGTGCCGCCCTCGACCAAGGCCAGCTCGTAGGCGCGCTTGACCTGGCCCTGGATCTCGGCCTCGCCGAGGATCATCGAGTCGAGTCCGGCAGTGACGCGGAAGAGGTGGCGGACCGCTTCGCCGGAGCGCAACGAGTAAAGGTGGCCGAGCAGCTCGGTGGGGCGGATCTCGGCCTGGCGGGTGAGCACGCCGAGCGCCGTCGACTCGGCCTCGACCGGGTCGGAGACGACGAGGTAGAGCTCGGTGCGGTTGCAGGTCGAGATCGCCGCCGCCTCATGGATGCCGGCGACCTCGGTCAGCTCGCGCAGGGCGCCGGCGGCCCGGCCCTCGGTCAGCGAGAGCCGCTCGCGCAGATCTAGCGGCGCCGTCTTGTGCGAGACGCCCAGGGCAAGCAGCTCAGACATCAGCGCTGACCTCCGGCATCAAGCGCCGCCTCCTCTGCTTCCGTGAGTGGCAAGAGAATCAGATATGGATTGCCCCTCACTCCCGCGTCCGGGGGCAGCTTGGTCACTGTCAGCACGGGCTTCCGCGAATGTTGCGAGCTCGCGCAGCTCCCTCTCCATCCGCTGCAGTTTGCTTGCCATGATCGCGACGTAGACGACGATCAAGACCAGGAAGACGACGTAGGCGCCGGCGACGTACTTGCCGGCCTCGTCGAGCGGAAGGGCCGGCGTCTCGGCCAGGAGCAGGCCGATCACTAGCCCACCTCCGGTGCGATCCGGGAACTGCCCCCGCCGGGCGCCGGGGCATCGAGCGCCCGCCGCAGCCGCTTGAGCTGGCCTGAGGTGCTCTTCGCGGTCAGCTCGAGCTTGACCAGGGTCCCCCAAAGCAGCGCCGTCGCGGCGAGGCAGACGAGGAAGGTGAACATCATCGAGCCGGGCAGGCCGCCGTTGGCGGTTGCAAAAACGCGTGGATGCACGAGGCTCTGCGCCATCCGCACCGCCATGAAGTTGAGCGGCACGAAGGCGCCGGCGGTGACGGCGAAGACCGAGGCGTAGCGAGCCTGGCGCTCGGGGTCCTCAATCGCGTAGCGGAAGGGGTAGTAGGTCGCGTACATCAGGAAGACGATCAGGAAGCTGACCAGGGTCGGCTCGTCCCAGACCCACCAGTGTCCCCAGGAGGCCTTGGCCCAGATCGAGCCGGTGACCAGCACGGCGACGCCGAAGATCACCGACATGTGGATCGAGACATACGAATACGCATCCCACTTGCGGTTGCCGCTGCGCAGATGGGCGATCGCGAAGACGCCGCCGACAATGAAGCCGATCAGCGCCGTGATCGCCAGCGGCACGTGCAGGTAGAAGATCTTCTGGATGAAGCCCTGATCGGCATCGAGCGGCGCGTAGAAGAAGACCAGCGAGAGCGCAGCGGCGATCCCCACGATGGTCGCGATCGAGAGGGGTCTGAGTCCTTTGCCGTACATGCCTGAGTTTGGGCGGTCCGAGGTGGCCTGCCCGCTAGTCCTCCAGGAGGAAATCGAAAACGGCCCAGCCGAGCAGGAGGAAGATCAGATCGTATAGGGAGAGCACCGCCAGCCAGCTTCCGAAGCGGTGGTAACCGGGACCGCCCGCCGCCAGCAGGGGCTCGCTGGCTCCCGTGGCGGCGATCATCAGCGGCACGACCAAGGGCAGCAGGACGAGCGGCCCGAGCAGGTCGCGGGCGCGGGAATGAACCGCCATCGAGGAGATCAGGGTGCCAGTGGCGGCGATGCCGAGGTCGGCGAGCAGCAACACTGCGACGAGCGGGGCGAGGGCCGCAGCCGAGCCGAGGAAGAAGAGGGCGAAGATCGGCACCACGACCAGCTCCAGCGCGAATAGGTAGGCAAAGAGCGCCGTCGCCTTGGCGGCGAAGAGGGCGCTGCGGTCGATCGGGGCGAGGCGAATCGCGTCGAAGCCGCCCTCCTCGCGCTCGGCGACGAAGAGGCGGTTGACCCCGAGCAGGGCGGCGAAGAGCAGCGTCGCCCAGAGCACGCCGGCGGCGAGGCTGCCCGAGAGCTGGGTGCGGTCGAGGCCGAAGCGGAAGATGACGAAGGTGGTGGTGGCAAAGAGCGCCATCGCCGGCAGCGACTGCAGGGTGCGCAGCTCGGCCCGCAGGTCCTTGGCGAGGATCGTGATGTAGGCGGTGCGCGAGGGCGTCACGCCGGCACCGCCCGCCCGCCCGCCTCGAGCCGCAGCACCTGATCGGCCTCGGCTTCGAAGCGCTCGGGATCGTGGCTGACGATGACGCGGGTGCGGCAGGCGCCGGGGCCAATCAGGGCTCGGGCCAGCTCGCGGCCCTCGGCGTCGAGGTTGGAGTCGGGCTCGTCGAGCAGCAGCAGCTCGGGCCGGTGCAGGACGCAGCGGCAGATTGCCAGGCGCTGACGCATCCCGGCGGAGAGCTCGGCGACCCGTTGCTCGGCCCGGCGCTCCATCCCGACCGCGGCGAGCAACTCGATGATCCGCGCCTCGCCGTCCTCCCCCGTGAGCCCGTGCAAACGAGCGTGGAAACGCAGGTTCTCGCGGCCGCTGAGGTCACGGTAGAGCAGCGGCTCATGGCCGAGGAAACCGATTTTGCCACGCAGCTTCCAGGCCTCATCGGGCAGCGAGCAGCCGAGCGCCCGCACCTCGCCGCCGCTGGGGCGCAGCAGGGTGGCGAGGATGCGCAGCAGCGTCGTCTTGCCGGCCCCGTTGGGCCCGAGCACGAGCAGCGTCTCGCCGCGCCCGAGCCGCAACCCGACCCCGGCAAGCGCCGTTCGTTCACCGTAGTCGCGGCGCAGCCCGGCGAGGCTCAGCGCCGGCTCGTCTGTCGCCTGACCGGCCTCCACCGCTGGGATTGTGAACGTCTAGGCTGCCGCGGCACATCTCGATAGGAGGGACGAATGAGCAGGACCAAGAAGGCAGGGGCTTTTGCGGCGCTGGCGCTCTGCGCCGTCGCACTGGGGGCGATTCCGGCGGGTGCCGCCGGACGGGGCCAGACCGTCAACGTCCACAGCACGCTGACGATCAGCGTCTACGGCTACAAAGGCAAGGTCCAGGCCACCAACAGCAACTGCGTCGCCGAACGCAGTGTGGTGCTGAAGCAGAAGGGCCACGGGGTGCTCGGTCGCACCAAGTCCACCGCGACCGGCAGCTGGGAAGTCAGCCCGGAAAAACTGCATTTCAAGGGCCAGCTTCCTTACAAGATTTACGCGGAAGTGAAGCCGCTCACGCAGGGGACGGCGGGTCCGATTTACAAGTGCCTCGCCGCGACCTCGAAGACGATCGAAATCGCCGGCGGCTGAGCATCGAGAGCGTCGCTAGCTGAGCCCGGTCGGCACCGGTACGAGGGTTGATCGCTCGCGGTACGCTTTGAAATCCATGAGCGATCAGCCCCCGATACTCAACGAGGTCGACACCTACGGGCCCGCCTACATGCGGGTCGCCAACCAGCTCGGCCGCTACGAGGGCAACGAGGAGGAGGCGCCGCTGGCGATGGAGCTGCTCGGCGTCAAGCCGCGCTGACCACGGTCTCGGTCGCTTCGTTGCCGCCCTCGCCGACAACGGAGTCGACGCGGTTGGCGTCGACATCTCCGAGATCGCGATCGCTGAAGCGAAGCGCGAGTACCCCGGCCCGACCTACTACGTCGCCGACCTGATGCAGCCGCTGCCGCCGGAGCTGAAGGGCTTCGACGGCCTGGTCAGCCTCTCCTCGAGCTTCGGCTTCGGCGAGACGGTGGCCGAGGACGAAGCGATGATGCGCGCCTACCACGAGATGCTGCGCCCCGGCGGCAAGATGGCGATGGAGCTCTCCGACCTGGAGCGCTCGCGCTACCGGCTCAAAACCGACGAGGGCGTGGTTGAACGCGAGACCAACGGCGTCAAGGAAACGCTCGACGTCAACTTCACGACCGGGATGCTGCACGTGCACTACGTCTTCGGCGACGACGTGGTCGACTCGCGGATCCGCATGTACGAGGCCGAGGACCTGGAGCGGATGGCGGTCGAGGCCGGCTTCCGCGAGATCGAGCACTACGGCAACTTCGCCGGCGGCCCGAAGCGGCCCGAGGACCGGCTGGTCCTCGTCGGCACGGCATAAGGTGCAACGCGTAGCGGCTCTCATGGCACCAGAAAGCGTCACACCCAAATTGCGCTCGGACAGGTGCAACGCGTATGGGGGCTGACAGCACCGCAACGCGTTACACCAGCGCGGCGGTAGTTGTCGACGCCTACTCGACCGGCGCCCGCCTCGCGCCGCGCTTTGCCGCCGCAGGCCTGCCGGTCGTCCACGTGCAAAGCAGCCCGAGCCTGCCCGAGTTCTACCTGCGCGCTTTCCGCGCCGGCGATTTCGTCGAGAACGTCATCCACGAAGGCGACCTAGAGGCGACCGCGGCGCGGCTCGCCGCCCACGAGCCGGCCTTCGTCGTCGTCGGCGCCGAGCCCGGCGTGCCGCTGGCCGACGCGCTCAGCGAGCGGCTTGGCCTGCCCTCCAACGGCAGCGCTCAGAGCGCCGCGCGGCGCGACAAGAACGCGATGTCCGAAGCGCTGCGCGCCGCAGGCCTGCGCACGGCGGAAACGCTGAAGACGGCTGACGCGAGCGCCGCGGTCGCCTGGGCGGCCGAACGCGGCGGCGCGCCGGTCGTGGTGAAACCGCTCGACAGCGCCGGCACCGACGGGGTCAGCATCTGCCACGACGCCGCCGCGATCGAGGCTGCCTTCGCCGCCAACCTTGGCCGGCCCAACGCTCTGCACGGCGCCAACGAGCAGCTGCTGGTGCAGGAGCTGCTGGAGGGGACCCAGCTCTTCGTCAACTCGATCAGCTGGGACGGTGTCCACCATGTTTCCGAGGTCTGGCGCGACAACAAGCTGCGCGCCGGCGCCAACTTCATCTACGACTACGAGGAGCTGCTGCCCCGCCACGGCGAGCAGCAGGACCAGGTCGTCCCCTACGTCGAAGCGGTACTCGACGCTCTTGGCATCCGCTTCGGCCCCGCTCACACTGAGGTGATGCTGACCGCGACCGGGCCGGTGCTGGTCGAGTCGGGGGCGCGCATGCACGGCTCCGTCCCCGACGAGATCGTCGACCGCTGCACCCCCAGCCACCAGACGCTCACCGCCGAGGCCTACCTCGACCCGAAATCGGTCGCGCGCCGCGCCCAGCGGCCCTACGAGCTGGCGGCCGGCGCCTACTGCGTGATGCTGATCTCCCAGCACGAAGGCCGGATCGTCGATGACGCCGGCATGCGCGAGATCGAGGCGCTGCCCTCCTTCGCCGGCACGATCTCGATGCTCGGCCCTGGCGACCAGCTGAAAAAGACCGTTGACCTCTTCTCCTGCCCCGGGATCATCTATCTCGTCGACCCAGATCGTGCCCAGCTAAAAGCTGACTACGACCGCATTCGTGAACTTGACGCTACCGGTGCGGTGTTCGAGGTCGAGCAGCTTGTCGCTTCGTAGGGCCGGTCCCGGTAGGGGTAGAGCGTCTTGCACTTTTTGGGCGCTGACCTTGCGGCGCCAGCCGCTACGTCTCCATCCAAAAAGTTAAGCGAAACCCCTACCGGGACCGGCCCCTACCCAGCGTCCGGCGCCCCACCTTGAGCAACGGCCCCGCGCCCTCGCGCAGCGCCTGCGTGCGCACCGCGCCCTTGCCGTAGAGCAGCTTGGCCGAGGCCCGCACCGCTTCGCCGAGCGTGCGGTCGTAGGGGTGCCACCAGAAGTCGCGGGTCAGGCCCGGCTCCCAGGCGTTCATCTTGATGTTGACGCACTCGTAGAAGCCGAATTTGGAGTGCGAGCGGCCGACGCCGGAGTCCTTGACACCACCCCAGGAGCACTGGCAAGCGCCGTGGCTGAAGGAGTGGTCGTTGATCCAAACCATGCCGGACTCGATCCGTCGCGCGATCCGTTCGCCCTTCTGGCGGTCCTTGGTCCAGACCGAGGCGCCGAGGCCGAACTCGGAGTCGTTGGCAAGGTCGATCGCTTCCTGCTCGGACTTGACCACGAGGATCGGCAGCACCGGGCCGAAGATCTCCTCCTTCATGATCCGCATCTCGTGCGTGACCCCGGTGAGGACTGTGGGGGCGACGAACTTGCCGGGCAGGCCGGGTACGTCGACCGGGCCGCCGCAGAGCCTGGTCGCGCCGGCGGCCTCGGCGTCGGCGATCAGGTCGACGACGATCTCGTACTGGCCGTCGGAGGTCATCGGTCCGATCTCGGTCTCCCACTGCAGCGGGTCGCCGAGGCGCAGCCGCTCGGCCTCGCGGGCGACGCCCTCGACGAAGCGCTCGGCGACCTGCTCGAGCACGTAGACGCGCTCGATTCCCGAGCAGGTCTGGCCGGCGTTGGCGAAGCCGCCCCAGACGGCGCCGGAGATCGCGTTGGGCAGGTCGGCGTCGGTGCAGACGATCATCGGGTCCTTGCCGCCGAGCTCGAGGACCGAACCCTTGAGGCTTTCGGCGCAGACGGCGCCGACCTTGCGGCCGACCTCGACCGAGCCGGTGAAGAAGACCTTGCCGACGCTGGAGCGAGCCAGCGCGTCGCCGACCGCACCGCCGCCGTGGACGACCCGGACGAGGCCCTCGGGCAGTCCGCCCTTCTCAAAGACGCGGCGGATCGCCTCGCCCAGCAGTGGCGTCAGGCTGGCCGGCTTGAGCACGACGCCGTTGCCGGCCATCAGCGCGATTGCGACCTCGCCGAAGGGGATCGACCAGGGGTAGTTCCAAGGAGCGATCACGCCGACAACGCCGATCGGCTCGTAGGAAAAATGACCTTTCTTCGAGAGCAGGAAGCCCTGCGTCATCCGCACCTTCTCGTCAGCGAGGATCTTCGACCCGGCTTTGGCGCACCAGTGCAGCGCGTCGACCGTCGGCAGCAGCTCCATTGTGTAGGCCTCGGCGCGGGGCTTGCCCTGCTCCTGGACCAGCAGCTCGGCGATCTCGTCGATGTCGTCGAGCAGCGCGTCGGCGGCGCGCTTCAGGTAGCGGCCGCGGTCGGCCAGGGAGAGCTCCGCCCAGGCCGGTTGAATGCGGGCGACGTCGTCGACCACGGACTGGACCTGGTCCGGGGTGATCGTGGCGACGGAGCCGACGAGCTCGCCCGTTGCCGGGTTGAAGGACTCGAGGGTGGACTGGGACGGGGGCGCCTGCGTTGCGATCTCCATCGGGCGATTCTAGGCCCAGGCCAAAGATCGTCCAAATAAACGGGCCTCAGCGTTCGCTCTGGCGCCGCTGCTTCCACGGCAGCACCGGGATCCCCTCGCGCGCACAGCCGAGCGCTTCCGCCCGAGGCAGCATCCGCCGCCACTTTCCCGGCCTCCATTCGTAGTGTCCGCTTGGCATCGCGGCCACCAGCTCCGGAATCAGTTCGGCGGGATACCTATCCGCCCTCCGCAGCTCGCGGACGAGTGGCCAACGCCCGTAGGTCGACATTGCCCTTTCGGCCTCCGCGGCTTTCGCCCTGTCGCCACTTCGGCGGGCCTCTCCCCACTGTCGGAACCAGAGGCAGGAAACGGTGCTGATCACGGCGCCTTGCACTTCGTCGCGACTCGTGGTGATGCCCGCAGTGGGTACCCGGGAGAGACTGAAGCTCTTGGGCAGGGGGATTCCCCTCAGCATTTCCCTCACGGCGGCGTCGTGGTCCGCCGCTTTGACGACTTGGGGGGGCATCGCCCCGAGCCACGTCTGCGAATCGACCTTGGTCAGCCACCTGAGCCTTTCCTCGAAGGCGGCGAAGTCGGGAACCGCGGCCCGGAGTTCGAGCAGGTAGCCGTCTTCTGACCAATAGGCGGTCATCTGGCGGTTGCCGCGACCGCCCTGGTTGACGAACCACTCCGCCCGCGTGTCGACGTCTGCGGTGGTTCCCAATACCGGAAGCCTGGCCCAGTGTTGACCGTGAAGATGGGGAGCTTCGTGGGCGTACCCGAGCGCGCTCGCGAGCGACCGGCGAGACCAGCGAAGTTCGACCTTGCGCTGGCGCACGGCGGCGGGCAGCATCCCTTTCTCGCGGAACTTCATGTATACGGCACCCGTGGAGCCCTTTATGTGCTCGGGCTTTCCCACCTGTGTGCTGCGGATGTTTTCGTCGGGGATCGGCTTCCCGGTGACGAATTCCATCGAACCTTCGCCGGCGCTGCCTCGCGGTCTGTATGGACCGCGAGGCGCCTCGTACACGTCTTCGACGCGCCAATCGGGGCCTTTGAGCAGCAACAGCGGCGTCGATTCGGCGAAGCGGACGAGCTGGGCGCCGTAGGCGCGGGAGGAATGCTCCGAGGCGCCGCCGGCGAGGACCACGATGGCAGCGACGGTCGCAGCGGTCGCCGTGCCGACGAGAGCGAGTACGAGACGCCGCGGGCGCCGCCAGCGGGATGCCTCGCCCTGGAGCGATGAAAGAGTCGGCTGCTCGCCATCGATATCGGCGAGCAGCTCAGCTTCCATCGCTCCGAGATCGAGCTGGTCAAGCCGATCGCGGTCGACCGGGTCAGCTGCGACGAGCGCCACCTCGACCTCACGCGTGTTCATCGTGCCTCCTCCGTGTCGAGTTCTGGACTTCGGTGTGTCGTCTGTTCGTCACCCTCGATCAGGGCTCGCAGCCGGCGCCGAGCGCGATGGAGGCGGCTGCGAGCGGCGAGCGAGGAGACCGTGAGGACCTTTGCCGCTTCGCTCGGCGAGAGTCCCTCCCAGGCGACGAGGAGGAGCAGCTCACGGTCTTCGTCACCCAGTTCGCCGATCGCCCGCAGGGTCTCGGCTGCTTCTCCGCTCGGGGTGGGTTGGGTTGCAAGCTCGGTTCGCAGCGATTCGGCGAGCCGCCCGCCAAGGCGAGTCCGGCGCCGCTCAGACCGATGCAGGTTGGCGATCGTGCGGCGTGCGACCGCGTAGAGCCAGAGCCTCGCCTCCGCCCCGGCCGGGACGTCGGCGAGGCGCCGCCAGGCGATCAGGAAGGTCTCGGCGACGACGTCGGCAGCGTCCTCGCGATCTTCGACGCGCCTCAACGCATAGGCAAGGATCGCCCGGCCCTGCTCACGGTAGAGCCGGCTGAACTGGATCTGGGCGAGCTCGTCGCCGAGCGCGCCCTTCTCGATCTGACCCTGCGCCATCGTCTCTATATGTCCGGTCCGGCCCTGCCGTTGCACGAACAAAGGATCGCGGCGTCGCCCGGCTCGGTCACACTCAATCAACCCGATGGCCGACAGCCTCTTCGACAACACCGAACCCGTCCGCGAGCAGCTGCCCGACGATGCCCCGCTGGCGGTGCGGATGCGGCCGCGGTCGCTTGATGAGCTCGTCGGGCAGGAGCACGTATTGGCGGAGGGGTCGGCCCTGCGGACCGCGATCGAAAGCGGTCATCCGCACAGCGCGATCCTCTACGGGCCTCCCGGGTCCGGGAAGACGACGCTTGCCAGGATCGCGGCGAGTGGGGCGGAAGGTGCGTTCGAGGAGGAGTCGGCGGTCAACGCGGGGCGGGCTGAGATTCGGGCGGTGATCGAGCGGGCTCGGGAGCGGCGGCGGGGGAGTGGGCGGCCGACGGTGCTCTTCCTCGACGAGATCCACCGCTTCAACAAGGCGCAGCAGGACGCCTTGCTGCCGGCGGTCGAGGAAGGGCTGCTGACGCTGATCGGGGCGACGACGGAGAACCCATACTTTGAGGTCAACTCGGCGCTGTTGTCGCGCTGCCAGGTATACGAGCTGCGGCCCCTGGAGCCGGAGCAAGTGGAAGAGCTGCTGCGGCGGGCCCTCTCGGACCCCGAGCGCGGTCTGGTCGACCCGCCGCCCGTCGAGGACGCCGCCCTGGCGATGCTCGCCCATCGTTCCGGGGGCGACGCCCGGGTCGCCCTCTCCGCCCTCGAGCGGGCGGTGGAGCGCGCTTCCGACTTTGGCCAGGCTGGGCGTGGGTCGAAGCGCGAAGCGATCGACATCGCCGCGATTGAGGACGCGCTGCAGCGCAAGGCGCTCGACTACGACCGGCAGGGCGATCGCCACTATGACTTCGTCTCGGCCTGGATCAAGGCGACGCGCGGCTCCGACGTCGATGCCTCGCTCTATTACCTGGCGGTGATGCTGGAGGGCGGGGAGGACCCCCGCTTCATCGTCCGCCGCATGGTCATCCTCGCCTCCGAGGACATCGGCAACGCCGATCCGCAGGCGCTGCTCGTCGCCGACGCGGCAGCGCGGGCGGTCGACCGGGTCGGGCTGCCCGAGTGCGCGCTCAACCTTGCCCAGGCCGCCGTCTACCTGGCGCTCGCCCCGAAGTCCAACGCCTCCTATAAGGCGCTCGAGGCCGCCCGCGCCGAGGTGCGGGAGAACGGGGCGAAGACGCCGCCGGACTACCTGCGCGACTCGCACTACCCCGGCGCCAAGTCGCTCGGTCGCGGCAAGGGCTACCGCTACCCGCACGACGAGCCAGGCGGCGTCAGCGACCAGCAACTGCTGCCGGACGGACTCGACGACCGGCGTTTCTATTCCCCCACCGATCGCGGTTTCGAGGGCGAGCTCGGTCGCCGCTGGGCCGCTCTGCAAAAGAAGATCCGGCCCGTTTGAGACACCGCAACTTCTTTCTGAATCGGTGTTTTAGAGGGCGGCTTTCCAAGCTAGAGCCAGGGAGAGCCGACACACCGGCCGGAGGTCTGGACTGGGGACCTCCGGCCGGGTATCAAAAAAGGGACACAGGGGGAAACGGTGACGCGCCTCGCTCGATGGGCGTCGTCACCGCGTAAGGGGCCAGGTCAGGGAGCGGCGTATTGCGCCGCCGCTCCGCCCCGCGCCCATGTAGCCGACCGCCTATCGTGGACGCATGGCCACTGAGGAGAAGGAACGGCTCCGACTGGGCGGCATGGCGTTGCGCAACGGCCTGTTGATTCACGGACCGACCCACTGGGCCGCCGCGGTGCGCGACGCTGATGGCAGTATCGAAGTCGCTTCGGAGCGCAAGCCCGAGCTGGCGCCGGGCCTCGCCACACGAATCCCCGGCCTGCGCGGCCCGCTGCGGCTCGCCGATGCCCTGGCGGTGCTGCCGCTGGTGCGGCTGCGGATGTCCGCGGCGCGGCTCCCGTTCGAGAACCTACGCGTGCTCGGCACGATCGGCGCCACCCTGGTGGCGACCGCGGCCCTGCGCAAGCGCTTCGGCAGCTCGGCTCTGCGCGAGGGCGTGGTCCAAGTCCTTGGCGCTGCCCCGGCCCTGGTCGCCCTGCTCGATCGCGACCTCGCCGCCTACCACGCGGTTGAGCACAAGGCGATCGCCGCCTATGAGCAGGGCATCGACGATCCCGCCGGCGTGCCCAAGGAGCACGACCGCTGCGGGTCCAACCTGATCACGCCGATGATGTTGCTCTCGGTTGGCGGAACCGTGATGCTCGAGCGCCTGGTCGAGAAGCCGAGCCCGGCCGCCCGCGCGGTGGTGGGGCTGGCCGGCGCCTCGATTGCGGTCGAGATGTTCGCCTGGAGCGATCGCCACCACGGCGACCCGCTCGCCGAGGCCTTCCACACGCCCGGCCGTGAGATCCAGCGCCTGATCGCGACCAAGGAGCCGACGACGCAGCAGCTCGAGGTCGGCGTTGCCGCCCTGGCTGAGATCCTGCGAGCCGAGGCGTCGTAAGATGCGCCGCCCGCGGCCGACGCGGGAGAGAGTGAGCGAGATCGCCGGTAATGATGAGCGCGAACGAACGAGAGCAGAGCACGCGGGCGGAATTGTGATTTTCGGAAGGATCGACCACATAGGCGTCGCCGTCGAGGACCTCGACGCGGCAATCGAGCTCTACGAAACGAGCTTCGGCATGGAGCTGGGGCCGCGCGAAACTGTCGAGGAGCAGGGCGTCGAGGCGGCGTTGATGAACGTCGGCGCCGGCCATGTCGAGCTGATGGCGGCAACCGGGCCCGACACCCCGGTCGGCAAGTTCATCGCCAAGCGCGGCGCGGGCATGCACCATGTCGCCTACGCGACCGATGACATCGACTCGACGCTGGAGCAGCTGGCGGCGAGCGGGATCGAGCTGATCGACGCCAAGGCGCGGATCGGCATCGGTGGCAGCCGCGTCGCCTTCCTGCAGCCGCGCTCGACCGGGCGCGTACTAACCGAGATCGTCGAACCCCCTGAAGGAGGGCACTGATGGCGGACGCACAGAAGGTTGAGATCGGCTTCGAGGGCGGTCAGGTCATCTCGGTCCGACTCAGGGACGACGAGCTCAAGGACCTGCGCAAGCAGGTCGAGAAGGGGGGCTGGCACGACGTCAAGACCGAGGACGGCGTGCTCGCCCTCTACGTCGGCAAGGTTGCCTTCCTGCGCATCGACTCGGGCGACCACCGGGTCGGCTTCTCGCTCAAGAACTCCGACTAATGCGCGGTCGCAAGCTGCTCGGCGCCGCCGCCCTGGCGACGCTGGGCGCGGCGCTCTGGTGGCGGAAGAATCCCTCGGCCTGCCCCTACGGCCAGCGATTCTGGGTCGAAGCCCCGCACCCGATTATCACCCGCGAACGGCTGCGGTCGGTACTGCGACCCGAGCCCGGCGAGCGCATCCTTGAGGTCGGCCCGGGTGTCGGCTACTACACCCTCGACATGGCCGAGTGGGTCGGCCCCGAGGGCACGATCGAGATCTTCGACCTGCAGCAGGAGTTCCTCGACCACGTCGGCGAACGAGCTGCCGCGCGGGGACTAACCAACATCAGACCCACCCAGGGCAACGCGACCGCCCTTCCCTACGAGGACGACTCGATCGACGCCGTCGTCCTCACCGCCGTGCTCGGCGAGATCCCCGACCCCGTTGCCGCCCTGCGCCAGATCGAGCTGGTCCTCAAGCCCAGCGGCCGCCTCATAGTCGGCGAGCTTTTCGGCGACCCCCACTTCACGACTCAGTCCGCGCTCAAACACCAGGCGAGCGAAGCGGGCCTGGCCTGGGAGACCCATTCCGGTAACTGGTTCGGCTACTTCGGTCGGCTCCAGCCGGTCCAGTCAACCAAGCGCTAGTAGCGCGGTGGCAGGTCGCGGCGTTCCTCAGGGACCCGTTCGACCCGTTCTTCTGGCGCGACGACAGCACCGCGGGGGGCGCGCCTGGACCAGATCATCTCCTGGAAGAGGCCGAGGATGAGGCCGACGGCACCGGCGATCATCAGGATCACGCCGACGGTGTCGAGGCTCACGCCTTGCACATGGATGTTGGTCGCGAACTTGAGGATCGCGCCAACAGCGATCAGGAATATCCCTCCACCAATAGTCATAGGGCACAGATACCCCCGGTTTAGATCGGCAAACGGGTTAGACCTAGGCCGTGGACGCCTGGGCGGCGACCTGGCAGCTTGGGCACCAGTAGGTGGTGCGGTTGGCGTCGCCTTGGCCGCGGGAGCGGATTTTGGTGCCGCACCTCGGGCAGGGGCGGCCGGCGCGTTTGTAGACGGCGCGGTCCTGACGTCCAGATTCGACCGCCTTGTGCATCAGGCCATGGGCGGCTTGGGCGAGATGACGGAGCTGCTCGAGAGGCACGTCGGCGACCAGCTGCCAGGGGTCGAGATGCGCGGCGAAGCAAGCCTCGCTCTTGAAGATGTTGCCGATGCCGGCGACTAGGTGCTGGTCGAGCAGGGCGTCGCCGAGGCTGCGGTCGGGGACACTGGCGAGCGAGCGGGCGATTTGCTCGGCGTCGAAATTGGGCGCCAGGATGTCGGGACCAAGCCGGGCGAGGACGGGATCGCGGCGCACCGACTCAGCACGCAGCAGTCGCAGTGTCGGGCCGCCGAACTGGACGGCTTCGGCCTGATCGGTCGAGAGCACTGCCCAGGCGGCGCCGACCGGTTTACGCCAGGGCTCACCGCGGCGGTAGGTGTGCCAGGAGCCGCTCATGCCGAGGTGGCTGTGCAGGACCAGCTCGCCGAAGTGCAGCAGCAGGTGCTTGCCGTGGGCGCTGGCGCGCTCGAAGGTGTGACCGTCGAGTCGCTCGATCCGCGCCGCCCGCCCGCGCGGGTTCGGGACGCTGGCCTCGATTACTCCACCATGCAGGGCGGCTTCGATTCGCCGTGCCGCCCGCAGGATCGTGTCGCCCTCGGCCACCGCTCAGGCCAGCGCGGTCCAGAGTCGCTGCTCGGCTTCGAAGACGCGATGGGCGACGGAGTCGATCTCGCGCCAGAGGACTGGCTCGGGAGCGTCGCGCTCGCTGGCCGCGTGGAAGGCGCCGGCTAGCTCGGTCCAGCGCGCGGCTGCCTCGGCGGCCAGCGGCGCCTCAGGCCGGCCGGCCTCCTTGAGGAAGCGCGAGTACATCAGGCGGAAGGCGCCGCCGCCTGTTCCGCGGCGCTCGATCACCTGGTAGCCAAAGCGGGCGCACCATTGCCAGTCCTCGGCGACCTCGGGCCAGCTGCCGGCCTCGCGAGCGAGGCGCTCGACCGCGCCCAATCCGGAGAACTCGCCGAACTCGGAGGCGACCATCGCCTGGGCGGCGCGATCGATCGCCGCCGGGATCGCCGAGCGCAACTGCTCCTGCGTCACCCTGCCGGAGGCGGTGAACATGTGGCCGGAGAGCGGGTAGGCGGGGTGGCCGCTATGGCGGGCGCGGTCGAGGTCCTCCAGCCGCGTCGTCGTCTGCAGCTGCTCGAAGCCGGTGTCGGAGAGGTGCGCGTGCTCCTCGTCGTAGCCGGCCAGGACCACGGCGTGGCCGGGGAAGTGGGCCGAGTTGCCGTAGTGGTCGAGGTAGTAGAGGTCGGTGAGCAGCAGCACCGGGTTGCCGGCGTCGACCTCCTCGCGCGCCGCCTCCCAGGCGCCGTCGTCGCCCTCGTCGAAGGTGCGCAACTGCAGGGCCGCGCCGGTCAGCTGGTCGAAGTTCTCCTCCAGCCGCGCCGTGCGACCGTTGAACCAGCAAGTTGGTGAGGCGTCATCGAGGACCACGTAGTAGAAGCAGGCTCCGGCGCCGAGCCCGAACGCCATCTCCTCACTGATCTCCACCCCGTGGAAGCCGAGCAGGTTGCGCAGGGCGGTCGAGCCGCAGTGATGTCCAGGCGTGTGGACGTAGCCGGGGACTGAGGGCATGACGGGATACTGACCGACCGGCTTATCCTGCGCGCCGATGCACGAAGCCGATCTAAAGCTG
>Ga0209265_1000040_pt1 | contig 28499 bp, 28 predicted proteins | sample GraSoiAngelo_103_FD_185872 | JGI IMG/M metagenome (GOLD analysis project Ga0209265, IMG submission 185872) | Grasslands soil microbial communities from the Angelo Coastal Reserve, California, USA - 14_0903_05_20cm (SPAdes) (version 2) | ecosystem: Environmental > Terrestrial > Soil > Grasslands ...
TTAAGCACATAGTAATATTCAAACCGAAAAACGCCAGGGCCGATCACTTCATAAAAGCCATCCGGATCGCAGCTGTTGTTGCCGCTATTGCCACCGCAAGTAGTGTTGTTGTTGACTGCCCACGGCCACTGCGAACCGATGGTTAGTGGCAGGAAAACCAGGGGTGTATTGGTGTTGGAAACCCCATTCCAAAGGAGCCCTCTACTCAAGCGCTCCAGTTTCATCCAGGCTCGATTCGTACTTGAGCTTTGGTTAACTCGATACGCTACGAGCGAATACGGGCTTTGCGCCCCAGATGGATAGTAACCGGGCACTTGAGTAAAGAATGCGATCTGGTCGCTACCTAGCTGCCCGTTTAGATGGTGACCCCAGCCGTGGCCATTGCCATGGCCAGTATACCCGTTGGGCTGCTTTACGTAGTAATCGACATCGATCCGCTTCAGCATTTGTGCGAAGTCGAGCGCCATCCGATCAAGGACCACCCTTGCCTGCGTATCGGTGCTAACATGCTTCTGGCCAGTTCGGCTGATAGCCGAAGCGTTGCTCATTAACTGCGCGGCGACAAAGACGATCAGGCCAATAATCAGAATCGAAACGAGTAACTCCGCGAGTGTGAAAGCTTCCCGGGTGCGTTTCGCGTTCCCGATTGCAATTGGCTTTCTATTCATCGATTAACAGCAATGAATGTTTCCACCGATCCTGCCGGCACACCCGTTGCGGGATCCACTTGCGCTGGCCAGCTAACGATGATCTTTGCCACAGATGTGGAGGCACTCGGAGGAAATAAGTAGGTAACTTTCGCTCTAAAAGTGGCACCTGCCGGTGGGTTCCCGTTTAGCTGCTGCCACAATCCTTCCTGTGTGAAGTAGAGCGTATCCGGCGCGTATACCTGCGCCCAGTGGCCGTGCAATCCGAATCCAGATTCCCCCTCGTGCGAGGCCTGGCCGGGTGGAAGTCGAATGTCAGCGCGTAAATCACCGAGGATTTCGCTCATGATGTTGTTGGCGGTCGTTTGCTGGATGCTGTTTTGTTGAGTCTTTAAGCCAGTGGGCAGCAACCCCGAGACCGCAATCAGGCAAAACGCGGCCACGCCTAGGGCCAAGGTTACTTCAACCAGCGAAAACGCCGCAGTCCCCGACAAAGACCGCTTCATGATTTGCATAGTGTCAAATTATCGTTAACTACGTCAATCCAAATCGCACTCCATTGCAAGGCACTTACCGATTCGGTTGGCAACCTCAAAGAATTCATCTTCGATAGATTCTTACGTCGCCACCAACTCCAGTGAATTGAACAGCCATAACGTTGGCAGGAATGGAAGCAGGCACAGTGGCTCCGTGCGTTGGCTCAACTCCAATCTCAGAGATGGGCGTCAGGGTATAATTGCTGTTAGTAACAACTCCTTCGCCATGAGGACTGAATTGGATGACTTTCGTGAACGTATATTGGGAGGGAGAACTACCCACAGGATAGTGAAAAGTAAGAGCAGGGCTTGGAGGAAAGTTAACATCGCCGATCTGGGCGGCGGTAGAAGTAACAGCAGGCCGTGTGTCGAAAGTGTCGGGAGGCGGCGTGGCCGTCGCAGCCGCGAACCCCTTGAGATGCACATTGTCGAGCTTGGTGAGTTTGCCGACCTGAATTAGCGCAGCCTGGTTCGGTGGCGCGTCGAGCGTAAAAAGGCTGCTAAGGTTTCCAGTGTAGAGCATCGTGCCATCCTTCGACGCCACGATCGACATGACAAGCCTGCCAACTGCTGGCGCATCTGAATTCGGGGATGCCGGGTTTGCGACATTCTCTTCCAAAAACCCGACCCACGTGTAAGTGTCGTTCGCCTTGGCGAAGGTGCGCGCGGTGTCGAGCACGCCTTTGATTGTATAAGCGGCGCTGGTGACGTCAGTGCCGCTCTTGATGGTTGTGAACGCTGGGGCAAGTAACGCCAGCAAGAGCGCAATGATACCGATGACGATCAACAGTTCGAGCAGGGTGAAACCTGCTCGAACGGAGTTGAGAGTTGATTGTTGAGGGTTGATTGCCGGCTCGCCTCCGCGCAAGGCTACGGCGTGACAAACATGACCATGGACTGGAGCCTCGTGTAGCGCCAAGCGTGCCGCCTGCGTCTCATCACTCAGAACTCGTGCACCAGAAGTCGTCGATCGGAGAGGGCGGCTGACCCGTTCGACGGGCTCAGGGCAGGCTCCGCGGCAGGCACAACGCCATTCGCTGGCTTGCTGGGGAAACATGGGAGTGAGGAGGAACGTGCATTATAGCAGAACCGTGAACGGTGACAAGGACACGCTCAAACCAACGGAGTGCCTCGTGCTGCATGCCACACGCGCGCGATCTCCACCAATTGTCGCCCAATATCGAACCGATAAACGATACGATACGGTGAATAGATAATCTCCCGAATCCGCGGGTTGCGATATTCTGGGACAATTCGGCCTGCTTCGGGGTGGTCGTGCAAAATGTCTGCTCGCCTCATTAACTCATATCCAAAGGATTCGGCGCGTTGCGGATTATCGCGGGCGATGAAACGAACGATTTCGTGCAGGTCGTCGCGCGCCGCAGGCGACCAAATCAGCCTGCAAGCCATGTGGCGAGTTGTCGCTTGACTTCTTCATGCGGGATGCCCTCGCCACGATCAAGTTGATCCATCCCTTTTTGGATAGCCGCAAGAAATTCAATCCTCTCGGCGATTTCATCGAGAGAAACTTCGTCGGGCAACTCGCTAATGGTATCCAGAGCAATCTTTTTCTGCGTCACGTAGCGAATATCTCCGGCCATCAAACACAAAGCAAACCAGGATATCGAGGTAGAAGGTCTGGCCTCTTTGTTGCCTTCGTTATCTTCTGTAAAAATACCAACAGAGGAGGAGGAGGTCTTCCTCAACGCCAGTTGTGTTGGCGGATTTGTTTTCGCCAGCAGTCTTTCTTCCAGTGCTTCGGCTCGCCCGCAATGCTCCCAACTAGATGGCGGGCGCGTTTATAATCGAATCCGCACCGGTTTCGCCGACTCCATTCACGGCGCAGCCTGGCGACCTGTCGCGAAATATTCCCGCGAGTTCTGGACGCGCCAAAAAATGAGCGCAGATCTGGGACGGACGAGCTCTGGAGGAAACGGTCAACCGCCCGACGGACGGCCTCTGCACGAGAAATCTTTTCTCGGCGACAAAACAACGCCAGTTTTCTGAGTTGTTCCTGGGATAGACTCACGCTCGTTCGCATCGGTGATATCAACATACGCTATCATAATCCAGTTAAGCGCACACGACCCGTCATAAATCGCCTTGATTTTCCTTCGCTGGAAACTTTCAGACCTGATAGACAACCATAATGGAACCGTTATGGTTGTGGAGATGCCAACCATTACCTTGAAGAACATTCCAGCAGGCTTGCACCGGAGACTAAAAAAACGCGCCGAAGAACATCATCGCAGTATGAACAAAGAAATAATCGCAACCTTGAAGACGGCCACCGGCGAAACCCACGCTGTTGATGTGGATGCCTTGATCCGCGAAGCGCGTGCGGCGCGCTCCAAATTCACGCGCGAGATCAGTGCCGCTGAGATCGATGCTTGGAAGCGCGCAGGGCGGCCGTGATCGTCGTCGACACAAATGTCATCTGTTACCGCTGGATTTCGTCTCCGAACAGCGCTGTGGCTGAAACCGCTCTGGCCAAAGATCCTCAGTGGATCGCGCCCGTGTTGTGGAGGTCGGAATTTCGCAACGTGCTCGCGCTAGCGATCAGGCACAAGGCGCTCGGCATCGAAGCCGCAAAAGAGATCGCCCGCAGAGCCGAGGCAGGTTTTCAACGCCGCGAGTTTGCGGTTTCCTCCAACGCTATCTTGGAGTTGGTGGCAAGCTCCAGCTGCACGGCATACGATTGCGAGTTTGTCGTGCTTGCCCGTGAACAGGGGGTTCGCCTGCTGACCGTGGATCGGCAAATTCTGCGCGAATTTCCAGAAGTTGCCATTTCTCTGGAAAGATTCGTCCGAGAGTAAGTTTCTAACTCCTGACACCGGAATTTAGGCCGACAGTCTGACTGTTGCGACTGCGGACGGCCGCCTCTACAGTTTGCCCCTTATGCCGTACAAAGATGTCGCTCCGCCTGCAGGTGAAAAGATTACCAGAACCGATACACTGAATGTCCCGGATCAACCGGTCATTCCGTTTATCCGGGGAGACGGAACCGGGCCGGATATCTGGGCCGCGAGTGTGCGTGTGTTCGACGCCGCAGTCGAAAAAGCATACGGCGGCAGAAAAAAGATTTCATGGTTCGAGGTGTTCGCCGGCCAGGCAGCGAAGGACAAATTCGGTGAATGGCTGCCGGAGGATACAGTGGAAGCGTTCCGCGAGTATCACGTGGGAATCAAAGGCCCACTGACCACGCCTGTGGGCGGCGGCATTCGCTCGCTCAACGTTGCGTTGCGGCAGCTCCTCGATCTGTTCGTGTGCCTCAGGCCGATTCAGTACTTCAATGGTGTCCCCTCGCCCCTCAAGCATCCGGAAAAAGTTAACATGGTCATCTTCCGTGAAAACACGGAAGACATCTACGCAGGCATCGAATTCGCCGCCGGCACGCCGGATGCGCAAAAGGTTCTCGATTTTCTAAAAAAGGAGTTTCCGCAGCAATTCGAGAAGATTCGCTTCGGAACAAAAGAGAAAGCGTCGAATTTTTGGAAAAAAGTTGGCGCACCGGAAAAGGACGACGTTTGCGTTGGAATCGGAATCAAACCGGTGAGTCGATCCGGCACCGTCCGCCTGGTGCACAGCGCGATCTCTTATGCCATCGCCAACCGCCGCAAGAGCGTGACGCTGGTTCATAAGGGCAACATCATGAAATTCACGGAGGGGGCGTTCCGCGACTGGGGATATGAAGTCGCAAAGCAATATTTCGGCGCGAAAGAGATTGATGGCGGTCCCTGGTGCGAGATTCCCATGGGCAAACCGGGCGCGGGCATTGTGATCAACGACGCCATCGCCGACAACGCGCTTCAGCAATTCCTGCTGCGCCCGGCAGATTATGACGTGATCGCCACGCTCAATCTCAATGGCGATTACCTGAGCGACGCGCTCGCCGCGCAGGTGGGCGGGATCGGAATCGCACCCGGAGGAAATATCAATTACATCACCGGTCACGCGGTGTTCGAAGCGACCCACGGCACAGCGCCAAAATATACCAACCAGGACAAGGTCAATCCCGGCTCGGTGATTCTTTCAGGCGAAATGATGTTCCGTTACATGGGCTGGACAGAAGCGGCCGAGCTGATTCTGAAAGGCTTGAAGGGCGCGATTGCGAGTAAACGCGTTACTTACGATTTCGCACGCCTGATGGAGGGAGCGACGGAGATCAAGTGTTCGCAGTTCGGTGACAATGTCATCGCTCATATGTGATCGCTCATAAGTGGGCGAAATGACGAAATCCGAATGCCGAATGAGGCTAGTTAAAAGAGTTACAAAGGCAAAAAGTTACAAAGGCAAAATAAAAACCCGAAAGAGTCATGACGTCTAAACATTGTAACTTTTTTAACCATTTTAACTTTTTAACCCTTGCGCTGTTCAGCTTTGTCATTGCCCTCGGCCTCGCGGCTGCAACCGCCAGCGTGTCCGCCGAGAAACGCAACATCACCGAGAAGGATCTGTTCGATTTCGTATGGATTGGAGACCCGCAAGTTTCGCCGGATGGATCGCACGCGGCCTTTGTGCGCGTAACGGTTAATGAGAAGAAGGAAGGTTACAATACGTCCATCTGGAGTGTGCCAATCGCAGGCGGCGAAGAGCCTCATCAATTAACAAAAGGCGATCACGATTCCGGCCCTCGGTGGTCGCCGGATGGAAAATTTTTGCTCTTTCTCCGCGCGACCGAAAAGAATGGCAAGCCCGAGCCGCCACAACTGGCGATCCTCCCGATGACAGGCGGCGATTCATTTGTCTTTACCGATCTACCGAAAGGTGCAGCGAACCCAACCTGGGCGCCGGACGGAAAAACAATCGCCTTCACGAGCGAGACAAACGCGGAAGATCTGGCCAAGCAGGAAAAGAAAAAAACAAAAGAAGAAGAATCAAAAAAAGCGGGCAGCGGAACTGCTCCCGCAAGCGCAGATGAGCACGAGAGCGATGTTCGCATCATCGCCCGCGCTGTTTATCGGCAGGACAATGAAAGCTACATCGATCCCAAACATCCCACACATATTTGGCTTGTGGCTGTGCCGCACGGCGCTGACGAAAAAGTAAAACCACGCCAGCTCACTACAGGCCGATTCGATGAAGATAGCGCGACCTGGTCCAAGGACGGTTCGCAGATTTATTTCACATCGGACCGGAATGACGAACCGTACTACGAGCTGCCAAAGACTGATCTTTATTCGGTGGCGGCAGCCGGTCCCGCTTCGGCGGGAGTAAAAATCACAACGATTGATTTACAGGTCGGGGGTTTTGGTCCCGGCGGAGGCGCGCTGTCGCTCAGCCCCGATGGGAAACAGGTGGCGTTTACCGCATCAACCACACGCCCGATCAACTCATACACGCAGCCTGATCTCTGGGTCCTCGATCTTTTGCCAAACGCAAAGCCGCGCAATCTGACTGCGAACTTTGATTTCGATGTGCCCGGTTTTGTGATTGGGGACAGCGCGCCGCCGCGGGCAGGTGGACAAAACACGCCGATCTGGACGCCAGATGGGAAAGGCCTCATCGCCGTTTACACGAAGGAAGGAAAAGCTAATCTCGCGCTGTTCGATCTGCCTGTAGCGCAGGACGCCGATCTCGGCAGGGCCGGAGTGCACGATCTAACTTCTGGAAACCAGGGGGTGATGAGTTTTCGCGCGTTGCCGGACGCCTCAAAATTGATCTACGTCGTTTCGACACCAACCCGCATCAATGACCTTTTTGTCCTGGATCGCGCGACTGGCGACGCGCATGCCACGCAATTGACGCATGTCAATGACCAACTGTTCTCAAAGCTAAACCTAACCGAGCCGGAAGAGATTTGGTACGACAGCTTTGACGGCAAGCACATCCAAGCCTGGTTGCAGAAGCCACCGAACTTCGATGCGCACAAAAAATATCCCTTGATCCTGAACATTCATGGCGGACCGCACGTCGCGTACGGCAATATTTTCGATCACGAATTCCAGTGGATGGCAGCCAAGGGTTACGTGGTCCTTTATCCGAATCCACGCGGCAGTACCACTTACGGCCAGGAATTTGGAAACATTATTCAGTATCATTACCCAGGGGACGACTACAAAGATCTGATGGCCGGCGTGGACGACGTGATCAAACGTGGTTACATCGAAGAGAAAAAGCTTGGCGTGACCGGCGGTAGTGGCGGTGGCCTGCTGACTAACTGGGTCGTAGGCCAAACAAACCGCTTTGCAGCGGCAGTTGCGCAACGCGACATCGCCAGTTGGGAAGATTGGTGGTATTCGGGTGACTTCACGCTCTTCCAGGCGACGTGGTTCAAAGTACCCCCATTTGAAGATCCGCAAGAGTATCGAGCGCGTTCGCCGATCAATTACATCAAGAATGTCACGACGCCGATGATGTTTATCCTCGGGGAAGCGGATTACCGGACACCACCAGGCGCTGGCGGCGAGCAAATGTTTCGTGCGCTAAAATTTCGCAAGATTCCGACCGTTATGGTGCGTTTCCCTAATGAATCGCACGAGCTCTCGCGTTCCGGTCAGCCATGGCACCGTGTCGAGCGCATGGAGCATATCGTTAGCTGGTTCGATCACTGGCTAATGGGTGCGCCCAAGCCAGAATACGAGATCGCACCGCAAGAAGACGCGTCAGCTAAGAAAGGCAGCATGCCGGTCAAATGAAGAATGGCTTGGCCACGCTGAAGCTGTAGCCGCTTCGCTGTGCGAAGCGCAATGCCGACGTGTTTGGAAAGCGAGCGCCGCGCGTCTCAGAGAGACGCGGCTACAGAAGTCACGGACACTGAATTACTCTAGGTGAATCGGTTAGCTCTTGTTTTGTGCCGGCGACGCGAAGGTGGATCGTGTGTGGGCGATGGTCTCTAAGTCGCGGCGGAGTCGGAATATTAAAGGCATGCCGGCCGTTTCCGTAACCGGCATCCCGGAGATCCTCCCGGAACTGATTCGCCGGGAACGATATGACATATTGATCACCATCCCAAAGTTCAACATGGAGCTCGGCATCCACATCGTTTTTGTCCCAAATCCAGCCAGAAATCGCTGCGCAGTCCGCGTGATCGATCTTGCTGCCAAAATGCGGCAGGGGGGCAGCCCCAATGCGTCCTGAAAAAATCATCAAGCCGAAGCAAACAAATTGAAACGTGATGAAGATAGCTATGACCCGCGAAACCAGACCGTCGCGCCAATAGCTGTGCACCTTATTCCAGCGGGAAAAAATGTGGAACGCAGAGAGCAACACCGCCTGATAAAATCCGTAAGCGATATAGTGAAGCTCGGGGCCATGCCAAAGGCCCATTAGTCCGAAAGCTAGAAAATAGCCTGCGATCGGAGCGACTTCCTTGTGCGCAAACCATTTGCCGCGCATCGCCGCGTAGAGAAAACGCATGTAAACATGGTCGCGAAACCAAAATGAAAGGGTGATGTGCCAGCGATTCCAGAAATCGCGGATGTTCCGGGCGAGAAACGGTCGGTCGAAGTTTTCCGGAGTGTGGACGCCGAAAAGATAACTCAGGGCAATGGCAAAAGCGCTGTAGCCGGCAAAATCGAAAAACAAATAGAAGCTGTACGCATACATGTAGCTGACCAACGCCGTGAAACTCCCACTGCTGGCGGCTCGCTCCAGCCAGTATTGTTTAATGAGGGCGGCAACAATGAATTTATAAAGAAACCCCCGAAAAATGCGATGCACCGCGCTATCGAGATCGATAAGGAATTCAGCGCGGGTTCGCGTCTTTCTCCATTCGGCTGCGAAGCGTTGGTAACGGTCAATTGGACCGGCTGAAATCGTTGGAAAGAAAAAAAGGAACATCAGGAAATCGAGCGTTCCGGGGAGGGCGATGACTTTATCCCGCAAGCAAAATACGACATCCAATGCCCGAAACGTGATGTAGGAAATTCCAAGAAAACCAAACTCGCTCCCCGGCGACACGACCGGAAAAAATTTAGATGCGGCAAGCGGAAGCAGACTCGCCGCGACCGCAACATAGAATGACCAGCCGCCGCGTGCCCCGCTTTTTGCGAATAGCCAGACTGTTGCCCATTGCCAGACGGCGAAACCGATGGGGATCCAGATCTCGCGGACCGGAAAATGTGGCCGAATGTTTAACAACCCGTGATACTGCACGAGGAGCATTCCGACCGTGACGAACGTCGCCCAACGCCAGCCGGCTTTGCCAAACAGTCCTAGAATGAGCGTCGGAACTGCCGCGTAAAGCAGCAGTCCAAAATACGTAAAATCGGCGTATGGAATCACAGCGACTGGGCCAGCCGGGCTCGATCGACTTTGCCATTCGCCGTCAGTGGAAAAGCATCGCGAAAAACAAATTTGCGCGGCAACATGTACACTGGCAGCCGCTCAGCTAGCTGCCGTCGCAGCGATTGTGTTAATTCGAAATGCGATCTCTCAGTTTGGCTGCTGAGCACTACGAAAGCGGCGAGCGATTGGGCCGCGCCGTTCTTAATCACGGGTGTTACTACTGCCTCTCTTACAGAGGGCAAGGCCAGAAGGTTTGCTTCGACATCGCCAGGTTCGATGCGGTAACCGCTGAGCTTGAGCTGCGAATCCATCCGACCCTCAAAAAAAAGGAAGCCATCACGAAACTGGCCCTGGTCGCCAGTTCGATAAGCGCGTCGACCGCAATGATCAAAGAAGACAGCTTCGGTAAGGTCGGGACGTCCAAGATAGCCGAGGCTAACATTTGGCCCCGCGATGACAATTTCGCCTTGCTCGTTTGCTGGCAAAGTTTCGCCAGCTCTATTCACAACGAAAACGTCGCTCCCAGGCATCGCGCGTCCCACTGGTAACGCCGAATACTTTTCCAAAATCGAACGGTCTATTCGTACGGAAGTCGTGGCCACCGTTGCCTCCGTCGGCCCGTACATGTTCCACACTTGGGCTCGCGGAAAGCGCTCAACCAAACGAGCCGCGGTTTGCGCGGCGAGTGTTTCACCGCAAAAAAGAAAACGCCGAATGCGTGGAAGCATTCCTTCCGCAAATTTCTCTTCAACCAGGCACATTTGTGCAAACGATGGCGTAGAAACCCACGTCGTAGCGCCGGAATTTCCAAGCGCGCGATAGAGCATTTTCGGATTCGCAACCAAATCGCGGCTTATGCTGAACAGCGTGCTTCCCGTGATAAGGCTGCAATACAAATCCATCACCGAGAGATCGAATGAAAAGGGCGCCGTGTTCAGGAAGGTCTCGCCGAGAGGCACGAACTTCTGTTCCCCAAGCATCCACGCGACGAAATGCTCCAGACACCCAAGTGTAATGATAACGCCTTTCGGTTCGCCAGTGCTGCCGCTGGTGAACAAAATGTAAAATGGGTCGTCGCGTTGTACGCGCGTGGCAGGAACCAACGGGGCAGAGCTGGAAAGTTCTGTGACGTCTTCCGGCATGAGAAGCAACGCAGGGCGCGAGATTGCCAGAATTTTGTCGATGCGTTGTTGAGGCAATACTGTGTCCAGCGGAACATAAGGCCTGCGGGATTTTACCGCTCCAAGAAACGCGATGAGCATCTCAGGCTCCCGATGCCCGAGGACCGCAATGGGAGAGCGATTATTGCCGAACCGTTTTGTTAGATGGGCAGCGAGGGCGTCTGAACGGCGGCGGAGTTCGCCATAAGTCAGCCTCTTATCTCCGCTGATGTGCGCGATCGCATTCGGAGCCGCAAGAGCCCAATGATCGATTTGCTCGATGAGATTCACTCAAAAACCCTGATAGACAAACGGCGGCGTGGAAAAGTTGCCTCGACCGTAGATCGCAATTAACCCCGCAATAATAGCGAGGTAATACAGAATCAGCAGCGCCCGCCACAGCGCTGGATGTGCCCTGATCCAGCTCACGCGTTCACCCGCATCCTTTTCTCAAGGTCAGCGATGATCCTGCGCGGCGTCCCCCAATTTTCTCGCTCGAATTCCGCCGGGGAAATCTTGAGACCGAATTCCTCCTCGATTCTTATCATCAACTCCACCGTCTTGATAGAATCCAAGAGCTGGCATTCGTAAAGAGGTAGCTCGAGGTTGGCGAGGACCTCATCGGTTTCGGCAACCGACGCCACCAGTTGCAACACTTTTTCGTGAAAGCCGGCATTCATAACGGATAAATAGCGTGCAGCATTGCGATCATGCGGATCGGGCAATAGACGATCGACAATCAATCAACTCCGTGGGACGCGTCCATGAAAAAAATCGTCAAGAGCACGATTGTAAAAAAGCCAGCCCTCCTGCGTTAGATGCGTATGCTTAGCGTCAAGAAACGCCGGATCCTCGTCGTGGTCCTCGAACTCGATGAGCGTAAAATTGTATCGCCGTGCCAGGGCGCGCATTTTTTCGTAATAATTCTGGCGCGCCAACCGAGAATATCCCTGCTTATCATAAAAGCGTCCGTCCAGCGGCATGCTGAGAAGGAGTGGCCGGGCGTGAACTTTGGCCAGAGCGCGCAATAGCAATTCTACGTCAGCCCATTCAGGTGCCGTATTCATGCGGTTACGAAACCGGGAATCAAAACGACCAGGCGCCATTGATTCAACGTTCACAGGCGCATTTTCGACCTTGGCTTGTGCGTAAATTTTGGGTTCGCTCGCTTTTGTGATCGGCGTCGGCCGATCCGGCCTTTGCCGCTGCAGTGCGGGAGCAGGCTTCGTTGCGTACAGGATATGAACGACCGCCGAGAAGTGGTCCTGCAACTCCAGGCCCGCCGTGTATATTTTTCCTAACGGCAGGATCGCGCAGAAAATCAGCCGGTCGAACCAATTCCCGGAGGAGAGTCGCCTTAGCGCAAACTCGAGCAAAGGACTCCTTTCGAGCGTGCCTGGAAACTGCAGCATGCGTGAAGCAATATCTCGCTTCAGCTCGACATCGACAGTTTTGCCGAACGTCAGTTCGCATGCCGTCAATAACGAGAAATTACCTTCGTACCAATCAACTCTCGTAGCGGGCATCAGAAACCACGCAGGTGAAATCGATACCGCAAGCCTTCTGCCGCGCAGGTCCGATCCGAGAGCTGCGATCTTTTGCAAAATGATTAACGACGTCGCACCAACGGTGCCGACTGGCGAAACTTGAAACCCTGTGGGCGCATTTTGAAAGAATTTGTTCGCCCTATTCGGGACTCCAATTATTAGCTCCGAGCTACCGTAAAGCGGCAAGACGCTGTTCTCACGCGCAGCTGTCCGTTGAAAGACCATCCCCTGATTTTTGAGCTGAAACTGTTGCGGCGCAGTCCACGCCAGGGTGCGTCGTTCAAGGCGAATCGCGACCAGCCGGCCAGCAAACAAAATCGTCGCAGCGACGCCGACGGCGATAACGGCTGAAAATAAATGTGGTGTGCTGGTTCTGGTGGAGCCCATGATGACTCCAGAGTATGCCTGCCCGCTAAAGGCCCGCATGTAAGTCAAAGTATAAAGATTGTGTAGGATATTACCCTACACAAACCTGAATCGGGACAGGCCTCCAACAATCGCAGCAGGCTGTCGCTCTGATCAGCTCCGGGGGACACGCCCATGAAAGAAATCATCCAAGGCGCGGTTGTAATAGATCCAGCCTTTTACAGTGAGGTGACTCTTGTGAAGGTAAAGGAAAGCCGGATCTTCGTCATGGTCCGTGAATTCGACTAATGGAAAATGATATTGTTGTGTAAGCGCGCGAAGTCTCTTGTAATAGCTTTCGCGAGCGTAACGCGATACGCCTGTCCGGTCGTAGAACTGTCCATCGTACGGCATGCTCAACAGGAGCGGTCGTGCGTGAACGCTCGCCAGCGTGCGCAATAGCAATTCGAGATCTCTCCATCCCGCCCCCGCTTCGAGGTTAGTTCCGAACGCACGGTCACGACTACCTGTGACTGCTTGCTTGGCTACGTTCGAGGATGTGTTGGTCCTATCCTCGTCAGCGGGTTTTAGGACGCTTGCTTTTACAAGGAGCTTTGACCAATCGATGATCTCTGGATCTTGTCGTGGAGCAGGCTTGATCTTGTGTTGAATGTAAGCCAGCGCCGCGAAATGATCTTGCAACTCCAGCACCGCGTTCTGCACTTTTCCCATTGGCCAGAGCGCACAAAAAATGAGGCGATCAAGCCGTCGGCCGGATGCAAGCCGCCTCAACGCGAATTCCAGTAAGGGACTTTTCTCCACGATGCTCGAACATTCCAGCATGCGCGAAGCGATCTGCCGCTTTAGTTCGAAATCGAGGACGGTGTCAAACACCATTTCACTCGCCGCCATTAGCGAAAAATTTCCCTCGTAGGCCTTCCGTCCAGCAGCGTGAACGGTCAAATTCGGTGAAAGTGAGATGGCAAGCTTTTTACCACGCAAGGCCGACCCGAGGGCCCCGAATTTTTGCAAAATGATCAACGGAGGCATGCCTCCAGCGCCGACAGGCGAAACCTGGAAACCTGTTGGCGCAGTGCGAAAGAAAATTTGCGCCCTCTCAGGCACTGGAACGGCGGTTAATTCCGAGCTGCCATAAAGCGGCAATACGTTCTGCGCATGCGCAGCGACACGTTGAAAGGCTAAGCCTTGGTTTTTGAGCGGGAACAACTCGGGAGCCGTCGACAGAATGGTGGTGTGTTCGAGATGGACCGCTACAATTTCTGCGCTAAACAAAACCGCCGCTGCTAAACCGGAAGCGATCAGTCCTGAAAACAAATGTGGCGTGCCTTGCCTGGCGCGGGCACATGACATGATGTTGCGAAGCTATTCTCGCGGCCTGAAGCTGCAATTGAATTTCATGTAGGACGCAGCCCTGCGGTCGCGAGAGCCGTTTGGAACCACGGACGCTAACCACGACGACCGCAATGCCGTGTGGTTTTATTTGGATTTGCAGACTCGAGGCTCGATACTCAAATCTCGTCTAATTTTTTGTATTTCCGCGACATTTGTTTGCGAGCCGGGAGACCGTGCATTGAACCTTCGTTACAAATGCCTCTGTCAGCTCGTCAGTAGGCGTTGAAATTCACAGCTGCGGCGACTCAGGACTGCGGAGAAGTTTCGCTTCAGATTCTGTGAATAAGATAACGTAATTCACCTTTGTGAGCTGCTGTTGACTCAGTTTGTTCTTACCTTCGAGCCAAATCTGGAGCGAATGATCATTCCAGACCAGAGAGGCGATAAAGAGGGGCGTCCATTCGTTTTTGAAGGGGAAAGAGCTTTTTAGCAGAATATTGCTGCCTGACGCTGGTTGAAGATTCAATGAGCGAAATCTTTCGATTGCCTGAACCGTTCTTTGCCCGAATTCCAATATACCCGCAGCACGACCAAGCCGTTGATTTTCCCACTGGGTAGCGATTGCGATGCCCAATATCACAAGAGTCATTGCACATGCTCGAAATTTTCGCGGCGCCAGTTTGGCGGCGCAAGCAGCTATAGCGGCTCCAATGGCTGCTCCAATCGCCGCACCCCGCGGCCGGTGACCCACTGCAGCACCGATAACCGTGCCGATTGTTGCGCCAAATCCGACGCTTTGGCCCAGTGATGTTGAGTATTTTAAAACCAGAAGGATTAGATCTGAGACAACTTTTGCAAAGATAATTGCCCACCCAAAGAGGAGAAGGTAAAGACACGCGCCGCTTCGAATCGGGCGAAGAAACGCGATCGGGAGAGGAACCAAGACAACCCAGAACGCCATAAGCAGGAGGGTGCGATCCCGTCGCATAAAAGCATAGAAAAACACGCCGGCCCACAGGAGCAGCAGTGCCACTACCGGAATTGGACCGTGATGGAACCGTAACTCATTAACAAATTGTGCGTTAGATTCTAAGAACGTGTGCCATGAATATTGAGGTCTGTATACCTCAGCCTCCACTAGCGGCCCACTACCATGCGTCTTGCCGTAGATGTAAATCGCCGCTAGCACACCGGCGACCAAAGGAGGTATCGCGGAACGCGAGTTCTGGCGAACGAATAGTTTCCAGTCACCCAGACTAGGCCATTTCAGAACCTCATATATTAGAGCTATAACTGGCAAGGTAACTGCCATCTCTTTGGCATTCAGCGCGAAAATGTACAGCAGCAGAAACACTGTTATCTGTAACGACCGCAGATTAGCTCGTTGTTCGCGGACATGAATGTAGTACGCCAATGCCGTAAAATAGAATAATCCGCACAGAGCGTCATAGATCATAGAACCGCGGAACACTAGATTGGCCAGGTCAGCATGGTAAGAAACAATAATCGTTCCAAGAAAAGCCACCGAGCGCGAGGTCGTGAGAAGCCGAGAGAGCCAATAGATGATCGGGATTGACGCAGCAACAATGCCCACTTGAACGATTCGATAAGGTTCCGGGTTAAGGCCAAAAAAGTCGTAGAGCGGTAGATAATAGAGCGCACCTGCGGGACGATAAAAATTTGACCAGAAGCATACATTCGCCCAAAGACATCTTAGAATTCCTGGGTGCCAGTAAAAGTACAGGTTCATCGGCTCGTCCGCACCAAAACCTCCTCTTAAGGATGGAAGAGCAAAGTGAAGAAAATATCCGATGAGTGCTGTTACACAGGCAAGATCGATCAGACTCTCTCTAGAATGTCGGCTTATCGAAACGAAAAAGTTGTATATTTTAGAGAAGACTGAACTCTCTGAAGGATTGCGTGATTTTCGAAGCATTTCGGCAGTCCTCATCCAGTCAAATCTTTTTGTGTCATCGATGAAAGGAGAAAGGAATGGTCATTTTGACAGGTTAGATTTGGGCGCGCCGAATGGTGGGCGCAAGTCTGCCAGTCTTCTTTCTTCTAAGCTTAAGGTAGCTGCTGTCCATTCCTCGGAGATTCGAGTGGCTTGTTTTTCAACGGCGGGTCCCGGGAGTTCCATGCCGCGCGGAAATGGCAATCGCAGAAATTCGAAAACGCGTTCCGCGGCAGCGCGGCGAGACGCCACAACCTTTTCATAAAGAAAAGGGCGCCCCGCTGGAGGCAACCAATCTTGAAAACAAATGTGGCAGGTCATGCGCGGCGCGGACACGTATCATGCTGCCGCGACGTTATTCCCATGACTTACCGCTGCAATGGAATTTCATGTAGGACGCGGCCATTCGGACGCCAACCAGACGGGGGGCATTCCCGATCTCGTTTTATTTGGATTTCCGGACTCGAGGATCGATACTCAAATCTCCTTTAATATTGGGTCTATGTCGTCCTCTTCACTTTGGCAGCGTTTTCAGCACTATTTTTTGTATTACCGCGACCCCGGCTTCTCTCTCGACATCAGTCGGATGAAATTCCCGGATGATTTCTTCGAAAAAATGCGGCCGAAGATCGACAACGCGTTTGCAGCCATGCGAGCGCTGGAAGCCGGGGCAATTGCTAATCCTACCGAGAAGCGAATGGTTGGGCATTATTGGCTCCGGAATCCCGCCTTGGCGCCGACTCCGGAAATTCGCACCGAGATCGAAGAGACTGTTAAGCGGATCAAGACATTCGTGGCGGATATTCGCGGCGGAAAAATCACGGCTGAAAATGGAAAACCTTTTAAGCACGTGTTGCTCATTGGCATCGGCGGTTCGGCGCTCGGGCCGCAATTCGTCTCGGACGCGCTTGGATCACGGCGTGATCCGACAGACATCCTGTTTTTCGACAATACCGATCCGGACGGGTTCGACCGCATCTTCGAGAAGCTGGGTAATGAACTCGTGCAGACACTCGTCGTGGTGGTTTCAAAATCTGGCGGAACAAAGGAAACACGAAACGGAATGCTCGAGGCCGAACTAAAATTCAAAGAAAACGGGCTGCAATTTAACAAGCACGCGGTGGCTGTGACCGGCGTGGGTAGCGATCTGGACAAGTACGCTGAAAAGAACGGTTGGCTCGCCCGATTCCCAATGCACGATTGGATTGGCGGGCGAACCTCGGTGATGAGCGCGGTCGGGCTTTTGCCGATGGCCCTTCAGGGGTTTGACATTGATGATTTCCTGGGAGGCGCATCGGCAATGGATGAGCGCACTCGTACAAAGGATGTGACCCAAAATGCCGCGATGCTTCTGGCTCTCATGTGGTATTACGCCGGCAACGGCAAAGGCGAAAAAGATATGGTGATCCTTCCCTACAAGGATCGGCTGGCATTGTTTGCGAAATATCTGCAACAGCTAGTGATGGAATCGCTCGGAAAAGAAAAGGATCTCGACGGCAAGGTCGTGCATCAGGGCATTGCTGTTTACGGCAACAAGGGATCGACCGACCAGCACGCTTATGTCCAGCAGTTGCGTGACGGTGTCTTGAATTTTTTCGTCACTTTTATTGAGGTTGACAAGGATCGGCGCAGCCGACCGATCGAAATCGAAGACGGAGTCTCAAGTGGGGACTACCTTCATGGCTTTCTGCGAGGTACCCGAAGCGCGCTCTACGAAAGCGGACGCGAATCAATCACCATGAGCATTCCTGAGGCGAACGCATTTAATATCGGCGCATTGATCGCGCTTTATGAGCGCGCGGTGGGCTTTTACGGCTCGCTGGTTAACATCAACGCTTATGATCAACCGGGCGTCGAAGCCGGTAAGATGGCGGCGACAAGATTGCTGGAACTTCAAAAACAAGTACGCGTGAAACTAACCGATGGGTCCGGAAAAACGGCCGAGGAAATTGCGCGTTCCATCGACGCTGACCCGGAAGACGTGTTTCACGTGCTGCGACATTTGGTGAGCAACGATCGGCATATCCGAGTTTCGCAGGGCGACGAACCGGCGGACGATCAATTTTCGTGCACTGAGTAGAATGCTGCACACTAAGCCAGAATATGGCGGAGCCGTCTTTCGAAGATCGACCTGATGTTTCAAACGTTGCCTGGAGCGACGTCGTTCATTTCATTCGCCAACTCAGTCACGATCTGCGCAACCATCTAAATGCGATCGAACTGCAGTCCGCTTATATCAGCGAGCTGGAGCGAGATGATGAAATCAAGGGCGAAATCAAGCGCTTGCGTGAAATGATCTCTGGACTGACCTCGACTTTGCAATCGCTTTCCAACGCAGTTAGTGCGGTGAAACCGAACCTGATTTCGTACCCGGCTACGGATTTCATGGAAGATCTGCGTGAGAAAATCAACCGCGACTTCGCCGGGGAAACTGCGGAAATCAATTGGAACGTTCAGCTCGGCGACGCGATGCTAAGTATTGATCCTCAGCTTTTGCAGGAAACGTTTATCGAACTTTTTGCCAATGCCCTTCGGCACAATCGTAGTAACGGCGTGCTTGTTGCAACCGCCAAGATAGATAATAAGCGGTTCCTCTTTATGCTCGAGGAGCCGAAAGACCGATTCGACTTGCCCACCGACAATTGGGCCCGTGAACCGCTTCATAAAATCAGCCAGGGCCATTACGGTCTTGGTCTGAATCGAGTCCGAGCTATCGTAGAGGCCCACGGCGGCGAACTGTATGCCCAACATGATCCCGAACATTCCACGCTCATTACGCGACTCAGCCTTCCCTTGGAAGGTGAGAGACGGATCTCAGGCTGCTAGCCTGACTCGGCATCCAATTGCATGGTCGCGCATAGTACAGGCCAGCGCAGATCGGCTGACATGAAAACTGGGAACCATCGCGTCCTGATCATCGATGACGAGCGCCCGGTGCTCATGACGCTCGAGGCGTTGCTAAAGCGGCATGGTTATCACGTGGACACAGCACCCACGGCTTCCCAAGGACTCAAGTTAATCAGGTCCAAATCTCCCACGCTCATTTTGCTCGATCTTCAATTGCCCGACGCGGACGGATTAGAGACGCTCGATCGAATCAAAACCGAAGTTCCCCAGATACAGGTTATAATTTTGACGGCGCACGACTCCTTGCACAATGCCATCGAGTCAATTAAACGAGGCGCTTATCATTTTATCAGCAAGCCGTACGCGGCTGAGGAGCTGCTCAGCCTCGTGGAGAAAGCATTGGAAAAACAGTTCCTCTTGCGAGAAGCCGAAGAACTTCGAGAAAAGACTGAGCAACTTGAGCGGCGTCTGGAGGTGGCGGAGGCGCGGCCCACTCTCATTTTCAAGAGCAAGCCGATGCAGGAAATCGACGAATTGATCAATGCAATGGCGCCATCAGACGCCAATGCTCTCATTATCGGTGAGAGCGGCGTGGGCAAGGAAGTAATCGCCAATGCTATTCACGCGCGGAGCCGGCGCGCAGAAAAGCCAATGGTAAAGCTCAATTGTGCGGCGTTTCCCCAAACAATGATTGAAGGAGAGCTCTTCGGCTATGTGAAAGGTGCGTTCACCGGCGCGATGCAAGATTTCCCGGGAATGATCGCGGCAGCCGATAGCGGTACGCTTTTTCTCGACGAAATATCCGATATGCCGGCGGAACTGCAGACGCGCTTTTTGCGCGTGCTGCAAGAGCGCGAGTACCGGCCTCTTGGAAGCACACAAACGCTGAAAGCCGATTTCCGGGCGATTGCGTCGAGCAACCGGCCAGTCGCTCAAGCCCTCTCGGAAAACCGGCTGCGTTCCGATTTGTACTACCGGCTAAACACGTTTCAAATCGAAGTGCCGCCACTTCGAAAACGGAAACAGGACATCCCACTGCTGATCGCCGCGTTCGTGAAACAGTTTGCTCAGCAGCTCGGCAAACCGGAGCCAGACATTTCGCCAGAAGCGTTTCAAAAACTACTGGATTACTCGTGGCCAGGAAACGTTCGCGAACTGCAAAACGCGATTGAATATGCCGTGGTACTAGCGCGACAAGGCGTGGTCGGCGTGAAAGAGCTGCCAACCGAAATACAGTTGCCTCCCGCTCTGCAACAAGCAGAGATCGCCGGGCTACCGCGGGCCGGCGTGCAGACTCTCGACGACGTCGAGCGAACCGCGATCATTCAGGCGCTTGCAGAATGCCACGGCAACAAGAAAAAAGCAGCGGAACTTCTCGGTATCCAGCGCCCCACGCTCTATAACAAGATGAAGCGCTACGCGATCGAGTTGTAAGATTCCGGATGTCGGCCCTCATTCAGTAGCCTTCTGCGAAGACGGATCGTTCGTTATGATCACTTCCAACGTTATCTCCTGGAACGCCAGCTGATCGTGGATCAGTCCAAGAAACTCGAGAGCGCGCGCATCGGGCATTTGTCCGCAACGCAACTCGATCCGCGCTGGCTTGCCAACCAATTCCGGATGCACCTCTGCCAATTCGCCGTCGAGCAGGAATGAAACGTAAGCGTTAAAGCGTTCCTGTAACGCGAGCAATTCTTCGTCAGAGTTATCCCACTCGTTAGGCTCGTTCATCAGGAGAACGAGCTCACCCGTCTTCGGGTTCTCCGCGATCACATCGATAACGCCGGTGCGATCTTTGATGTTTGATGTTTGATGTTTGATGTCCATTCAGATGACTCGGCGTTGGACGTTCGGCGGTCGCCAATCGATGTTCAAGACGTAAAAAAACAAATGACCAATGATCTGACAGCTCAGGAGGTTCGACAGCTCCTAAAACTGGAGCCGCACGCCACGTGCGGATTTGTGCGTGTGACATTTATCAGCAAACAACGAATTGCACCCGGTGGGCTCCCGCCACCGTTCATTGATGGTCGGCCAGCCGGCTCCGCGCTCTATTTCATGGTCACACCGGATGCGCCTGTACGCCTGCATCGGATCCGCAACGATCAGCTTTATCACCGTTATTTAGGTGATCCGATCGAAGTTCTAATGCTGCACGAAAATGGAACAAGCAAGCGCGCCATAGTCGGTCCGGATCTCCGCGCGGGTCAATGCGTGCAGCTTTTGATCCCCGGCAACACCTTCCACACCGCGCGCGTCATCGGAGATCGCCGCTGGTTCCTCGGCGCGAGCACCGAATGGCCAGGCGTAGAACGAGTTGACGTAGAAATCGGTGACGTCGAAGCGCTCGCAGCAAGATATCCAGACGTGGTGGACGATCTGCGCGCTTTCCAACAAGGTAGGGACGATTGACCTCAATCGCCTTCGGGCGAACCTTGATGTCGCCGTGGCAAAAACAAAACGCGCAGGTCGACTGACGCTTCTCGGACGCAGTGCAGCGAGATTGCCCGCCTCGCCTGCCGAAGCGCGCCTAGAGACTTTCCCGAATCCTGCGCCTCGGCGCAATTATCGGATTCACTTTGAAACGGACGATTTCACTTCGCTTTGTCCAGTCACAGGCCAACCAGATTTCGCCAGGATCGATATCGACTACGTGCCTGACCGTCTCTGTGTCGAAAGCAAGTCGCTCAAGTTTTATCTTGCCTCGTATCACAATGAGCGCGCCTTCAATGAAGCGGTAACAAACCGCATTTTGGACGATTTCGTCAACGCATGCGCGCCACGCGAGGCAATCGTGACAGCGCAATTCTCCGCCCGCGGCGGAATCGCGCTGACCGTCCGCGCGGAATACCCGGACAATCGCGAGGTTGTCGTGGACGGTCGATGAAATGGTAGGGCGCGACGAATGATCCGACGTCTTCACCTAAACTTTGGGTTTTCGAGCGCCCGATAAAATGAAATCCGCAGTGGTCCTGTTGAGCGGTGGAATTGATTCAACAACCACGCTAGCCATTGCGCTTGCCGACGGGTACGACGCATATGCGCTGTCCTTCGATTACGGTCAGCGTCACCAGATCGAAACGCAGGCTGCTCGGCGCGTCGCCCAGTCGTTAGGCGCGAAAAAGCATCGCGTTGCAAAGATCGACCTGCGCGTCTTTGGCGGTTCGGCGCTGACCGGCGAGATCGATGTGCCGAAACAGCGCTCGAAAACAGAAATCGCAGACGGCATTCCGGTCACCTACGTCCCTGCGCGTAACACCATTTTTCTGGCTTACGCGCTCGCCTGGGCGGAAGTGATTCAAGCCGCTGACATTTTTCTCGGTGTAAATGCAATCGATTACAGCGGCTACCCCGATTGCCGTCCGGAATTCATCGAAGCGTTCCAGACGCTCGCCAACATTGGAACTAAAGCCGGCCTGGAAGGCGGACGCTTTCAGATTCACACCCCGCTGATCAAGTTTTCCAAAGCCGAAATCATTCGCCAAGCCTTCGAACTCGGTGTCGATCTTTCGCTTACCCACAGTTGTTATGATCCATCGCCGGAAGGTTTCGCCTGCGGCGAATGCGATTCCTGTCTCCTGCGGCTCAAAGGCTTTCGCGAAGCCGGGATGAAAGATCCGATTCGCTACGTGAAATAGGCATTCTTGTCATGTCGAGCGAAGCGAAACATCTCTGGCTGTCGGGCTCGGTGATTGTAGAAAGGAATGACTGAGATTCTTCGCTTTGCTCAGAATGACAACCTGCAGGGAACCTAACGGCAACGGTGCTCCAAAAATTGAACGGAAAAAGCTGCGCAACATTCGATGAAGCCCCTTTTTAGAATTTTTGAACTCTCCAAAAACGAACAGCGCGTCGTTCTCATCGTAATGTTTGTTTTGATCACGGTCGTTTTCGTCGGATACGAACGCCGATTGCATAGCGTTCACCTTCGCCCTCCGGCCCCGCCGGAGGCCAAAACAACTCCAAGTCCCGTCCAAACCGAGGGGGCGCAGTAGAGTCTATTCTTCAACGAGATCGGGAATTCGACCGTAGCCGACAAAGACCGGACTGATTTTGGCGTCGCCGCTGTTTGGTGGCGGCGGAATTTTGAAATCGAAAACGCTGACGCCCCAACGTTGTTTGCCATCGTAAGTACGACCGTCGCTTGAGCCGATCATGACCCGTTTTTTGGTACGTTTTTCGCGGCCCAAATAAATCATGGTATGCGTGACCGGGGGGTCGCGATCGATGTTGTAAGTGCCACTCCAAAAGAGCAAATCGCCTGGCTTAAGCGCATCGAACTCGAAAGAATCTTCGTGGCGGCTCAAAACGGCATTGAAATCTCCAGCTTTGCGCACCCAGACGTATTGCTGGCTCGAATCGCGCGGAACATCTTTGAACCCGTTTTCGGTCAGAAGATAGTAAATAAAGCCCGAGCAATCCATGCCGCCGTTGGCAGGATCGGCCGAGCCGTATGTGTAACCCAGATTTTGTTTTGTTAGCGCAAGTCCGGCGTCAAGAATCTGGCGCACTTTCGGGGCGTAACCGTCGTAGCCTGCAATCTCGTCAGGCGAAAGAGTTACGTTGGGCGCGCCTTTTTTTTCCGCACCGGGACGCGGCGACCGGGAAGGGCTTGGAGTTTCGGTTGGGCTTGGGACCGGGCTTTCTTCGGGTGTAGCTGTTGGCGTCGGAGATTTCTTTTTGTGTTTTCGTTTTGTCTCCGACGTTGGGCTGGGAGACGGAGTTGGCGAAACCTTTTTCCGTTTTGGCGAAGCTGTCGGCGACGGGCTGGGCGTCGCTTTCTTCGGAGAGCGTTTCCGATGTTTGCGGGGGGCCGGCGTAGGTGTAGCAAAAATCTTTTTGATCTTTGTGCCTAACGAGTCTTCGGCAGCATTCGCCGCGTGGAAAGTCCCAAATGAAATCGCGGCGATTAGAAGCCCGCGAAATATTGGTTGGGAGACCGCCAAAATTGTAGGGCGTTTCTGTGAAACGGCGTCAGCCCCGGCGTCTGACACAGACGCCCTACAATTCGCGTTCTGGTTTCTGATCGGATGAATTTTAGTCGCGGAAAACAATCAGTGAGCGAGCTCCTGAAGGATTGCTTTGTTGAGGCGAATGCCGCCCTCGAAATTTTCGAGAGGAAAATTTTCATTAGGCGAATGTGCGCGGCAATCGGCCAGCGCGAGTCCCATGAGCAGCGTTTCGATGCCCAGGATGCCACGGAACTGTGAGACGATGGGGATACTGCCGCCTTCGCGAATGAGCGCGGGGTCGTGATCGAATGCGTTACGCAATGCGCGTTGCGCGGCTTCGCCGAGGGGTGAATGCGGGTCGGTAAGATACCAGGGACCGCTATGTCCGTCGGTAATTTCCATTGTAACGCCTTTGGGCAGATTTTTTCGTAAATGCGCTCTTGCTAGCTTGAGAATTTCGTCGCCTTCCTGTTCCGGAACCAGACGGAAAGTCAGTTTCGCCATCGCATGACTGGCGATGACTGTCTTTGTCCCTTGCCCCTGATATCCTCCGCCGATTCCATTGATTTCGGCTGTTGGTCTAGCCCAGATGCGCTCGAGCGAATTGTAACCGGCTTCGCCGAAAAGTTCGGGGACTCCTGTTTCCTTCAGGATCAGTTTGTCGCCATCGACTGGAAGTTTGCGCCACGCTTCGCGCTCCCAATTCTCCAGCGACTTAACCCGATCATAGAATCCCGAGATTGCCACGCGACCTTCCCGATCGTGAAGTGTGGCGAGCATTTGCGCCAGCGCCGTGATTGGATTTTGGACGGCGCCTCCAAAAATGCCGGAATGCAAGTCCATCTTCGGCCCAGTGACCTTGATCTCAAGGGCGGTCACCCCGCGCAGGCCGTAACTCAACGTCGGCACACCTTTCTCAATCATTCCGGTGTCGGAGACGACCGCGACGTCGCTCTTCAGTGCCTCGCGATTTTCGTTGAGAAAAGAGCCCAGGTTCCCGCTGCCGATTTCTTCTTCACCTTCGATCACGAGATGCAAATTCACAGGCAAATCGCGATCTTGTTCCATCGTCTCCTGAATTCCGAGTATGTGCGCAAGAATTTGTCCTTTGTTGTCTGTTGCGCCGCGCGCAAAGACATATCCGTTCTTGAGAACAGGTTCGAACGGCGGCGAATCCCAGAGCTCCAGAGGATCGGGCGGTTGCACGTCGTAATGCCCGTAGATCAAAACGGTGCGACGTCCGGGCTGATGTTTGTTGCGTGCCCAGACAATGGGATGACCGCGCGTAGGAACAAGCTGTGTCTCCAGACCAATGCCGGTGAGTCTTTTCACGAGCCAGTGCGCGCATTCCGCCACCCGTTCCGCGTACTGGTCGTCAGTCGAAATGCTTGGAAAACGCAGGAAAGAATAAAAATCTTCGAGGTAATTTTCACGCATGGCCACAAGCTAATCGGTTTTCACAGTTTGCCTACGCTTTCCGTCGAACCTGGCTGCGGACGAGATAAACGACTGAAGCAACAGCCAGCACAACTCCAGTGACGACAAATTCGCGAGCAGTCGCATGGACGAGGATCCAAAGAATCGCAACGATTGCCAGGGCAGGCACAATGTTCATCCCGGGAAAATTGAATGGCTGAGCGCCATCGGCTCGCACATCGCGTTGCACCAAGACCCAGCACGCGGCGCAGCAAAGCAGATACATTAACAACACCGCGACGTTCGAAAGCACCGCCAATTTTTCAAACGTCCCGCTAATCGACAGCAAAAAGGCGAGCGTCGCATAAGTAATGATCGCGACGTCCGGCGACCGATAGCGCGGATGAACGTGCGCGAAAAACTGCGGTAACGCGCCATCCCGTCCGAAAGCAAAGATCATGCGTGGTGAACTAAGGATGTCGCTGGTCACAAATCCAAAGGCCGAGATGGTGGCTCCAGCCAGAAGGATTGTGCGGCCTAAATTGCCGAGAAATTTCGCCGCTGATTCTGCGAGGGGCGCGTCAGGATGATTCCCAAGATCGGCGCCGAGTGTCCCCTGCCCTACGATTTGGATCAGGATGTAGATGACCGTTGTAATGACAAGCGCGAGATAGGCAGAGCGCGGAACAGTGCGCGCCGGATTCTTCACTTCACCGCTCGGAATCAATGCCACTTCGATTCCGACGAAAGCAAAAATCAAAAGAATAACGGCATCGCCTAACGACTTGCTACCGGGCCAGCCGCTCCAGGCAAGGTTCGGCGGCTGAATAAAAAATATTCCGACGCAAACGAACAGCAGCAGGGGCAGAAGCTTCGCCACCGTGATCACGGTCACCGCACCGGCGCCTTCGCGCACCCCGCGGATGTTAATGAGCACAAGCGAACCGTAAACGGCGATCATGACCATAATGCGCATCACCGGGCTGCCGAGGAATGGAACGACGAGCGCAACCGAATTCGCGAGCACGTTCACGACGCCAGCAACCGCGCCGAGCGCCGTTAGAAAATAAAGTACGCCGGCGAGAAAGCCGACGTAACGACCAAACGCGACTTCGACATATGCGTAAAGACCGCCGGTCAACGACACTCGACTACCAGCGATCGCGAAACAAGTGACGAACAACACCATCGCAACCGCACAACAAACAAATGCAAGTGGCGCAGCGGGCCCCAAACCTCTCGCGACTGTCGCTGGGATCACAAAAATCCCTGCACCGATGGTCGAGCTAACAATATTTGCAGTGAGAGCCGGAATCCCAATTCCGCGGACTAACTGATGATCGACACGCTCCGCTTGTTCGATCGACAGCGTCGCTTCTTCGGCCATTGGGGGATCCTGCGTGATTCAGTTGTCCAAGGCAAGAGTGCGAGGTAAGCTTCGCGACCCAAGAGGGCGTTTTTCGATGGCGGGTAATTGCAACGTGGCATGTGCGGAGGGACACCTCTCTCTGGCAAAGAAGAGGGTCAGGATCGTCCCCAAGAGGCAGCAACTTGTCCCAATCCCCCAACTTAATGCTCTCCCCTTATCCCAAGGGAGCGGGGCAAAGCGCAAGCGTCTGCATCAGTTCGATTTCACCCGACCGAGCCCGCAACCCCCAACATCCTGTGGCTGGCTAGGAGCGAAAGCCCTTCAAATTGTGTGTTTTTCGCTTGTCACCCTTACACGCCTGCTGTATTGACCTCCTCAGGTCCGAGGTTTGGCCTACCATGCATTTACAATCGCTCGAACTGTTCGGCTTCAAATCGTTCGCCGACAAAACGGTTCTTAACTTTCACGAAGGCGTCACTGCTATTGTTGGCCCGAACGGTTGCGGAAAGTCGAACGTGCTCGACGCCGTTCGCTGGGTACTTGGCGAGCAATCTGCAAAATCTTTGCGCGGTGATGAGATGGCGGATGTGATTTTCAATGGCAGTGAGACGCGCAAGCCTATTGGCTTCGCCGAGGTCTCTCTGACCTTCACCGATTGCGCTGAAGAACTCGGTATCGACTGGCACGACGTTCGCGTAACGCGTCGTGTCTATCGCGATGGCAATTCCGAGTACCTGCTCAACAAAACCTCGTGCCGGCTTCGCGATATTCAAAGTCTCTTCGCCGACACCGGCATTGCGCGCTCCGCATACTCAATGATGGAACAGGGCAAGATCGACATGGTCCTGAGTTCGCGCCCTGAGGATCGACGCGCAGTGTTTGAGGAGGCAGCCGGGGTCACAAAATACAAGACGCAGAAACGCGAGGCGCTGCGCAAGCTGGAAGCGACCGATGCAAATCTCCTGCGCATTGGCGACATCATTAAGGAAGTAAAACGTCAAATCGGTTCGTTGCAGCGCCAGGCGGGCAAAGCAAGGCGTTACCAGGCATTGCACGACGATCTTCGCGTCCTTGATACGCATTATTCGCGCAAGCAACTCGAGGTGCTCGAAACGGATCTCGCCCATTGCCAGGCTGAAATTGCGCGCCTCGGCGAATCAGAAGATCTCGCTCGCGCCAAAATCGAAACGGACGAAAACGAGTTGGCCGAGCAGCGCAACGATTTGGAAGAAATCGATGCCCGAATTGCGGGCAGCCGCAGTGAACTCCAGCATCTTGAGAGCGAAATTAATGCGCATCGAAATCGAATCCAATTCAATCGGCAGCGGGCCGAGGAACTGAACGAACTGATCGAACGTTCCCGAAACGATATTGCTGTTGCCGAAACTAAACGCGAGCGGCAAGGCAAAGAAATTCAAGAGGCGAACGCGCTGATTGAAAAGACGAGCGAGGCTCTGCAGAGCAAAGAAACGGAGCTAAATCAACTTACGGGACGACTCTCGGACCTTCGCACCGAGAGAAGCGAGCATGAATCGAAACTCGAGACGCTGGAAAAAGCAGCGTCAGAAATCGAGAGCCGAATCGCCGACCTGGAGGATGAGATTTCCGGACTTAAAATTCGCCGTGAAACGACAGAGGAGAATCGGCGCGGTTTAGATACCGCGATTTCCAACATAGAGACCGCCCGCACCCGAATCCAGGACGACACCAACGCTGCACGGGCGGCGGCCGAGAATCTCCAGAACAAACTCGATCGCTGTCGAGGCGCTGTTCAGAGTAGCGAGGAGACGCTGCGACACCATCAACAACGTGTCGCCAGCACAGAGAAAGAGCTCGCCGCCATTGAGCGCGGCCAGGCAGAAAAAGAATCGCGTCTTGAAATTCTTCGTCAGCTCAACGAAGAGGGCGAGGGTCTTGGGGAGGGTTCCCAAGCCGTGCTTAAGGGCCTGCATCCCGCCGTCGCGGGACGAATCAAGCCTGCCTTGGCGGGCGCTTTGGTTGCGAATCTCGACGTGGATCAGAATTTCATTCCGGCGATAGAAGCTGCGCTGGGCCGAAATTTGCAGGCGATCGTGCTAAATGATGCACAATTGGCGCCCGAAATTATTGCGGCTTTGAAAGAGAAGAAACTCGGTCAGGCGGCA
>Ga0209265_1000041_pt1 | contig 28478 bp, 26 predicted proteins | sample GraSoiAngelo_103_FD_185872 | JGI IMG/M metagenome (GOLD analysis project Ga0209265, IMG submission 185872) | Grasslands soil microbial communities from the Angelo Coastal Reserve, California, USA - 14_0903_05_20cm (SPAdes) (version 2) | ecosystem: Environmental > Terrestrial > Soil > Grasslands ...
GTAGGCCGTGAGGATCGCGGCGAAGACGGCGAGCACGAAGACGATTGCCACCAGTCCTTTGCGCTGCCAGAGATGTCTGATCGTGTCTACGAATGCCATTGGCCTATGAACGGGTGAAAAACGCAGGAACTTTCGCGGTTGCCTCTGCTTCGATCGTTCGGGTTCGCCTCAAGCGCGACGGTTTGACCCGATCGCGCAGCTCGGCGGCCACAAAACGTCGGAACTGCTCGTCCTCGACCCGCGATTCGCCACGGGCGGCCGAGCGCATGTAGCCGTAGAGGAAGGCCGCACCGGTGAGGCCGTAGGGCGGCGCGCAGGCGACCTTGAACGAGCGCAGGGTGACCCACCAGCCGCCGTAGCGCAGGATGTAGGCGCACTGTCCATGCCGGGCGCGGCCGCGCAGGGCGCCGCCACGGGTGGCCACCGGGCGATGGTGGCGGGCGGTCAGGCCGGGAGCCGTGAGCGAGCGGGTGTCGAAGCCGTGCATGCGGGCGTAGGTCTCGTCGATCGTGTCCCAGCCGAGCCGCTCCTCGATGCCGCCGATCGCGGCGAAGCACTCGCGGCTATAGAGCTTGAGCGCCCCGCGCACGTGGTTGTCGGGGACCTTGGTCAGCTGCCAACCGCCGCGACCGCGCTCGAGCAGGCTGCCGCCGGCGATTCCGAGGCGCGGTTCGCGCTCGAAGCGGTCGAGCAGCCGCTGGAAATACTCCGCCGGCAGCTCAATGTCTGCATCGAGCTTGCCAATGTGGGTGTAGTCGTCGAGGTTGAGCGTTTCCAGCGCCCAGTTGAAGGCCCGTGCCTCGGCGGCCACCGCGAGGCGGTCCGGACCCCCGCCGGGATGCTCGGGTGCTTGCAGGACCCGCAGGAAGGGGAGTTCGCCGGCGGCGCGGTCGAGGATCTCGGCGGTGGCATCGGTCGAGCCGTCGTCGACGATCAGCCAGAGGTCGGGCCGGTGCGTCTGTGCCGCCACGGCCCGGATCGTCCGCTCCAGGTGAACAGCCTCGTCGCGGGCGGGGGTGATCAACAGCAGCTCGGCCATCTCAGTTGCTCCGGGTGCCGGCGACGAGGCCGTCGACGAGCTCGAGGTAGCCCTGGCGCTGCTGTCGCCACTCGATCTTGGCGAGGCGGTTCGATGCCCGTTCGGCCCGGGTGCGGGCGGCCACCGGGTCGCTGCGCACGCCTTCGATCGCGGCGGCGATCGAGGCGGCGTCGCCGGGCTCGGCGAGCAAGAGGTCGTCACCGAAGTAGCGCTCGATAACCGGGAGCCGTGAGGCGATCACGGGCAGGCCCATGTGCACGTACTCGAGCGACTTGACCGGCAGCAGCAGCTCGGTGAAGCCGTCCTTAAGGGTTGGCACGACGCCGAGGTGCGCTTCTGCCACCCGCGCTGGGATCTCCCCGACCGGGGTAGGCTGCGGCGCGATCCGCACTCCCTCCGGGGCGATCTGGGAGGCATGGGCGGCGAGATCAGCGGCGGCCTCGGCGTCAGAGCCGTAGACGTCAAGCGTGACCGGCTCGCCGCGACCGCGCAGTAAGGCGACGGCGCGAACCAGCGTCTCGACGCCGAAACGGTCGGCCAGGCCGCCGTGGTAGACGACCCGTAGCTCGCCCTCGCTTGGCGGCGTGCACGCTTCGCGCCGCTCGCCAAAGACGCGCTCGTCGGGCGTGTTCATCACGACCTGGGAGCGCTTGGCCTCGATGCCGCGCTCGCGCAGCAGCTCCCGCGCCTCCTCGGTGACGAAGATGTGGCCGTTGGCCAGCGCGGCGCTGACTCGCTCCTCGGCGCGGATCATGCGAACCAGGGGGTGACCCGGCGACCGCTCGAAGAGGGTGGCGAAGAGCTCGGGGAAGGTGTCGTGGAAGTTGAGGATCAGCGGCACGCCGCGCAGCTTCGGCCGCAGTGCCGTGAAGACCAGCGCATCCGGCATGTTGTGGATCTCGACCAGGTCGAAGGCCTCGGCGCGATCGAGGGCGCTGACCTTGCGGGCGGCACCAGCGAAGAAGCGGGCGTTTCCTTCGAGGTAGGCGCGGGCCCCCCCGCGGGGCTTGTCCTGCGCGGCCCGATGCGTAGCGATGCTGCCCTCGCCAATGCTGAACTCGGTCTCCTCGCCGAGGCAGACGCAGTCGACATGATCACCGCGTTCGGCCAGCGCCCGCGCCTGGCGCTGGATCCGCGAGTCGACCGCGAAATCCGAGTAATGGACCATGCAGACGCGCAGGTTGCGGCGCCCGCTTGACGCCTTCCGCTCAGCTGTTGCCGGCTGCGCCAAAGCTCTGCACTGCTGCGGCGGTCTCGGCGATGTGCCAATCCTCGATCGCCGGGAAGATCGGCAGGGAGCAAGATTCGCTTGCCAGCCGCTCTGCCACTGGCAACGAGCCGAGGTCGAGGCCGAGATCCGCGTAGGCGGGCTGAAGATGGACTGGGGTGGGGTAGTGGATCGCGCTCGAGACGCCGCAGGCGTCGAGGTGATCGCGCAGGGCGTCGCGCTCAGGGGTGGCAACCACGAAGAGGTGGTAGACGTGGTCCCCGTCCTCGGCCGCCGTGGCAGGCAGCGTCACGTCGGCGCCCACGAGCGCATCGGCGAGTCTGGCGGCGGCCGCCTGGCGACTGGCGTTCCAATCGTCGAGGTGGCGCAGCTTGACGTCGAGGATCGCGGCCTGCAGCGCGTCGAGGCGGTGCGTGCCGGTGACCAGCTGGTGGTGATGGCGCGGCGACTCGCCGTGGGAGCGCAGCAGCTTGACCTTCTCGGCCATCTCGGCGTTGTTGGTGACCAGGGCGCCGCCGTCCCCCCAACCGCCGAGGTTCTTGGTCGGGTAGAAGCTGAAGCAGCCGGCATCGGCGAGCGAGCCGACCCGGCGGCCGCGGTAGCGGGCGCCGTGGGCCTGGCAGGCGTCCTCGATCACGGCGATGCCGCGCGGGCGGCAGAGATCGAGGATCGGGTCCATCTCGACGGTGCGGCCGAAGAGGTGAACCGGGACCACGCAGCGGGTGCGCTTCGTCAGCGCCCGCTCGACGATCTCAGCGGTGATCGTTGCCGAGGCGGGATCGATGTCGACCAAGACTGGAGTCGCACCGACGGTGCTGACCGCCTCGGCCGTGGCGATGAAGGTATAGGTCGGCACGATCACCTCGTCACCGGGGCCGATCCCGAGCGCGCGCAGGGCGAGCTCCAGGGCCATCGTCCCGGAGGAGAGGCCGATCGCCTCTTCGGTCTCGCAGTAGGCGGCGAAGTTGCGCTCGAAGTCCTCGACCTCGGGGCCAAGGGTGAAGGCGGCGTCGCGGGCGACCCGCTCAACCACCTCGAGCAGCTCGGCCATCAACTCGGGATGGGCCGCGTCAAGGCGGATGAAGGGGACCCGGCGTCCCTCGGTTGCCGCCAGTGGCAGCGCGGTGCTGGACTGGATTGCGGTGCTCACGTGGTTGCCCCTTTCATGACGTGCGCGCCGAAGGCCGATTCGGAGGCGCTCGGCAGCGCACCACTGGTCTGTTCAAGCTCGAGGAAGAGCGCGGCGGCCTCCTTGCGGGAGCGCACGCCGAACTTGGAGAAGGCCGAGGAGAGGTGGCTCTTGATCGTGCTCTCGGAGAGGAAGAGCTTGTCGGCGATCTGGGCGTTGGTCAGCCCACGCGAGACGAAGGAGAGCACCTGTCGCTCGCGGTGCGAGAAGGCCGGCCGCTCGACGCTGGCGCGCAGCTTGCGCGGGACCACGGACTGGCCGCTGGCGACGGCGCGGACCGCCACCGCCAGGGTGGCCTCGAGCTCGGACTCGAAGACGACGCCGTCGGCACCGGCGTCGAGTGCTCGCCGCACGCCGGTGCCGGTCGCCATCGGCGAGACCGCGACGATCGCCGGCTCGCGCAGTTCGCGCCGCAGCCGGCGCAGCGCCGCCATCTCGCGAGGTAGGTCCACGTTGCAGGCGAAGACGACAATCGAGTCGGCGTCGATGCCCTCGACTTCGGCGAGCTCCTGGGGGTCGTCGATCTCGGTCAGCGAGACCTGCAGCTCGTGCTCGGTCATCGCGTAGACAATGCGCCTGCGCATCGCGGCGGAATCCGCGCAGAGGACCACGCAGAACTCTGCCGTGTCGGTGCGGGCACTGGAAGCGCCGTTGGATCGCTCGCTGAGGACAGCCATGCAAATCCAACGGCACCAAACCGTGAAAGCTTGCGTCTGAGCGAAAAAGGAGTCGAGGGCGCTGCTCAGCGCCAGCGCTCGAGCAGGTCCGCCTCGGGAACTTCGCGTACCGCGCGGGCGGGAACGCCCATCACGACGCTGCGTGGAGCGACGTCAGCGACGACCACGGCGCCGGCGGCGACAAAGGCCTCCTCACCGATCTCGATCGCCGGACAGACGACGACGCCGGCGCCGACCCGGCAGGCGCGACGCAGCAGCGGTCCTTCGAGGCTGAGCTCGGGGCCGTGGCGATCCATCGTGTTGTCGTTGGCCAGGGTCACGCCCGGCCCGATGAAGGCGTCTTCCTCGACCACGGTGCCGGCCGAGAGGTAGCAGCGCGCTTGCACGCTGGCGCGGTCTCCAATCCTGACCTCGGGGTCGATCGAGCTGAGACTGCCAACCGTCGCCCCGGCGCCGACCACGGCGTCGTCTCGAATCTGGGCATGGTCGCCGACGCGGGCGCCGTCGCCGATCTTGACACCGGCGTGGATCACGACGTGACCGCCGATCAGCACGTCCTCGCCGATCTCGACTCCCTCGCCGAGCAGCAGCCCGGGGGCGCGGCCGGAGGGCTGCAGGGCTCCGCCGGCCACTACGCCCTGGCTCGCTTGTCGCTGTTGGCCTCGATGACCGGCGGCATGCTAGCGGCGACGGGGCGCAAGCTCGGCGCCGGGCGAGCCGTTCCCCCTATATGCACGCGCACCGAGGACGCAGCCATGCATGACCTCTGCGCGATCGTCGTCTCCCACAACGGCAAGCGCTGGCTTGACACCGCGCTGAGCAGCCTCTACGCCCACCGCGGCGAGATCGACCTCGACGTCGTCCTCGTCGACAACGGCGAGGACGGCTCGGCCGCCCACGTCGAGGAGCGCTTTCCCGAGGCGCGAACGCTGCGCTGCGAGAATCGCGGCTTCGGCCACGCCAACAACCGGGGCCTGGAGACTGCCGACGCCCGCTACATCCTCTTCATCAACCCCGACACCGAGGTGCGCGAGGGCGAGCTTGCCGACCTGGTCGCCGCGCTCGATCGCCAACCTCGAGTCGGCCTTGCCGGCGCACGCCAGCTGCGCCGGGATGGTTCGTTGGCACCCAGCATCAGGCGCTTTCCCTCAGCCCTAAACATGCTTGCCGAAGCTCTCGGGGTCGAGCGCATCCCCGGCGTGCGACGGGTCTTCGGCGAGCGCGAGCTCGACCAGCGCGAGTACGCCCGCCAGCGTCCCTGCGACTGGACCTCGGGCTCCTTCATGATCGTTCGCCAGGCGGCGCTGGATCAGGTCGGTGGCTTCGATCAGCGCTTCTTCCTCTACTGCGAGGAGACCGACCTCTGCTGGCGGCTGAAACGCGCCTGCTGGGAGGTCGTGCACCTGCCCCAGATGACGATCTGCCACTTCGAGGACGACCGGCGCGGCAGCGCCGAGCTCGAGGCCCAGGCGGCCTACGCCCGCATGCAGTTCGCCCGCAAGCACTTTCCCGATGCCGCCGCCGACTACCGCTGGGCGATGGGCCTGCGTTATGCACTGCGGGTCGGCCTCTACTCGCTGCGCGGCCGGCGCCGGAGCCCGCAGCGTCTCGGCGCCAGCGCCGCGCTGAGCACCGTGATTCACGGCGATGCCCCGTTTGGAAGCTGTTCCCGGTGAGGAGCGCCGGTCCCAGATGAAGCGGATCGGCGTCGCCTTTCCCGGGGATCCGAGCCAGAAGGCAACCTGGTCAGGAATCCCGTCGAGCCTGATCGGCGGCCTCGAGACCGCCGGCGTCGAGGCGGTGCCGATCGGAATCGAGCCGCCGTCGGCGCTGCTCGCGGTCGGCGCCAACGCCGTTGCCGCCGCCTACGTGCGCCCTCAACGAGACCTCAGGACCGCGGTCAAGAACGCCCGCCAGGCCGCCCGCGCCTCGGCCAGCCTCGCCACGGTGACGAGCTGGGCGGTGCCGGCGGCCCTGCATCGCGCCGGCAGGCTTGACGGCGTGATCCAGATCGGCACCGGCTACACGCTGCGCAGCGAGGCACCGGTGGTGACCTATGAGGACATGACGATCCCGCAGACGCGGACGCATCCCTACGCGGGCTGGGACCTGCTGACCCGGCGCTCGTTCGATTCCCGCATGGAGCGCCAGCGGCGTGCCTACGAGATGGCGGCCGCTTGCTGCCTGACCAGCCCCTGGGCCGCCGAGTCGGTGCTCGATGACTACGGCATCGCGGCGGAGAAGGTCCATGTCGTCGGCATCGGCTGCAACCACGTCGCGCCGGCGGTCGAACGGGAGTGGGCGGTACCGCGCTTCCTCTTCGTCGGCCTCGACTGGGAGCGCAAGAACGGCCCTGGCCTGCTGCGTGCCTTCGCCCATCTGCGTGAGGAGCTACCGGCGGCGCGCCTCGACCTCGTCGGCGGCCACCCGCCAGTCGATCAGGCCGGCGTCACCGGCTACGGCGTGCTGCGCCTCGATGTGCGCGAGCAGCACGAGCGGCTCGAGCAGCTCTTCGCCACGGCGACCTGCTTCGTCATGCCCTCGCACTCCGAGGCCTCGGCGATCGCCTACGTCGAGGCGGCGACGGCGGGGTTGCCGAGCATCGGCACCAGCGCCGGCGGCTCGGGCTACCTGATCGGCAAGGGCGGCCTGGTCGTCGACCCGACCGACGACGAGGCCCTGCTGGAGGCGATGCGCCGGCTGGCCAACCCCGAGACGGCGGCGAGGATGGGCGCGCTCGCCAAGGAGCGCTCGCGGCTTTTCAGCTGGGACGCGGTAGCCACCCGAATCCTGACAACGCTTGAGGGCGCTCGCGACGAGGCACCCGTCACCGTCGCCGGTTAGGCGATCACCGTCAGCGCGCCCGGATTGACCCTGAGCTCGAGCTCGGTTTGCTCGCCGATGTAGTCGCCGTCGACCTGGACTGGGAAGGGCCGGGCGACCCCGTCCTTGGTTTCTGAGATCGAGCTGACCGTCGCCCCGCCGATGTGGGCGAAGTGCTCGATCTGGCGGTGCTGGGCGGCGCTCCGTTTCTCGCTGAAGATGCGCGAGATCAGGGTCGGCATGTCGCGCTGGGCGGCGCGCTTGAGCACGCCGAGGGCAAGCGTGCCGTCGTCGATCGCGACGTCCTCGCAGACCCGCACCGGTTTGCTGGCGAAGTAGGTGAACGGGTCGGAGTTCTGGGCCAGCGCGGTGACGCCTTCGACACTCTCGCCGTCGACCTGGACGCGCAGGCGGACGGCGTTGTGCAGGTAGGAGCGGTAGAAGGCGGAGACCGCGGCCCAGGTGAAGTAGTAGGGCCCGGCGGCCGACTTCAGCCGTGGGTGGGCGTCGACCCGCTTGACTACGGTGGCGTCGATCCCGGCGCCGCAGGAGAAGACGAAGTGGCGGTGGTCGGCCATGCCGAGGTCGATCCTGCGCGGCTGCCATTCATCGGCGACGGCCAGCAGGTGCTCGGTCGCGTCGACCACGTCGTTGGGAATGCCGAGTGTGCGGCAGACGACGTTGGTCGAGCCGCCAGGAATCACCGAGACCGGCACGTCGGTCCCCGCCAGCCCGTTGACCACCTCGTTCAGCGTGCCGTCGCCGCCAAAGGCGACGACCACGTCGTAGCCGTGATCGCGCACCTCGCGCCCGATCTCGGTCGCGTGGTTCTGCGCCTCGGTCGCCACCGTTTCCACCTCGTAGCGCCCCTGCAGCGCGTAGACCACCAGGTTCTTGAGCCGATCGGAAACCGTCGTCGCGTAAGGGTTGACGATGATCAGCATCCGCTTCTTGGCGGACTTCCTGGGTTTTCTGGAGAGGATATTCGCTGACATCAAGTCGAGTGGGCCTGGACCGCCGAAGCGTAATCTGATTCGGGATTAGGGACTCCGCGCCCCGCTCCAGCTGTCGATTAGGGAGACTCGGTGCGTGCGGACCCAAGCGTTTGGCCTCTCTCTGCGCTTCGAGAACGAACTTCTCCCCGGAACCTGGGCGGAGGGGGCGGGCCACGATCCCGAGCTCAAGCTGCGCGCGGTCTCGCATGAGGCTCTGAACGCCGCCTGGTCGGGGACGGAGTCGATCGGCTGGGAGGCACCAATCGATGGGATGCCGTTTCGGGTCGAGCGCGGCGTCGGCGCCGATTACCTCTTCCTGCACGGAGACCGGTCCGTCTGCCACCTCGACGCCGCGGGTGCCACATTGCTTTGCGGTGCCGGCGGGGATCTGGCGAGCTGGCGGGTGGTGCTCGACTCCGTGCTCTTCAGCGTCGCCCTGCTGCGCGGGCTGGACGCGCTCCACGCTGGCGCGGTGGTCGGCGAGGGGGGAGCGATCGCGATTGCCGCCGCCGCGGGCGGTGGCAAGAGCACGCTGCTGAGCACTCTGATCGCCGACGGCTTCGAGCTGCTCTCCGATGACGTCGTCGCGCTCGCGGCCAAGGACGGCCGGGTCCTCGCCCATCCCGGTCCGCCGCTGATGACGGTCCCGGCGGCGATTGCGTCCCTGCCGGGAGAAGAGCTGGTGGCGCTGGGCGAGGAGCGCTGGCTGGCGACGCCGGTCTGCCCGGATGCGCGACCGCTGGCGGCGGTGGTGCTGCTGAACCGCCGAGCCGGGCTGAAGACCGCGTTGCTGCGGCTGGAGGCGCCGCTCTTCCCGCTGCTGGGCACGATGCTGCGCTTCCCCCGAAACCCCGAACGCGAACGGCAGCGCTTCGAGCTCGCCGCGACCATCGCCACGGACGTGCCGGTCTGGGAGCTGCGGGCCGAGCCGGCGGTTCGACCCGCGGAATTGGCGGAGCTGCTCGCCGCGCCCGAGCTTCAAAGCGGCCGAGTCGCCACTAACCTGCGCCGAGCTTGAGTCAACCACTGCTGAAGATCGATGACCTGTATCACCGCTGGAAAGGGCCCAGGCCGCCGATCCTGGACGGGGTCGATCTGTCGCTGGGCGAGGGCGAGGTGACCTGGGTGGGCGGCCGCAACGGCGCCGGCAAGACGACCCTGCTGAGGCTGGCGGCCGGCATTCTGCTGCCGCAGCGAGGCAGTGTTCACATTGGCGAGCTCTCCTCGCACGCGCGCGGCACCTATCAGCGCAAAATCGGCTTCCTCTCGGCGGGGGACCGCGGCTTGCAGGCAAGGATGCGGGTGCGCCAGCAGCTCGACTACTGGGCGCGATTGGCCTATGTGGATCGCAAGCTCCGCCCCCAGATCGTCGAGCTCAACCTGGAGCGATTTGGCCTGGTCGAGTTCGCCGATCGCCGGGTTGACCGGATGTCGATGGGCCAGCGCCAGCGCATTCGCCTGGCACTGGCCTTCCTGCACGAGCCGGAGGTGATCCTGCTCGACGAGCCACGAAACTCACTGGACGACGAGGGCTACGCGCTGCTCGCGGCCCAGAGTGAGCGCGCCGCGGCGCGCGGAGCGACGATCCTCTGGTGCTCGCCCCGCGGCGAGGACCGCGTAATCGAGTGCGACGCCAGTTACTCGCTCGAAGAGGGAAAGCTGGTGCCGGTCTGATGAGACTCTGGCTTGATGCGATGTGGGGGATCATGCGCCGCGACGCGATCCTCTTCATCTCCTACCGCACTCAGTTCGTCTCGCAGGTGCTCGGCCCGCTCTTCTCGCTGGTCGTCTTCTACTACATCAGCAAGCTGCTGACGAGCAACACGCTGCAAAGCCCCGGCGGCTATTTCGGCTACGTCGTGATCGGGCTGGCGATCGTTCAGATCTTGACGATCTCGCTCGGAGTGATGCCGATGACGATTCGCCAGGAACTGGTCTCGGGCACGATCGAGCGCTTCCTCGTCAGCGCCCACGGCCCGGTCAACGGGATCTTCGGGACGATGCTGTTCCCGCTCGTCAACGCGCTCTTCAGCGGCACGCTGCTGCTGGTCTTCGCCGCCGTCATCTTCGGTCTGCCGCTGGCGGCGACCGCCGTGCTGGCGATCCCGGTCGCCCTGCTCGGCACCTTTGCCTTCATGCCCTTCGCGCTGATCCTGGTCTCGATGGTGATCGCCTTCAAGCAGGTCTCCAGTGCCTCCCAGTTCATCGTCACCGCCGTGGCGATCGTCGGCGGTCTCTACTTCCCGATCGCACTGTTGCCGGGCTGGATCGAATGGGCCGCGGAAGTACAGCCATTCACTCCGGCCACGGACCTGCTCCGCCACCTCCTGGTCGACACCCCGCTGGAGCACTCGGCGGCGCTGGACCTGGGTAAGCTCGTCGCCTTCACCGTGGTTCTTTTCCCTGTCGCGATTGCCTGCCTGCGCACCTCGATCCGCTACGGTCAGCGCACCGGGACGATCGCCGAGTACTGACGCTAAGTCGAAACTGGCTCTCTCTGCATGACATCGCCAACCGATCAGACGCTGCTGGCCTCCAAGGTGCTGTTGCCCCAGCACGTCGTCCATCGCAGCTTCGTCGCCGAGACCGTGGTGCTGAACCTGCGCACCGGCAAGTACCACGGGCTCAACGTCACCGCGGGCCGCATGCTTGAGGCGCTCGAATCGGCGCCGACGGTCGACGATTCGGTCCCCGCGTTGGCGGCCGAGTTCGGAGTCGAAGAGGAGCAGATCCGCGGCGACCTGCTCACCCTCTGCCGCGGCCTGCTCGAGCGCGGCCTGATCCAGATCGAGGATGCCGCCGATTGAGTCCGCCTTCGGGCTGGCGCTGGAGATCGAACCGGCGATCGCCCTGCCCGGCATCGGCGGGGCGAGCGAGCCGGGCGAGCGAGCCGGGCGAGCGACGCGAGTTCGCGTCGACCCCGGGGAGCTGGAGCGACGCTGGGCTCCCTGCGCCGAGTCGGCCCGACAGATGCGTGAGCTGGAGGCGCGGGGGAAAACTTTGCTGACGGTCGACTTCGCTGAGACGGCGGGCTATCTGCTCTCGGCGACCGGGGTGGCGCGGGTGCTCGTCTCAACCGATGGCGGCGAGTTGCTCTGCGATCCCGATCCCGAGCACCCCGACTGGACCTTCATCCTCTCTGCCCAGGCCTTGCCGCTCGCCGCGACCCTGGCTGGCTTCGAGGTGCTGCATGCCTCCGGCGTGGTTCTCGATGGCGGGGCCGTTCTCTTCGCCGGCGATCCCGGCGCCGGCAAGTCCTCCCTCGCCGCGGCGCTGGTGCGGGAGGGGGCCGGCCTGCTCGGCGATGACGCGATCGCCCTGCGAGAGAGCGAAGGGGTCCTGTGGGCGCATCCGGGTGCTGGCTCGCTCTACCTGCGCGACGCCGAGCGCGACCGCCTCAGCGCCGAGGAGCGCCAGGGCCACGGCGCGGCAACCCGATTCGCCGGACGCGAGCGCTACACGGCGCCGAGGAGCCCGGCGGCACCGCTGGCGGCACTCTTCCTGCTCGAGCGCGCCGAGCAGGGCCCCGCTCTGGAGCGGCTGGATCCGGTCGACCCCTTCGATCTCCTCGCCGCCACTTTCAACCTCTCCGTTCGCACCCCCGCTCGCCTCACCCGTCAGCTCGATCTGGTCGGGGTCTTGGCCGAGGGGGGATTCGTTCATCGCCTGCGCATCCGTCCCGGCGACGACGCCACCGGCTCGGCGCAGGCGGTGCGTGCCTACCTGGCCGAGGTGCGGGGATGAGGGCCACTACTCCTACCGATCTTGACCGCCTCTCGCCCTGGGCGAAGGCGCGGCTGAGCCTCGAGGTGATGTCCACCTACCTGCGGGTGCGCTGGGCGATGCGCGGCGATGATGCGGAGGAGGCCGTGCGGCTGATCCGCAAGCAGGCGGCCGGAGACCCGGTCGAGTTCGACGCCGAAGGGGAGGGCCTGGTGGCCGCCTGGAGGCTGGCCCGGGCGACGCGAAAGGTGCTGCTCAACCTGCCCAGCGACACTCGCTGCCTGTTCCGCTCGCTGACCTTGATGTCGATGCTCGAGCGGCGCGGGATCGCGCAACAACTGGTGATCGCGGTGCGGCCAAAACCATTCGCTGCCCACGCCTGGATCGAGGTCGAAGGCCAGGCGGTGCTTTCCGACGCCGACCCGGGGTACGAGCGCCTGCTGGAGATCTGAGTGTGACCGAGCTCGCTCGCCGCAACCCGCTGGGCAGCCGGCCGCTGGTCTACACGAGCCGCGGCTCCGGGGCCCTCTGGGCCGAACACGAGCACGAGCTGATCGCCCGCCTGCCCGCGACCCCGGCTCCGGACCCGCTGGCGCTGCGCTCCTGGCTCGAGTACGGGACCCTGCCGCCGGGCCGAACCCTCTACGAGGGAATCCAGCGGCTTCCTCCTGGCTGCAGGCTGCTCGAAGTCGATGGCTCGCTCAGGATCGATCGCCACTGGCGGCCACGCTTCGCGGGAACCTTCTCGGGCGGACGCGAGGAGGTGGCGGAGCGGTTGCGCGGCGAGGTGTTCGCGGCCGTCGCCCGCGCCGCGGCGGGCGAGGGATTGACCGCGATTCGCCTCAGCGGTGGCCTTGATTCCGCCGCACTGGCTGCCGGTCTGCGGGCCCGCCCGGCGCCGAGCGAAGCGGCGCTCGGCTTCTCACTCGTTTTTCCCGAGCACCCCGAAGCCGATGAGCGAGAGCTGACCGAGGCCAGCGCCGTCCATACCGGCCTCAGCCTGGAGCAGGTCCCGGTCGCTCGCGGTCAGGAGTTGCTGCCGGCGGTGCGGCGCCACATCGAGCGCTGGCGCTTGCCGCCGGTGACCCCCAACCTCTTCCTCTGGGAGCCGCTGATGGCGCGGGCTCGCGCGGCGGGTGCGATCAGGATGCTCGACGGCGAGGGCGGCGACGAGCTCTTCGGGACCGCGCCCGACCTGATCGCCGAGATGCTGCGCCGCGGCCGCCTCCTGTGCGCCTGGGAGCTTTGCGGCCGCATCCCCGGCGTCGGGCCCGAACCGGGCCGGGGCCTGCGACTGCGGGCGATGCGGCGTTTCGGGATCGCCCCGCTTCTCCCCGCCCGGATCCGCCGCCGCCGCCGGATCCGCCGCACCCAGCAGTGGCAAGCTGGTTCCCTGCTGAGTGAGGCCGACCGGATCGAGCAGGCCGAGATCGAGCCCGAACGGCTTCCGGCCGAGGGCCCGCTCTGGTGGCGCTGGCTGGCCGCCGCGCTGACCGACGTCGATGCCCTAGACGTCGCCTCGCAGCTGCGTCGCGAAGAGGTCGATGGTGGGATAGAGCGGCGCCACCCCTTCCTCTTCGATCTCGAGTTGGTCGAAGCGGTGCTGCGCTTGCCGCCGGAGCTGGGCTTCGACCCCCTCCGCGACCGCTCGCTGCTCCGCGACGCACTGGCCGGTCACGTGGCCGAGGCGGTGCGCGGCCGTACCGCCAAGGCACGCTTCAACCCGCTGTCGGCGGAAGCGCTGGCGGCGGCCGAGGGACAACGCATGCTCGCGGCGCTCGCCGAGCCGGGCGCGCCGGTGCGCGCTTACGTCGTCGGCGCCGCGCTCGACGGGCTCATCGCTGCTCCCCGCGCCTCCCCTCCCGGAGCTCGCGAGCTGCAGCTCTGGCGGCTCGGAATCGCTGACCTCTGGTTGCGATCGCTCTAGCCCCGCGCGTGCTGACAGTACTTTTTCAGGCTTGCGGAGCGCTGGCTGAGACATATTCTTTGCGCGAGGAAAGGAGGCACCAAATGGAGAAGATCACCGATTACGTAACCCCGAAGATTGAGGATCACGGCGACCTCGCTGAGCTCACCGCCGGTAAAAAGACGGGCACCGCGCTTGACGCGACGTTCCCCGCCGGCACGCCGTTCACGGACATCACGCTTACCACGCCGTAGCTCTTCGAAGCAGCTTTTGGCATACGCCGGCCGTCCCACCTCGGGATGGCCGGCGTATCGTCGTTCGATCACCCGCTTGCCAATGCCCAAAGCCCAGCCCTACGTCGTCTCGCTGCTCGACGACACAGCTTCGGTCTGGTCCCGGGTCGAGGCGGAGTTGCTGCCCCAGGGCAGAGCGGGAAAAGGCGCCTGCGAGATCGGGGTCGTCGGCTGGGTTGCCGCGAAGCGGGCTGAGGTGGCGCGGCTGCCGGAGCTGCGCGAGCGCCACGCCGGGCCGATGGTGGCCGTGATCGCTGAACCCCCCGGCGCCCGCGGCGCCCGCGCGATCGCCGCTCGGCTCGAGGGAGCCGTCCTGCTCGCCGATCTCTCGCGGGCGTTGTTGCCGACCCTCACCGCCGTTGCCGCCGGGCAGTGCGTCATTCCCCACTCGCTGCGCCAGATCGTCGACCGGCCGCCGCTCTCGCCCCGCGAGCGCCAGATCCTGGCGATGGTGGTGATGGACTTCTCCAACGCCGAGATCGCCCAGAAGCTCTTTCTCAGCGAGAGCAACGTCAAGAACCACCTCTCCTCCGCCTTCGCCAAGCTGGGCGTCAAGTCCCGCAGCGCCGCTGCCGAGCTGATCCTCGACGGCGAGAGCGGCCTCGGGCCGGGGATCCTGCGCATCTCTCCGGAGGAGGCCCTACCCGAGCTCGGCTGAGGGCTCAGGCCCGCCGCCGCCGCGCCGCGAGGAAGCCGCGGGGGGCGTTCCAGGCGAGCCAGATCCAGCGCCAGGCGTAAGCCAGCACCAGCCCGAGCCGGCCGCGGCGGGCCAGGGGCAGCCACCAGCGCATGAACTCAGGCCGCGGGACCAGCTCGCGGGCGACGATGCGCACCCGCTGGCCAAGGCCCAGTCCTGGCTGGAGCAGCTCGTCAATCCCCTCCGCGGTGGGCACCCGGTCGTGGCGGATGTCGTGACGGGGCGAGCGCACATCGGCGCCGATCCCGAGCCGGTTTGCCAGCGCCGCTCCCTCCGGTAGGCGGCGCAGGCCGGTGGCGAAGACCGGGGCGCCGCCTAGCTCTCTTGCCAGCGTCCAGGCCCCGATCCAGAGCTCCTCGCCGGCGATCATGAGGGCGCGGCGCAGATCCTCGAGCGGCTTTGCCTCGGTGTGGTGAGCGGCGTGGAGGGCGACATGGAGGAGCAGCGCCTGATGATTGGGGATATGCAACGTCGCGCCGCCGATCTCCTGGCTGGCCGAGCCGGCCGAAAAGGCGCTCCAGATCGCTTTCGGGTCCGTCTCCAAGCCGTGGATGGCGCAGTGCAGGTCGAGGTTCTCCTCGCCGCGCAGGAAGGCCGTCGAGTTGAAGGACTCCATCCGTGGATGCGCCAACGGACCGAGTCGATCGGAGAAGCCCAGGGCCTCGAGGGCGGCGACCGCGTCCTGCCAGCGTTCGGGCGGAACGAGCAGGTCGGCGTCGCCGTAGGGCCGAACCTCGCCCGGATAGAGCCAGGCTGCGAGCACCGGCCCCTTCAGCACGATGCTCTCGATTCCCCGGTCGGCAAATTCGGCGACGATCCGGGCAGCGAGGCGATCGATCGCGAGGTTGCGCAGGGCCAGCGCCTCGACCAGCAGCTCGGCCGGCGGCGTCTCGCTCATCTCCCCAGCCCCGCGACGCGTTCGAAGGCCTGCTCGTAGACATCGAGGATCGCCGCCAGGTGCTGCTCACTGCTGAACTTTCGCTCGACCCGGTAGCGCCCAGCCAGGCCCATCTCGCGGCCGAGCTCCGGGTGATCGACAAAGTGCTTGACGGCTCGCACCCAGGCCTCAAGATCCTCGGGATCGATGAGAAAGCCGCCGACGCCATCGATCACGATCTCGGCCGGACCGCCGACCTTGGTGGCGATCACCGGCACGCGCATCGCCATCGCCTCGATCAGAACCCGTCCGAACGGCTCCTCGCGGGAGGGCAGCAGCAGCACGTCGAGGGCGCTGATCAGCTCCGGTACGTCCTCGCGCTCTCCCATCCACGAGACCCGGTCCTCGAGCCGCAGCTCCGACACCCGCGATTTCAGCTGCTCGACGTAGGCACGGTTGTCGAAACGGGTCGAAGCGGCGGTGAACTTGGCCGAGCCGATCAGCAGCAGGTGCGCGTCAACGCCTTGGTTGCGCAGCAGGTGGAGCACCTCGATCGCGGTATCCTGCCCCTTCCACGGCGTCAGCTGGGCGACGACGCCGAGCAGCAGCGCGCGGGGCCGCACTTCGCGCAGCGATGCGCGAGCGTGCACCCTGTCCACCCGCGCCGGGTCCCAGCGAGTCAGGTCGACCGGGTTGGGAACCGCCTCCACTGTGGCTCGCGGAGCCAGTTGGCGCACCGAGCGCGCCGTGTACTCGGAGTTGGCGACGATCACCGTCGCCGTCGCCGCGATCGCCCGCATCGTCGCGGCGCTGGCGGCGCCGGCGGGGAGGACGTCGCGGACGTGGACGACGCTCGGCCGGCCGGTCCGCGCCGCGCCCAGGATGAGGCCGGCCCGAATCGAGTTGGCGTGCAGAAGTTCGGTGCCATTGGCCCGCACGATCCGCTGCGTGGCGCGTCCCGCACTCGCCATCTCGAGCATCGCCCGCGGTGTGTGGAAGGGGTGGAGGCGAAGGCTGCCGGCGGTGCCGGGGATCGGCGCGAGCGGGATGCCAAGGGCAGCCGCTTCCTGGCTGAGGCGGCCCGGTGGTGCCGCCAGGCACATCTCGATCCCGCTCGGTCGGGTTTCCAGCAGCGAGAGCAGAGATCGCTCGCCGCCGCTGATCTCGGCCGTGTGGTTGACGTAGAGAACTTTCAACTGGAAGCGGCCTCGAGGCATTCGTGGAGGGTTGCTTCGACTCGCTCGCAGATCCGCGGCCAGGCCAGCTCGCGCGCCCTGACGGCGCCGTTCGCGCCGAGCCGGCGGGCGAGGGCCGGCTCGCTCAGTAGCTCGGCGGCCGCCCGCGCCACCGCGATGTGGTCGGTCGGATCGACCAGCAAGCCGGTCTCTCCGTCGCTGACCGCGTCGAGCGCCCCAGCGACGTTCCCGGCCAGCACCGGCTTGCCGAAGGCGCCGGCTTCGAGGTAGACGATGCCAAAGCCCTCACCGGCGAAGCCACCGTCGGGGAGCCGGCTCGGCATCGCCAGCGCACCCGCCCGCCGCAGCCACTCGTCGCGCACTCGATCCGAGACGGCGCCGAGGAAGTGGACGGCGTCGGAAACCCCGTGTGTCGCAGCCAGCCGTTCCAGTCCGGGCCGCAGGGGACCGTCGCCGATCACGACCCACTGGGCATCGGGCACGATGGCGCGCAGGAGCGGCAGCGAGCGGATGATCACGTCGTGGCCCTTGTAGCGATCCTCGAGCCGGGCGATCGTCAGCAGCGTCGGCCGCGGCTCAGGAAGGGGGGATGGATCGTCTGGAAGGTCGACCCCTGGAGAGATCAAGCGGGTCTCTGCCGGTGTGACGCCGGTCGCGGCGATCAGGCCGGCGGTGTAGCGACTGACCGCCACAGCCACCTGCGCGTTTGCCGCGGCGAAGGCTGCCAGTTTCGGTTTCGCGCCGACCTCCTTGGCGTGGAAGTACTGCACGGTGGGGGCGCCGGTCGCTCGCGCTATCAGCGCCGCGGCGGGACTGGTGACGATGTGAACACTGAGCGTCACCGCCGGCCGGTAGCGCATCGCCATCGCGACCGCCACGGCGTTGAGCGGGATGTTGCGGGCGGGGCCGAGGCGCCGGTCCGCCCGGACCCGGCGCACGGCGAGACCGTCGTCGCATTCAAAGGCCTCGGCACCGGGGACGTCGCCGGCGACGACGCGGGTCTCGAACCCCTTCATCCCGGCCGCAATCCGCTGCGAGAGCACCTGGATCCCGCCTCGGGCTGGAGGAAAGTCCGGGGTTAGGACCAGTAGCCGCGGCCTAGGCGGCATCGGCCCCAAGCAGTCTGTCGCTCCAGAGACCGAAGGCAAGCAACCCCCAGAGCAGGTCGCTGTGGTCGTGGGAGCCGGAGAGATGCTCCGCCGCCAGACCCTTGGCCGTGGTGCGGTCGAACCATCCCTCCTCGTAGATCGTGCCGCTATCGAGCTGGCGGCGCAGCGTCGGGGCCAGGGCTCCTCGCAGCCACTCCGCCGCGGGCGCGTTGAAGGCCGCCTTGCGAAAGCGTCGCGTTCTGCCAGTGTCCATCCCGGGTGGGAGCATCGCGTGCAGCAACGACTTGCCCCGCCCGGCGAGGTGGAGCGAGGTGTCGACCGAGGCGGCGAACTCGGCCAGCTCCCGCTGCAGATAAACGGTGCGGATCTCCATCGAGACCAGCATCCCGGCGCGATCGGTCTTGACCAGCACGTCGTCGGGCAGGTAGTCGACCTGGTCGAGCCGCATCAGCTGCCTGCCCGTCGCCTCGCCTCCCAGCTCGCCGGCGCGAGAGGCGAGGTGGGAAAGCACCAGCCCGTCGTTGACGCCCGCCAGGCGGGGGCCGTAGAGGCCGCGGCGGTGGCGACGCCGGCCGCCGGTCACCCAGTCCAGGTTGCGCTCGAGCGTTGGCTCGGGCCCACTGCGTTCGATCAGCCTGCGTGCCGGGCCCGAGAGGCGCCGCTGGAGCCGCGGCGAGATCGCCACGGGCATCGCGTTCCTCGCTTGACCGATCCGCTCGATCCAGCGATAGCGGGGATAGCCCCCAAAGAGCTCATCGGCGCCCTCGCCTCCGAGGGCGACGGTGACCAACGGCCGGGCGAAGTCCGAGAGGGCGTGCAGCGAGATTAGGGCCTGGTCGGCGAGCGGCTGGTCCATCTCGGCCAGGATCCTCGGTCCCTGTTCCCGCACTGCCTCCTGGGTGAGGATGACCTCGTGGTGCTCGGTTTCGAGCCGTTGCGCGACATCGCGGGCTCGCGTGGTCTCGTCGAAGGGACCGACGTCATAGCCGACGGTGAAGGTCTTGATCCGCTGCGAGGAGGAGGCAGCGGCGGCACTGGTGACGAGGGTCGAGTCGATCCCGCCGGAGAGGAAGACCCCGACGGGGACGTCGGCGATCATGCGGCTGTTGACGGAGTCGGCGAAGAGCCGGCTCGCCTCCGCGACGAGGGCGGCGCGTGGCTCGTTGAGGCGGCCCGGAAGCTGTGGTGGCGTCCACCAGCGGCGCTCCTCAATCCGCTGACTCCCGCGCTCCCAGCTGAGCAGCGAGCCGGGCGAGAGCTGGCGCACGCCCCGCACGATCGTCTCCGGACCGGGCACGTAGCCGAAGACGAAGAAGGCGTCGATCGCCTCGGTCGAGAGCTCGCGCAGCTGTGGCTTGGCCTCGAGTAGAGCGGTCAGCTCGGAGGCGAAGACGAGCTCGCCGCCGTGCTCGTGCACGAACAGCGGCTTCTCGCCGAAGCGATCGCGGGCGAGCAGCAGCCGGCCGCGACGCTCGTCCCAGAGCGCGAAGGCGAACATGCCCTCGAGCGCGTGCACCATCGCCTCGCCGAACTCCTCATAGAGGTGCACCAGAACCTCGGTGTCGCACTCCGTGGCGAAGCTGTGGCCGCGCTCACGCAGCTGCTCGCGCAAGCGCGCATGGTTGTAGATCTCGCCGTTGAAGGCGACCCAGACCGAGCCGTCCTCGTTGGCAAGCGGCTGATGGCCGCCCTCGAGGTCGAGGATCGCCAGGCGCCGCACGCCGATGCTGACGCCGCGGCTCGCACCCGTGTGCACCCCTTCGTCGTCGGGGCCGCGGTGTCGCAGCCGCTCCAACATCACCCGCGTCGCCCGCCCTTGCGGGTCGTCTGTTCTGCCTGCAATCCCGCACATTGCGGGAACGGTAGTGCAAGGCCTCATCCCGCCAGTCCGAAAAGCGGTTAGGGGTTCGGCCAAATGGCCAGTTTTTTGCGGCCATTTCACCTGTCGCGATCGCGGTCGATAGGGGGAGGGCGATGTCGCGACTGCCCAAACCGACCTGGCTGCTCATTGTTATGTGCAGCTTCCTGCTGGCAGGCGTCGCCCTTGCCAGACCGCCGTGGGCGAAACCACCCAAGCCGCATAAGGCCTGCGTGGTGAAGACGACGAAGAAGGCGCGGGGCTTGAGGTCCCGGCGTGGTGCCCTGCACTGCACGCGCAAGCCGATCGCAGGCAGCCACGCGGGTATCGCACCCTCCCAGGTCGGCGCGGGCGGGTCGCCTGCCCCCGAACTCGCTTCAACGCCGGGGACCTCGACCCCAGGATCCAACGCAGGCAAAACCCCTCCCCCGAGCGACGGCGACTCGGTGCCACCCGAAGAAGGCGAAACATCGCCTGAACCGCCAGAAGAAGGCGAAATGCTGCCGGAAGAAGAAGCGGAAGTGCCGTCCGATGAAGAAGCCCCGCCATCTGAAGAACCCGGGGCTCCCGCCGGGACCATCGCCCAGGGCGAGGACTTCGCCGGCGCTCCGGCTGACGTCTTGCTCACGTCGCAGGCTGGCATCTCGTTGGCGAGCGCCGAAGCGTGCGTCGGGATTTCCGCCTCCGGCGAGGTCTCGGAATTCGGTGGCTTCGACTCCGGCTCCGAACCCGGCGAAGTTCGCCTCGAGCTCGTGCCGGGCGGCTCGATGCCGGCGCAGGTGCGGTGCCGCGGCGCGGACGGCGAGGAAACCCTCGATGTCGCTGCGGCCGCGCCGAGCGCCGGGGGAGTGCTCGCCGACCCGATCGATCCGGCGAATCTCACCAAGCTGCCTTTCGGCCGCCGCTCGTTCTGGCTTCAGCCCTGGCGCTCCTACCTCGACACCTGGCCGGCGAACCGGCTCCGCGAAGCGCTTGGGATCAACTTCAACGTCACCCCGGCAGAGGCTGACTCGACCGCGCGCCTGCTCGCTTCGAGCGGCTTTCACCTGGCCCGGGTTGAGATCAACTGGAATCAGCTCTCCTACGACGACCCAGGCAAGTTCGTCGACGAGGCGAACTTGCGCAAGAAATTGGTCGCCCTGCGCGAACACGGCTTGCGCCCGTTGATCCTGCTGAACGCGAACAGCGGTGGCCCGGCTCCCGCCAAGCCGGTGACGCTGACCACGACCGCGCTGGCGCCCGCCGGCGCCCGTTCGGTCCAGCTCGACCAATCCTCCGCCGCCGCTGTGGTTCCCGGCCACACCGGTTTTGCCGGCCTCTCGTTCGGGGGCAATCCCGACGTTCTGATCACCGCTGTCGATGACAACGGCCTCGCAACCCTGTCACGCCCGCTGCCGGCCGCCCTCAGCGCGGGACCCCATTCCGGAAGCACCCTGCTCTACGGGCCGTTCGGACCGCCGAAGCTCGCCAATGGCAACCCCAATCCCGAATTCCAGCGAACCCTCGCGGGCTGGCTCGCATACGTCGATACCGTCACCGACGAGGCAAGCTCGGTCTTCGGCGCTGACGGCTACGACCTCGAGGTCTGGAACGAGCTCAGCTTCGGCTCGCAGTTTCTCGACGAAGGGAACTACTACTCACCGCGACGAGTCGAAGGCTCCGGATCGGTGACGAAAGAACTGGCCCACCTGCGCGAAGGGGGTGTGAGCAACGGGGTGGGGATCAGCGATGGCTTCGCCAGTCAGACGCCGTTTGCCTCAGGGGGGGAAGTCCCGCCGGGGACCACGGCGCTGAGCAAGCATCTCTACCGGGGCCCACAGTACTTCCCTCGCACCGCCACGATCGACGGCGTACGCCCCGTCGACGCGCTCGGCAGCTCCGACTCGACCACCGGCAGCGCTCCCTTCACGCCGAAGTTCACGCCAGATTTCGCCTCGGCCCTGCCCGAGTATTTCCTCACCGCCACCCAGACCGAGACCTTGGTTCGCGATCTCGCGCCAACGACCAACACGATCTACGGGGTTCCCCACGGCCGCGCTGTCGGCCCACCGGGTGGCGCTCCGACCGCGGTCTGGATGACCGAGTACAACCTCAACACCAAAACTTTGATGCCGGTGCCGACCGGCCATCAGGACCAGTTCATCGGCACCCTCAACAGCGCCCAGGAAGAACGGGTGCAGGCGGAGGTCGTGCTGCGCAGCCTCGTCGCCATGGTCGCCAAGGGGCTGGCGCGAGAGTACTTCTACGCCGCCGCGCACAACCCCGGTTACGACCTGATCTCAGATCGCTTCATGAATGCGCTCGACGCCAACCCGCAGAGCTATCCCGGCGACTCGCTCGGTGGCGATACAACGACCGCGTTGCCGCGACTGCTGGCGCACGTCGAAGGCCCGGGCCCGGACGGCCCGGTGCGGCAGCTTCGCCTCACCTCGATCGCCCAAGCCGGCAACCACGCGGTCTGGTCTGGTGACAGCAGCGCCGCACATCCCGATCTGTATGACCGCGACCTCCTCGCCGTGTTCCCCTTCCAGGCGGCGCCCGAGCGTTTCGTCGTGCCGGTCTACGTGATGACCCCGAACCTGACCACGGTTTGGGACCCGACCGCGCCGGCTTCTTCTCCGACCCGCTTCGATCTTCCCGACGAGCGTTTCCGCATCACCCTCGCCAACCTTCCCCAGAGCGCTGAGGCCCCGCAGGTCAGCGCCTATGACCCGATGCGCGACGAAGCCACGCCCGCCCGGCTTGTATCCCGGCAGGGGGACCGTGCCGTTTTCGAAGTCGCGGCGACGGACTACCCGCGGCTACTGACGATCGATTACGGCTCGTAGCTCCAGAGCGAGATCAGGTCGCGATCGAGGTAATCGCTCAGCGCCTCGACCTCGGGTCGGTAGCGATCGCGCAGCTCCTCCATCAGCCCCGGGTCGGCGGTGGGCGGCTCGTCGTAGACGACGCGCTGCTCGAATGCGCTGAGCCCCCGCCGGCGCAATCGCTGTGGCGTCAGCGCCTTGATCCCCTGCTTGGCGACACGGCTGACCGGCCCGCCGCCGATCGAGACCGCGTGGACCAGCTGATCGAGCCGCGGCGAGCGCACGCCCACGGTGGGGTTGGCGCGGGCGGAGGCGAGCTCGAAGTCCGGGGTGACGTCGAGGAAGTCGAGGATCTGGGCGAGCGTCGCCTCGTTGTCGGCGCGAAAGTCGTCGTAGATCAGGACGAGGACTTGGGGCTTGGGGAAGTTGTCATGGAAGCGGCGCAGCTGATCGACGTAGCGGACGTGATTGGAGTAGAAGAGCATCGGCGCCTCGTCACGGCTCGCGCGGGGAATCCGCCGGCCCTCACGACGCTCGCCCTCGAGCTCGAGCGCCTGCCGAAGATCCCCCTCGATCTCAACCCGGCTCTGCACCAGCTGCATGTGAAAGGAGCGCAGGAGTGCAGCCGGCTCGCGCAGGACGGCGATGATCTTGGCGGCCGGGACCAGTTCGGCGATGCCGGCGGCCGCGGTCGAGGAGGAGAGGTAGAGGACGGAGGCCTCGCCCACCCGCTGCCCCGGTTCCGCGTCCTCGAACAGCTGCAGGTACTCCTCCAGTGAGTCCGGGGTGTTGCGGTAGTGGGCGTCGGTGATGAAGAAGTTGGGCTCCTTGTGCCGGGGCATGAAGATCTCGGGGTGGCGTTTGAGGATCTCGTAGATCGAGGTGGTTCCGCACTTGGGCTGCCCGACGATGAAGAAGTCAGGAAGGGTGGTGGGGGCCGGGTTGCTCAATTCATTGCCTTTCGGTTTTCGTCAGGGTGATGCGGTACTGAAGGGAGAGGGCGCTCAGCCCTCGCGAGGTCTCGATGTGAGCGCGAAGGGCGAGCCGCTGGGCCTCGCTGGCGGGCGCGCCTCGCATCTCCGCCAAAGCGCTCACCAGCGACTCCGGGTCATCGGGCGGGACTAGCCGCGCCTGCGGCGAATCGGGAGGAAGCTGCTCGGGAATGCCGCCGACGGCGGACGCGACCAGCGGGCTGCCGGTCGCCAGGGCCTCGGCCACGGTCAACCCCGAGGGCTCGGGCCAGATACTGGGAACGCAGCAGACGTCGCTGGCGTGCATCGTCTCGCGAACGTCGGGCCCCGGTGGGACCCAGGTGACCGGGCACTCTCCGGCGGCAGCGGCGCAGCGCTCGCGGTAGGCGTGGGCGTCGGCGGGGCTGACGCCGAGCCCGGCGGCGCCCTGGACGAGGACCCGAACCCGCTCACCGCTCTCGTGTAGGCGCCGGCCGGCCGCCATCAGCACGTGCGGGCCCTTGGTCTCCTCGAGACGGCCGACGTACCCGGCGACGAACTCGTCCTCGCGCACGCCGAGCGCGCTGCGTGCCCGCCGGCGCGAAGCGATCGATGGCGGGGCGAAGTGCTCGACGTCGATCGGGTAGGGCACGACAGCGACGGGGACGTCGCCGAGCACCGGCTCCCACTCCCGGCGCATGAACTCCGAGGCGACGATGACGCGATCGACCCGACGCGTGCCGGGGACCCGCAGCGGATCGCCCCAGCGCAGCCATGGAGGCGGCGAGTTATGGGCGTGGAAGACGAGGGGAGAGGAGGTGCGAGCGGCAAGAATGGCTGCCGCGTTGAGGAGATCAAGGCGGTGGGCGATGACGACGTCGACCGCGGGTCGCAACCGGCGGGCGGCGAGCACGGTCCTCGCCATGTTCAGCGGCCGGGCCGGGGCGCAGCGTAGGTACGGAGCGGGGGGGAGAACCGTCGCGACCTCTTCCCAGGCGGCGAGGTTGTTGCCGTGGCCAAGGGTGAGAACGGTGGCTGGCGCTCCCACGGCCGCGAGGCCGCGGCTGAACTCCAGCGCGGCCCGTTGGATTCCGTCGACGGACTCGGTGTGGGGCAGTAGCTGCAGGCTGCGCACCGCGGCGTTGCTCACTGCGGGCCCTTCGCACCGCCTGCGGCGATTGCTGAGGCTTTGCGGTAGTAGGAGCTCTTGCCCGCCAGGGAATCAGCGCTGTCAAAAGCCTCGATGCGCCCGTTTTGGACGACCATGACGCGGTCGCATAGGTCGAGGGTCGACATGCGGTGGGCGACGATGAAGAGCGTCATCTCGCCGGCCAGCGAACGCAGCGAGTCCTGCAGCAGGGCCTCGGAGTTCGGGTCGAGCGCGCTGGTGGGCTCGTCGAGAACGAGGATGCGAGGCCTGGCGACGAGGCCGCGGGCCAGGCAGATTCGCTGCTGCTGGCCGCCCGAGACGGCGTCGGCACGGGGACCGATCGTCGTCTCGTAGCCCCGCGGCCAGTCCAGCACTTCGGCGTCGATCCGGGCGAGGCGGGCCGCGCGTTCGATCTCTGCTATCTCGAGCGGCCGGAAGTAGGCGATGTTCTCGGCGACGGTGGCGTGGATGATGCGCGGCTGTTGGGGGACGTAGGCGACCCGGCGGTGCCAATCGGCGCGGTCGAACTCGGCGACGGGGTGCCCGTTGATCAGGTAACGGCCGCGATCGGCCTCGCGCAACTGCAGGAGGATCTGAACCAGGGTCGACTTGCCGGCCCCAGAGGGGCCGATGATCCCGATCGCTTCCCCGGCAGAGACCTCGAAGTCGACCCCGGTGAGCACCGGCCGCTCCGGCAGGTAGGAGTAGGCGACGTTTTCGAAGCGAAGCGACTCGACTCGGTCGAGGCTGCGGCTGAGGGTGACGGGGGCGCTGGCGCGGTAGGCGCGTTCGGCCTCCTGCAGGCGTTCGACAAAGGGGAGCGCCTGCTTGACCTGCTGGTAGGCGGTCTGCAGCTGCTGGCCATAGGTGCCGGCCCGGACCAGCAGGAGGACCACCGCTCCCAACGAGGCCACCTGGCCGACGTCGCTCAGATAAAGCGCGGCAAGGCCTACGATGATGACTAGGAAGATCAGGCTCTGGTAGAGGTTGGGAACCAGGCGGCCGACGCTCTGGGTGCGGAAGAAGAGGTTCTGGGCGACGCCTACCAACTCGTCGATGCGGCCTCGCTGTGCATCACCGACCCCGAAGACCTGCGTCTCCTCGGCGAGCCGCACCGCCTCGCCGACGCCGCTCGCGTAGTCCATCTGCGCCTGCGATAGCTCGCGAGCGCGGCGGTGGCCCAGCGCGTTGAGCGGCCGCAGCGCGCCGAACAGCCCAACCGCGGCGACCAGAACGACGAGCGCGGCGGCGACGTTGAGGACCAGCGCCGAGACGATCAGGACCGCGAAGGTGAAGACCGCGGTGATCAGGACGTTGACCTGCATCGCGCCCCAGGTCGCCTGCACGACCTGGCTGGTCATCATCTCCTGCAGGTGGCCCTCGCGATCGCGGGACTGGACTTCCCAGGAGGCGTGCGTGAAGGCGTCGAAGAGCCCTCGCCTCAGCTTTGCCTGGACGTCGGCGGCGATTCGCGCCGGCAGCGTCGAGATCGGGATCTGCAGCGCCAGCCGCAGGACCGCCAGCGCCGCGGCGCCGATCAGCAGGTTGCCGACCGTCGTGTCGAGGTCGAAGGGCCCGATGGCGGCGCTGACATGGTCGTTGCCGGTGACGAGACTGGCGGCAACCTGGGCGACGACGGCGAGCACGGCCGCTTCGGCGAAGCCGGAGAGGATCGAGAGGCCGGCCAGGGCGGCGACGGCGCGCCTGCGACCGCCCAGCAGCGGCCGCAGCTGCGTCCAGAAAGCCTCAGTCCCCTGCTTGCGTCTCCCCGGCCTCAAACCACCGAGCCTTCCCCGCCGCTGAGCCCCTGCCCGCGTTTGTACTTCTCGTAGTCGCTCCAGGCAGCCTTCAAGGTTCGGTTGCCCAGCCGCGTTCCCGCCCGCGGACCGTAGCGCTTGCAGGCGGCGAGGTAAGCGTGAGCGGCCGCCAGGCCGAAGCCGGTCCAGCCGCGCAGCCGCGAGCCTTCGGTGAAGCGGCGTCGCTTGAGGGTGACGTAGAGCCGCGCCGCGATCGCCGCCTCGCCGTAGCCCTCGCGGCCCAGGTCGGAGGGGAAGTGCGAGTTCGAGGCCTCGAAGCAGGGAACGATCCGGTAGCCACAGGCAACCGCTTGGGTGGTCAGGTCGACCTCGTCGAGGCCGTACTTGAGCCGGATCGAACCGCACCCGGTCAAACAGCTCGCGGGGGAAGAGGGCGGCGTTGATCACCACCGTCCTTAGCGCCTCCCCCCGCCGGTACGGGCGCGACTGAAAGCCGAGTAGATCCTGCTCGTTGGGGACGACGGTGCGACCCTGGTTGAGCTCGGTGCCGGCCAGGATCGTGCGGGGACGCTGCGACGGCGGCACCGCCCCGAGCTTTGTCTCCATCGTCGCCAGAAAGCTCTCGCCGAGCACCGCGTCATCGTCGAGGAAGAGCAGGAAGTTGCCGTTGGCGGCATCGATGGCGGCGTTGCGGTTGGCGCCGAGGCCGGTGCGGGGCCCGCGCACGTAGGCGATATCCGACTCGTGAGTGCGGACCAGGCGCTCGGTTTCCCCGCCGTCGCTGTCGTCGGCGACGACGATCTGGTGGACGGGCGGGCGGGAGGCGATCGCGCTCGCCAGTGCCCTGCCCAGCTCCTCGGGACGATCGCGGGTGCAGATGCACACCGAGGCCCGTAGGAGGTCCGAGCCGCTGCTCACGGCGTCACCTCTTCGTGGCTTGCCCGAACACGCTGCAGACCTCCCGCGAACCAGTAGGAGGCGATCCCGATCGTGAACCAGAAGAAGGGGCCAAAGGGCAGGTTGGATGTCATCGGCCCGGCGAAGCCCATCACGGCAAAGGCGATGAAGGTGGCGAAGATCGCCGCCAGGCTGAGCCGCAGCTCGATATCGCCAACCCGGCGCAGGCCGCGCACCGCGAGCGAGATGATGGTCAGGGTGAGGACGATCCAGAAGAGCAGGCCGATCACCCCCAATTCGAGGTTGACGTAGTTGTACTGCGACTCAGCGCTGGCCCGGTGGCCGTTGACCGTCGCCGTGCTGGAGCCGCCGAAGGTGGCGCCGGCGCCGGCGATTGAGAGGCCGGCCCCGAACGGATACTTGGCGATCACGTCGGGAATCTGGGAGATCGTCCCTTCCCGGTAGCCGACTGAGGTTGACGCGGCCTTGCCGGGGGTGATGTCGGTGTAGCGGGAGAAGACGCCGTTTCCGGCGTCGGGGGCGAAGACGGCGGCAAGGCCGAAGGCAATCGCGCCGACGACGAGGATCGAGGCCAGCACCTGGGTGGCGCGGCGACCGGCACTGGCGGAGAGGGTGAGGAAGGCTATAGCCGCGATCACGGCGCCGAGCACCGCGGTTCGCTGCAGCGATGTGGCGACGGCGAGCAGAGCGCCGAGGGTGAGGATCAGCGCGGTCCAGCGCCCTCGCGCCCGCCCGATCGCCAGCAGCGCCAGCAAACCCGGCAGCGCGAGCACGCCGACGTAGCCGCCGAAGCCGAGATCGGAGCCCAGGGCGGGAGGCCGCACACGCTCTTCGCCGTTGGGATCGGTGTAGACGCGTCCCGAGACCGATCCGGTGCCGTTGATCCGTTCGGAGTAGCCCGGTCCCCAGCCGCTGAGCTGGGCGGGGGTCAGCTGGGTCTGGTAGGCGCTGACCGCACCGTTGATCAGGGCGATCGCGCCGAGCAGCAGAAAGAGCTTGCGGAAGCGGTCCTTGGAGCGCATGAGCAGATAGCCGAGGAAGAAGAACGGCACCCACTCGAGCTGCTGGCGAAAGCCGCCGATCACCTTGAGCATGCCGTGGGTATTGGGGTTGAAGGCCTCGACCGCGACGATCAGGACAAAGCCAGCCACCCAACCGCTCAGCGGCGGCAGCCTGATCTCGTCGCGGCGGGCGATCATCCGCACGATCGCGCCGGCGCAGATCGCCGCGATCATCAGGTCGCGCAGGCTCGAGACCATCTGGTTGGCCGGCTCGAGCTTGATCAC
>Ga0209265_1000047_pt1 | contig 26864 bp, 29 predicted proteins | sample GraSoiAngelo_103_FD_185872 | JGI IMG/M metagenome (GOLD analysis project Ga0209265, IMG submission 185872) | Grasslands soil microbial communities from the Angelo Coastal Reserve, California, USA - 14_0903_05_20cm (SPAdes) (version 2) | ecosystem: Environmental > Terrestrial > Soil > Grasslands ...
CCGGGCGGCGAGGCCGTTTCTCAAAAGGGTTTCGGACAAACGGAGCAGGTGACTTCTCCGCCAACCCGCACAGTCGAGCTGCCCGAATGGGCTTCATCACGGCTTATGGCACTTGAACTGCCGCCAACAGCGCCCCTGCCAGTGGAAACGGTACTGCCCAACGGCATTCGTCTCATCGTGCGGCAAGTGACGATAACTCCGACCATTACGGTGCGCGGCAAGGTGCGGCACAACGGCGAGACCGAGGCACCACGGGGCAAAGAGGGTGTCTCGGAGGTGCTCAACGAGCTCTTCTCATACGGAACAAAGACGCTGGACCGCATTGCTTTCCAAAAAGCGCTGGACGAAATCGCTGCCGAGCTGTCTGCCGGATACGACTTCTCCCTTGAGGTACGGAAGGAGGACTTCTCGCGCGGTATCGAACTGCTGGCCGACAACGAAATGAACCCTGCGCTGCCAGCTGAGGCCTTCGACATCACTCAGCGGCAATTGGCGCAATTCATCGCCGGTCGCAGCAAGAGCCCGGGCTATCGAACGGAACGCGCGCTCGCCAATGCCCTTCTGCCACAAAACGATCCTGGCCTCCGCGAGGAGACGCCGCAAACGGTGACTTCGCTGAAGCTCGATGATGTTAAGAACTATTACGCCAAAACCTTGCGTCCGGACCTGACGACAATTGTCGTAATTGGAGACACTACGCCGGACGAAGCGCGAGCGGTCGTCGAGAAATGGTTCGGGTCTTGGAAGGCCATGGGTGCACGACCGGACGTGGAGTTGCCTGCGGTGCCTCCAAACAAACCAACGGCAGCGACGGTGCTCGACCTAACCCAGCTGCAAGATTCCGTAAGCCTTTCTCAAATGGTTCCCATCAACCGGTTCGATCCCGACTACTACGCGCTCGCGCTTGGCAATCACGTCCTCGGCGGAGGTTTTTATGCGACGCGACTCTATCATGATCTAAGGCAGACCACGGGGTATGTCTACAACGTGGATGTTGAACTGGACGCCAGGAAGACTCGCGCCGTTTACACCGTGACCTACGCCTGTGATCCAAAAAACACGGCGAAGGCACACGGGCTGATCGAGCGAGACCTCATCGCCATGCAGAAGGACAACGTCACTCCGGGCGAGCTCGAGCAGGCCAAGGCTCTGCTGCTGCGCCAGATTCCGTTGGCTGAATCGAGCCAGGAAACCATTGCCAACGGCCTTCTTGGGCGTGCTCAAATCGGCCTGCCGCTCGACGAGCCGCAGCGCGCGGCGAAACTGTACTTCGGCATGACAGCAAGCCAAGTGCGGGCGGCATTCGCAAAGTGGATTCGTCCGGATGGGTTTGTGCAGATTGTCCGCGGACCAGCCTCCCATTGACCCAGTCCCGGCGACAGCCGGGATTTGGGCCGACCAGGATTAGCATGGCCGCCCTCTTTTTCGTTCCGCTCATTCTTCAGGACCAGGCTGTTCCAAAAACTCAGGAAAGGGATTTTGGAACGCAATAGGGCTTCTCCTGGGCTGGTGGGCCACTTGGTCACAGCCTCCAGCGCTCCGTGGATTTTTGTCATCGCGACCTGCCACAAGGCGGGAATGCCTCTGCTGGTCGCCTAATCGCGTAGCGTGTTCGCGTCCCCTGTGGGCCGTTCACCGCTTGAGTTCAATTAGTTTCCGGAAGTCCAGATAGACATTCCGGCAAGACTCGCAACCACAATTGCCATTGCAGGGATCAGGACACTCAGGTTTGCAGGTGCAGGGATACCGGGAGATTCCGTCGAAGTAGAAACCCTTGAAGTATTTATAACGGCTCAAGCCCTCTTTCGAGGGACGGTCTGAATATTCCTTACGGATCATGACTCCTCCCCCTCTCCCCCTCACTTCAGTTTCTTGTGGAAGAACGGAAAGGCGGCCTTCAAGAGAGCCTTGCTCCATCGTGGCGGCAGGAGCGGCATGAACTGGAAAACGGAGATCGTGACCAGGATCAACCATAAAACGAACCTGCAAGTCCAGATGGCTGAAAGCCGTCAGGGTCAGGTGGGGCAGGGACTACCTGAAGCATAGGATGCATGGGCAGCGACCATGCCGGTGCTTCCTGCTGGAGTAAACAAACACAAAATCAAAAGTGGGTCAACAGAACTAGGCACCAATTCCGTTCGCCGTCGGCGCGCCCTGTTTGGGAGCGATTTCTCTCCTTTTATTTCCTGTGTTCAAACCCAGTGATCGAACCAGTCCACCATTTTCCGCTGAGCCTGGAGGGGAAACTTGTGAGCGCCGTTGAAAAACAACGTGTCGAACCGCTCCGGCTTGCCGATCGCTTGATAGGACTGACGCAAGCTGTCAACGGCAGCCTTAACCCCGTCGGGAGGAAACAAGCTGTCCTGCTGTCCGTGGACCACGAGGAGCGCGCTCGGCATCGCCAGCGAGCCGATGTCCGGATAGTCCAAGTATTCGAGCAGACCAGGGACCATCCCCGAGGGAACCGTGTAAACCTCGTAGTGAGGGATCAAGTAGCGGAACGAGGTCATCCATCCCACCACGCACGCCGCTTTAATCCTCGGATCGAGTCCGGCGAGAAAGACGCTCCTCCAACCTCCGACTGAAAGCCCCGCACAGGCAATGCGATTCGGGTCGACTTCCGGACGTGTCTGCAAGTAATCCACGGTGCGAATATCGTCCCACACGAGCACGCCGCCCCAGGTGAATCCCGAGTGGAGAATATTCCGGAAAACCGTCTCTTCCGAGCTTCCGGTGCGCTGATTGATTTTGCGAATGATCTCTTCCGGCTCGTGCTTCGAACGATCGTTCGTGCCGCGCTCCAAGTCTTCATCAAGAATCAAGCGGCGCTCGCCGTGATAGAACATGTCGATCACGATCACGGCGTAGCCGCGCTGCGCGAGCAAGGCCGGAAAACTTACGCCGTCGTAATACTCCGTGCGATAGGCGGCGAGCATCGGGTGCTCGTTATCGGTTTCAACCAGCTTCTCCTTGCCCCAGTAGTAAAAGCCGCCGTGGTCATGCAACGCCACGACCGCAGGGACGGGGAATTTGGCGCGTTTGGGAATGAGGAAATAGCAGGGCACTTCCAGATCCGGAGTAGTCCAGAAGTTCAACCGCTCGCGCACGTAGTTGCCTTTATCCACGCGCTCGAGGATCCGAGGCCGAGGGTTTGTCACTTCCGGCCGGTAGGACATGAGCTCGAAGACTTTAGTTCGTGCTTTAGCCTTCCAAGCGTCGAGATCCTGTGGCTGGTGATGGAGAAAAGCAAGGGTCTGGTGCGTCTTTTCCTGTTGGTGCTTAACAAATGGGTACAGATTTCCAAGCGCCGAGCCCTTCCAGCGCTTGCTTTCGTCAGCCGTGGATCCGGCTTGCGATAGTGGAACAAAGGCTGAAGGTGCCTTTTCGGGTCGCCCCGCCTCGACGGCCAACGCGCTCAAGCCCCGCAAAAGCTCGCGTCGAGTAAGTGTTTGCCGCACGGCGCAGCTCCTTTATCGACGTAATCGAAGTCAGTGGTCAATTCTAGCGCCGGCTGACCGCGCCAAAAAGCGGATCGGTCACGGCCACGGAAATATGGAAGCAACTTGTTGCTTGGCGGCCAGACAGCATTCGGGCTGACGCTGCACACAACGGCACGGGAGTCAACCGGAGATCCCACCCATCTCAGTCTATGGCACTGTTGCGGAAGTCGCGCTGATGAGAAGTCTCATCGTGTCTGGGCAATCACCAATTCCTTAGCATGCTCCAGCGCCGCGATGGCTGCCTGGCGTGTGACGAACGGAAACTCTTGCAAGAATTCGTCCAGAGTGTGACCGCCTTCGAGGTAATCGAGTAAGTTCTTGAAAGGCACGCGTGTTCCCAGGAATACTGGTATGCCGCCCAGGATTTCGGGATCACGAACGATAACCTTAGCCCCGGAGTCCATCTCCATTCTCTCCACTACGGATGAGTATATCATTTGTGGGTGCTCGCGCCGATTGGCGCTTCTTGCCTTGTCAGGTACCGCCGCATTTCTCGTCTACTAGTCGTTCACGGCCGCGCCCACCGGTAAACACTTGGCGACTAATCATTACCTATCTGACCGCGCTGCTGTCGCCGATCGCGTCGGCGGTACCCGGCCTGGGTGGCGGGGCGCCCGCGGTGCGGTCGACCGAGACCGGCGCGCCGGCCGATCGCCTAGGCAGAATCTTGTCGCCATGCGGGTTCGAACATCACTACCGACCACTCGCCTGCTGCGCACCGATAATCGAGGGGTTCAGGTCGAGATCTACACAGCCCGACATCGCGGCCATCTTCAAGTCATCGAAGACCGTGAATGCTTTGTTACGTTCGATTGTCTCGGCAATGCGACAACCCAGCCGCAAGAAGCGCACCAGTCTGACCCGATAGTGCATAGGCGGCGTGTGTCACTCGACTGAGTCGAGCTCGTTTTGTAATTCTCGGTTTTTGGGGCCAGCTAGGGTTACCATGGCTGCCCGCTCTTTTCGCTGCCTTTCTTGCTTGTGGACTGCATTGTGGAGTAGACTCCACATATGGAAATAGTGCAGATCGTCCTCGACAAAAAGCTGTTGCGCGCAGCAGATGAAGCCGCCCGTCGCACCAAGCGGAACCGCTCCGCACTGGTGCGTGATGCTCTCCGCGAGCACCTGCGGCGATTAGCAATCCGCGATCTGGAAGAACGCGACCGCGCCGGCTATTCCAAACAGCGGCAGACCCGCGATGAGGCAAGCGCGTGGGAAGCGGAGGCTGCGTGGCCGGCAGAATAAGCCGAGGGGACGTTCGGCTTTACCAGTTTTCAACACCTGACAAGAAACGGCCTGTCGTGGTTCTCACGCGCGATAGCGCCGTTCCGTATCTATCCACTGTTACTGTGGCGCCGATCACGACCGCGATTCGCGGCGTGCCGTCCGAGGTTCTCCTCACGGAGGATGATGGCATGAAAACGCACTGCGCCGTAAATTTACACAATGTCGTGACCGTAACCCAGAATCGCTTAGGAAAACGAGTTGCACAGCTCAGTTCCCTAAGAATGGCGGAAATTTGTGCAGCGTTGCGCTTCAGCCTCGGTTGCGACGGCAGCTAGCTTGGACCCTGTAGGTACTGTTCAAGGCCTGCCCCCATCGTTCTTACGATCGTGCCGTTGGCGTCGTCGTCTTTGAGTGCCCAGACAAACGCGCCCCCCAGACCGCCCGGCTCCCGTAGACGTACGTAAGCTGTCTTCAGCCACACGGTGACGGGATCGTCGTAGGACCAAAACGTTTGCCCGATGAGCGTGCGATACGTGATTACTCCCGGAGTCTGCAGTTGAGACTCCCACGCCTAAAGACCGGGGATTCTTTGGAGTTACTAAGCAGCATTGCTGCTCGTCTCCAACGATGTTTCCTGCTTCACGGGCACATGCTTGAGTTCGCACCCAAGTCTTACTGTGCCTCCACAGGCGGATACCGAGCGTCCCTCGGCTAAGATTCGCAAACCTTCGACAAAGATATTGACGACAGCGTTTTCGTCTCGCTGGTGTTCCGTGCTGCAATGGCGGCACTTCCAACGGTCTTGGAGTTTGAGTTCGGCGTTCTTCTGATGGCAAACGCAGCACAACTTCGATGATGGGAAGAACGTGTCTACCTTAACGAGCGTCCTTCCATACCACTTGCATTTGTATTCCGGCATGCGGATAGAGTCACCGGAACCAGCGTCAGCGGCTGCGAACACTGATTCGTCATGGATACACCTCCGGACGGAAGCCACGAAATGCACGCGACTATAGACCTCTTTAGTGGTCGTGGCCACCGTAGTAGTCGCGAAGGAGGTCTTGCGCAGCGGCGCTGTGGAGCAATGTGGGGCTGCATGCGTCACAGACGAATGCGCGAACCGCGAGGCGCTGGCGAAGGATACTGCCGCGCGGGAAGGGGCGCAGCAAAATCCACGCCGCTAAAGGCTTTGGTCCTGAGAAGCTTCGCGATTTGCACTCTGACGTGTTGATCGCACTGACCGCCAGATCCTTAGATCCTTAGGAGCGCGCCGAGTCACCTCAAATCGAGCGGATTTCGAATTGATCGCCAGCTGTGGACAAAGTGCTTATTCGTAGCGCAGCGCCACCATGGGATCGACTCGCGAAGCGCGCAGCGCCGGCACATAGCACGAAGCCAGCGTGACCAGCAGCAGGATCATGGGTACGAGCACGTAAGTAGCCGGATTGGGAGTCCCTAGCCCGATCAGGCCGGCGGCCATAAGACGCGCAACCGCGATGGCTGCCACGCCGCCCACTCCAATACCGGCGAGCGAGAGAACGAGGCCCTGGCGCAGAACCATGCGCAGTATGTCCGACTGGGAGGCGCCGACGGCCATGCGGAGGCCGATCTCGCGCGTGCGTCGCCCGACCGAGTACGCAACAAGGCCGTAGAGACCGATCAGCGCCAGCGTTAGGCCCATGGCTCCCATGGTGCCGACAATCTCCATGATCATGCGGGGGATTGCAATGGCGCGTTGTTGGTAGAAGTTGGCGAAGGTGCGTACGTTGAACACGGGCTGGTTGGCGTCGAGGTCGTGCACGATCTGACGCAACGGAGCGACAACGGAAGCAGGATCACCCATCGTGTCGGTGAACATGACCATGCGCGTGGCTTGGGTCTGTGCGAAGGGCAGATACAGGAAAGGCGTAGGCGACTCGCCGAGGAAGGTGTATTTGCCGGTCTTGGTCACTCCGACTACTTGCGCCCACTGGTCCTCCTTGCTCTTGAGCTGCAAGCGTTTGCCAATCGGGTCCTCACGCGGCCAATAGGTATCGGCAAACTGCTGGTTGACGATCGCCACAAGTGGTGCGGCCTCTTTGTCGTTGGCGCTAAAGGTGCGACCGCGGATGATAGGCGTCTGCATCACGTCGAAGTAGTTCTCATCGACTATGCTGGCGAAGGCCGAGGCGTTCACCTGGCCTTTAGGGAACTGGTAGGCCTCTGGGATGAAGGTTTCCATGTCCTGGCTGGGAGCGAGAGGCATCACCTTTCCCAGTGTAACCACTCGAACTCCCGGCACAGCGCTCGCGCGATTCAGGAGGTCTTTGTAAAAGTTGCGGGTCTGTGCTTGGGTGTAGCGCACCAACGAGGTGTCGAGCTCCATGGTCAGCAAGTGGTCGGTGCGGAAGCCCGGGTTCAGGACGAGGATCTTGCGGAAGCCGTCCATCAGCATGCCGGTGGCGATCAGCAGAATCATCGACAGTGCGACCTGGCCGATCACCAGGACATTGCGGCCGAGCATGCGCCGCCTAACAGCAGCGCCGGGCTCGGCGCTCTTTAACGCCGGGACCAGATCGCTCTTCGAGGTTTGCAAGGCGGGAACCAGGCCGAAGATCAGGGCGCTGGCAATCGCGGAAAACAGGCTGAACAACAGGACGCGGTGATCAAGCTGAGGAGATATTACGACCGGAATGTCGGTGGGAATGCGTATGGTCTGCAGGAAGCGGATGCCGCCGTAGGCGAATGCGAGTCCGGCGATGCCGCCCAGTAAGGCCAGCAGCAAGGATTCGATCAAGAGCTGGCGGACCAGGCGAGTGCGGCTGATGCCCAACGCGATGCGGATGGCCACCTCACGCGTGCGTGCGCGGGCACGACCGAGCTGGAGGTTAGCGACATTCGCGCACGCGATAATAAGCACCACGGCCACCAGCGCCATCAGCATGCCGATGAGGTAGGCATCGGGGGGCGACGACTGAACGCGCGCCTGCAGTTCCGTGCGAACCCCCACCACACGATTACGGTCGGCCTCGGAGTGCAATGGCTTGAGGCTGTTCCACAGGGTAGCCAATTCGGCCCGCGCCTGCTCGCGCGACACGCCGGGCTTAAGGCGACCCTTCACATCGAAAGCACGATTGGTGCGGTCCTCAAGCGGGTTCTCGGGCAGCGCGTTCAGGCGCTGCCACATCATGAGCGGCACGTAGAAGTGAGGTCGAACGTACTCGTCGACGCCGGTGAAGGGTTTCGGGGCGACGCCGATGATGTTGAAGTCTATGCCGTTGACCCGCATGGTGCGGTTCAGGACCAAAGGGTCGGCAGCGAACTCGGTGCGCCAGAAATCGTAGGCCAGGATCACAACGGGGTTGCGCCCCGGGACTTGCCCCTCGTCCGGCAGGAAGCCTCGGCCGAGCACGGGTCGAATGCCCATCACTTGGTAGAAGTTGTCGCTGACCATCACGCCGACGCGGAGCTGAGGAGTCTCACGTGCCGATTTCGCCACGCCAAAGGCGGAGAGCTGTAGCGCGGCCAGGCCCGCGAAGGACTGCGAACTCTCGCGAAAATCGCGATAGTCAGGATACGACACGCCGCCGATGCCCTCCGAAAGGTTCGGGCGGTCAGTGCTGACGGTGACCACACTGCTAGGTTCGAGGACGGGCAGCGGCCGTAGCAGGAGTGCGTCGGCTAAGCTGAAGATGGCGCTGTTGGCGCCGATACCCAGCGCGAGCGACAGTGCCGCGATAGCGGTGAAGCCGAGATTTCGAGCCAGCAGGCGGAGGGCGTGACGGATTTCTTGCAACATAGATGTTAGTACGCAGGCTTTCTGGCGGAAGTTCCACCGAGTTGGGTTCCCAAGGCGCAAATCCCTTGCGGCGGTTCTTACCGCTCGGCTGGCGTGGTATAACCACACCAGCTCCTATGCGGCCCCAACCTATCCGACACCATCTGCCGGATCGGCGAAAGCGCGGCGTTCGCTGGAGGCAGGGTTCTCCATTCCCATCGACAGAGGTCTTAGCAAAGACCTCTGATCGATGCGGAGTATCACAATGGTCGATGCGCTGTATGACCTAATTGGCGGGAGACAAACAGTCTGGGCGGCTACTGATTCCTTCTACCGAAGAGTCCTGGCCGATGAAAGTGTCAGCCACTTCTTTAAGACCACCGATATGGGGCACTTGCTTGCACGGCAGAGTATGTTCATCTCCATGCTCCTCGGCGGACGCGTCGTATATATATATACAGGCAAAGATATTACCGCCGCCCATGCACAGCCGCGGGAGCAGGGATTGAACGACACCTCACTTCGATGCTTTTCTCAAGCACTCTCGCGCGGCGCTCGAGGAAGTGGGCGTCAAGGCTGACAAGGCGGAGAAAGTCATGAAACTCTTGGAAGGCAAGCGCGGCGCAGTCCTGAATCGCTGACTTGTGTTTTTTTTCACGCGGCAATGCTACGACAATTGGCAGGAAAGCGAGATCACTTTTTATCGCGTATAGACGGTGTCCTCCCCTTGACATTCTACTAGAAAGGCCCTATTCTCCCCTAGAATGTCTACTAAAGAGGAACGCGAACGCATCGAACTGTTGCAAGGCACGCTGGACCTGCTGATTCTCCGCACGCTGCTACGCGGCCCGGCGCACGGCCACGCCATCGCCAAAACAATCGAATTCAACTCCGACGAAGTGCTGCAGGTCGAGCAGGGATCGCTGTATCCGGCGCTGCACCGGCTCATCAAGCGGAGATGGATTTCGGTGGAAGAGGGCACTTCGGAGAACAACCGGCGGGCCAAGTTTTACCGCCTGACACGGAAAGGCCGGAAACAACTGAAAGTGGAAACCAGCAAGTGGGACAAACTGGCGGGAGCGATAGCGCGGATTCTCCGGCCGGCTGGGTAGGGAGGGCGCGTCATGAGGCGAGGCAGGCGAATACTGGAAGAGCTCGATCGAGACATTCGCGAGCACATTGAGAGAGAAACGCAGGACAACATCGAGCGCGGGATGACTCCGGAAGAAGCGCGCTATGCGGCGGTGCGTAAATTCGGGAACGTGATGCGAGTGAAGGAAGATACGCGTGACGTGTGGAGAATCGCCTGGATCGAGGAACTGTGGCAAGACATCCGCTACGGCCTGCGCATGCTGCGTAATTCTCCGGGCTTCGCCGCTGTTGCTGTTCTTACGCTCGCGCTGGGAATTGGCGCCAACACAGCCATTTTCAGCTTGATTGATGCGGTGATGCTGCGCTCGCTGCCGGTCGAAAAGCCCTCGGAGTTGGTCGTGCTGCGATGGAGCGCGCGCAAGGCGCCGCGGATTAACGGTTACATGTCTTCGGGCGATTGCCCAAGCAATCTGCGCTTCGGCGCGGCAAATCCCTCCGGGTGCTCGTTTTCCGAGCCGATGTTTCGCGAGATCAGGAATACAAACCAGTTCTCGGGAGTGGCGGCGTTTGCCAACGCAGGTCCTCTGGCACTGACCGGGAATGGTCCGGCGAGCATGATCAGCGGTCAACTGGTTTCCGGAGACTTCTTCAACACGCTGGGATTGAGAGCTGCGGCGGGCCGCGTTCTGGAATTGAGCGACGACTCGCCGACGGCAGCGCCCGTGGCGGTGCTCAATTATGGTCACTGGCAAAGCTCCTTCGGCGGGGCCCGGGACGCGGTGGGACGCACGATTGAGCTGAACGGAGTGGCTTTCACGATCGTCGGAGTCGTCGAGCAGCGGTTTACGGGGATTACGCCAGGAAGTGACTACGACGTTTGGCTGCCGCTCGCAGCCGGGCTGCGCATTAGCGATCCCCGGATGTGGGACAACCGGCAGGACAAAGTTACGTTTTGGTGGCTAACCATCCTCGGTCGGCTGAAAGCCGAGAGGCCCATCTTGCAGGCTCAAGCCGCAATTAGCGGGATATTCCGCAACGAGATGCTGCACGGATCCATACCGCTGTTCGAGGCGGGAGGAATGCCGGGCCCTCCAGAACCGCGAGGTGGAGGAGGGCCTGCGTCGAGACAAGTAGTTATAGGCGGCCCGGCGCCTGCCGGCGCGAGAGCTGTGCCGCCACCACCAGTCGGGGGTTCGCAAAGCTCTGTAGTAGTTGGCGGCGGCATGCCTCCGGCCGCGGGGGGCCAGGGATCTGCCAGGGTTCCGGCCCCGTCCGCGCCGGTTGCACAAGGTCAAGCGCCTCCCGATACGCCGAACGAGCCAAGGACCTTCTCGAAGCCTGACGATGAGCCGACCGTAACTCTTGTGAATGCGCAGACGGGATTGACGGGGTCGCGCGGGCGATTTGCGAACCCCTTGTACGTACTGATGTTCGCGGTGGGAATTATTTTGCTGATTATTTGTTCTTATGTTCATCGTGGGGCTCGTCCTTCTGATCGCCTGCGGAAATATCGCGAATCTATTGTTGGCGCGAGCTGGATCACGCCAGAAGGAAATCGCGGTGCGGCTGGCGCTCGGGGCGGGGCGAATGCGAATCGTGCGCCAGCTCTTGACGGAAAGCCTGCTTTTGGCAGCGACTGGCGGCATTTTGGGAATCGTTTTTGCGTCGTGGGGCTCGCATGCGATCGTTTCTTTCGTATCGAACAATCAGCCGCGGCCGCTGACGTTTGCAACGGGGCTCGATCTTCGCGTGCTGGGGTTCACCGGTGCCGTTTCTCTTCTTACCGGAGTCCTGTTCGGCCTTGCGCCAGCTTTTCGCAGCGTACGTGTGGATGTAACTCCTGCATTGAAGGAAGGATTCAGCGCTTCGACGAAAATTTCCCGGGGCGGCGGGAGAAGGTTTAGCATCGGCAACGCGCTGGTGGTGACCCAAGTGGCGCTGGCGATCGTGGTGCTGGTTGGCGCTGGCCTGCTGGTACGAACGCTACAAAACCTGCGCAGCCTTGACGTGGGTTTCGATTCTCACAACCTCGTGATTTTCGGAATCAACCCGTCGCTTGCGGGTTACAAGGATGCGCAGATCGATAGCTTTTACCGTGATTTGCAGGGCCGCCTTACGGAAACGCCGGGCGTGAAGTCAGCAAGCTACTCCAAGATCGGCAGTCAGAATCCGATGTGCTGGAGGTCGGACCGGATTTCTTCAGCACCATGCAGATTCCCTTTGTTGCCGGCCGCGGTTTCGACTCTTCGGACTACGGAATCGCCGCCCAGGCGCGTCAATCATTGTTCAGCGGTAGCAAGCAACCTGCTGTACCGACACCCGTGATTGTGGACCAGGCGTTCGTCGCAAAGTTTCTTGGGAAAGAGAATCCTTTGGGAAAACGCTTTGGCCAATCCACTGCAAGCCAAGATGGACCGGCGAGTCCGGGCTATGAAATCATCGGCGTGGTTCGTGACACGAAGTATAACGATCTGCGGCGGGAAATCAGTCCGAAGATGTACGTGCCGCTGAGCGCCTTGGCCGCGTCGTTCGAGGTGCGCACGGCGGGCGATCCACAAGCTTTAGTTCCCGCGATTCGGCGCACAGTGGCGCAGATCAATCCGAACTTGCCGCTCCGCGACGTCACGACGGAATCACAGCAAATCGACCGCTTGCTGTTTCAGGAACGGCTTGTGGCGGAATTGTCGGGCCTCCTTGGCCTGCTGGCGCTTGCGCTGGCGTGCATCGGGCTCTACGGTTTGCTAGCTTATGAGGTCGCGCGACGAACACGCGAAATCGGCATTCGCACAGCCCTGGGCGCGCAAAGAGGGGATGTGTTGCGCCTGGTGGTGAAGCAAGGATTGTCGCTGGCGCTGGTGGGGGCCGTAGCTGGCACCGGAGTGGCGATGGGCGTGACGCGCTATCTGAAATCGATGTTATATGACGTGAAGGCGGACGATCCCGTAACAATAGCCGTGGTTGGGACCCTGCTGGTACTGGTCGCGCTGGCAGCGTGCTTCCTGCCGGCGCAGCGGGCGACGAATGTGGATCCCATGGTTGCGTTGAGGTACGAATAGCGCGTTGGTTGAGATTATGCGTGGCGGGTCAGTGTGAGACCGTGTCATTGAACACGCTAGTCTTCGAGACGGAATCGCCGGTCACGAACTCGAGCATGTGCCTCCTGAAGCAGGAAACATCGTTGGAGACGAGCAGCAATGCTGCCTAGTAACTCCAAAGCATCCCCCGCCTGTAAGGCGTGGGGAGTCTCAATCCAAGTCTTTTCAAAAGAAGAAGAAAAAAAGCCGAAGAAATAACAGTACCCGCTGGCGAGTCTCGGCTCGCTTCCCTGGCCGTTTGGCCAGTAGACAAATGGAGCAGACCCGGGTAGATTCGCGCCACGGTTGGGCGAATGCCTCAATGTGAATCCAAGGTGTTCTTCCCTGACGGCTCCACGCAGCCGCCGCAGTTCAACGATTGCCCGCGACGAGCCGAAACCACGCGCAGGCTGTCAGGCTTTAAGGTCGTAAAATTGTGCACGAGGTGCGCGAAGGTGTGGGACGAAACAGACTTTCTATCGGTTGGTACATTTCGCGGTGAAAAGAATAATGAAGTTCGCGGAGAGAAAAAATTGAGCAATGAACGTCCGCGTACTATTGCTTTCACCCCACGATGAGCATACTGATAAAGCCCAACGCAGGTTGATGAGGTCTCCTTGCAGTGCGTCCCTGAGCAGTCCGGTCGCAACACACGTCGATACCCGCGCATTTCGTTGCCAAAGGGTATGCCTGTAAGTTGGTATGGGGCAGACCTTCAACTCTTTTCCCCTGTCAAAACGTTAGGCATGGGAGGATTGTTCATCTCCACGCCCAATCCACCGCCCGTGGGGACAGAACTCAGGATGGCATTTGAAGTGCCCGGTGGAAGCGTACGGGCAGGTGCAATCGTGCGAAACATTGCCCCCGCCGAAGGCTTTGGTGCCGAGTTCACCCGCATAGCCTTAGGAGACAAGATCTTGCTGCAAAAGTTGATGAACAGATTGCTGCGTGACTTTGTATGACGTTTTCTAGAGCCCGCTCGGGCCTTTGCTTTTTTCCAGCCAAACTGGATTCGTGCATAGCGTTTCTGTTTTATCCACCCCCCGGTACCTAATCGGCACCGAGGCATCACCCTTCAAAATTCAGGTCTTTACCCGATGGAGTGCTACCGTAAAAACCTGCAAATAAGGACTAAATAGCTGGGGGTTCGCTGACCCATGCCCAAGGACGTGAGGACATGCTGCCACACCTGATTGCAGTGGCGCTTACTGCGGGTACGATTGTGGTTCCCGTGTGCCTGCTCCGCTTTGTGTATCGCTTCGTGAAAAAGCCTGCAACTCGGCGATAGGCCAGCTTGCCAGCGTCGATGCTACCGCAATTCGCTATCTGCACGTTTTCCTGCGCTAGTGGTGCTGGTTCGCTCCGCTGGTCATCCGTGCAAAGCCCGGCTCCGCACTGTCGCCACTGAATCTGAAGGAGTCAAGATTGTCGTAAGCTGTAAGAGTAAAGTGGGGCGAACCTTGGCCCCACTTTGACGGGCAAACAGGTAAGAACCACATTGTTTTGGCACGTATTCTTTCGGACAAAAAATTGGTGATACGCTACCGCACGATCGAAATCTCGCCATGGAAGCCCCTGCCCGAAACCCCAGGACCCGCTTCGGTCCTTTCGAAGAGGATTCGCGTTCGGGCGAAATGTACAAGCACGGCATCCGCCTGAAGCTTCAGGACCAACCTTTCCAAGTGCTTGCCCTGTTGCTGGAGCGTCCCGGTGACGTGGTTACGCGCGAGGACCTTCGTCAGAAACTCTGGCCTGCAGACACTTTTGTTGACTTCGATAACGGACTGAACAGCGCCATCAAGAAACTGCGCGACGTGCTGGGTGATTCGGCTGACGAGCCCGCTACATCGAGACGCTGCCCCGCCGTGGGTATCGATTTATCGCGCCGGTCGCCGGAGGAGGTGGAATAGCGACAGGCACTAGCCCCGGTCCGCGTGCAGCAGCGCCGTCGCACCGTCGAAAAGTGGTCGTGGTGGTGGCCGTCGTAGTGCTCGCAGCGGGAATAGCCGGAGGAATAGCGTGTCGCTCGCGGCAGGCGCGTCGGCTGACGGACAAGGACACAATCGTTCTCGGAGATTTCGCTAATTCCACCGGCGATTCGGTCTTCGATGGAACGCGAAAATGCTATGAGTCAGTGTTGCTATGCCCGAATATTGCGGCTATCGTAGGGAATATTCAGGTATTCGTGTTTCCGGAATTTGCGGTTTGCATGGCTTGCGGTGTCGCACAGTTTGCCTACCCGGAAGCGGAGCTGCGTGCGCTCGCGAAACTGCTGGTGGTTGATTCAACCTGCCGGGGAATAGCGCGGAATCCGTAGCAGAGCTTAGATGCTATTGACCATTGCACGCAGCGCAAGGGTCACTGCAGCTCAGGCCCATGCAGCAGGCAAAGCAATGAGAGTGAGACTATTCTTCGTACCGTTACTACTTTTCGCGCTGGCCTGCAGCGGTTTCGCTCAAGTGGACCACGCGCTGATCAAGAACAAACCTGACGCCCCGTTGCACATTACTGAGGCCCATTGCGGCCAGAATGCGCAGGGGAGCTACTGCTCCGCAGCGCTTGAATTCGGAGACACCAAGGAAACCTGGGATGGTTACGGTCTTCTCTGGACTCTAACGTTCGAGAACGGTAGCAAGGCGACCGGCCGCCAGGCTACCGATCGGAGCATCGAACGGACGGGAGACCCCAGTGGCTCTTATAAACCCAGTGGCCGCTTTTACAAACCCCGCGAGATAGTGGACATAGGTAACGGAGTGATCGGAGGGACAGGGTTCGGGATGAAGGACCGGGATGGAAAAATACTTCGCCTTACTGATGCTCAGGTCGAAGTTGAATTTGTGGTCAACACAAACGGGACTGTATGGGGCGACAGCAAGTCACCCAGCTATCTGCGGATGATGGCAAACCGTAAGGCTGCCAAAGAAGGATCGCAGAAGGCGGAGCCGCCTCCCCATCCGTTGCGCTGGCAGAAGCCTCGCGAGCCTTCCGTGTCTCCTGAACTCGCTCGAGCTCTTCGACTGCCCTGTAGAGCGCGCGACTTGTCGCCGTCGAATATCGCGAGGTGCGATCGAGGCAGTGAACCACACGAGCAAGGTTATACCCTGGCTCAGGTTGCTCGACTTGTTCGAGTGCCACAACGCGACCGTAACGGGCGGTCTCAACGACGATTTTCTGGACGAGGAGCTCTTCCAGGCGGGCTTGTAGTATTCCCGTAGGCCCCCAGCCAGCTCCTGGATTTCCGCAATCGTCTCGGGCGCGGCTCCGTGAAGATACTGCTTCACGAAAATCCCGCGCGTCGTGGCATTCATAAAGAGACACCGTGCGCTTGCTAGTGGTCGACAGGTGTACGGGCGCGCGTCTCAGCTGACGTACAGAGATACTCCCGATAGGAGCACAGTTGGTCCAGCAGATCCTTTGAGTTCTCGAGAATTTTTGCTTTCTCTGCTTCGCCGACGAGCAGGATGATGTAGTCATCGCGACCGGGATTCATATCCAGTATGAACGGATACTGCTTGCTGAAGCCGTGCCCGCCGATGTCGGCGTCCTTAAGCCCTGGCGCATAAAACATATAATGAGGCATGTTCATAGTGACGGGTCCAGGTGCGCTTGTATAGCCACGCATGATCGGCGCAATCATGTAGGCAACCCCGGTGCGCAATGGGTTCGCGTACCCTGGCGTTCCGAACCGGCTCGTCACTGCCTCATGAACCTGCTTGGAGTCCATACCCCGGGCTCTCAACTCAGCGGCATAGAAATAGTCTTGCAGCAGGGTCTTTGAACCTTCGGCGTCGTAGCAAACCGGCCAGTAAATATCGTCACGAAACGGCGGACTCGCCCATTGCCAGTCGCTTCGCACCACAATACAACTTACGCCATTTGTTCCCTTGCGGCTTAACACATAACCTTTCGTCGGGTCCAAGACATAAGCGGCTGCACTGTCCCGCACGTGTGGAGGCGAGGCGCTCAAAGCAAAGCGGATTTCCAGCGCCTCCGGCATTTTCTCCAGCTTCGGAGGCCGGTCAGAAACGCTGCCTCCAGCCTCCCTCGTTTGTGCAAGGCAAGTCATACAGGATATGACTCCGAAGATTAGAAACTGCGAAACAAGCTTTGTCATTTGGTTTGTCTCCACGGGAAGCACAGTTCTTGGTTGAAGCCGTTCTCAGACCACACGCTACCTTTGCCGTGTTGCAGTTGGGCAGTAAAGGCCAGATGGCCAAACCATAGATATTAGGCAAAGAGGTGAAGGAAAGAAATGACCTAATTGCGCCGCTTGCGCCGCTAGACTTATAACGAAACATAGATTTCACCGGTGAACCAGTCTACTCGGCTCGTCGTCAGGCCGACCTCGTTATGACATCAACGGGTGAAGCGGGGACCAGGACAACGACGGGCCGAGCGAACGAACGATTCGTCCCAGATAAGTCTCCATCGCACGAGCTAGCAGTGAGATGAGTGCTGGCCAGCGGACGCCAGAAAATTGTAGGCTATACCCGCCAACAAGGCCCTACGTCTACGGGTAGCAGGAGCGAAATCCCTCGTGAGAAGAGTGATTCATCTTTTGACTCATGTTTTGACTTCTGTTTTTCTGTTTAGCTTTGTAGCGGCCGCGCAGGGGCAGGAGTGGAAAGCCCCTACGGCGATGAAGAAGCTATCCAATGGCCTGACCGTGGCGGTCTCCGAGGACCACTCCGCGCCGACCTTCGGGCTGTGTATCAGCTATGGGATTGGCTTCCGTCTGGAACCGCAAGGCCGCACCGGCTTCGCCCATCTCTTCGAGCACATGATGTTTGAAGGCACGCCCGATGCGCCTAAGGGTGTTTTTGACCGCGTGATCGAGGGCGGAGGCGGCTTCAACAATGGCGATACGCGTTACGACTTCACCGAGTACATCGAGTCGGGACCAATCTCCACGCTCGATCCTGTGTTGTGGCTGGAAGCCGACCGCATGAAGACCCTGGATTTTTCTGTCAAGAACCTGGATAACCAGCGCAGCGTGGTTGAGGAGGAGGTCCGCGTCAACGTCCTTAACCAACCGTACGGATCCTTCTACTGGCTCGACCTGCCGCAAAAGGCTTTTGACACGTATCCGAACGCGCACAATTTCTATGGGGATTTCAAGGACCTGGATGCCGCGAATATCGAGGACGTTAAGAAATTCTACGAGCAGTACTACACGCCGAACAATGCTGTGCTGGCAATCGTGGGCGACGTGAAAACCGCCGATGTATTCGACAAGGCTGACAAATATTTTGCGGGTATTCCTTCCCGGCCTACTCCACCGCGACCGGACGTCAACGAGCCGCTTCAGAAAAGTGAGCGACGTTTCACGGAGTCCGACAAGCTGGCCAGAATTCCCGCCTTCGCCATCGGCTACCACATGCCATCGCGCAGCTCTCCCGACGCCATTGTAGGCGCGGTTACCGCGGAGTTGCTGCACAATGGACAAGCTTCGCTGCTGTACCAGGCGCTAGTGAAAGAAAAGCAGGTAGCAGTTTCGGTCGACGGCGGCATGAACTGGCCGCTCGGAAATCCGTTTGAATATAACGGCCCGACGCTCATGACTTCCTTCCTTGTGTATCCGCAAAACGTCACTGAGGATCAGCTCCTGGCGGCCTACGACGGAGTCATGGCTGAGCTCGCGCGAAAGGGCCCCAGCCGCGAACAGGTCGAGAGTATCGCGGCCAAGATGCGCTCGGACTGGTACAGTCAGCTGGAGATTCCGATCGACCGAGCTTCGGCCCTGTCGCATGCAGTGTTGTTCGAAGGCCATTTCGACAGCGTTTACCAGATACCGGACCGCGTAGCCAAAGTCACGCCGGAAGAGGTTCGCAGCTTCGTTGCCAAGTATCTGGTACCGACAAACCGCACCATCATCAACCGGGTGCCGACGCCGGCAGACAAAACATCCAGCGGCGCCCGAGGTGAGAAATGAAAAATGCGCTCGCAGTGATGTTTGTGATGCTGTTTGCGGCCGCCGCCCACGCGCAAAAGGAAGCGCCCTTGCCCAAGGATCTGCCTCCGTATGGGACACAGCCTTCGTTTCAGCCGCCGGAAGTCAAGGTCGAGAAATTCGAGAACGGCTTGACGCTATGGCTGGTGGCTCAGCCAGGTCTACCCACAGTGTCCTTCCGTATCGTGGTGCTCGGCGGACTCGCGCTGGACCCAACGGACCGACCCGGCTTGTCAGAGCTTCTTGCCAGGGCGCTTAATCAAGGTACTAAGACCCGGAATGCGAAGCAGATTGCAGAGGAGATCCAGTCGGCTGGAGGCGACCTGAGTGTGCGCGCGGACCGCGACGCCATTTTCGTCAGCACCTCCGTGCTTTCCTCAAAGACCGAGCTTGCGGCGGGCCTGCTTGCCGACGTGCTCGAGAACGCTTCCTTCCCCGACAGCGAGGTAGCACTGGCCAAGCGCAATTTAAGCGATTCGCTGCGGCAACGCGAAGCCCAGCCCGGTTTTCAGGCGAACCGGGCTCTCGCGCGCGTGCTGTTCGGCTCCGGACCTTACAGCGTGATCGCCCCGACACAAGACTCTCTTGGCAAAATGACGGCCCAAGAGCTCCGCCAGGAATTCGGCCGGCGCTTCCGCCCCGACCAAGCCATCCTGGTGGCAGTGGGCGATTTCGATCCCGCAAAGATGAGCACACTGGTCAAGGAAAAACTCGGAGGATGGAAAGCGCCTGCGGCGCCAACCGCAGGTGTGAACGCCAAGCCTTCCGGGCCTGCGCCACACCAAGTCACTTTCGTGGCGCGGCCCAATTCCGTGCAGACCACGCTAGTACTCGCCGGTTTTGGGCCGCTGCGCAGCGACCCTGATTATGAAGGAGCTGAAGTGGCAGATGCCATTTACGGCGGAACCTTCACTTCGCGCTTGGTGACGAACATTCGTGAGGACAAGGGTTATACGTACAGCCCTGGTTCCAATCTCGCTACCTTACGGCAAGCGGCAACTTTGCGCACGCAGGCCGATGTGCGCAATGCCGTCACTGGGGCCAGCTTGAATGAGATCATCTACGAGTTGAACCGCATGGCCACCACTAGCCCCACGGAAGAGGAACTCACCCGGGCTAAGCGCTCCCTTCTCGGCATCGAGGCCATCCTTCTGCAATCGCGCGGCGCGGTGGCCGGCGAACTCGCCGACCTGTGGCTTAATGGCCTTGGGCCCGATGCTATCGGGAGGTACAACCGAAAGATCAACGCCACGACGGCAGAAGACGTCGATGCCATTGCGCGCAAATACTTTCCCGCCTCGCACATGACCATTGTGGCCGTGGGCGAAGAAAAAGTGATTCGCGACGCTCTAGCACCGTTCGCACTGCCCATGGAGACCCCAAAGTAACTGCGGAATCGTTTATCCGTGGTGCCGCGCTGAAGTAGCAGTTGGAAAGCAATTCATTCAATGAAGGGACCGCGGGAATCCGAGGGGTTAGTGCGGACTCCCGCGTGTTAGTTAGCCGCCCGTTCTGGAGGCACTAATGGTTGGATGTAACGAGGCGGGCTACAATCGTGACCTGGTCAGACGCATGGTTGTGGGCTGCCAGAGCTTGCTCTTTCTCTTTGGCCGATTTTGGCAGCTCGCGTCCCAGGGAACTGCCTGCGCTCCACACCTGCGTCAGAAAATAGCGGTTGCCATAACGATGGAAGACCAGCTTGGATTTGGCTTGCGGCGCGTTTATCGAAGCGGCGTGGGTCATCACCATCGTGGCTCCGTTCCCGTCCGTGCTTCGTATCACCAGCGCGGAAGAGTAATCCCTCTCTTTCTGCACTCTGTATTCACCCGCAGGGAGCGTCATCGCCCCCGCTGTGAATTGAAATGGAATATTCGCAACCACAGGCTCCTGCGCTCGGGCGACCTCGGTTGTTGCCAGGAAGGCAAGGGCCAAAATCCCTGTGATTCTGCATAGCGTGTTCTTCATGGAATCCTCCTGTCTGCCAATTTCAGCGCCGTTCCAGATCATCCAGCTTGAGCCCTTTCACCTGAATCCGCGCTGTGATGACGCGCACTCTCACGTATTTCTGGACGGATGACAATGCACTGCAGGTGAACTGCAAGCCAACTTCAAGTGGACAGCAAAGTCCAGAAGGATAGCGGGTTTACTCTCGCGCGCTCGTGCGCCTTCATCCCGCAAAGGGAGCTGCATAGGTTTCTACGTGCGTGGCAAAAAGACCGTCCTCTTTGGCATCCTCCGCCCTTAAAAAAGGGCGAGGATTCCTAGGAAGCCTGGTTTGGTTGCAACGAGAGCACTTTCGGCGGGTTCCTGTTTCATCGATCGGCCTTACTGCGCCGCATCTCCGCAGGCTTCACATCGGGCCTGCCCGGCCCTAGGTCCTGCAACAAAACAACTATACACCAAAAATTGCCGCAACCCCTTTGGTGTGACTCTGCATCGAAATCATGGGCGGCACTCTCGTCGGAGAGTAGACTAAACTAACTGTTCGCTTCGTTGAGGAGGAACCATGTCATCGAGGCTCTTTAAGGTGAGTTTTCAAGTGGCGCTTGCTCTGGCCGCGATAGGCTCTGTCGCAGCTTCCCAGAGCGATCAGGCTTCCACAAACGTCATTACCGGCACAGTCGAAAAAGTAGATTCCGGCGCGAAAACTATTGCCGTAAAAACTGCCGACGGCACGATCGAAACGGTAAAGTTCACGGAAAAGACCACGGTCCACGGCCTCAAAAATGCCACAAAGGGAGGTGACCTGGCTGGCAAAGAAGGCAGCCATGTCATTGTCCATACTGTCGGAGAAGGTGCCGACAAGACGGCCCACTCGGTCGAATGGGTCGGCGATAAAACAGTCCACGCGACTGAGGGTACAGTGGAGGACGTGGGCGAGGGTTCAAAGACCGTGGCCGTAAAGACGGCCGATGGCACTGAGGAAACCTTCGTCGTTGCCGATCATGCGGTGGTTAACTCAGGCAAAGACATCACCCGCTACTCTGTGCGAGGCGCTAAGAAAGGCGAGCACGTGACGGTGTATTACACCGAAGAGGCTGGGAAGAAAATCGCCCACGTGTTCAAACACCTCTAAAAACAGGCGCAATCCTCCTCAGCGCAACAATCCTTAGGATTCGTCTGTTCAACGGACATTCTGCCCGCCCATCATGCGCGCAGTTTTCGAGACGTTACTGTCCATTCGTGCAGCTGGAGGTTGCCGAGCAGCCAAAATGAGCCAGCCACCAGCACTCACTTCATTCTTCATTCGACAAAGCAGACGGCTGACAAAGCTGACCCGGAACTGCCTGGTGAGACCGGCTTCGTGGCATTAGATGCGCACCCAATGCACCAGCGGCACGAGGTACGGAACGCGCTAGGGCGTCAACTATTCAGCTCGTAGGGCGGAAACAGGTTCCAGCAAAGCGGCTCGTCGAGCAGGCAAGTAACCGGCCGCTAGCCCAGCCATCAACAGCACGCCAAGGCAAGCAAGGGCAGTGATTGGATCCTGCGGCTCCACTCCGAAGAGCATGCTCTTGAGAGTGGAGCCGCAGGATCCAATCACCGGCAAACCCACAATCGCTCCCGCCGCGACAAGCGTGAGCGTTTCGCGCACAATCATTCCCAGAACGTTGGCCGGCGTGGCCCCTAGTATCGCAGTCAAAACCAGCGCAAGCGAGCCAAAAAAACTGGCCAGAATCGCCATCATGCGGTCTGGACGCTGCGCCAGCGACAACCGCTCAGCCAGTGTGGTCACGTCACGGACGGGAAAGTGCGGATTGAGCGCGCGGACTTCGGCCCGCACTCGATCCGTCATCAATTTCGGGTTTCCTCTTGTGCGCACATGCAGGACCACGTTGAGTGACGTTGCCCACTCATCTTGCAATAAGGGCAGGTAAAAAAAAGGCCCGGCAGCGTTCTTCAAGAATATGTTTCTCGTGTCCGCCGCCACGCCGATGACTTCGTACTTAAACGTGGACTTTTCGCCTTCAGCGCCCAGGTGGCGGCCAAGCGGGTTTTGCGACGGGAAATATTGCTTCGCGAATGCCTCATTAATGATCACGACTTTGGGCGCGCCTGCGGCGTCGCGCGGCGAAAATTCGCGCCCCTGGACCAGGAGGATTCTCGCAGTAGAAAAGAAACCTGGCCCCACCACGTTGAACCCGGCCATCTGTCCCTTCTCAGGCGGCTGCCCTTCGACCCAAACCGATCTAAAATGGCCGCCCGACCCGAACGCGAAGTCCCAGCCCAGGGCAGTGGACACCACGCCCGGCACGCGCTGGACGCGCTCTACAAGCTCCTGATACACCAACAGCGGATATGCCTGCTGATACTCCCGTGGGCTCAGCCCAATCCTCATGACCAGCATGTTTTCTACGGGCATGCCGGGGTGCACTGCGGTCAATTTAGTGAAGCTTCGCGCCAATAAGCCTGCTCCTGTAAGCAGCAGCACCGATGCGGCCACCTGAAGTACGATGAGCCCCTTGGCCAAAACTGGCCGCGATACGCGGGCACCGCTTGCCTCACTTTTCAACAAGGGCAGGACGTCCGCATTCGTGGCATGCAGCGCAGGCGCAAGACCAAAGAGCAGCAGAGTGACAATCGCCGCGGCCGCACTGAATGCCAGAACGTGGGCGTTGAGCGTAAAGTGGATTGCTTGGCGGGCTTCATCGTCCAGCAGCAGGACGACCAGCGCGCGTTGCATCCAGAAAGCAAGGGCAATTCCGGCCACAGCCGCCAGGCCCGAAAGCAAGACGCTCTCCGTGAGAAGCTGCCGTACCAATCGGCCCCGGCTCGCTCCCAATGTCAGCCGAACCCCGATCTCAGGCGTCCTGGCGCTAAATCGCGCAAGCAGCACGTTGGCGATGTTCACGCAGGCGATAAGCAGGACTGCGCCGGAAAGCAGCATCAGGGTTTGCGGCGAAGCCGTATACGAGTCGAGTGCATACCCCAGACCTCTATCCCCACGCGTCAAGACCGCACGCTGCGTCGATATGTCTTCGCGGTCGCTCTCTCGATAGTTCGCCAAGCCTGGACGCATCGATTCCAGAGCGTGCTGCAAAGCGACTTCAGCCTCCCCCTGTGCCTGCTTGTCGCTGACACCTGGCTTGAGTCTTACTGTGCCCCAAACATTTGCGAACTGAATGGGATTATCGAGAGGAATGGTGATATCTGGCGAAACGCCCTCATCCGTGCCGAAGAATGCCGGCGGCGTCACGCCAATGACTTCCGTCGGGACGCCACTTAAGTTAATGGTCTTGCCGACGGCCGGACCGCTGCCAAAGCGCCTGGCCCAAAACGAATAGCTGAGCACCGCAACGCGTTGGCGGTTCCTCTCATCCGGCTCGTCAATGGTCCGTCCAAGGAAACGGCGAACCCGAGAGTCGAATAGTAGCCGCCTGACACCATCTGCACCAAAACACGGTCAATATCTCCGCCCGTGTCAAAATTCAATTGCTCTCGAAAGAATCCGAAGACCCCGGAAAAGGATTGCGGCTCCTTGCGCAACTCATTGAAAAACTCAGAGGGAATATTGGACATCTCGACGCCCGAGCGCGTCACCACCTCGACGGTCCGCAAGCTCCCGGGGTCATGCACGGGAAGGGTTTGCAATAACGCGGTATCAAGCAGGCTGAAAATGGCGGCGTTCGCGCCAATCCCGATGGCCAGAGTGATCACGGCGACGCAAGCCACCATGGGCGTGGCGGCGAATTGCCGCCAACTATAACGGAGGTCCCGTACGCAATCGCGAAGAACCATTGCTTGCTTCGTCACCGACGGGTTCGTAGCTACTCCACTCGCACCAAACCGTGTCCTAAACCAATTGTAAACACGATCGGGCCGCAACCGCGACGACCTTCGTACTATAAGGAACTTTGTCCAGCAATGCCGTCGGTGACACAATTCTCATTTCTTCGGTCGCGATACGCTTAGCGCGGATGAAGGCACGAGGAACCCCTTCGTCCCGGTCGCTACGAGTTGCTTGTAGGCCTCGGCCTCACCGGCGCTTTCTGGCCCCTTGCGCGTCGGCCTAAACGCGCCGCCTACGGCGTCGCGGGCCTCCGCGGACCCGCAAGAGTTAAATGCCTTTGAATGCAGGCAAGTAGACGCAGGCTATCATCCTCACTTTGGCAACAACAAAGAGTCCTCGAACGGGTTTATAGGAATATGGAATTTAGGGGTCTAGTACCGTGCCTTGCGAATTGGCGAAAGGAGCGGCTCGTCGTCAAGAGGGCACCTGCTAAGGGGTTGTTCTCGCTTGCACTGACCTTGGGGCTTGCTTGCCTGACGTGTCCGCACGCCCGGGGCGACGTGGGAATCGTACTTAACGAGTCGATGGATTCGAGCGTGGACCGAATCTCAGGTACGGGACACAGCGCTGTGTATTTTTCGCGAATTTGTGCGGAGTCGCCCGTGCGATTGAGGTTGTGCCGTCCGAATGAAAATGGCTCGGTGATGAGCACTTACATCAACATCGGGGAGGATCAGAGGTTCGAGTGGAACATCGTGCCCCTCAATATTTACCTTTATGGAGTGGAGGATCCCCGGTTTCGCGCACTTTTCGGGTCTTACAGGGTCAAGACTTTATTGGAGGAAAGATACCGGACGAAATATCTGGCCGGGTATTGCGATGGCCCGCCATGCTCGACAAGTTACAAGGCGGAATGGCGAGAGATGGTTGCGGCAACGCTCATCCGCAGCGTGTACATTTTCGTGATGGATACGACGGTCGAGCAGGATAAGGAACTGATCTCGCAGTTTAATGCCTCGCGCAATGAAAATCACTTTAACGGAATCACCCGGAACTGTGCGGATTTCACGAAGCGTGTGATCAATACCTATTTCCCGCACGCAGCCACCACTGACTACATCAACGACTTCGGGATGACCAGCCCGAAGGCCATTGCGCGGTCGTTCGTTCGCTATGCCGTCCGGAACCCGAAATCCAACCTGCGAGTGCTGCACTTTGCTCAAGTGCCGGGCACCATTAAGAGAAGCAATGAGGTTCGATCCGGAACAGAGCAGTTGTACCGTTCCGGGAAACTGCTCATTCCCATGCTGATTTTTGCGGGTTACGGAGTGCCGGCCGTGGCGGCCTCCTACCTTCTAACAGGCCGATTCAATCCCGAGCGCGAGTTCGAAAAGCATCCTGCTGAAGAGGAGAATCGTCGTGACGCGACGGAACCTGTGAAGACTCAGGAGGACCAAGCCCAGATCATTGGCACCCGGGCAGAATGGAAACGATATCGGCAGGCGCTGGACTCTCTATTGCAGGAAACAGGAGAAGCGAAATTCATCGGGGAGCAGGGAGACTTCCGTCGTTTTTTCAAGCATCTGAACAAGCTGGGCACACCTCGAGTGGACGCCGACGGAGCGTTGTGGATGGAGATTCCCGGCAAGAGTAAAGCTCTCAATGTGGGATTGAGCGCGAACAACATTCTCGAGCGGAGTTCGAACACGCAATTGGCGTACTCCTTGCTCCTCTGCCGCGCCAATGGCGTCTTGAAAAGCCCGAAGCACAGCCGAGAGACGATGCCGGAATTTGAAAGGGATTGGGAACTCCTGCAGCGGGCGCGTGTGAAAAACGCGTTGGTCGTCGCAGGAGATCGCACGCCAGACAAAGACATCCTTAGCACGGATGCTTCCACCGGTGGCAAGGATTGAGAGGGGTGCGGATTTTCAGCTCCCTCCTGGTTTTGAATTGTTGGACTAATTTCTTCGGCTCGAATCAACGCGTAATATCCGACAGAGCTTAGGCTGGTGTTCTTCACACCTTGGCCACGTTGCGCGTCAAATCCCTAAAACAGGACTGCTCGTTTCAGCCGATGCAGTTCCGGTCGGTGAGGGGAGTTTTGAACGGATCAAGGATTCCACTTGATTCCAGACGTTCGGGTCGCATTCGATCTCGATGTGCGACTTCATGAAGAGGCGGCCGAACCAGGGATAGTTTGGGCAACTAACTGGATGAGCTTTATAGTCAAAACGAAAATTTCCGATGATTTGTGTGTGCGTGGCATCGGCCGCAAGAATTTCGGGCCGCCCGCGTAGAAGTCCATTTGACTGGTAGAAGTTGGCTGCCTCCCTGACGTTAGCAGGGATGAGCAAGTCATTTTGCTCGCGCTTCGTGATGCTGTCCACTTGGATGGTAAGCAGCACCGGGATGCCATCTTTCTCTAGCTCTCGCGCGAGAGTAACGGTTTCGGAAGCTCCCCAACTATGCCCGTATATGATGATGCGCGCTTGCTGTTTTTCTTGGGCCGACAGGGAACCCGTATTGTGGATAT
>Ga0209265_1000055_pt1 | contig 24869 bp, 24 predicted proteins | sample GraSoiAngelo_103_FD_185872 | JGI IMG/M metagenome (GOLD analysis project Ga0209265, IMG submission 185872) | Grasslands soil microbial communities from the Angelo Coastal Reserve, California, USA - 14_0903_05_20cm (SPAdes) (version 2) | ecosystem: Environmental > Terrestrial > Soil > Grasslands ...
GCGAGCCCAAGCGCCCGACCGACCTTGGCGAGTTCGTCGCCTGGGTCGAGCGGATGAACTCCGACATGCTCGCCGCCGGAGTTGAACTCGGCGATAGCTACAGCTTCGACCTCGTCCACGGTCACGACTGGCTGGTTGCCAACGCCTGCGACCACCTGGCCAAACGCTTCGACGCGCCGCTGGTGACGACGATCCACGCCACCGAGCACGGCCGCCACCAAGGCTGGGTCGACAAGCACCCCCAGACTTACATCCACGGGGTCGAGCGCTGGATCACCAACCGCTCCGACCGGGTGATCGCCTGCTCTCACTACATGGGTGAGCAGATCGCCGACATCTTTGGCGTCGAGGAGGGGCGCGTCTCGGTGATTCCCAATGGGATCGACCCCGAGGACCTGCAGCCCCAGGACCCGGCCGAGCTGACCCGCCTGCGCTCGGAGTTCGCCGCACCCGACGAGAAGCTGGTCCTGCTGATCGGCCGCCTCGTCTACGAGAAGGGCTTCCAGCTCGCGCTCGAGGCGATGCCGCGGCTGATCGAGGAGGTGCCCGGCACCCGCTTCCTGATTGCCGGCTCGGGCACCCACGAGGCCGAGCTGCACAAGCAGGCCGAGGATCTGGGCCTGATGGAGCACGGCACCTTCCTCGGCTGGATCGGCGACGACGTTCTGCACTCGCTTTACCGGATCGCCGACCTCACCGTGGTCCCCTCGATCTATGAGCCCTTCGGCTTGGTCGCGCTCGAGGCGATGGCCTCTGGCTGCCCCTGCATCGTCGCCGACACCGGTGGTCTGCGCGAGGTGGTCCCGCACGAGGAGGCCGGCCTGCGCTTTCGCGCCCATGACCCCGAAGCGCTGGCCGAGATGGCGATCCGGGTCCTCTCCAACGACGAGTTGGGGCGCAGCCTCGTCGCCGAAGCCTACGAGCACCTGCGCCGCTTCGACTGGGCCGACGTCGCCGAGCAGACGGCCGCTGTCTACGCCGATCTGGTCGGCGCCCAGCTGGGCCAGGCCTGAGCGCTTAGTTCGCCTCCGGGTCGCCGCTTTTCGCCACCGAGAAGCTGCCGACGGTGACGCTTCCCGGCGTCCAGTCGATTCCCTCGATCAGGGCGCTGGGCGGAACCGAGAGCGCACCGGCCAACTTGACCAGCGTGTCGATGCGCGGGATCCGCCCGCCGCGCTCGAGCAGACCGATCTCGGTCCGGTGCAGGGAGGCGTTGTGGGCGAGCTCCTCCTGGGTGATGTTCGCGCGTTCACGGCAGCGAGCGAGGTTTTCCCCAAATCGGGCCGCGACGTCCACGCGCGGGATTGTTCTGTCTGCAAGACGCGAGATCTACAGCCTTAGAATTTTTGGCTCCAAGCTGGACCTCAGGGACGTGAGACAATACATTCAGCAGAAGACGACGCCAAGACATCGGGCGTCAGGGGGAGGGCTGATTATCTCGGCGGCTGCAGGGTCGTCCATGCGGCGGGGTCCGGTTCGACCGGATTGGCCCAGCGCAGCTGCTGCGGCGCCTCGCGCATGCGGATGATGCGGGCTGGAATGCCGGCGACGACGGCGTTGGCGGGGACGTCCTTGGTCACGACTGAGTTGGTGCCGACGATCGCGTTGTCGCCGACGCTGACGCCGCGCAGGACGCAGGCGCCGTAGCCGATCCAGACGTTGGAGCCGACGATGACGTCGCGCTTGTAGATGCCCTGTAGGCGGATCGGCCGCTCGACTTCGACCACGCCATGGTCGAAGTCGATGAACATCGCCCGGTCGGCGATCACGCACTGCTGGCCGATCCGCACGTGCTGGTAGGCGGAGATCGTGCACTCCTGTCCCATGACGGTCTTGTCGCCGATCTCCACCCGGCCCTCGTGACAGCGGATCTTGGTCTTGTCGCCGATCCAGACGAAGCGGCCGAAATCGACCCGCCCGTTGACGGCGATCTCCAGTTCAAGCCAGCGGCCGAAGAAGACGAGCCCATTGGTGCGCCAGCGCCGCCCGGCAGTGGTGAGGAAACGCCGCCGCAGATAGCGGCCGAGCAACTGCCCGTATCTCCGGTTCAGCATTCCGTTGCGGGCGAGAAAGCGGATCGTGAAAATCACGGCGGCGAGGACTTTAGAGTCTGGGGGGAATTTCCCCCCAGACTCGTAGACTCATCGGCCCGTGACCGACGTCGCCAAGACAGCCCCGCTCGCCGAGCGCCTCGTTGCCGGCGACAAGCGCGCCCTGGCGCGGGCGATCACCCTGATCGAGTCCGACGACCCGGCCGGCTGGGAGCTCGTGCGCGAGGTCTACCCACGCACCGGCAAGGCGCGCATCGTCGGCTTCACCGGCCCTCCCGGCGTCGGCAAGAGCACCCTGATCGGCGCCCTCACCGCGGAGCTGCGCAAGTCCGAGCGCCAGGTCGCGGTGCTCTCGATCGATCCCTCGAGCCCCTTCACCCAGGGCGCTCTGCTCGGCGACCGCATCCGTCTCTCCGACCACTTCCTCGACCCCGGCGTCTTCATCCGCTCGATGGCCTCGCGCGGAGCCCTCGGCGGTCTCTCAGAGGCGGCGCTGCAAGTTGCGCTGGCGATGGACGCCGCCGGCAAGGACGACGTGCTGATCGAGACGGTCGGCGTCGGCCAGGCCGAGATCGACATCGTTGACCACGCCGACACGATCGTGCTCGCGCTGATACCGGGGTCGGGCGACTCGATCCAGGCGCTAAAGGCGGGCGTGATGGAGATCCCCGATGTGATCGTCGTCAACAAGGCTGATCACCCGATGACCGACACGATGGTGCGCGAGGTACGCGGCGTGTTGGCGCTCTCGCACGACCCGGAAGGCTGGACCGTGCCGATCCTGCGCACCGAGGCGGCGCGGGGCGAGGGCGTCGCCGAGCTGGCCGAGGCGATTGACGAGCACCGCGCCCACATCGAGGCCGCCGGCACCTTGCAGGAGCGCCGCGCGCGCAACCTGCGCAGCGAGGTGCTCGGCATCGCCACCTCGCGGATGCGCCGTCGCATGGAGGCGATCGCCGCCGAAGATCCCCAGACGGCTGAGCTGCTCGAGCGAGTCGTGCGGCGCGAGCTCGACCCGGCCAGCGCGGCCGCCGAGCTGCTGGCGAGGCAGGCCGATGAGTGAGGAGCTCGCCGCGCCGCCCTCCCTAGAGCAGACGCGGGCCTGGATTGGCAATGCGGTGGACGACCTCGGCGGGGACGGCGTCGGCCAGGTCCATGGGCTCTTCGTCGACGCTAGCAGCGGCGATCCCACTTGGCTGGTCGTCAAGCAGGGCCGCCTCAACTCGACCCTCGTCGTCGTCCCGCTGCGGGACTGCGCTGCGGGAGTGGGGCGGGTGTGGGTGGCTCACAAACGCGCCACGATCCGCAGTTCCCCCATCGTCGACCCAACGCGGCCGCTGCTGCGCGAGCACGAGATAACGATCAGCGCCCACTACGGCATCACCGAAGCCGTCGGCCGCGCCGCCGAAGTAACCGCCCGCCCCGAAAACTCACCCACCTCGCAGCCAGCCTGACCTGAAGCTTCTTGCGAGGGCGCAGCGGTCCTCCAGTTTTCGGTCTGCTGCCAATGCTGGTTCGCGGCCAGGAGCCGTCGGGGGTCCCTCCCCAGGAACTCCCGCGAAGCGGCCTGGGGAGGTACCCCCGAAGGCTCCATGGTTCCAACTAGCAGCCGAGCTGCCGCGCGATCACCATCTGCTGCACCTCATCAGTCCCCTCGCCAATGGTGAGAATCTTGGCGTCGCGATAGAAGCGGCAGACCGGGTACTCCTCGATGAAGCCGTAGCCGCCGTGGATCTGCACCGCCTCCTCGGTCGCCCGCACTGCCAGGCGGCCGGTGATCAGCTTTGCCTGGGCGGCGGTGAGGGTGAATGACTTGCCGGCGTCCTTCTCGAGGGCGGCGCGCCAGGTGAGCAGGCGGGCGGCCTCGATCTGGGCCGAGAGGTCGGCGATCTTGGCCTGGATCGATTGGAACTTCGAGATCGCCTGGCCGAACGCCTGGCGCTCCTTGGCGTAGGCGATCGCCTCGTCGAGGGCACCCTGGGCGAGGCCGACCCCCATTGCGGCGACACCGATGCGGCCGCCGTCGAGGATGTGGAGGAAGTTCTTGAAGCCTTCGCCGCGGCGGCCGAGCAGCGCGCTCTCGGGCAGGCGACAGTCCTCGAAGCTGAGCGGCCGCGTATCGGATGCATTCCAGCCCATCTTGCGGTAGGGCTCGCCGGTCTCATAGCCCGGCGTGCCGTTGGGCACGATCAGATTGGAGATCTCCTTGCGCCCGTTGGCCTCACCGGTGACCGCGGTGATCGAGACGCAGCCGGAGATCTCCGTCCCCGAGTTGGTGATGAACTGCTTGGCCCCGTTGACGACCCACTCGCCGTCGTCGAGCTTTGCCGTCGTTCGCACGTTGCCAGCGTCTGAGCCAGCCTCCGGCTCGGTCAGCCCGAACGAGGCGAGTCGTTCTCCTGTGCAGAGCCGCGGCAGCCATTCGTCCTTCTGCGCGTCGCTCCCCCAGAGGTAGATCGGCATCGTCCCCAGCGAAGTGTGCGCCGCCATCGTGATGCAGACCGAAGAATCAATCCGCGCCAGCTCTTCGACCGCCAACACGTAAGACAGCGTGTCCGCGCCGCCCCCGCCGTACTCCTGCGGAAACGGAATCCCCATGAGCCCCAAGCCGCCGAGCTTCTCGACGATCTCGTAGGGAAATGCCTTGGTCCGGTCGAGCTCCTCTGCCACAGGCTTGACCTCCGCGAGCGCAAACTCACGCACCGTGTCCCGCAGCAGCCTCTGCTCGTCAGTGAGCTCGAAGTTCATAACTCGGGCAGCCTATTGGGCTCGTGAGGAGGACAGAGGGTGCCCCTCCCGCGCAGCGGCGTCCTCTTTTTCGCCCCACAGACATCCTCGGACGGCGGCTCAGTCTGCAGGCGAAAAACCCAGCAAGCGGGAGGGGCACCCTCTGTCCTCCCCCCACAACCCCTATAGCTGCAGCGACTTCACCTGCAACAACTCCTCGATCGCGTAGCGACCGTTCTCGCGCCCGTGCCCCGACTGCTTGTAGCCGCCGAACGGCGCCAGCGGGTTGAAGGCGCCGCCGTTGATCTCGATTTGGCCAGTGCGGATTCGTTTGGCGACCGAGATCGCGCGGTCCTGATCCGCCGACCAGACACCGCCGGCGAGGCCGTAGGCGGTGTCGTTGGCGATCCGTACCGCGTCGTCCTCGCCGTCGTAGGGCTGGATCGCCAGCACCGGTCCGAAGATCTCCTCCTGGGCGATCGTCATCTCCGGCGTCACCTCGGAGAAGACGGTGGGGCGGACGAAGAAGCCCTTGGCCAGGCCCTCGGGCGCCGCGGCGCCGCCAGTGAGCAGCTTCGCTCCCTCGGCCTCGCCTTTCTCGATGTAGCCGCGCACCCGCTCGCGCTGGGTCTCGGAGACCAGCGGCCCGAGCCGGGTCGATTCTTCGAAGGGGTCGCCCGGGGTGAAGCTTTCCGCCGCCTGGACGGCGATTTGCTCCGCTTCCGCCAGCTTCTCGCGCGGCACCAGCATCCGGGTCAGGGCGCTGCAGGTTTGGCCTGAGTTGAGGTAGCACTTGCCGACGCCGTCGGGAACCGCCCTGCTCAGGTCGGCATCATCGAGGATCACGTTCGGGGACTTGCCGCCGAGCTCCATCGCGACCGGCTTGACGGTGGCCGCGGCGAGCTCGGAGACGCGGCGGCCGGCGCGGGTCGAGCCGGTGAAGGAGACCATGTCGACGCCGGGGTGGCCGGCGATCGCCTCGCCGACGACCGGCCCGGTGCCGGTGACCAGGTTGAAGACGCCGGCGGGGAGGCCGGTGGCCTCGATCACTTCAGCGAGGATGAAGGCGTTGAGCGGCACGATCTCGCTCGGCTTCAGCACCACGGTGCAGCCGGCGGCGAGCGCGGGGGCGACCTTGCAGGCGATCTGGTTCAGCGGGTAGTTCCAAGGTGTGATCGCGCCGAGCACGCCGACCGGCTCGCGTAGCACCCGGGAGTTGCCGATCTCCTCCTCCCAGCGGATTTCCTCCATCAGCTTTGGCATCGCCCCGAACTGGGCGATCGGCAGCCCCGCTTGGATCATCTTGCTCAGCGTCAGCGGCATGCCGAGCTCCTGCGAGATCGTCGCCGCGATCTCGTCCATGCGCTCGGCGAGACCGGCGGAGATCGCGCTCATGAAGCCGGCGCGCTCCTCGCGCGAGGTCTGTGACCAGGACTCAAAGGCATCGCGCGCCGCGGCGACCGCCCGATCGGCGTCGGCAGCGGTGCAGGCCGGGATCGAGCCCATCGTCTCCTCGCTGGTCGAGTTGACAACCTCGAAGGTCCCGCTTGCCTCGGGCTCGACCCACTCGCCGCCGATGAAGACCTTGTCTCGCGCTTGCACCTCCGCCGCTGTCGCCATTGCATTCCTCCTAGTAGCTGGTTGCTGGCCCTCAGCCAAAGCTAGCGCGCCGCGACCGTCGCGGCATCCTCGCCGGCGGCTTCCAGACCGGGGCCAGGCAGGGCGCGCGCGTCGCGAGCGTGCAGGATCTTGCCGCAGCTCTCGCAGATGCCGCGATCACTGACCGCACCGCCACACTCCTTGTGCACGATCAGCATCGGCGGCCCCTCCGGACCGGGGGAGTGGCGGTCCCCCCAACTGAGCAGGGCGATCAATGCGGGCCAGAGATCGAGCCCCTTCTCGGTGAGGAAGTACTCGTAGCGCTCGGGATTGCGCTGGTAAGGACGGCGCTCGAGGATGTCCTCCTCGATCAGGCGCTGCAGGCGGGCGGAGAGCACGTTTCGGGCAACGCCGAGGCCCTTCTGCAGCTGGTCGAAGCGCCGGTGGCCGTTCATCACGTCGCGGATGATCAGCAGCGACCAGCGCTCGCCGACGACTTCCAGCGACCTGGCGATCGAGCAGACCTGGCCGGGATAGTCGTTGCGCAGCACAGCGTGATCTTCGCACACTGGGTTGCGTCAAGCAACTAACTCGGTTAGGGTCGCGGTGTAGGAGTTGCTTGAAGCAACCCACCATGGTGACTTCCTGTTTTTCGCGCATATGACGAAGAACCGGGAAGTCACGAGAAGCGAACGGAGGCACCGCCATGAGGTTGATCCCAAGACACCGGCACAACCATCGCTCTAAAGCTGCTCCGCGGATCTCGATAAGCCAGGCGGAGATCACTGCCGATCTGGTTTATCCGGCGATTCCCCAGTCGGCGCGTGAGCGCAACCACGCTCACGCGCGCAGGGCAGGCCGTTGAGCGCCGAGGGAGTAGCCGAACAGAGCGGCAGTGCGGTCGAGGCAGCGCTCGCCTTTGCAGAGTCCCTGCCCGAGATCACCCGTCGCCGTGAGCTGGTCTGGCAGGACCCGCTGCCGACCGCGGCCGCCGGGGCGACGATGACCGGTATGGAGTACATGGAAGCGATCGTCGCCGGGGAGATGCCGCCGCCGCCGATCGCGGTGACGATGCGGTTGCGTCCGATTGAGCTTGGTGAGGGCCGCGCAGTCTTTGAGGGCGAACCGGGAGAGGAGCACTACAACCCGATCGGCGTCGTCCACGGCGGCTACGCGGCGACCCTGCTCGACTCGGCCCTCGGCTGCGCGGTCCACACGACGCTGCCCGCCGGCGTCGGCTACACCTCGCTTGGCCTCGAGGCCAAGTACGTGCGCCCGATCACCCGCGACACCGGCCGCGTTCTCTGCGAGGCCAACGTGCTTTACCGAGGCCGCCGCCAGGCGACAGTCGAGGCAAAACTCACCGCGGCCGAGAGCGACAAGCTGCTGGCCCACGGCATCGCCACCTGCATGATCCTTAGCGCCTCATAGCAAATATGCGATAAGTACTTATTTGCTATAATCCGGAGAGTGAAGACGCCCGGACAACTGCTGCGAGAAGCCCGGGAAAGGCATGGGGTCAGCCAGAAGCAGTTGGCGATGCGAGCCTCGACCACGCAATCGGCGATCTCGCGTATCGAGCGAGACAGGGTTTCGCCCTCGGTCGAGACCCTGCGCGAACTGCTCTACCTCCTGGGAGAGGATCTCGCGTTGGAGGTAACGAAGAGAGATTTCGGGATTGATTGGACGCTGAATTCGGAGCGCCTCAAGCTCTCCCCGTCCGAGAGGGTGGCGTATGGCCTCGCGATGGCCGAGCAGATGATCGCTATCAGCCCCAACGTTCGATCCGAACGAGCATGAGTCCCGAGACGCTGCCGCCCAAGCCACCGGATCTGCGAGCGTTGCTGGCGCCGCTAGTGAGTCGCGGCGTCGATTTCGTCATGGTCGGGGGAATGGCCGGTCTCAGTCATGGTTCGAGCTACCCGAGCTACGACCTCGACATCGTCTATGCACGTGATCGCGAGAACATCGAGCGCCTGGTGGAATCGCTGCGCGAGATTGGCGTCAGACTCCGTAGTGCGCCGGCCGATCTGCCGTTCCTACTGGACGCCAAGACGATTGAAAACGGCTCGAACTTCACCTTCATCACCGGCTATGGCGATTTCGACATCCTCGGCAACGCGGACGGAATGTCCAGCTATGAAGAGCTGAGGGCCAATTCAGTAATACGTGACATTCTCGGCTTCAACATTCGGGTCGCTTCGATTGAGCATCTGATCGCGATGAAGCGCGCAGCCAATCGACCGAAGGACCGGGTGGCGGTTGAGGAGTACATCGGGCTTGCCGATCTCCAGCGCGCCAACAAGGAGGCCGAGGGGTAGCTCAGCCCGCGAGTTCGCGGGCCAGGCCGGTGAGCAATCGCACGCCGAAGCCGCTGGCATCGTTGCCGGTGTAGGCGCGGCCGACATCCCAGGCGGTGCCAGCGATGTCGAGGTGGGCCCAGGGGGTGTCGCCGACGAATTCCTCGAGGAAGCCGGCGGCGGAGAGGGTGCCGGCCTTGCGCTTGGCGGCCGCGTTGGTGAGGTCGGCGACGGTGCCCTTCATCAGTGCCTTGTACTCCGGGTGGAGCGGCATGCGCCAGACCAGCTCGCCGGTCTCCCTGCCGACCGCCTCGACCTCTTCGGCCAGCTTGTCGTCGTTGCCGATCACCGCGGCATATGTGGAGCCCAGCGCGATCATCACCGCCCCGGTCAGGGTGGCGATGTCGACAACCCTGTCGGCCCCCTGCTCGATCGCGTAGGTGAGGGCGTCGGCGAGGATCAGGCGCCCCTCGGCGTCGGTGTTGTTGATTTCGACCGTCTTGCCGCTGTACTGGGTGATCACGTCGCCGGGCTTGATCGCGCTCCCGGAGGGCATGTTCTCGGTCGAGGGGACAACCGCGATCAGGTTCAGCTTCAGGCCCAGCTCGGCGATCGCGCCGACCGTCTCCAGCACCGCGGCGGCCCCTGACATGTCCATCTTCATCTCGTGCATGCCGGCAGAGGGCTTGAGCGAGATGCCGCCGGTGTCGAAAGTGACGCCCTTGCCGACCAGGCCGAGGGTCTCACCCGAGCCGCCGCCGTCGTAGCGCAGCACGATCAGGCGCGGGTCCTCTGCGCCTCCCTGGCTGACCGCGACCAGCCCGCCCATCTCCTTGGCGGCGATCTCCTCGCGACCGAAGACCTCGACGCTGAGTGAGTCATGGGCGGCGGCGATCTCCTCGGCCCGGTTTGCCAGGTAGGAGGGAGTGGCGACATTGGAGGGCAGGCTCTGCAGGTCGCGGGCGCGGTTCTGCGCCTCGGCGCAGATGCGGGCGTCCTCGGCCGCGCCGGCGACGCTCTCCGGCCCCAGCAGCGTCAGCGAGTCGAGCGCGGTTGGCTCCGGGCCCTCGGAGTCCTTGCTCTTGAAGCGATCGAAGCTGTAGGCGCCGAGGATCGTGCCGGTGACGATGCCCTCGGCCAGCGCCTCGGCCGCATCGCTCTCAGGCACGACCCAGGCGAGTGAGCGGGCGTTCAGCTTGCCCGCCTCTTTAGCGACGAGCGCGGCGGCGACCCGCAGTCGCTCGGCGTCCAGGTCCTCGCGCTTGCCCAGTCCCGCGACCAGCACCCGGGCGGGCTGCTCGGGGTGGATCGTGGCCAGTTTCTTGAAGCCCCCCTTGGCGTCGACGGCGCCGCGGGCCGAAGCGAGCTCACCGGGCATCTCCTCGCCCTCGCAGAGGCCGACTGCGACGAGGTCCGCCCCGATCGCGGCGGGCCCGTTCTGGCTGACAGAGACCTTCATCGAGCTCGCCAGTCTATGACCTTGCGCACGGCGGCTGGCAGTAGGCCCCCGCTATCGTCTAAGTGGGCCAGCTGGCCCTGATCGAGCCGAGACCCGGCATAAACACTCAGAGAAAGGCAGCCATGCCCAGCTCAGTAATCCTCGGAACCGCACGCACGCCCTTCGGCAAGATGGGCGGAACCCTCTCCTCACTCGACGCCACCGACCTCGGCGGTCACGTGATCGAGGCCGCCCTCGAGCGCTCCGGTGTCGCCCCCGAGCAGGTCGAGCAGGTCGTCTTCGGCCAGGTCCTGCAGGCTGGCCAGGGTCAGATCCCTTCGCGCCAGGCACAGATCAAGGGCGGCATTCCCAAGGAGGTGCCCTCGGAGACGATCAACAAGGTCTGCGCCTCGGGTATGCGCTCGCTCGGCATCGCCGACACGGCGATTCGCGCCGGCGACACCGACGTCGCTGTCACCGGTGGGATGGAGTCGATGAGCAAGGCGCCCTACCTACTACCAGGGGCGCGCTTCGGTTTCCGCATGGGCGACGTCCAGTCAATCGACGCGATGACCCATGACGGCCTCACCAACCCCTTCACCGAAAAGCAGATGATCAACGAGGCGAGTGAGGTCTCCAACGAGCTCGAGATCACCCGCGTTGACATGGACCGCTTCGCCGAGCGCTCGCATCGGCTCGCCGCCGAGGCGACCGACGCCGGCCGCCTCGCCGATGAGATCGTCGGTATCACGGTCAAGTCGCGCAAGGGCGAGCACACGATTGAGGCCGACGAGGCGATTCGCCCCGAGACCACGGTCGAGGCACTCGCGGGGCTGCGCGCGATCGGTGGCGAGGACGCCACCCACACTGCCGGTAACGCCCCAGGGGTCAACGACGGCGCCGGCGCGATCGTCGTCGTCTCCGAAGATTGGGCGGAAAAGGAAGGTCGCACGCCGCTGGCCCGCGTCCTTTCCTACGGCACCGTTGCCGACGACTTCCCCTACCTGGCCAAAACTCCGGCCAACGCCGCTAAGCAGGCGCTGGAAAAGATCGGCAAGAGCCCCGAGGACGTCGACCTCTGGGAGATCAATGAGGCCTTTGCCTCGGTCGCAATCAACTCGGTCCGCATGCTCAACGTCGATAAAGACAAGGTCAACGTTAACGGCGGCGCGATCGCGCTCGGTCACCCGATCGGCGCCTCGGGCGCCCGCATCGTCGGCTCGCTGGTGCACGAGCTGAACCGTCGCGGCGGCGGCCTCGGCGTCGCCGCGATCTGCTCCGGCGGCGGTCAGGGCGACGCGATCGTGTTGGAAGTGGCTTCGCAGTAGCGCGGCCGCTGCAAACCGGCGCATCTCGGGGTCCTCGGTCGCTCGGATCCGGTCACGCACCGATTGGTGCGCTCCCCTCACCTCGCTTCCTGCGTCCCCCGACCTGCTTGGTTTTCACGGCCGTTCGAGGGACGCAATGAGCCGGGCCGCCGCATTTTTTGACCTCGACAAGACCCTGATGGCGGGCTCGTCGGGGATGCAGTTCGCCCGGGTCGCGGCGCGTCACAAGCTGGTCAGCCGCCGCCAGCTGGGCCGCTGGGGCTTCGAGCACCTGCAGTACCGCTTGCGTGGGACCACGGACGAGCGGACCCGTGAGGTACTGAAAGCCGCCCGCGAACTGATCGCCGGCGTGCCCGCGCGCAGCTTCGAGCGGATGAACCCGGAGGTGATGGCGGCGATCCTGCCGCGGGTCTACCCGCAGATGCTGGACGAGGTCTACGCCCACCAGGACGCCGGCCGTCCGACTTTCATCGTCAGCGCCGCCGGCAGCGGTGTGGTCGAGCCCTTGGCCACAGTGCTTGGCATGGACGGTGGCGTGGGTACCCGTTACGAAGTCGGCGAGGACGGCGCCCTCACAGGCCGCTTCGACGGGCCCTTCGTCTACGGCGAAGGCAAGGTCGAGGCGATGCGGGCCTACGCGGCCGAGCACGACATCGATCTCGCCGCTTCCTACGCCTACTCCGACTCAGTCTCCGATTTGCCGATGCTGCGCGCGGTCGGAAACCCGGTCGTGGTCAACCCCGACCCGCCGCTGGCCGAGATCGCTCGTGACGAGGGCTGGCAGACGCTGCGCTTCGAGCGCCTTGGCCGCCGCCTCGTCGCGATCGCGGTAACCCTGCTGGCGACCGTCGCCGGCTTCGGCGGCTCGCGCATCGCCGCCCGCCGCAAGCCGCCGCCCCGGCGTTTCGCACCTCGCCGCTAGTCGAGGTGCAACGTTTTGCGGTCGTCACGGGGCCGTAACGCGTTGCACCTCAGGAGGCGACAGGCCTGGCTGACGAACGCAACGCGTTACGGCGATTGCAGAGCTGTTGCGCGTTTCACCTAGCCGTAGACTCCAGGCAATGGCGATCGAGCCCAGGGAGAAGCCCGAGTACCAGGAGCGCGAGGCGGAGTTCTCGACGATGTCGGGACATCCGATCGCGCCGCTCTACGGGCCCGAGCACGCGCCCGCCGATCCCGAGGAGACGATCGGGACGCCTGGCGAGTACCCCTTCACCCGCGGGCCCTACCCATCGATGTACCGGGGGCGGCTGTGGACGATGCGCCAGTTTGCCGGCTTCGGCACGGTCGAGGAGACCAACGAGCGCTTCCACTACCTGCTCGACCACGGCCAAACCGGTCTCTCCACGGCCTTCGACATGCCGACCCTGATGGGCTACGACTCCGACCACGTCCGTAGTCTCGGCGAGGTCGGCCGCGAGGGCGTCGCCGTCGACACCCTCGACGACATGGAACAGCTCTTCGACGGCATTCCGCTCGGTGGCGTCACCACTTCGATGACGATCAATGCACCGGCGTCGATTCTGCTCGCCTTCTACGTGCTGGTCGGCGAGCAGCAGGGGGTGCCGCCGGAGAAGCTCGGCGGCACGATCCAGACCGACATCCTCAAGGAGTACATCGCCCAGAAGGAGTGGTGCTTCCCGATCGAGCCGGCGATGCGCCTGGTCACCGACATGATCGAGTGGTGCAGCGAGAACATGCCGCGCTGGCACCCGGTCTCGATCTCCGGCTACCACATCCGCGAGGCCGGTTCGACCGCCCAGCAGGAGCTCGCCTTCACGCTCAAGGACGGCTTCACCTACGTCGAGCGGGCACTCGAGCGGGGCCTCGACGTCGACGACTTCGCTCCCCGCCTCTCCTTCTTCTTCAATGCCCACATCGACTTCTTCGAGGAGATCGCCAAGTACAGGGCGGCGCGGCGGATCTGGGCCCGCGAGATGAAGGAGACCTACGGCGCCAAGCGTGAGGAGTCGATGCGGCTGCGCTTCCACGCCCAGACCGCCGGCGTCTCGCTGACCGCGCAGCAGCCGCTCAACAATGTCGTCCGCACCTCACTGGAGGCGCTGGCGGCGGTGCTCGGCGGCACCCAGTCGCTGCACACCAACTCCTTTGACGAGGCGCTGGCGCTGCCGACCGAGGAGGCGGTCCGGGTGGCGCTGCGCACGCAGCAGATCATCGCCCTGGAGTCTGGCGTCGCCAACACGCCCGACCCCTTCGGCGGCTCCTGGTTCGTCGAGAAGCTGACCGACGAGATGGAGGAGGGCGCCTACGACTACTTCCGCCGCATCGACGAGGTGGGTGGGATGGTCGAGGCGATTCGCCAGAACTTCCCCCAGCGCGAGATCGCCGACGCCTCCTTCCGCTTCCAGCAGGAGCTGAACGAACGCCGTCGCATCGTCGTCGGCGTCAACGACTTCACCCAAGACGACGAAGAGCCGACGCCGATCCTGCGCATCGACCCGGCACTCGAACGTAAGCAGACCGACCGCCTCGCCCAGACGAAGGCAAAGCGCGACGCCGCCGAGGTCGAGAAGACGCTTGCTGAGCTGAAGCGAGCGGCCGCAACCGAGGAGAACCTGATGCCGCCGATCATCGCCGCCGCCCGCGCTCGCGCCAGCGAGGGCGAGATGATCACGGCGATGCAGGAGGTCTTCGGGACCTACACCGAGTCGCCGGTCTTCTAAGCTCCCCGCCCGATGAGCACCGCAACCGCCCGCAAGATCCGCGTCGTTGTCGCCAAGCCCGGCTTGGACGGGCACGACCGCGGGGCCAAGATCATCGCTCGCGCCCTGCGCGACGCTGGGATGGAGGTGATCTACACCGGCTTGCATCAGACGCCGGAGCAGATCGCCGAGACGGTGATCCAGGAGGACGCCGACGCGGTTGGCCTCTCGATCCTCTCCGGGGCCCACATGACGCTGGTGCCGAAGGTGGTCGACCTGCTTGCTGCCCAGGGAGTCGATGACGTCCTGGTCACGGTCGGCGGCACGATCCCGGCGGAGGACATCCCCGAGCTGAAGAAGCTCGGCGTCGCCGAGGTCTTCACTCCGGGCGCGGGGACCGACGACATCGTCGATTTCATCCGCGACAACGCTTCCGAGCGCGACGAAGTCTAAAGCGTTCCGGTGCGCCTTTTCCCCGATATATGGGGGAAAGGAACAGCACAACGCCGCGCCCGCTAACCTCCCGCCGCGCCACGTATAGATAGACTGATTGACTGGTCAGTCAACCAGCTTTAGAACTAGCCAAGGAGGCTTGAACTTGAAGATCTGCGTCCTGGTCAAGGAGGTTCCGGACGCCGCCGTTCAGAAGCGCATCGATTCGAGCACGATGCGACTGGACCGCAGCGGCGAGAAGAACCTGAACCCCTTCGACACACACGCCATTGAGGCCGCCATGCAGATCAAGGAGGGCGGTGCGATCCCGGTCGAGGAAGTCGTCGCCGTGACGATGGGCCCCGACTCCGCCGTCCGCGCCCTGCACAAGGCGGTTGCGCTCGGAGCAGATCGCTCCGTGCACCTCTCCGATGAGGCCCTCGCCGGATCGGACGTCTGCGCCACCGGCTACTCGCTGGCCAAGGTGCTTGAGTCCGAGAGCCCGGACCTGGTCCTGCTTGGCCAGCAGTCCGATGACGGCGAGTGCTACACGATCGGCGCCGTCGTCGCCGACCACCTGAAGATGCCCTCACTGACCCAGGTGATCAAGATCGACGTCGCCGACGGCAAGCTGCGCTGCGAGCGCCAGGCCGAGTACGGCTACGACACGGTCGAGGTCGAGCTGCCCGCTGTGATCAGCGTCGGCGACGCGATCAACGAGCCCCGCTACCCGAGCCTGAAGGCGATCATGGGCGCCAAGAAGAAGCCGCTCGACGCCAAGGCAACCGGCGACGTCGGCATCGAAGGCGGCATGGTCGGCGAAGGCGGCTCCAAGACATCGGTCCTCTCGCTCAACCCGCCGCCCGCCAAGCAGGCCGGCGAGATCATCGAGGACGAGGACACCAACGAGACGGTCGAAAAGATCGTCGCCTGGCTTGACGAGAGGAAGCTGATCTAGATGGCAGGCATCCTGACTTACGCCCTCCACGACGACGAGGGCAACTTCAACAAGAACTCCCTCGGAGCGATCTCCGAGGCGGCCAAGCTGGCCGGCGAAATCGGTGGCGAGGCTGCCGCTCTGGTTGTCGGCGACATCGCCGATGACGCCTGTGCCTCGCTCGGCAACTGGGGTGCGGCGAAGGTCTACCGCGCCAAGGAGGTCCCCGAGGGCCTTGCCCAGCCGATCGTCGACGCGATGGCAAAGGTGATCGCCGACGAGGGCTTCAGCTACGCCCTCTTCGGCGGCGGCCTGCTCGGCTTCGAGATCGGCGCTGGCCTCACCGCCCGCCTCAACGCCGGCGTGACGATGGAGGTCACCGAGGTCAAGGCGCAGGACGGCAAGCTCGTCGTCGAGCGTCCGATCCTCCAGGACTCCCAGATCGCCGACGTTGGTTACGTCTCGGAGCCAGGCATCATCATCGGCCGCCTCAACGCCTTCGACGCCAACGAGAGTGGCGGCACGGCCGAGGTCGTTGATGTCCAGGTCGAGCTCTCGCCCTGGTCTTCCAAGGCAAAGCTGGTCCAGCGCGGCGAGCAGCGCGGCGCCGACGTCAACATCGAGGACGCGGAGATCCTCGTCGGCGGCGGTCGTGGCCTCGGTGCCGCCGAGGGCTTCAAGCAGTGCGAGGAACTGGCCGAGGCGATGGGCGGAGCGGTTGCCGCGACCCGCGCCGTGGTCGACGCCGGCTGGTACCCCTACGCGGCCCAGATCGGCCAGACCGGCAAGACGGTCGCGCCGAAGCTCTACCTGGCCGCCGGCATCTCCGGCGCGATCCAGCACAAGGTCGGGATGCAGAGCTCGGAGAACATCCTCGCGATCAACAAGGACCAGAACGCGCCGATCTTCGAGTTCTCGGATCTCGGCGTGGTGGGCGACCTGCACAAGATCGTCCCCAAGCTGACCGAGGCGATCAAGGCCAAGAAGGGCGGCTGACGTTTTCCCGGGGAGTTTCGGCTCCCCGGGTGCCGTTCGTTTACCTGACGACGATTGGAGCATGCGATGCCGGCTGTAGCACCAAGTGAGTTCCCGCCGCCGTTCGACCCGGCCGACGTGATCGGCCCGCCAACCGATGCCGAGGACGAGCGCATCGAGGTCGGCATCGCGATCGTCGGGGGTGGGCCCGCCGGGCTCGCCTGCGCAAACAAGATCATGCAGCTGCTCGAGCACGAGCCGGAGCTGACCGAGAAGCTCGGTGAAGTCCCGGTCGCGGTGATCGAGAAGGGCAAGGTGGCCGGCGCTCATCTGCTCTCTGGGGCGAACATGAAGCCCTCGGCAATGGAAGAGCTCTTTCCTGACCTGCCCAAGGAGGAGTGGCCTGTCTTCCAGGAGGTGACCAAGGACGCGGTCTATCTCCTCACCTCGAAGGCGGCGCTGCCGCTGAAGCCGATGCCACCGAACTTCCGCAACCACGGCAATTACGTCACCTCGGTCTCGAAGCTCGGCCGCTTCCTTTCCGACAACGCTGAGGAGGCGGGTGTCTACATCCTCTCCGAGACCGCCGCAACCAAGCTCTTGGTCGAGGACCGCGTGGTCAAGGGCATCCGCTCCGGTGACCGCGGCCGCGGCAAGGAGGGCGAAGAGCTGGGCAACTTCGAGCCGGGCTCCGACGTCGTCGCCAAGGCCACCGTGCTCGCCGAGGGCACGGTCGGCCACCTCACCTACGCCGCCTATGACTACTTCGACATGCACGGCGCCGACCCGATGCGCTGGGAGCTCGGGGTCAAGGAGGTCTGGGAGATCGAGAAGCCGCTCGACCGGGTGATCCACACGATGGGCTGGCCGCTGCGCAAGTCACCGCGCTTCAACGAGTTCGGCGGCAGCTTCATCTACCCGATGGGCGAGGACAAGCTCTGCATCGGCCTGGTCGCCGGCCTCGATTACACCGACGCGACCTTCTCCGTCCACGACGCCCTGCAGCTGCTCAAGACCCATCCCTTCATCAAGGACCTGCTCGAGGGCGGCAAACGGGTCGCCTGGGGCGCCAAGACGATCCCCTCCGTGCTCGCGGTGCCGGGGATGATGATCGCCGGCGACGCCGCCAGCATGGTCAACGTGCCGACCCTGAAGGGCGTCCATTACGCGATGCACGCGGGGATGTACGCGGCGGAGACGATCGTCGAGTCGCTCAAGCGGGACTCGGTCAACTTCGAGGCCTACGACGAGAAGGTCCACAAATCGCTGATCGAGAAGGACCTCTACGAATCGCGCAACATGCGCCAGCCCTTCTCCAAAGGCTTCTTCCTCGGCGGCGCCATGGCCTCGGCGATGACGATCACCAAAGGCAACTTCCCCGGCGGCCACTGGAAGCAGGAGCACGACTCCGAGGTCGAGATGGATCTGGGCAAGGCGGGCGACATGTACGTCAAGCCCGACAACGAGCTCACCTTCGCCAAGCTCGACTCAGTCTTCCTCTCCGGCAACGCGACCCGCGACGACGCGCCCAACCACGTCCGCGTCCAGACCAAGGTGCCACGCGAGATCGCCCAGACCTGGGTCTCGATGTGCCCGGCGCAGGTCTACGAGATCCCTGACGAGCAGGTGGAGAACGGCGCGGCTGAGGTCGACGTCCACGTCACCGCCTCCAACTGCGTCCAGTGCGGCGCGATCACCGCCAAGGGCGGACGCCTGACCCTGCCCGAGGGTGGGGATGGGCCGCTGTACCAGGAAACCTGAGCCGCAGGCACCGCAGCTTTCGGCCGGAGGCGGTCTATTCGTCGCAGTTGGGTTTGATCGAGGCGGTGTATGCCTGCCAGTCTCTGGCGAACGCTTCGAAGCCGATCGTGCCCATCGCTCCGCGCACGATGAAGAGGGTGTCGCATTCTTCGAAGAAGTACTCGACCCGCGATTCTTCGTCGGCGACGTCGAAAGCCCAATGCACGACCGGCCGGCCGCCGACTTTCTCCCGCTTCATCCCCCGTTCGCGGTAGCCCGGCATTTTGCTGGTCTGTATCCGCGCCAGCTGGGCGTTGTACATCGGTGAGCCGGTTTCGCTGACCAGACGGGTGTTGACCGCGACGGTTGGCCCGACAGGGTCGCGCCAGGCGCTTTCGACAAACCCGTCGACTTCCTTTTCGTCCGCGACCTTCGGCCAGCCATTGTTGATCGTGATTTTGTAGGTGGCCGGACGATCGGGCCCACTGCTGCTTCCACAACCGACAGCGCAAGCGGCGAGGGCGAGCAGTGCTGCTCCGAGTAGGGCGAACTTGCTCACAGATTTCGAATAGTGACAGGAAAGTTGAGCATCGGTCAGCGGGAGCTGCTTCGCCGCTCAGTAGCTTCCCGGCGGTGTTGGCACTCGGCATAGTCGCGGCTGTCGCCGCATCGCTCCTTTACAACGCCTCAATTGCCCTGCAGGCGTTGGAGGCGCGGCAGGTGCCCGGGGAGCACTCGCTGCGGCTCTCGTTGATCGGCAGGCTGGTGCGCAACCGGCGCTGGTTGGGGGCTACGGCGCTGGGGCTGGCGGGGTGGCCGCTGGAGGTCGCGGCGCTGCTGCTGGCGCCACTGACCGTTGTGCAGCCGTGCCTTGCGAGCGGTTTGATCCTGCTGCTCTGGCTGGGGGCCACACGGTTGGGAGAGCGGCCCGGAGTGCGCGAGTGGACCGCGGTCGCGGCGATCGTGATCGGCGTCGCCGGCGTTGCGCTGACCGCGCCCGACCGCAGCACCGACCACGCCGGCGGTGGCGCGATCGCCCTGGCGGCGATCCTGATCGCGATCCCCCTTCTGGCCCCTTACGCGCTGCGCGGACGCGCCGGCGCCTTCGGCACGTTGGCGGTCATCAGCGCCGGCTGCGGCTATGCCTGGACGGCGATCGCCAGCAAGCTGCTCACCGACGAGCTGGCCGCTGGCACGCTACTGCTGGCGATCGGTTGGCTGGCGACGGCGGGACTTTCGGAGGGCCTGGCACTGCTGAGCGAGATGAGCGCCCTCCAGCGGCGGCCCGCCACGCACGTGGCGCCCGTCATGTTCGCGGTCCAGGTGCTCGTGCCGGTGGTGGTCGCGCCCCTGATCTTCGCCGAGTCGTGGAGCTCGACGCCCCTCGGCGGAGCCGCGCTGATCGCCTCGATCGCGATAGCCGTGGCTGGCACCACGCTGCTGGCCGGGTCACGCGCAGTGGGGGCCGTCATCGAGAACGCTCACAGCGGCGAACCAGACTGAATTCAGCCCCGCTTCAGTCCGCTTTCGCTGCTAGCCTTGCGGCCGCCTCTCGCGCTTTGATTCGATTTCGTCCCGCGAAGGCTTCCCAGCCACACTCAGCCAAGGAGCCACCGTAGGGTCCGCAGAGACAAGCCGGATCGACGCGAGCAAGTTCGCGATCGGGTTCGACCATCGTGACCGCACCAAGCTCTTCGAGCTCTGGACCGAGGTTCTCGACTCCGAGCAGTGGTCGGAGGGTCGAAAGCTGGAAGCGTTCGAGCAGCGCTGGGCGGCCTGGAACGGGCTGCCCAGCCTGGGGCTTTCGAGCTGGGCCGGCGGCGCTCTTGCTGCGCTGGAATTCGCCGGGGTGAAGGGAGAGACGGTGCTCTGCCCCTCCAACACCTTTATGGCAACGCCGCTGGCGGCGGTCAATGCCGGTGCCATGGTCGAGTTCGTCGACTGCAATCGCAGCGACCTCTGCATGTCTTTTGAGGACTTCGAAGCCAAGGCAGAGCGCCACCAGCCAAAGGCGGCGATCCTCGTTCACATTGGTGGACACATTGCCTTCGACGCCGAGCGAATCGCCGAGTACTGCCGCGCCAACGGGATCTTCCTGCTCGAGGACTGCGCTCATGCCCACGGTGCCGAGTGGAGCGGGCGCAAGCCCGGCTCGTTCGGCGACGCCGGTGTCTACTCGCTCTACGCGACCAAGACCGTCTCCACCGGCGAGGGGGGCGTGCTGGTCTCCGCCAACGAGGCGCTGATTGAGTTCGCGCGTAAGTTCCGCAACTACGGCAAGTTCGAGCACGAGGTCGACGGGCTCAACTTCCGCATGAGCGAGTTCACCGCGGCGCTGGGCCTGGTCCAGGCCGATCGCATGGAGGAGATCGTCGCCTGGAAGAACACCTACGCGGCCGAGCACCTCGACCCGCTGCATCCGGCTCGGCTCGAGCTGCCCGAGGGGATGACCTCGGGCTTCTACAAGTACATCGTCTTCGAGCAGATCGAGAAGTCCACGGGCCGGGTCTACGAAGAACCCTGCCACCGCATCATGGGGAGCTCGGAGCAGCTGCCCAACACCGACTGGGTGGCTGAGAACCACTGGTGCGTGCCGCTCTATTACCGGCCTGCGAGTGCGGAGCGAGCAAGCGAGATTTCCGGTGATGATGAACGCGAGTGAGCGAAGCACGAGATTTGTTTTGGGCCACGTCGATGCATTCAATGAGGAGGCACCATGAGGGTTCTGGTAACCGGCGGCGGTGGCTTCATCGGCTCGCACGTGGTCGATCGCCTGATTGAGCGCGGCGATACGCCGCGGATCTTCGACCTCAGCGCCTCGCCTTACCACTCGCCGCTGGAAGTCGAGACCTTCACCGGCAGCATCACCGATCCCGCCAACCTGGATCTGGCGATGCGCGACTGCGATGCTGTCATCCACCTCGCCGCCGTTGCCGACGTCGGCCACGTTCTAGCCGACCCGGTCCTGGCCGAGGAGGTCAACACCCGCGGCACGCTGAACGTGCTCGAGGCCGCCTGTCGGGCCAAGGTCGGCCGCGTCGTCTACGGCTCGACCACTTGGGTTTACAGCGACTGCGTCGAGCAGGAGGTCGACGAGGAAACGCCGATTCCCGCTCCGCGCCACCTCTACACCGCGACCAAGCTTGCCGGCGAGACCTACTGCGCTGGCTACGCCGAGCTCTATGAGCTGGAGAGCACCGTCCTGCGCTTCGGGATTCCCTATGGCCCGCGCGCCCGTGCGGCCGGCGTCGTCGCCAAGTTCACCGACCTCGCCTTCGAAGGCAAGTCGCTGACGATCGCCGGCGATGGCAGCACGACCCGCAGCTTCATCTACGTCGAGGACCTCGCCGATGGGATCGTCGCGGCATTGGCACCCGAGGCCGCCGGGCGCACCTACAACCTCTCCGGCGACGAGGTCGTGACGATCCTCGAAATCGCCGAGCGGGTGCAGGAAAACACCGACAACTGCGAGATCGTCCACACGCCGCCGCGCCCCGGTGACTTCCCGGGCAAGGCGATCTCCAACGCGCGGGCGCTATCGGAGCTTGGCTGGAAGGCCGAGACCAGTTTCAAGGAGGGCGTGCGCAAGTACGTCGAATGGGTCCGCAGCAGCACTCGTCCGCCCGATCCGATCCCAGGCAAGCAGCCCTCGCTGAACGGCAATGAACATGCTGCGGGCGCCTTGCTCGCCGGCGCCGCACGGACCGAAGAGCGGCCGGCCAGGGTGCTGATCCTGAGCGCCGACATCGGCGAGGGCCACGATCTGCCGGCGCGGATCATCAAGGCCGACCTCGAAGAGGAGGTCCCCGGGGTTGAAGTGGAGATCGCCAACGGGCTCGAGGCGATGGGGAAGCTCTCCGCCACGGTCCTGCGCAACGGCTCCAAGCTCACCTTTCGCTGGATGCCCTGGCTCTTCGACGTCCAGTACTGGCTGATCACCAAGTTTGCCCCGGCTCGCTGGCTCTTTCACCACATGGGCTACGTGTTCTCAGGGCGCGGCCTGCTGAAGGTCGTCGAGGACTACAACCCTGATGCCGTCATCTCGACCTACCCGGGGGTGACCGCGGTGTTGGGCATGCTGCGCGAGAACCGCCGCCTCGATATCCCGGTCCAGTCGGCGATCACCGATCTGGCGGGGCTGCGTTATTGGGCCCATCCCGGCGTCGACCTGCACTACGTCACCCATCCGGAGTCGATTGAGGAGGTCGAGAGGCTGGTCGGGCCGGGGACCGTCGAGTGGGTTCGCCCGCCGATCTCGCGCGACTTCCTGATGCCTCGCACCCGACGCGACGCACGTGCGGCGCTTGATGTCCCAGCTCATGCCCGGGTTGTGCTGGTCTCCGGTGGCGGCTGGGGTATCGGCGACCTTGAGGGGGCGATTCGCTCGGCTCTATCCGAGGACGCCTTGGTCGTCTGCATCACCGGCCGCAATGACATTGTCCGTGAGAAGTTGGAGAGCACTTTCGCCGGCGACGAGCAGGTGCGAATCCTCGGTTTCACAGAGCAGATGAGCGACTGGATGGCCGCGGCCGACGCGATGATCCACGCCACCGCAGGCTTGACCGTACTCGAGGCACACATCCGCGGCTGCCCGGTGGTCTCCTACGGCTTCTCGGCCGGCCACCTGCGGGCGAATAACGCCGCCTTTGAACGCTTCGGCCTGGCTGAGGTGGCTGGTTCGAAGCACGAGCTGGAGTCGGTCCTGCGTCACGTCACCCGTGAGCGTCGCTCGCCGGACTCCTCGTTCGCCTCGCTGCCCTCGATTGCCTCGCGCGTGCTCAGCGTACGACCGCGGGTGCGCCCACAGCCGGTCTGGCGCCTGCGCACCGAGCGGGTGGCGACGGCCGTTGCCCTCGCTCTGATCACGGTGGTCATGTTCTTCACGGTGATTGATCGCGAAGCTCCTTACAAGGTGATCGCCAAGCCGCTCGAGGGCCGGATCCACATCGGCAGGGACAACGACACCCCGGCCCCGGCGGTCTCTGAAGCGGAACCCTCGCCCGCAGCCCAGCCGAGTTCCAAGGCCGCCCAGCAACCCCATTGATCAAGACGCTGCTTGGCGCTGGCGCCTCCGCTGCCGTCGTCTTGCACGCCGGACCGGCGCTGGCGCCGATCGTGCCGGGGCTCGGTCCCGCCCTGGGGATTGAGATGAAGGGTCGGGACGAAGGCGTCGCCCTCACCTTCGACGATGGCCCGCACCCTCAGGGCACGCCCGCGATGCTCGAGACCCTGCGCGAGCGCAGGGCCACGGCCACCTTCTTTCTGGTCGGTGAGCAGGTGGCGCGGCGGCCGGCGCTGGTTGCCGAGATCGTTGCCGCCGGGCACGGGGTGGAGTTGCACTGCCATCGTCATCGCAACCTGCTGCGGCTAAGCCCGGGCGCGTTCCTCGAAGACGCGGAGCGGGCACGGGCCGCGATCGAGGACGCTGGCGGTCAGGCGATTTCCGACTACCGACCGCCCTACGGGATCTTCAGTGGCCCGACCCTGCGCGCCGTGCAGCGGCGCGGCTGGCGACCGGTGCTCTGGTCGCGCTGGGGTCGCGACTGGGATCGCAGTGCCACGGCCGAGTCGATCGCGCGTCGCTCAAGCACCGGCGTCGTGGCCGGTGACATCCTCCTTCTGCACGACGCCGACTACTACAGCGCTCGCGGCTCCTGGGTGCGCACGGCGGCGGCGCTGCCGCTGATCCTCGATGAGATCGAGGCCTGTGGGCTGAAGACGGCCTCGCTGCGCCGCTGAGACGGCGGCGCGAGGGTCCACTGGTCGCAACCGGCAAACGCTTCGTCGAGGCGTCGCGCCATCGTGCTCCGAGGCCGATCCTGGTCGAAGATTTCCCTGGGCATGACTCTCCGTCCTGTAGGGGGCGTTATGGAACTTTCTCCCTTCAGTCGGACGAAAAACATGCAAGTAGCGAAAAAGAACGCGCAGCTTGCGCCTTTTGGCTCAATTTTGTTGGACGAACGCGATCTCGTCGGCGAGGCGGGCAGGCTGGTCGAGCGCAACGAATGTGCTGGCGTCCGGTATCCGGACAAGGCGCGCGTTTGGCGTCTCCTTCTCCAGGCGTTCGGCGTAGGAGATCGGGAAGAACTTGTCGCCCGGTGCCCAGGTGAGCAGCAGGGGCAGCTTGGATTCACTCAGGCGCTCGGCCGCCTCCAGCGTGTAGCGCTTGTTCATTCCGGCAGTGACCTTTTTCGCATCGCGCTTGACGCCGGGATCGCTGAGGCTGGGGCGCATCCACGAGGCAACCAGGTCGGCCGGTATCGGAGTGCGAGCGAAGGGCTTGAAAGCGGTGCGAGCGAGGGCGCCGATGCGAAAGGGGGCGGAGAGCACGGTCATGCCGCCGGGCAGTTTCGCCAGGGGTGGCATTGCCTTGAAGATCCCCGGCGGGAAGTTGTCGTGGGTGTCGCAGTTAGTCAGTACCAGGCGGCCGATTCGCTCGGGGTGCGTGGTGACCAGCACCTGCGACATCGCGCCGCCGGAGTCGTTGCCGACGATCGTCACGTCCTCGAGTTCGAGCGCCTCAAGAAAGCTGGCGATCAGCGCGGCAATGCCGGGAGGAGACAGGTCAGCGTTGGGGTTCATTGCCACCTGGTGCGCGGCGATCGGCCAGTCGGGAGCGATGCAGCGGCAGCGATCTGAGAGCTGGTCGACGACGCCGTCCCAGAGCCTGCCGTCGACG
>Ga0209265_1000063_pt1 | contig 23797 bp, 18 predicted proteins | sample GraSoiAngelo_103_FD_185872 | JGI IMG/M metagenome (GOLD analysis project Ga0209265, IMG submission 185872) | Grasslands soil microbial communities from the Angelo Coastal Reserve, California, USA - 14_0903_05_20cm (SPAdes) (version 2) | ecosystem: Environmental > Terrestrial > Soil > Grasslands ...
ATCTAATAAGTATATTATTTATTAGTATTCTAATTTAAAGGATTTTACCTAATCTAAATGAAGATTCTTTAGTTTAAAGGTAAAACTCATTCTTGATAAGAATGTATTCAATGTTCGATTCATTGAAGAATCAAAACTTTTATTCATCCTATCCTTCAATGTTATATAAACTTTTAAATATATTTAAAAGAGAATTGGCTGAGTGGTTTAAAGTGGTAAGCTTGAGACTTATTTAATATAATTTATTACATCCGTTCAAATCGGATATTCTCTGATATATATTATATATTATAAAAATGGATTGGAATCAGGTAAATTGTATAAAAACAAATTTTAGTGTATTAATTATTATTAAAATAATAATATTTTAAGTAAGTAATTTATGTTTCACAGTTGAGTTGTTTAATTATTTATACAAAAAAGGAATAGGTTGAAGAATTAAAACCAATTAGCATTAAATTAATTATAAATTTATATAATTTATTGTATTTATATATACAATATACAGGTTAGAGTCAGATTGGTAAGACACATCTTTTGGGTAGATGATACTCTAAGTTCGAATCTTAGTAACCTGACTCGTAATAATTTAATATTATTAATAAATACATTATTAGTGTGTATAATGATATGAAATTTTTTTTCTATATTATACCATATAATATAGAAAAGTATAAAAAGAAACTATTATGAATACATAGCTATATATATTAAAGAGAGATAATTTAATGTCTATATTTCATAGATGAACTCTTAGATAAATTTTCTAATAATAAACAAAGTAAATTGAAATATCTTATTAACTTTAGAAAAATTAAATCAAACGAGATTCTATTATTAGTGTGAATGAAAATAGAAAAGTCTATTTATATTTTAAATTTTATTATAAAAACTAAGTTTTTTAACTATAGATGTTTATATACACTAGTGTATATAATAGTAATATAAAATATAAAAGTAAAACGGATAAAATCTGTTTGAATAAAAATATAGGGGAACCTTCCTCTAAGACTATAATATAATATATAAGCAATAGTGACTAGTACCGTGAGGGAAAGGATTGAAATAGTAGTTTTATAAGCAGCTCAAGTAATAAGTAAAGAAAATAATAAGAGCGTACCTTTTGCATAATGGGTCAGCAAGTTAATATTAGATGCGAGCAATATTGCCTAGATAAACCAATTATGATATAATGAATAAGTATCTAAAATTAGACCCGAAATCTAGTGATTTTACTATAATCAGGATTATAAAAGTCCGAACGGGTTATCGTTGTAAAGATATCCGAAGAATTATGGTAAGTAAGTGAAAGACAAAACTGACTAGAATAGCTGGTTTTCCACGAAATCTATATAAGTAGGTAATTCAAATGACATCATAGTAGGTACAGAACTGTAATCTTAGACAAATATTTTTAATATAAAATTTATATTAAAAATTTTGTATACATCGGGGAATCGTGAAGATTTTATCGGTGAGTATTTGCACTCGGAAGGGCAATGATGAATATTGAATAGTCGGACATAGTACGATAAGGTTGTATGTCTAAAGGGAAACAGCCCTAAACAAGAGCCAATAAGGTTCCTAAATTATTATTAAGTGAAACAAAGGTAGTTTATATTAAATACGACTAGGAAATAGGCTTAGAAGCAGCCATTTTTTGAAGACCTCGTAACAGAGCACTGGTTTAATATATTTATGTAAGCACCGAAAATTTAACGGATCTAAATAATATACCGAAATCTTGTCCATATTATATATATATATATTTATATGGGGTAGTGGAATATTGGATAAATATTAGATTATTTCTTTTTAAAAAATAATATGAAATATTCCAAGTGATAATGCTGACATGAGTAACGAAAAAGAATATTTTATATTCTCGCCTTAAGTTTATGGTATTTAATTAAAGTAACGGCCTCTAAGATTATAAGTCTAATGGTAATTAATTTTTTAATGATCGATGAGTTAAACTCATTATTGTTTAACCTTATTTTAAAATATTTTTATTGTATTAAATAGTAATAATTTTATTATTTAATTAAATTGTGATTTTGTTATATTATCTATAATTATTATAAATAATAATTTAAACTTAATAAGGTTCAGGAAAAAACAATATGTACAATACAGTATATATATTATAGGGATTGATATATCCTATATACTAAATACAAAACATATATATGTTATTGTAACATATATATAATTGTATAGACCGTACCTAAATACTACCTCAAGTAAACAAGTAGAACATACGAAGGCGTTTGAGTAAACAATCATTAAGGAACTCGGCAAATTAACCTCCGTAACTTAGGGAGAAGGGGAGCCATTTATTATTAATATTCTATTAAGATAAATAATAAAGAGGAGGCATAGAATAGTGTTGTACGACTGTTTAATTAAAACAAAGCACTTCGCAAAAGATAATAAATCAAAGTATTGAGTGTGAATTCTGCCCTATATCGATTAGATAACTAATTAGTTTAATTAATTTTAATTAATTAAATTATGATGAAACCAACGATCAATGGCGGCCTTACCTATGAGGGTCCTAAGGTAGCGGAATACCCTGGCCGTTAAATGCGGTCTTGCATGAATGATTTAACGATACAACAGCTGTCTCAATGATTGGCTCAGTGAAATTGGAATAACTGTGCAGATACAGTTTATCTCTAGATAGACGAGAAGACCCTATGCAGCTTTACTGTTACTAATAATTAGATATGATATAATTTATATGTAGTGTATAAGGTAATTGATTTAATATAATTGAAACACCTTTTTTTAATTTGTCATATCCTTTTTTTTTATTAAGCTATATATATACTGAAGATGAAAAAAAAGACCTATTTAAATTATTAATATTAAGTAATATATCTTTTTATAATTTATTTTATATAATACCTATGTCATAATATAATAATATTGTTATATACATAATACAGTTTTATTTTAACATGCATTAATATTATAGGTACATTTATTAGAAGACAGTTTATGCGGGGCACAGATCCCATAAAAAGTACCTGGGTATATCCAAATATTGTAAAATTAATAATTTTATTAATTGTTATTAATGAATATATTAACATACATTAACACATTCATTAATTCTTTTATTGTTCTATTAAGTTAGAACCATTTTTATTTTAAGTAAGAATTTAACTATAAAGAAAATAGTTGTAATTAAAGTATTAATATATATATTGTAATACTTTTTATAATTGTTATATAAATACTGTTTATTTTTATAACGAGAATGATATTTACTTAACAAGTTTAATGGCTTAATCTTGCTTTACTGTTAGACCTACATGTCTAACAGTCGCGTAAGCGGGGCATATGATCACAAGATGCATAAAGGAAGGGTCTTGGATTATTGAAAAAGCTACGCTAGGGATGTTAGTCCTTCAATGTTTAATTGATAAAACAATTGGTAATTTATTGGGTAAATTTCAAAAATAACTTATTATATAATATTACATTATATAATAAGAGGATTTGAAGCGTAATTTAGTTTAATTTTTTAAATAATAAGTACGTTCAACGACTATTATATATGTATATAATAACCCAACATCTTAATATATAACACATATTTTGGATTCTAAAAAAATGCTATTATCCAGTATTTATATCTGTAATATTATTTAAAAATATGTATATATACATATTTTTATAACTATATTTAATATAATCTAAATAAAATGCAAAAAAATAATACTATAATTAATAAATATATTTCATTATTTAATAACAAGATATTTAATAAAAGTAAGATAATATCTTTAAATGTAGATAAAAATTCAGTTAGTAAAAAACATTTTCCTTCTGCAAATAAAGAATGAACAAATAGTATTTATTCTTATGATAAAAATAAATCTAAACATTTACCAATAAAAGATAAACTTTTATTTAAAATAATTAGAAGTTATTTTAATTTATATGATTTAAAAGAACAAAACAAGATAAATATTAAAAATATACGTATGAGATTTAGAAAAATATCTATCTTAAAAATATTTGTAAGTAAAGCAGAAGTAAAACATACAAATACTAAAGCTATAATAACTATATATGTATATAATAGACAAAAAATTTATTTAATAAATAAATTAAATAACATTTTTATTTTAAATAAATTAAATGAAAGAATAAAGTTAATTGAAAAACAAAATATAAAAATATTAGAACAAATAAAAGAAGAAAAAAAATTTATAAATTGTCCTTTGTTAGTACAAGATACTATTAAAATATATGAAGATCAGCGTTATAAAGATTTTATCTTAAAATCTTTAGAAAAAGAAATTTTAACAATATATATTAAACAATTACTCTATTTTAATAAGTCCAAATTTGAAGATACATATTTATTGAAATTAAATAATATAATTAAAAAAATATATAATAAAAAAATAGAATTTAATATAATACATTTAAAATATATATATTTAAATAGTGATATTTTAACAGAGTCAATAATATTAAAATTAAAAAGAAGAAAAAATTATATATTAAAAGTTTTAAAAAAATTATTCAAAATAATAAAAATATCACCTTTAAATAAAGTGACTTTAATACGTTGTATTGAAAGAGATTTATCTAAAAAAACAGTTAATAATATTAGAGTATATAATAAATATTTAAATGATAATTTAAATCAAAAATTATTTAAATTATTTTCTTTAAATAAAAAAGAAAAACTATTAGATTTAAAAAATTTAGTATTAAACTCTATAAAACATAAATATATAAATGGTATAAGATTAGAAGCTAAAGGTAGATTATCTAAACGTCGTACTGCATCAAAATCTGTTTTTAAATTTAAATATAAGGGAAATATGAAAAACATAGATTCATCTTACAAAGGTTTATCCTCTGTTATTTTAAGAGGACACCTAAAATCTAATATACAATTTACGAAATTAAGTTCTAAAACACGTAATGGATCTTTTGGGATTAAAGGTTGAATTAGTAGTAAATAATTAAATTATTAATACTTTTCGTTGCGTTAGTTATATATTAATGATGAAGAAATAGTCTGAACCATCTTATAAAAGATGGTTATAATTAAAGTTATATTTAATATAAAAAAGTAAATTTTATATTAATTAAAAAATTTATAAATAATATTACTTTAATATATAAACTAAATGAACAGGCTAATTGCGCCAGAGAGTACAAATTGAGTGCGCAGTTTGGCACCTCGATGTCGGCTTAGCTCATCCACATGAATGCAGAAGTTATGAAGGGTTCGACTGTTCGTCGATTAAAGAGCTACACGAGCTGGGTTAAATACGTCGTGAGACAGTATGGTTTCTATCTTCTAGAGAAAATTAGAATAAAATAAGGATTGTTCCTTCGTACGAAAGGAGTTGGAAAGATTAACCTATGGTTTACCTGCTGTCTATATCTTGTTATATTAATTATAAGTTTATTTATATTTAAATATATAGGCATGGTAGGAAAGCTATGTTAGTTAAAGATAATTGTTGAATGCATATAGACATGAAACTTACCTTAAGATAATCTTAAATATATGTAATATAATATTACGAATTATAATATGTTTATATTATAACAATAGGCTTTAATTGTAAGAATTTTGATTTTTTTAGATATAAAGTACTAATTTTATTATATACTAAATTATTTACTTATGCATTATACACTATAATATAAGTTAGCCTAGTTAGCATAAAAGTAATGTACCCGTTTTGTAATCGGAAGAAGTAAGTGCGATACTTGCACTAGGCTAGAAAGATTTACAGGCTCAATAGTCAAGAGGTTAAGACATAACATTTTCATTGTTAAAGGCGGGGATTCGAATTCCCCTTGAGCCTTATTATATATTATGCGGATTGATGTAATAGTAACATAATTGGCTCATGACCAATATATAAAGGTGCAAATCCTTTGTCCGTATTTTAAAAGGCTATAGCTTAATAGGTAAAGCAAGCTGCTCATAATAGCTATTATGTGTGTTCGATTCATTCTGGCCTTATTATAATACATATATATACAATTCAAGTGCTGGAATAGGTAGACGGGATATTTGTGTGTATATACAATATTAAATATAGCCCGAATGCTGGAATAGGCAGACAGAATAAACTTAAAATTTATTGATTTTTAATCGTGTGGGTTCAAGTCCCTCTTTGGGTAATTATATTGCAGTATAATAGAGTTTGTTCTTTAAGGAACATAATATTAACAATAATATTCGATATTAGATAATTACGTATCTTTTTATTTTTAATTAAAAAAATAGCCATAGTTTAACTGGAAAAACCTCCGTTTACCACACGGGGAATACTGATTCAAATTCAGTTGGCTATATATAAACAGAAGAAAATTTTTTTGAGTTAAATAGGGGAAATAGTTTAATTAGGTAATACAATAATCTTGCACATTATTTTTCTAGGTTCAAGTCCTAGTTTCTCCAAGATAAAATCCTAATAAATAAGGTTAAGCTCAGGAAGCTCAATTGGTAGAGCAGAAAATTGAAGCTTTTTTGGCTGTAAGTTCGAATCTTACTCTGAGCAACGGATATGCTGGAATGGGAGACAGGTTCCACTTAGGACGGAATGGTGAAAACTATATAAGTTCAAATCTTATTATCCGTAGGGTTTTTATCGATTATATATTAATATAATAAATGTTTTAGGTTAAATAGAACCTTTTTATATATTTATAATAATAAAAATAATTTAAAATTAAACCCTAATTGAGTAACAGATTTTACAGATGCGGAAGGATGTTTTAATGTACATGTAGATAAACGTAAAGATCGTAAATCAGGATGATGTATTCAAGCATGTTTTCAAATAGGTTTACATTATAGGGATAAAGATTTACTCTTACAAATTAAATCATTTTTTTGGGTAAATAGGATATATTTTAGCAAAAAAATATCGTAATATGGTATACCATAAAGTTCGTAATTTAGACGAAATAATAAAAATAATTGTACCTCATTTTGAAAAATACCCTTTAATTACTCAAAAACAGGCTGATTTTATATTGTTTAAGAATATAGTAGAATTAATGAGTAAAGGTGAACATTTAAATAATAATGGTTTAACAAAAATTATTAGTTTAAAAGCTTATTTAAACAAAGGATTATCAGATAAATTAAAAATTTATTACCCTAATGCGATTAAAGTAAAAAGACCTGAAGTGGATCTTCTTTTAAGTATAGATTATAATTGAGTTGCAGGTTTTTTTAGTGGTGAGGTTTGTTTTTATATAAATATTTATAAATCTAAAAACCATAAATTAGCTTATACCTTAATGTTACAGATTATTATCGGTCAACACATTAGAGATACATTATTAATCAGTAGTTTAATAGATATCTTAGGTTGTGATAAAATTTTTGAGCGCATTAATAGAGACATGGTGATTTTAAGCATATCTAAATTTCAATATATCATAGTAAAATTTTACCTCTTTTAGTCAAATATAAAATAAAGGGCATTAAATCTTTAGATTTCGAAGATTTCTGTAAAGCAGCATAATTAGTTAATAAAGGAGCTCATTTAACAATAGAAAGATTAGAATAAATACGTAGTATTAAATATGCTATGTATAAAAGTATAATGCATACTTTTTTAATAAGTAAGCTACTAAATTTATATTCCGTAGACTAAGAGGTAAGTCATAGATTTTTGATATCTAACATTGGATGTTCGAATCGTCCCGGGATAACCATTATTTATTCTAGCCAGAGTAGTTTAAGGGGTTAAAACTTTAATCTCATGAGTTAATAATAGGAGTTCGAGTTTCCTCTCTGGCTTTATATATTACATGTTCGGGATATATAATAACTTAAGAATAGTTTTAGGTTAGTGTAGTTCAAAGGTAGAACAGCTGTATGTGGAACAGCATATCCTTGTTCAATTCAAGGTACTTACCCTTATTCATGATAACCTCATGAATTAATAATGAGAATTCAAATTTCTCTTTTAGCTTTATAATATATTATTATATAATAATATTTATATAAGAAAAAAATAATGTTAATTAATTCTATTTTAATATTAATATTATCTAATGCCGTTACATCAAAACGAGAAAAGTCTATTTTTTATTCTAGATTAGCTATTATTATTTTAATAATTTCTTTTTTATTGGGTATAGAAACCTTATACATTTTATGTTTAGAAAAAGGAATAGGTTTATATGGAGGTTTATTTCATATTACAGCTAATACACAAATATTTCATATATTTATATATTTTATAAGTGCCGTTATTTTACAATTAACTGCTTTTTATCCTAGAAAATTTTTTATCAATTATAATATATATGGTATTATATCTAACTATAAGATAAAGGAAAAAAAAGGAGAAGAATTCAAATTAATGGAATTTCCATTAATTATTTTATTTATAATAATAGGAGCTGTCTTATTGATATCAAGTAGTGATATAGTTTCTATTTTTATATCTATAGAATTGCAAAGTTATGGGTTATATTTATTATCTACATTATATAGAAATTCAGAATTAGCTACCACAAGTGGTCTTACTTACTTTCTATTAGGTGGTTTATCTTCTTGTTTTATACTTTTAGGAACAAGTTTATTATATGCTAACTCGGGTACAACTAGTCTTGAACATTTATATGTTATAACTAGTATATCAGATATAGTACAAGATAATGTAAATAATAGTATATTTTGATATAAACCTTATTATATTAACTTTTCTTTACTTATAATGTCTATAGGATTTTTATTTAAAATATCAGCCGCGCCTTTTCATTTCTGATCACCAGAAGTATATGATGGTATACCTACAATAGTTACTACATTTGTTGCTATTGTAGCTAAAATATCTATTTTCATATTTTTTTTAGAATTAGTACATTATACTAGTAATTCTTATTTTTTATCTGAATTTACTTGAACTAATATTTTATTAATTAGTTCTTTATTATCTTTAATAATAGGTACTGTTGTAGGTTTAACTCAATTCAGAATAAAAAGACTATATGCATATAGTACCATATCACATATAGGTTTTATATTATTAGCTTTAAGTATTAATAATGTAGAATCATTACAAGCCTTTATATTTTATTTAATGCAATATTCTATATCTAATTTAAATGCTTTTATTTTATTAATTAGTATAGGGTATTCTTTATTTTATCATACATATTCTGATATAGAGTATGATAAAATAAAAGATATAAATAATTCTCCTATACAATTAATTAGTCAAATAAAAGGTTATTTTTATATAAATCCTTTAATAGCTATTAGTTTGGCATTAACTATTTTTTCTTTTATAGGTGTACCACCATTAATAGGATTTTTCGCAAAACAGATGGTTTTAAGTGCCGCTTTAGATAACGGTTATATATTTCTTACTTTAGTTGCTATACTAACTAGTGTTATAGGTGCTGTTTATTATTTAGGCATAATAAAACAAGTTTTTTTTGAAAAGTCAAATTATAAATTTAAATTGATTTCTACTAAATATTTTTCGAATGAAAATTATTCAGATCTTTTTTTTAGTTTATCTAGTTCTTTATCTTTTACTATTTCTATTCTAACTTTAATAATAACTTTATTTATATTTATGCCACAAGAATGATTAAGTATGGCTAATATATTAGCACTTCTACTTTTTAATTCATAATGACTAATACTACTTTATTTTTTATTTTTATACCTTTATTAGCATTTATTTTATTAGCAACAAATTTAATATTAGCTCCTCATAATCCATATAAAGAAAAGGATAGTGTTTTTGAATGTGGTTTCCACTCATTTCTTGGTCAAAATAGAACACAATTTAGTATTTCTTTCTTTATTTTTGCTTTATTATTTTTATTATTTGATCTTGAAATCCTTTTAATATATCCTTACATTGTAAGTGCATATATTAACAGTATATACGGTTTATTTATGATGCTTATTTTCTTTTTAATTTTAACTTTAGGTTTTACTTTTGAATTAGGTAAGAAAGCTTTGAATATAGATACCATTCAAAATAAAATTTATTCTAAGAATGATTTATATTTAAATAGCTTTTTAAATAAATATTAAATATAATGTTATATTATATAACCTAACAACTTATGTAATTAATAATCTTATTAGCTTAATGGGAGAGCAAGATACTTCTAATATCAAGGTCCAGGTTCGAATCTTGGATAAGATTAATTAAAATTATTAATTTACCTTAATATAATTATATATTTTTTATAGTAAATATAATATATTTAATTTACATATTTAGATTATATTAGCAATGTACTTACATTAATAAACAATCAAAAGATTAGTGTAGTAATTTTTTGATTATCTTATACCTACTGTTTCTATTAATTATCCTTTACATATTATGAATACATTCAATAATTTATATAAATATAATCCTATATATTATTATAAAAAACAAACAATAATAAAATCATCTATAAGCTTATGAAAAGAAAGATGATTTTTGTCTTCAAATGCTAAAGATATAGGAACATTATATTTAATATTTGCTTTATTTTCTGGTTTAATTGGTACTGCATTTTCTGTATTAATCAGATTAGAATTATCTGGACCAGGTATACAGTATATAGGAGATAATCAATTATATAATAGCATAATTACTGCACATGCAATAATTATGATTTTTTTTATGGTTATGCCCGCATTAATAGGAGGGTTTGGAAATTTCTTATTACCACTATTAGTAGGAGGACCTGACATGGCAAAACAAAAGGGTCCATCCTTTAAAACACACACATACACACATACACAAAAGTACAATAAATTTAATACTAATATTAAATTAATAGGTAAAAGATACTATTCAACTAATCATAAAAATAACAATAATAAAGAAGATAAAAGTAATAAGAATAAAAAAACAATTTTACAAAGAATTTGACTAGGTCTTAAAATAGGTTGAAATACTCCAATATTACCATCCAAAATACTTAGTTTCCATAACCATCCTTTTACACGTATTTTCAGAGTTATAGGTGGTATATCTATAATAACATCTTTATCGAAAAAATATCTATTGTTTATGTACCCTTTTAATTACGTTGTTTTATTATTTGCTTTATTACATTTTATATATATTGCAATTATAAGTATAATAAAATTATTTTATGGAATCAAAATTTTAAAAAGTGACAAATTAGAGAGAAGAAATTCTCCTATAGATAAACTAGCTAGTACTGCAGGTAAGTTACTTTTTTGTTGAAAATATGGTTGTCAAGCTGGTTCTGCTGGTTTGGGTTTAGTAGGTACATCCTTTTTAATAGATAGTATGTTAGAAGCTGGAAATCAAGAAAAGATTTTCACACCTTTGATAGGTCAAGGTGTAAACTTTTTTTTTAAAGGTAGACCAGCTGATGTAATTTTACTTGATATTAAAAATGATACACATAATCTTGAAGTTAGTAGAAAAACCTTTGATGTAATAACTAATACATTAAAAGAAGCAGAAAAAGTTTTAGATAGAGATAGTGATTTTTCTAAGTCAGAAATACAAGAATTAAGATCAGTTATAAAAGAAATTAAGAACACTGAAAAAGCAAAAATAACTGATTTTGCTACAGATCTTGCTAAAAAGATTAAGGAATATTCATATAATAATAATAATAAATAAAATGAAAAAAAATAAAAAAACTATATTTAATTCCTATTTAGCAGGACTATTTGAAGGAGATGGACACATTTGGATGCCTAAAAATAATTCTAAAAAGAAACACAATCCAAGATTCTGTATAACTTTTAATTTAAAAAATGAACCATTGGCTAAAAAATTACTTGAAATAATTGGTTATGGGTTTATTAGATATAAACCTAAGGACAATGCTTGCGTTTTAGTGGTATCAGCAGTAAAAGGACTTAAATTTATAATTGAAAGTATTAATGGTAAATTGAGAACACCAAAAATTATACAATTACATAATCTAATAGATTGAGTTAATAAAAATCATAGTAGTAAAATAAAAAAACTAACTATAAAAAACGGCAATATAGATAAAGACAGTTGATTATCAGGATTTATTGATGCTGATGGTAGCTTTTCTATTCAACATACCAAATTAGAAAATGGAGCTAAAAAAAGAAAGATTTCATGTAGATTAAGAATAGAACAAAGAATGTACGAACCTATAAGTAAAAATAGTTATTTGGAGGTATTAACAAAAATAAGTACATTTTTAAAATGTAATCTAAACACCAGAAAGCAAATTTCTACAAATAATGAATATTTTATTATAGCTGCTTCTAGCCGTTCCTCTTTATTAACAATCATGACTTACTTAAAATCTTTTCCTTTATATTCATCTAAGTATTTAGATTATAAAGATTGAGAAAAAGCTGCAAATATAATATTAGAAAATAATCATTATAGTGAAAAAGGTGTTATAGAAATAGATAGTCTTAAACAGAATATTAATTTAAAAAGAACTTATTTTAATTGAGATCACTTAGATAACTTATAACAAAATATGTGTGTGTATGTGTATTTTAACTAAGAAAGGGAATGCCGTGTAAAAGTGTAAACTTTTATATTATTACTTCGCCGTATGCATGGAATCTCTCGAATTAGAAGTGAATTATACTTCAGATAACAGATATATATACACTTAATTGGATAAAAAATCATAAGGTTGTTAATTCAACCGAATTAATCGTAAAAATTATATATACATGGGAAGAATATGCAGGAAACAAAGTTTTATTATTATTAATAATAGTAAAGCAAAGGATCCCCAGAGACTAAACGCGAGGCCCATTTTTGTTTACATTATTGTATAAAAATGGTGAAGACATAGTCCGTCCGGGTAGGAAACTACTTTAAGGTAATAGATTCCCTAGATTAAATAATATAAGTTTCTGGTTATTACCTCCTAGTTTGATTTTATTCTTATTTGCAAGTGTAATAGAAAATGGAGCAGGTACTGGTTGAACGCTTTATCCTCCATTATCAGGTATACAAAGTCATAGTGGACCTAGTGTAGATTTAGCCATATTTGGTTTACATTTAGCTGGGATAAGTAGTTTATTAGGTGCTATAAATTTCATAACTACAATATTAAATATGAGAAGTCCAGGTATAAAATTACATAAATTAGCTTTATTTGGATGAGCTGTTATAATAACAGCTGTCTTATTATTGTTATCTTTACCAGTTTTAGCCGGAGCTATAACTATGGTTTTAACAGATAGAAATTTTAATACATCATTCTTTGAAACAGCAGGGGGTGGGGATCCTATATTATATCAACATCTTTTCTTGAATATAATTATATATTATACATTTATTTATTTAATGATATTTTATTTATATATAAATTTCTTTAGCAGTAAATATATCAAACCATATCAATTTACTAATACAACATTACAATCAAATATATTGATTGGAAATTTAGAATCATCTTTATCATTTATAATTCTTCTTTATTATATTTAGATGATTTTAAATTATCTAACTTAAAATTTGCTAAATATATACAAATATTTTCTCTTATATTTATACCTTTATATGCTATATACTATATATATACACTATTTCGTATCTGTGCTATAACATATTTTCTATTAAGGATAATAATGATATAAACTACATGGACATGTGGTTGTTGGTGCGGAAGCGGGGAAGGCTATTGGTCAAGCTATGAGTACAATAGGAGGTCAAATAGGCTTAGTGCAACCATGGTTAGTATAAATACAGCTGTAGGTAAAGTTATAATTAAATCTTCTATGCTCCTGTACAAAAAGCTGGTGTTGTAATTGGTGATGCTATAATGGCGGGATTTGCTCATTCAATTATTAGTACTATTAATAGAAATACTGTTTACTTAGAGAATACATCTAATTTTGTAAATTATAATAATAATTCAAGTATTAATAAATTAATTGATGATTCCTCATCGAGCCCTTTATAGGTATTATTATTTTATATTTAAGGTGTAAATACTATTTGTTTAAGCTTAATGATTATATTAATAATACAATTAGGTTTTAATTTTTTTTTAAGATAGTATTAAACTAAAATTATCTAATAATTTAGGTGTTAACCTTAATAATAATATAGAATATTACAGAAATAAATTTATTACATTGAATAAAAAAGGAGTAGTCTATACATATGATTAATAATAATAATAATTATTATTAGTTTATGTCTTTCAATATATGTTAGTAATGAATTGTATACTAATATAGATAATTATATTAGTGTACATAATGCGTAGCATAAAAAGTAAAAAATATTAAAAAGATAAATTTAATAATAAGTGTAATAAATATATAATAGGAAAAAAAGTCATGGTTTAATGTATAAGTTATGAAGTTATAAAGACAGATGTAAAAAGGATATAAGATCTAAAATAGCGAATATTTGTATATAAATATACCATAGATTTAGTTAATGTTTAGTTATTACAACTTGCAACTCTTAAGTTAAAATACCTTAATAATGATTTATTGATTTTTAACATATTTTTCAAATATATTTGAAAAATATAAGGAAAAGTTAGTATAAATATTAGCAACACTAGTGTTAACGGTTAATGAATTTCTCAATTAAAGACCGTCGGTTATTTAAGGAATCGCTACAGACTGGGTCACTAGTGGGTGTCTGAAATGATGCTTAATGTACAGTCGAATTCTTTTATAAGGGGATTTATAACCTATTATACATAAGATCGGAAGTTTAAACTTCCGATACATGAATTTAATGTGAGAGTATCAATATATAAGATAATAAATTAAATTTAAAGAATTGGATTTTTTGGTCACCCAGAAGTTAAATATATAGGCTTCTTAACGTTGCCATATGCTGGAACTACTTGGCTATTAAGTTTTAAATACTCCATCTCAAATGATATAGTAACAAAGTTAAAACAATCAAGTAAATCAGCAGATAACAAGATTATCAGTGATAATCTTGGAATCTCAGAGACTTTACGCAACGAAATCGCAGTAAACACAGAAATTAAAACAATCAAACCTATTTCTGTCCATGTTCCTATTCATAGAACCCCTATCAATGATAATGAATTTGGTCATTATTTAGCTGGTTTAATTGAAGGTGACGGCCACTTTAGTAGTAAACAACAATTAGTTATTGTGTTTAATTCATTAGATATTTCTTTAGCTTATTTAATTAAAAAGTATATAGGATATGGTAATGTACGTAAAGTTAAAGATAAAAATGTTGTACTTTTAAGAATAGCGGCGAAAGAAGGGATTATTAGAGTAGTTAATTTAATTAATGGAAAAATTAGAACAAAATACAAGTTTGATCAAATTATTAGTAATATATTGAATCATCATAGTTTTTCTGATTTTAAAAAAACTATAGATTTAAAATTAAATTTAGACAATAATTTAAGAAATCATTGATTAGCTGGTTTTTCTGATGCTGATGCAAATTTTCAAATTAAAACTATTAACAGAAAGAATAAAATAGAAATACGTTTAAATATGAAAATATATCAGAAAAAAGATGATATTTTAATTTTAATTAAAAAATTTTTAGGGGGTAATATAGGATATAGAAAAACTCAAGATATCTACTATTATGATTCAACTAGTTTTGGTTCGGCTAAAAAAGTTATTAGTTATTTTGACCATTTTCATTTATTAAGTTGTAAACATGTTAATTATTTAAAATGAAGAAAAGCATATTTAATTATTCAAAAAAAGGATCATTTGAATGAGAAAGGTATTAATAATATTATTAAATTAAAAAAAAATATTAATAAATTTAATAATATTACTGCGATTTAAGATAAAGTCCTAACAAGGATGCTAAGTTCTTGAGTATTAATTGAAAGAGATTTTTATATTAATTTATATTAACTTTTTCATTAATCAAAATTTTTGTTATATTTTAATAATACCAGGTTTTGGTATTATTAGTACTAGTATTTCAGCTAATGCTAATAAAAGTGTGTTTGGTTATCTTGGTATGGTATATGCTATGATGTCTATAGGTATTTTAGGTTTTGTAGTTTGATCTCATCATATGTATACTGTAGGTTTAGATGTAGATACACGTGCTTATTTTACAGCTGCTACATTAATCATAGCTGTACCTACAGGTATAAAAATATTTAGTTGATTAGCTACATGTTATGGTGGGTCTCTGCAATTAACATCTTCTATGTTATTTGCTTTAGGTTTTGTATTTATGTTCACTATAGGTGGATTAAGTGGAGTTATATTAGCCAATGCTTCACTTGATATTGCTTTTCATGATAAAAACTTTCTTTGTTATTATATATTAATATCTACGTTATATTTAATTAGAAATAAGTATAAACAAAATAAAAAAATTAAATATTCTAGTAATAATAAAGAAGATGAAAATGAATTTATAAAAATATTTTGAGTTGGTTTAATGGATGGGGATGGTAGTATACAAGTTAACCATTGACGCAAACAATCTTTGCAATACAGACTTGTTATTAAATTAAATAATATTGAATCTAATTATGATATGTTAATTATAATAGCTAAAGTTATAGGTGGAACTGTTAGAATTGTAAATACAAATAAAGATGTTATTTGAGTGGTAGACAGGAAAGAAACTATAATTTCTATTATAAAAATATTTGACGTTTATCCTCCTTTAACTACAAGATTACAATGTCAATTAATATTTTTAAAAACTTGTTTAACTGAAAATTCAGTAAATTGATATTTATTGAATAGAGAACTAAAATATATTAAACAGTTAGATATCGTTAAGTATTTAGAATCTCAATTTATTATACCTAATTATTTTCCTAGTTGATTATCTGGATTTATTGAAGGCGAAGGATGTTTTTCCATCAGACTATCTAATAATCATTCTTTTTCAATAGGACAAAAAAATGATTTATATTTAATAAATGCTATTAAACAATTTTTTAATGCAACAAATAAAGTAAGAAATCCTTATAAAAATTTTTATTCCTTAGAAATATATAAAAAAGAAATATTAAATAAAATAATAAATCATTGTAAAGATTATCCATTATTAGGTGAAAAAACCATATCTTTAAATAAATTCATTGAAATTTTTCAAAAGTAAGTGTCATGTTGTCTTGCTACCATGAAAGAATTATTATTTTTTTCTTTCGGTAATAAAAATACAAAAACTTACATTTTTATTGCTAACGGTGAAACCTTATATGTTTTCTAAAAGCGGAAAAACTAAAAAGTGTAAGGCAATACCGTGGAAACCTAATATAATAAAAATTATTATTCTTTTAGGATCCGTAGAGACTAAACGTAGCAATCCAAAGTTTATTAAGTTAAATGAGTAGATAAGTTATAGTCCGATCCATCGCGTGAGCGATGTTTTAAATAAAATTAAAAAATGTGTTACTGATAGACTTACTATGTTGTTGCTCATTTTCACTATGTATTATCTATGGGTGCAGTATTTGCATTATTTAGTGCATGATATTTTTGAATACCTAAGATATTAGGTTTAAGTTATGATATATTATTATCTAAAGTTCATTTCTGAATTTTATTCGTTGGAGTTAATCTTACCTTTTTTCCTCAACATTTTTTAGGATTACAAGGTATGCCTAGAAGAATTAGTGATTATCCTGATGCTTATACAGGTTGAAATATTATAAGTAGTTTTGGTTCAATTGTTTCAGTAATAGCTACTTGATTATTTTTATATATTGTATATAAACAATTAGTTGAAGGTAAAATTACATCAAGAAATCCTTGATTGACACCTCAATTTTATAGTGACACACTTCAAACTCTTTTAAATAGATCTAATAATTCATTAGAGTGATGTTTGAATAGTCCACCTAAACCTCATGCATTTGTAAGCTTGCCCTTACAAAGTACAAGTATTTTAAATTTATTTACATATTTATGTTCAGTTCTTTGTTTGGTTTATTAATAGCTGAAATTATTAATTCTAGTTTGTTTGGTCAAAAAATAAAGTAGAATTATTTCAAATTATTCGAGATAAAATTTTTTACTTATACGTTTATATTTGGAACATTATTACTTACAATTGTTTCCACTTGTATATTTTATATCTCTCCTTTAAATTGTATAGATGAAGAGGCAGAAAAATTATTGGAAGCTAAATAATTAGCTAAAAATATTAATCCTTCTATTTCCATTTTTGATAATACTGTTAGTTTGCAAACTAAATCTGTAAATGTTAATGTACCTTCAGATATATTAAATAATTTAGGTTATTTAGCTGGATTTGGAACTACTATTGTAGGGATAATGAGTTTAGGTACTGTTATTGCTAAAAGTAAATCTCCTTTTATTAAAGCAGGTTATACCATAGCTATGGGTATTGCAGGTAGCGGGTTTATACTTTTAATATTGCTGCGAATAAACGTATAAATTCCAATATTTATAATGGGAGTCAAATAACATCTTCTAAATTAGATAATGATTATAATGATAATAATAATTATCCTGCATCTAGTGTAATTGATGATGGTAATAGTAATTTATTTATGGCTCAAGATGCAATAGACTTTTTACAAAGTCTATTAATTTTATATGGTGTAATAATATATTTACTTATAACATTAATGGCCTTTTTTATTGGTATAATGACAGTATATAATAATATAAATATTATTTGAATAAAAAATTTGCCAGATGGTAATAAAATATATTTTATATTAATTAAACTATTTAAATATTGAAGTAAATCTAGTTTTATGTTTTTCATGTTAAACTGAATTAGCTTAATATTAATAGTTACTTATTCTACTTATTATTTAAATAGATTTATAGAAAATTTTGATAGTATATGTAATATATATGTAAATACTAATAAATAAAGTTATATAATATAAGTGATTTGTATTTTTATATTTGCCTATTCAAAAATACATGTAATTAACTATATTATAGTTTCTCTTGTTTTATTTCTGTTTTTTACCTAATATAATTATAGAGATTAATTTTTAAATAAAAAACTAATCTTAATTATATATATATCTTTTAGTAAAATTAATTATTAATACACTATCTATGAGTTCTAGTTATAACTTTAATATTAATTTAGTTAAATGTATTAATACATTTTATTATTAATATTTCTAATCTAAAAATACTAATAATTAATTTTGTTGATTATTTATAATAAATAAAACAGAAATTATTTAACAATATTTAATAAATGTTTAATCTGAACTATATATTAGATTATAGTGATACACCTAGTCCATGAGGTATTTATTTTCAAGATAGTGCCACACCACAAATGGAAGGTTTAGAAGAATTACATGATAGTATAATGTTTTATTTAATAATTATATTATTTGGAGTAGGATGAATATTAGTCTCTATAATTAGAAATTATACTAGTGATAGAGCTCTTATTTCACATAAATATGTGAATCATGGTACTTTAATAGAATTAATATGAACTATTACACCAGCATTAATCTTAATACTTATAGCATTCCCATCTTTTAAATTATTGTATTTAATGGATGAAGTTACTGATCCTGCTATGTCCGTATTAGCGGAAGGTCATCAATGATATTGAAGTTATCAATACCCAGATTTTTTAAATAATGATGGTGATTTTATAGAATTTGATTCTTACATTATACTTGAATCTGATTTAGAAGAAGGTGCTTTAAGAATGTTAGAAGTTGACAATAAAGTGATTTTACCTGAATTAACACACATAAGATTTATTATAACAGCTGCTGATGTTATACATTCTTTTGCTTGTCCTGCTTTGGGTATTAAGTGTGATGCTTATCCTGGAAGATTAAATCAAGTTTCTTTATTTATTAATAGAGAAGGAACATTTTATGGTCAATGTTCAGAAATTTGCGGTATACTTCATAGTTCTATGCCTATTGTTATAGAATCAGTGTCCATAGAAAAATATCTTTCTTGATTACAAGAACAGTAATTTTGAAATAAATATAAAGTATAATATACTTTTTAATAAATAAATATGAATTTATCCTTAATACTTTTTATGATAGGAATCTTAGGATTCGTTTTAAATAGAAAAAACATAATATTAATGCTTATTTCAATTGAAATAATGTTATTAGCTGTTACGTTCTTAATATTGGTAAGTTCACTTAGCTTTGATGATATATTAGGTCAAACTTATGCTATATATATTATAGCAATAGCTGGAGCAGAATCAGCAATAGGTTTGGGTATTCTTGTAGCTTTTTATAGATTAAGAGGAAGTGTTACAATAGAATATAAATAATGTATTTAGCTATAATAGTTTTGCCTTTATTAGGAGCAACAGTATCCGGTTTTTTAGGTCGTAAAATCGGAGTACAGGGTGCCCGTTTGATAACATGTAGTTCTATAATAATAACTACAATATTAACTTTATTAATCTTTATAGAAGTAGGTATAAATAATATATCTGTATCAATTCAAATATTTAGATGAATCGATTCTGAATCTTTAAATGTTTTATGAGGATTTTATTTTGATTCTTTAACAGTATCTATGCTTATACCTGTATTAATAGTATCTTTATTTGTGCATATTTATTCAATAGGATATATGAGTCATGATCCTCATAATCAAAGATTTTTTAGCTATTTAAATTTATTTACTTTTATGATGATTATATTAGTTACATCTAATAATTTATTATTATTATTTGTAGGTTGAGAAGGCGTAGGTATTTGTTCGTATCTTTTAGTAAGTTTCTGATTTACTAGAATAGCTGCAAATCAAAGTTCAATGTCTGCTTTACTAACAAATAGAGTAGGAGATTGTTTTTTAACAATAGGTATCTTTGTTATATTATGGTCTTTAGGCAATATAGATTATTTTACTGTATTTTCATTATCACCCTTTTTAAATAAAGATATAATAACTTTTATAGGTATTTGTTTACTTATAGGTGCTATGGCTAAAAGTTCCCAAATAGGATTACATGTTTGATTACCTATGGCTATGGAGGGTCCTACCCCTGTATCGGCTTTAATACATGCTGCTACTATGGTTACTGCTGGTGTATATTTATTAATTAGAATATCTCCTTTAATAGAATACAGTTCAACTGTATTAATCTTATGTTTATGAATAGGATCTATTACAACTTTATTTAGTTCTCTTATAGGTTTATTCCAACAAGATATTAAAAAAGTTATTGCTTATTCTACTATGAGTCAATTAGGTATGATGGTTATAGCAGTTGGTTTATCTAATTATAATATAGCTTTATTTCATTTAGTAAATCATGCTTTTTATAAGGGACTTTTATTCTTGGGTGCTGGTGCTGTAATTCATGCAGTGATAGATAACCAAGATTTTAGAAAATATGGGGGATTAAAATCCTTTTTACCTCTTACATATTCAATTATGTTAATTGCTTCTCTTAGTTTAGTAGCTTTTCCTTTTATGACTGGATTTTATTCTAAGGATTTTATCCTTGAATCTACATATGGACAATTCTATTTTTCTGGTATTGCAGTATATTTTATAGCTAGTATAGGTGCTATATTCACTACTTTATATTCAGTTAAAATTTTATATTTAACTTTCTTATCTAACCCTAATGGGCCTTTAATTAATTATAAAATTATTCATGAAGCCCATTTTTTTATGAGTTTACCCTTAATTTTATTAGCTATATTTTCCATATTTTTTGGTTATATTACCAAAGATCTTTTCATAGGTTTAGGTTCTGGTTTTTTTATTGATAATAGTTTATTTATTCACCCTTTACATGAAACTATGTTAGATACTGAATTTGCAGTACCGACTTACTTTAAATTATTACCTTTTATATGTACAATTATATTTAGTTTAATATCCCTTATTTTAAGTGAATTTTTACCTAAATTACTTGTTCATTTTAAAATTACTAGACTCGGATATAATATATTTGGATTTTTTAATCAAAGATTTTTAATAGAATTTTTTTATAATAAATACATACTTAGTTTAATTTTAAATTTAGGTAGTCAAACTACTAAGATTATTGATAAAGGTTCTATTGAATTAATCGGACCTTTTGGCTTAGAAAAAGGATTGATTAATTTAAGTAAAAGCATTACTAATTTGAGTACAGGTAATATAACATCATATGCTTTATACATATTAGTTGGTTTTATTTTATATATACTAATACCATATTTATATTTAATTGATAATAGTTTATTATTATTATTATTCTTAGGCCTATTTTATGTAAAGAAAGATTATCTGTTTTTTGGTTTAGATAAAAAAGATAATTTTATATATTATAATATGCAAAATAATATATTTATATATATTAAAAAAGTTTATAAAAAAGTATTTAATAAAGAAAATATTATTACTATAATTTTTTATTCTATAGTAATATATATTCTTAAGTTAGGTTTTATATATTTTGGAATAGACGTAGGGTTGTCTTGTTTATTTATTATTTTATCCAGGTTTTTTAGAGATGTTTTGCGTACAATTGTAAATATTTATTTTAATGAGGATATTATGAAAGTTCCATTGAATGGTAATATAGATAATACATCTACAAATAAAATTATTAAAAAAAATAATAAATTATCTAATATAAATACAATGTGTAACAATGGATCTGATACAGATATAGAAATGATTGATGCTCCGCCTTCTAGTGATAATATTGGTTCTAGATCGGGTTCTACTACTCCAACACTTAGTAGAGAAACTACTCCTACTCCTACTTCAGTTGCTACAGCAATAAGTATTAATACTGCTGCTAAAGCAGCTCTTGATTCTACATCACCATATAATATTGAACCTAATGATCCTAATTTAAACGAATTTTTAAATGATAATACCACTGATACTGCTATGCCAATAACTAATGCTGCACAAAAAATTAAAGCTATACGTGTTCTTCCTCCTGATATAAGAATACGTAACCCCTTTTTTTCAGATAATCCTGCTCCAGGTACATTAACTCCTGAAGCTGAAGATCAATTTTATACTGAAGATGAAAAAAAAGAACATTTAATTAATATGCAAGCTTTTCGTAAAAAAGTATATGATGTATCTCCTTTAGCTAAAAAAATAAATTTAAATAATTTGGATAGAAATCCTAAACTTGCTGAATTAAAACAGCAAGAGTTCGAAGTTGCCGATAGATATTTTAAGGGTTTATATGATATTAATGATCCAAATATTGAATATTATAAAAAGTGTTTATCCTTAGTAGCTATGGCTAATTGAGCTCGTGGTGGTATACATAATACTGAGGAATTAGGTCAAATGTTATATGTACGCGGTGAATATTTAAAGTTAAATTTAGCCTGAAGTAAAACGTTCTCACAAATGGAGATATATCAATCACGTTTTCCTATGTTACCTGAAGGAACTGGTGATAGTAGTTCTACTATAACATAATTGTATAGTTTTTATCATTTGTGAGAACAAATTAAAAATATTTAATTTTAAATTAGTATGTTTATATAAGTATATATAATTTTATTATAAACAGTAATATTAAAAAATATATCTTTTTTTAATATTTTCATATTAGATTTACTTTATTTAATTAATAAGTCATTAAAATTTAATAATAATTAATTATTATTATTCCTTTAGAATAAAGTATGTTACTAATATATGGAAACATTTTTTATGAGAATATTTAAAAGTCATCCTTTTTTAAGAATGGTAAATTCTTATGTAATAGATTCTCCACAACCTTCAAACATAAGTTATTTATGGAATTTTGGTTCTTTATTAGCATTTTGTTTAATTGTACAAATAATAACAGGTGTTACTTTAGCGATGCATTATAATCCTAGTGTTTTAGAAGCGTTTAATTCAGTAGAACATATAATGCGTGATGTA
>Ga0209265_1000064_pt1 | contig 23421 bp, 24 predicted proteins | sample GraSoiAngelo_103_FD_185872 | JGI IMG/M metagenome (GOLD analysis project Ga0209265, IMG submission 185872) | Grasslands soil microbial communities from the Angelo Coastal Reserve, California, USA - 14_0903_05_20cm (SPAdes) (version 2) | ecosystem: Environmental > Terrestrial > Soil > Grasslands ...
ACGACACCTAGCGCGACGAACGTCAGTCGGCCGACCCGTCCTTGCTGCGGTAATTCCACTGAACCAGGGCAAGGGCAACAGCCACCGGCACGGTCGAGGGCAGCTCATCGACCGCGAAAAAGAGCAGGTCGAAGGCGAGTGCCAGCACAGCCACCAGGACCGCCCCGAGGAGCTGGCTGTCGAGCGATACCCGTCGGCCCGAAGCACCCGGCGGTTCGCGACCATCCCGATTTCGCTTTCGGCCATCGGCGGCAAGCAGGCAGCCGACCAGCGCGGCGACGAAGAGGTCGCCGAAGCCCATCAGCGCAGAGCCGAAGTGAACAGCTTGGAGCTGGGGCAAACCGGCGGCCGGGGCGGCGGCGTTGAGCACCACGTTCGGTCCTTGCAGCAGGTCCGACGAGACGTAGACGGTGTCGATGACCGCCATCGCGTAGACGCCCAGGCGCAGCCACCCCGCCGGCACGCCGCAGACGAGCAGCCAGCCCAGGGTCACGCAAGCGAGTCCCGAGAGGGCCGTTGCCGCTGCCTCGCCGGGGAGCGAGTGCGGGGAGGCCCAAGCGAGCGCAAACAGCCCCCCAACAACAACGACCAGACCCTGCCAATCCCGACCGTCCACTCGCGAAACCGCCCGGAGCCGCAAATATCGCGGTTCATTGCGGTTTCGGCGGACCAACCTCCCGAGAGCAAACGCGGCAAGCGGAGGGACGGCGACTAGGGCGACGTAGGTGAGAGCATCGGCCGACCCCGGGGTGACTTCGATCGCGCCGATCACAACGGCGATCGAAAGCGCCGGGATCAGCGCCCACCACGGACTACTCAGCCGCTCGATCCAAGCGGGCCGCTGTCGCGGCGCTGGCAGCGCGACCAGCGTCGCTTGAATCAGGCCCAGAATCGAGATCGACGCCCAAAAAGGCATTTCGATGACGGCTCAGGACGTCGGCTGGCTAGGACGCAGGGGTTCCGCGATGGGGGGCATCGTGGAACCCTGAGGACACCGCCAGGCGGCGTCCTGAGCCGTCATCCGCGATGGGGGGCATCGTGGAACCCTGAGGACACCGCCAGGCGGCGTCCTGAGCCGTCATCACTCCCACTCGATGGTTGCCGGCGGCTTCGAGGAGATATCGAGGGCTACCCGGTTCACGTCGGTGATCTCGTTGATGATTCGGTTCGAGACTTTCTCCAGCAGGTCATAGGGCAGGCGGGCCCAATCGGCGGTCATCGCGTCGTCGGAGGTGACGGCGCGGATCACGATCGGGTAGGCGTAGGTGCGGCCATCGCCCTGGACGCCGACTGAGCGCACCACCGGCAGCACGCAGAAGGATTGCCAGAGATGGCGGTAGAGGCCGGCGGCGCGGATCTCCTCCTGCAGGATCGCGTCGGCGGCGCGGAGGATGTCGAGCCGCTCCTTGTTGACCTCGCCGCCGACGATGCGGATCGCCAGGCCGGGGCCGGGGAAGGGCTGGCGCCAGACCATCCGCTCGGGCAGGCCGAGCTCGGCGCCGACGGCACGGACCTCGTCCTTGAACAACATCCGCAGCGGCTCGACCAGCTCGAACTCGAGATCGTCGGGCAGGCCGCCGACATTGTGGTGCGACTTGATCGTCGCCGCGTGGTCACTGCCGCCCGACTCGATCACGTCGGAGTAGAGCGTGCCTTGGACCAGATAGGCGGCATCCTCGAGCTTGGCCGCCTCCTCCTCGAAGACACGGATGAACTCGCCACCGATGATCTTGCGCTTGCGCTCGGGCTCGTCCTGGCCGGCGAGCTTGTCGAGAAAGCGCTGCTCGGCTTCGACGTGGACGAGGGGGATGCCGAACTGCTCGAAGGCGGCGACCACCTGCTCGGCCTCGTTCAGCCGCATCAGGCCGTGATCGACGAAGACGCAGGTCAGTTGCTCGCCAATCGCTTTATGGACGAGCAGTGCCGCGACCGAGGAGTCGACGCCGCCGGAGAGCCCGCAGATCACCCGCGCCTCCCCCACCTGGGCCTGGATCTTCTCCACCTGTTCGGCGATCACCGACTGCGGCGACCACTGCTCGACGCAGCCGGCGACATCGCGCAGGAAGCGGGTGAGGATCTCGGTCCCATAGGGGGTGTGGACGACCTCGGGGTGAAACTGGATTCCATAGAGGCCGCGATCGGGGTACTCGCAGGCGGCCACCGGTGAACCTGGGCTCGAAGCGAGCGCCGTGAACCCCTCCGGCGGCTCGAACACCGCGTCGCGATGGCTCATCCAGCAGTGCTGCGCCTCGGGCAGGCCGGCAAGCAAATGCCCGCCCCCATCCGTGAGTGTCAAATCGGTCCGACCGAACTCGCCGGACTCTGCCGCCTCGACCCTCCCGCCGAGCGCTTGGATCATCGCCTGCATCCCGTAACAGATGCCCAGCAACGGAATCCCCAGATCGAGCAGCTTCGTAGGAAACGCCGGTGCATTGACCTCATAGACGGAGGCAGGCCCACCGGAAAGCACCAGCCCCTTGGGAGCCCTCTCCTTGATCACCTCGAGCGAGGTTGTCGACGGCAGCAGCTCGGCAAACACCCCGCACTCGCGGATCCGCCTGGCGATCAGCTGCGAGTACTGCCCTCCGAAATCAAGGACCAGCACCTCCTCCAAGGCATGGGCCGAACCGGCCGGACTCTGCCTCGGGGCTGCGGATCTGACGGCTGCCTCACCCACGTGTCTGCCGGCGGGTGGCGCGGATTTGGGGGACCGTCCGAGGACGCGGCGCAGCCGCGCCCGCAGGATGGTGGCACCAAATCGGCGACAGGACCCGCCGGCCCGACACGCGGGCCTCAGTCATCGGATACCGCGACCCCTGCGGACACAGCCGCCCGCCCATTCGAGCCCATCCCCACCTGCTGCTCGTTCTGCAGCTTCTTGCCCTCGCTCATCAGGGCGGGAGCGACCATCACCTCTGCTCGCTGGAAGGAGCGAATGTCCTCGTAGCCGGTAGTGGCCATCGAGGTCTTCAGCGCCCCCATCAGGTTGAAGGTGCCGTCGTTCTCCTGGGCCGGTCCGAGCAGGATCTCCTCCATCGTCCCGTCCTGCTTAGTCGAGACGCGGGTGCCGCGCGGCAGCGAGGGATGGAAGGTCGCCATCCCCCAGTGAAAGCCGCGGCCGGGCGCCTCCTTGGCGCGGGCCAGGGGCGAGCCGACCATCACCGCGTCGGCGCCGCAGGCGATTGCCTTGGAGACGTCGCCGCCAGTGCGCATGCCACCGTCGGCGATCACGTTGACGTACTCGCCGGTCTCCAGCATGTGCTGCGAGCGGGCAGCCGCGACGTCGGCGATCGCCGTCGCCTGCGGTACGCCGATGCCGAGCACGCCGCGGGTGGTGCAGGCGGCGCCGGGGCCGACCCCGACCAGCACGCCGACCGCGCCGGTCCGCATCAGGTGCAGGCCGGTCGAGTAGGAGGCGCAGCCGCCGACCACCGTCGGCACCGGCACCTCGGCGATGAACTCCTTGAGGTTGAGCGGCTCGACCGTGGTCGAGACGTGTTCGGCGGAGATCACCGTGCCCTGGATGACGAGGATGTCGATCCCGGCCTCGACCGCGATCTCGTAGTGCTCGCGCACTTTCTGCGGGGTCAGCGAACCGCAGGCAACGGCCCCGCGCTCCTTAATCTCCGCTATCCGCTTGCCGATCAGCTCCGGCTTGACCGGCTCGGTGTAGATCTCCTGCATGATCCGCGTCGCTTCGTGCTTGGGCGCCGCGGCGACCATCTCCAACTTCTCCTCGGCGTTCTCGAAGCGGGTCCAGATCCCCTCCAGGTTGAGCACGCCCAGTCCGCCCAGCTCGTTGACGAGCACGGCGGTGTTGGGGCTGACGACCCCGTCCATCGCCGAGGCAACCAGCGGCATCTCGAAGCGATAGGGGCCAAGGGTCCAGCTGATGTCAATGTCGTCAGGGTCGCGGGTGCGGCGCGACGGAACGATCGCGATGTCATCGAATCCGTAGGCGCGCCGCCCCTTCTTGCCTCGACCGATGTCGATCTCCAATTAGGTCCTCCAGGGTGGCGTTGAAACCCCAGCCTACACTTCGGCGGGGACCTCCAAATCCTGGACGTGGACCTCGCCGAGGAGGCGCTCGACCTGGTTGCGGTCCACCGTTCCGGCGCCAAAGTGCTGGGTCGACTCAGCGCCGCAAGCGACCCCATAGGCGAGGCACTCGTCCGCCGCCTTGCCGTCGTAGCGGGCGGCGACGTAGCCGGCCAGGAAGGCGTCGCCGGAGCCAACCGTGGAGACAGCGTCGAGCGGCTCGGTGCGGACCTCGAGAAAGCGCTGCTCAGAACCACTTCCGATCACCGCGACGCAGCCGTCGGGCCGCGTGATCGCGGCCTCGCCGGCACCGAGGCGGACCAACTCGGAGAGGCCCTGAATCAGGTCGTCGCGATCGGCGAACTCCTGGCCGACCAGCTCCTCGGCCTCGCGCTCGTTTGGGGTGACGACCGAGGCGCCGGCGCGCAGGCCGGCCAGCATCGCGCTGCCCTCGGCGTCGAGCACAACCGGCAAGCCGCGTTCGCCGAGATCCTTGACCAGGCGGGCGTAGAGATCGTCCCCGGCACCCGGCGGCACGGTGCCAGCAAGCACGCAGAGCTTGGCGCCGTCAGCCAGGTAGCCGACGCGACGCACGAGCGCCTCGACCTCCTCCGGGCTGACGGCCGGGCCGCGCTCGTTGATCTCAGTCTGCTCGCCAGAGGTCGGATCGATCACAGCAAGGTTGATCCGGGTCTCGGCGGCAATCCGGGTGAAGTCGGTCAGCACCGCTTCCTTGCGCAACTGTTCGAGCAGCCGGTTGCCGGTCGGCCCACCGGCGAAGCCGGTAGCGATCACCGGTCGGCCGAGCATCTTCAGCGCCCTGGCGACGTTAATCCCCTTGCCGCCCGCGACCGTGCGGCTCTCGACGGCCCGGTGGCGGTGTCCGAGACGGAAATTGGGAACCGCGACGGTGCGGTCGATCGCGGCGTTGAGCGTGACGGTGAGGATCATCGTGAGAAGCGCCTCAGGAGCACTACTCCAACCAGTATCACGCAAAGGGCTATGCCGACGGGAATCTTCTCGTCGTCGAGGAAACTGCCGGCCTGTTCCAGCAGGCTCGCCTCGGCGACTGCGTGCGCGGCACGTAGCGGCACCGAGGCCATCCGCCTGCCCTTGACGTACACGCTTGCCCTGCCCAGCGCAGCTCCCCGCTTGATCGGTCCCTCGACTTCATCCGGGGCACTGACGACGACGCTCATGCGCTGGTCGCGACGCATGCCGACGGCAACGGTTCGGGCGGCGCGCAGCGGCAGCTCGCCGCCGCTGTAGCGAATCTCCGGGCGGGCGAGTCCAGCGCCCGCTTTGATCGGGACCCGCCGCTTGTAGAGGGAGAAGCCGTAGTCGAGCAGGTCGATGTTGTCGCTGAAGCGGTCTTCGTCGGTTGGCGCCCCGACCGCGACCGAGATCAGCTTGATCCCCTTGCGCTGTCCGGAGCCGACGAGGACGTAGAGGGCACCGAAGGTGTGCCCGGTCTTTACCCCTGTCACCCACGGCGCCATCCGCAGCAGCTCGTTGATCGTGGTGATCCGACGCTGGGGATGGACGCTGTGCAGCACGGCGCTGCGCGCGTCGGCGATCTTGGCGAAGGCCGGGATCGCCAGCAGGTGTCTGGTCAGGGTCGCCAGGTCGGCGGCGCTGGAGTAGTTGCCGCGCTGATCGAGCCCGATCGGGTTCGCGTAATGGGTGTCGGCGAGGCCGAGCGCCGCTGCGTAGCGGTTCATCTCAGCGACGAAGTGCTGCTCCGAGCCGGCGGCGGCGAGCGCGAGATCGTAGGCGGCGTCGTTGCCGCTGCGCAGGATCAAGCCGTAGAGCAGGTCGCGCACGCTGATCCGCTGGCCCGGGCGCAGGCCAAGCAGCGACTCACCGTATTCGGCCTCGTAGGGCGCGGCGCGGACCACGCGATCGAGCGGCAGCTCGTGCAGGACCACGTAGGCGGTCATCAGCTTGGTCGTGCTGGCGATCGGCAGGTGCCGTCCCGCCGCGTGGGAGACGAGCACGTCACCGCTGCGGGCGTCGATCAGGGCCCAAGAGCGCGCCTCGATCTGCGGGCCCTTGGCGAGGCTGGGCCCCGGCAGGGCAAGGAGCAGCAGGAACGCGACCACCAACGCTGCCCGGCATCGCCAAAACATCAATGGTCTTCGCGCAAAAATCACCACGGACTCGAATTTCCGGCTGTCACCGCGGCGATTTTTGCGCTCGCCTCAGCGTAGCTTCAGCTCTTCGCCGGCAACCAGAATCTGGGGATCGACTTCGGGATTGAGTTCTTCGATCGTTCTCACCGGCACGCCGGTACGGTGGGCGATCGAGATCAGGGTGTCGCCGTACTCGATTTCGTAGGTAGCAGGAACGTGCTTGTGATGGGTCTTGTGCGCCTGCTTGGCGCTGTGCTTTCCGCTGCCCGTGCCATTCGAGTCGCTGCCGCCCAGAGCGCCGCCGATCGCGACGATCGCGATGACGAGGGCGGCGACCAGGGCGGTCACCGCGAGAACCCGGGCGGAGGCTGATGTTCGCTTGTTCATAGGACGTGACTGACGATCGGATGAGCGCCGCAGATCGTATATACGGTCAGGGCGGTTTTAGGCGGTCGAAACGTCCCAAACCGCACTGCGTAGGTTTTCCGCTGCCGCCGCCGGATCCTCCGCGGCGGAGATGCCCCGTGAGGCAGCGACCAGCGCCGAGGCGGGCCCGGCGCTGAAAGCGGGCCCCAGCGCGTCTGGCCGTCCGCCTTGGGCGCCGACGCCGGGGATGAGGAAGATCGAGCGCGGCATCAGCGAGCGCAGGCGACCGATGTGCTCGGGCGCGGTGGCACCGACGACGGCGCCCATCCCGCTCAGCCCGCTGGCGCCGAGTAGCCGCGGGGCGAGGCCATCGACCAATCCGGCGAGGTGCTCGTGCAGCGGCTGCTCGGGAGCGAGCAGGTCTTGGACGTCGGCGGCGCCAGTGTTACTCGTGCGCACCAGCGCGAAAACGCCGGCTCCCGCCTGCTCGGCGGCCGCGACCAGCGGCTCGAGCGCATCGCCGCCGAGCAGCGGATTGGCGGTGAAGGCGTCGGCGCCGAGCCCGGCAACCGGGCCCCAGGGCGTCGGCGTCTCACCGACCAAGGCCTGTGCGTAGGCCGCCGCGGTAACCGGAACGTCGCCGCGCTTGCCGTCGGCGACGACGAGCAGGCCGGCATCGCCCGCTGCCTCACAAACCTCGGCGAGCGCGCTCCAGCCCGGCGCTCCCAGGCGCTCGAAGCAGGCGAGCTGGGGCTTAACCGCGACGCAGGCCGGGCCCGCCCGGTCGATCAGCAAACGGCAGTGCGCGACCACCGCCGTGGCCGCACGCTCGGCGGCCGTGGCGGTGGGAACGTCGTCCGGCGCGGACCCGGAGAGCTTCGACGGATCCGGGTCGAGGCCGAGGCAGACCTGGCTGCGGCGCTCTTCGACGAGCGCCGCCAGCCGATCTGCGAAAGGGACTTGGCTCAGCCTTTGACCTTGGTCTTCAGCGCCGAGCCGGCGGAGAAGCGCGGCACCTTGCCGCCCGGGATCGTGATCCGCTCGCCGGTGCGGGGGTTGACGCCCTGGCGCGGGCCGCGCTCGGCGACGTGGAATTTGCCAAAGCCGGTGAAGCTGACTTCGCCGCCGCCGCTCAGCGTGTCGGTGATCGCATCGAGCACGGCGTCAACCGCGTCGCTGGCGGCTTTCTTACTGCCCAGCCGCTCGTCGCCTGCAAGTTGGTCCAGAAACTCAGCCTTAGTCACGTCGAAGCTCCTCCGTCGATGGGTAGTTTGAAATCGGCGGCAATCTAACAGCGCTCACGGCGTAAAAGCGCTTGGGACTCAGGATCCCGCGACCGTCATCTCGCCGACGAGCAGCGACGGGGTCCGCACCGAGCCGCCGAAAGGCACCCAACGAGAGTCCGCTCCGACCGCCCGCACGGCCCGCAGCATCGAGACCAGGTCGCTGGCGATCGTGAACTCGCGCAGCGGCTCGGCCGGCTCGCCGTCGCGGATCAGGAGGCCGGAGGCGCCTACCGAGAAGACGCCGGAGACCGGATTGACACCGGAGTGCAGCCCGGCGACGTCGGTGACGAGAACGCCGTCGCCGGCCTCGCCCAGGAGCTCGGCAAAGCTCAGCTCACCGGGCGCGACGATCAGGTTGGAGGCCGAGGCCGAGGGCTGGGAACGGTAGCCGCTGCGGCTGGCATTGCCGGTCGAAGCGGCATCGCCACGCTTGGCCGTATAGGTGTCGTAGAGGTAGGTGTGGAGGACACTGGCCTCGATCAGAGCCGTGCGGCGCCGGGGTATGCCCTCGGCGTCAAACGGGGCGGAGGCAAACCCATTGGGATCGAGGCCGTCGTCGTGCAGGGCGAGGACTTGGTTGGCCACCTCATCGCCGAGCCGCTCGGCAAACGGGGAGCGCCCGCGCTGCACCGCGCTGGCCGTCAGGCCCCTGCCGATCAGGGCGATGAAGCTTGCCGCCACGGTCGGGTCGAGGACTACCGGGCAGGAGCGCGACTTCGGCTTGCTGGCGCCAATCATCGCTGCGGCGCGCTCGGCCCCCTCGCGCCCGATCGCGGCTGGGTCGAGCGCCGCCGGCCCGCGGCCGAGGTCGAAGCCGAGCCCGGTCTCGCGGCCGTCCTCGCCCTCCGCCAGCGCCTGTACGTAGCCATAACAGCTGGAGCTCGAGTACTCGCCCTCGATCCCCAGCGAGGAGACAAGCGCGACGCTCTCGGCCGAATCGGCGTAGACGGCCTGCTCGACCCCCGCGATCCGCGAGTCAGCCGCGAGCGTCGCCGCTTCAATCGCAAGGGCAAGATCGGCGAGCCGATCGGGCGACCACTCCCCGAGCGTCGGGTCACTCAGCCCACCCCCCGCTTCCGGTGCGCCTTTTGCCCCCTCAGCGTGCATAAGTCGCAGCGCAGCGCCGGAGGGCTCGGGTGGGCCGGCGAAGTCGTCCTCGTCGACGACCCGCGCTGCTTCCGCGGCCCGCTGCGCCAGCGCCGTCACGCCCGTATGAGAGAGATCCGTGCCGTAGGCGTAGCCGACCCGCTTGCCGATCCAGGCGCGGATGCCGATGCCGCGCTGGGTGGCGGCGCTGAGGCTCTCGACCTCGCCGCCGTGGACGCGCACCTCGCGACCGCTGTCCTCGGCCGCGTAGGCCTCGGCGTCACTTGCCCCGGCCGCAGTCGCCGCTTCGACCGCCTGGCGCGCCAGTTCGATCACTGACAATTCCTCCGCTTCGCTCCCGGCGCGAAGAACCAGATATGCACGCTTGGTCGCTCCGCGATCACACCTCGGTCCCCCCAACCGTCATCGCCTGGACGCGAACGTGACCCTGGCCGGTGCCGACCGGCACCCGCTGACCGGCCTTGCCGCAGATCCCTGTCTTGACCTCGAAGTCATTGCCGAGCGCGTCGATTGCCGCCAGCGCCTCCAGGCAGTTGCCGATCAGGGTCGCGCCGCGACAGGGCCGAGTAACTTTCCCGCCCTCGATCAGGTAGCCCTCGGAGACGCCGAAGACGAAGTCCCCGGTGGCCGGATCGACCTGGCCGCCGGCGAAGGAGACGGCGTAGAAGCCGCGCTGCACCTCGGCGATGATCGCCTCGGGCTCAGCGTCGCCGGGGGCGATGTAGGTGTTGGTCATGCGCGGGACCGGCAGGTGGCGGAAGCTCTCGCGACGGCCGTTGCCGGTCGGGGCGGCGCCTTCGCGGCGGGCGGTGACGCCGTCGTAGAGATAGGCGGTCAAGCGCCCCCCGTCGATCACCCGCGTCTTCTGGGTCGGCACTCCCTCGTCGTCGATCGCATCGCTGCCCCACTCGTTGGGTAGGCGACCATCGTCGTAGGCGCTCAGCAACGGCTGGGCAACCTGCTCGCCGAGCTTGCCGGCGTAGACGCTGGCGCCCTTCTGGATGTGATCCGCCTCAAGCCCGTGGCCGGTCATCTCGTGGAAGAGCACGCCGCCGAAGCCGCCGCCGATGACGACCGGCATTGAGCCGGCCGGCGCGGGACCGGCGTCGAGCAGGGTCAGCGCCTTGCGCGAAGCCTGCTCGGCGATCGAGCCGGGGTCGTCGTCGAAGAGCTCGAAGCCGCGGTGGGCGCCGAGCGTCTCGGCTCCCGTCTCAACCGTACCGTCGCGCCGCGCCACAGCCTGAGCGCCGATGCGCACGCGGGTGCGGTCGTCACCGCTGAAAAGGCCCTCGGAGTTGGCGACGCTGACCTCACGTCGTATCTCCGCGTAGGAGGCAGTGAACTGGGCGATCTCCGCACCGGCTCCGCGCCCGCGCTCGTCGAGCTCGCGCAGCAGCTCGGCCTTGCGCTCGGCCGGGACCTCGGCCGGCGCCACCTGGATCGGCAGCGGCGTGGCCTGCGTGGCGCTTAGCGGCCGTGACTCGGCGCGCTGGGCGCGCAACGCGGCCGCTGCCTCACCGGCGGCGCGCTCGATGTCGTCGGGGTCAAGCCCGTCGACGTGGGAGAAGTAGGTGGTCGCGCCACTGATCACCCGCACCCCGGCGCCCGCGGAGGCGCCCGCCTGCACCGCTTCGACCCGCGACTCGTCGATCGCCATCGTCAACCCGGCGCTGCGTTCGGCGAAGACCTCGGCGAAATCGCCGCCGTTGGCGAGCGCCGCGGCGAGGACGCGCTCGGCCACCCCGGCATCGATCAGCGCGCTCACCGCGGCCGCTTCCCGGCGACCTCGATCAACCGCCCGGCGGCAACAAAGAGCTCGGCGCCGGCGAGCGAGTCGCCGGCATGGTCGCTAGCCCGGCCTTCGGAGTAGTAGAGCCGGGCGAAGGGCTGGCGGGCGACGCGGCGGCGGCGCATGTATGCAGCCGCCTCATCGGCGTAACCGGAGACGCGGTCGAGCAGGATGCGGTGCGGCTTAGGTGGCATCAAGGCCCGTTCCGTCGCCGCCCTCGCTGAGGTCGCGAAGCACGGCGCGCATGTCGAAGAAGAGCAACGAGGCGAGGGCGAAGCGGTCGGTTACCGCGATCGCAGTCAGCCCGGCGTGGCGGACGGCGAAGACCTCGCCTTGCTCGGTGGCGATGTGGGCCTGCTCGACCGGCTCACCGCCGGCGCCGTCGGCCACCTCGAGCAGGGTCGCGACGTCCTCGTGCCAATCCGCGGGGCGGTTACTGGCGGCGAGGACCGCCCCGCCCGCCTCGAGGATCGCGCCGCCGCGCAGATCGGGTGACATCTCGGTCAGATAGGCCAGCGCGCTGGCGGCCGCATCGGCCGATACCGCCTCGCTCGTCTCACCGTCGGCCATCTAGGCCAAAATAGCGACCCGTGTCCCTGGCCCGAGCTTCCTGGATCACCGTCGTCTCAATCTGCGCGATCGCCGTGGTCCTCTTTGCGATCAGCGGCTACACCGGTTACTCGATCACGGTCGGCGCGGTGGGCCTGGCCGCGGCGGTGAACCTGCTGCCGAGTCCCTAAGGAGCAGAGGGGTGCCGGGGGCCCTTCCCAGGAACTCCCGCGAAGCGGCCTGGGAAGGGCCCCCGGCACCCCTCTCACGCAAAGCTGACTTGGCAGGAAGCTCGGCCAAGCCCTCCGCTCAAGGAAGCTCCCGTGGCTACGGATCTCTCGCAAGCTTGGAAGCCGAAGGGCAGTCCTGTGAGCATGGGTGACTGGGTTGCGCTGGGATGAGTCCGGCCGTGCTCCAGGCGAATGTCGCGAAGCGGCCGCTGCACTCGTGTTTCTAGGCGCGGCGTAGCCGCGCTGGCAAATTGTCGCTAAGCGCCGCAGGCGCGTGCGACATCAATTCGACTGGAGCACGGCCGGACTCATCCCCAGGGTGGGTCGTGTCGCACCTACCCTGCGCGGAACGGTCCCGAGCGAGCTCGTTCGGCGTCGCGCAGGGAAGTCTCAGGCTCGACATGGATCAGCACCTCGGCGCGCGGGATCGTGGCCTCGATCGAGTCGCGCATCGAGTGGGCCAGCTCGTGGGCGCGCTCGAGACTGGTCCCGGAGCGGTACTGGACATGCAGATCGATGTAGCGGCGGCTGCCGGCTCGGCGGGCGCGCAGCTTGTGGTACCCGGCGACCTCCGCCGTCCGCGCCGCGGCGATCGCCGCCTCGATCTGGTCCATCTCCTTGTCGGGCAGGGCTTCGTCGACGAGCACGCCGGAGGAGCGCCTGACGATGCGGACGCCGGCGGCGACGATCGCGGCGGCGACCGCCAGCGCGGTGATCGAGTCAAAGGCGGCGTTACCGGTGATCTGAACCAGCCCCAGCCCAACCAGCACGCCGGCCGAGGTCAGAGCGTCGGTGCGCAGGTGCGAGGCGTCGCCTTCCAGGGCCGGCGAGTCGTGCAGCTTCGCCTGTCGCGCCAGCACGGTCGAGACGACCAGGTTGGCGAGGACCGAGAAGCCCATCACGGCAATGCCGACGCCGAGCGTTTCGACACTGGAGCCGACGACAAGCCTGTGCGTCGCCTCGTAGATGATGATCGCGGCGCCGAGGAGGATCAGCAGTCCCTCGATCGTCGCCGCCAGGCTCTCGACCTTCTCGTGCCCGTAGGGGTGGTCGGCGTCAGCCGGCTCGTCGGCCTTGCGCACCGAGACGAAGGCGACGACCGAGGCGACGAGGTCGATCAGGGAGTGAACGGCCTCGGTGAGGATCGCGATCGAGCCGGTGATCGCCCCCGCGGCCAACTTGATCGCGATCAGCAACGCGTTTGAGGCGATCGAGAGCGCCGCTGCACCGCTCTTGGTGCGAATCATCTCGTTCTTCTCGGCCTGACTCAGCTCCGACATCGTGCGCTCGTCGTCGGGCCCGGTGGCGTCGGGGACGAAGGCCGGGTCATAACCAAAGCCGCCCTCGCCGCGCGGTTGCTCGATCAGCCGGCCCTCGCAGCGGGCCTCGAAGATCCGCTCGGAGCCGTCCGCTTCGATCAGGGCCAGCGCACAGTGATACGCCGCCCGCCGCTCATCCCCGGCGGCCGCGACCTCGCGCAGGAGCTTGTCGAGGTTCTCCTCATCGCTCGCGCCCGAGCCGCCGTAGCGGGCGGAGTAGATGCCGGGGCGTCCGCCGAGCGCGGTCGCCTCGATCCCCGAATCGTCGCCGATCGCGGCCTCGCCACTCGTTGCGTGCGCCGCGCGGGCCTTCTCCAGGGCGATCACCGCGAACGAGTCACCCTCCTCGGGTGGCAGCTCCACTCCGTCGGGAAGCGCTTTGAGCTCGAGACCCGGGAGCAGTTCCCGCATCTCACGGAGCTTGTGCTTGTTGGCGGTGGCGAAGATCAACGATTGCTACCCGCCGCCAACTACCCGCTCCTGCACCTGGCGCAAGCGCGAGATCCCCATCTCGGCCAGGCCAAGCAGCTCGTCGAGCGAGGCGCGGGAGAGCGGCGTGCGCTCGGCGGTCGCCTGCACCTCGACCAACCCTCCCTCCCCGGTCATGACGACGTTGGCATCGACCTCGGCGGTCGAATCCTCGGAGTAGTCGAGATCGCAGAGCGAGCGGCCGTCGACTACGCCGACGCTGATCGCGGCGACCGAACCGGTCAGCGGCATCGTCTCCAGCTCGCCGCCATCGACGAGCTTCTGCAGGGCGAGCCTCAAGGCGACGTAGCCGCCGGTGATCGCAGCGCAGCGGGTGCCACCGTCAGCCTGCAGGACGTCGCAGTCGACGTAGATGCTGCGCTCGCCGAGCGCCCTGGGGTCGAGCACCACCCTCAGCGAGCGACCGATCAGGCGCTGGATCTCCACCCCGCGACCGTCCTGCTTGCCCTTGGCGATGTCGCGCACCTTGCGATCGCCGGTGGAGGCAGGCAGCATCGCGTACTCGGCCGTGACCCAGCCCTTGCCGCGACCCTGCATCCAGCGTGGCACTGAGCTGTTGACCGAAGCGGTGCAGATCACTCTGGTCCGGCCCAGTGTGATCAGGGCAGAGCCATCAGCGGTATCGACGAATTCCGGGTCGATCGAGACGGGACGAATGTCGGCGGGGGCGCGGTCGTAGCTGCGGGAGGCTGGCATGGGGGCGAGTCTAAGTCAGCGGCAGCGGTCCAGAGATGCTGGCGGAAGGGCCGCGCCCTCGCGCGACCCTTCCTTTCCCACTGGGGTAGCCCTCTGGCATCTCCACGGGTCTCGGTCGACCCCGGCGCCTCGCGAGCCTGGCGGCAGCATAGGCTGGTACTCCCTGAGCAGTCAATAGAAACTATTCAGGTACGAGCTGTAGCCCGCGCTGCGAGAAATGCGCATCGAAAGCGAACGCACTGCTTTCCCCGCCGCGCTCGAGCAAGGCAAAGGAGGTGGCATCGACGTAGCTCCAGCGCTTGTCCTCGTGGCTCTCGAGGATCTCCCAGGCCCTTTCCTCCGTCGGTCGATCGAGGTGAACGAGGTCGATCGCGCCGCCATCCCGAAAGCGCCGCCCCCACTCGATCGCCTCGCCGCGGCCCACCCGCACCATCAGGGCGGTATACGTCTCGGCGAAGACGTAGTTGGAGGTGAACAGCGCGACTCCTTCGGAGATCAGCTCGGTCAGCGCCAATCGGGCTCGCTCGTGCTCCGCCTCCGAAGAGTTGCGCAGCGCGACGAAGGCGCTGGTGTCGATAAATACCGACCTCATGGACCGTAGAGATCGCGATCCAAGCTGCTGACACTGGTGCCCTTGCGGCCCTTGCCGGGCGCCTCGTCGACGAGATAGCTCAGCAACGGATCCGTGGCGGGATCGACCCCGCGCGCCCGCTCGGCGTCGATCAGCTCGCGCACGACCGCGGCGATGCTCCCGGCCTCGCCGGCCTGCTGCTTCAACCAGCGGTGCTGGCCCTCATCTAGATATAGCTGAGTTCGATGCTTCATGCTGTAATACAGCATAGAACCGAGCCCAGACGGAATCCGCCCGAACGGCCGCTGCACCGAATCAACCAGCCATTGGGCTTGTGACAAGGGAGCGGAGGCGGCCCGCGCGGACCGCCCCTCCACCGCACTCATTTGAAGGCCACCTTGTCCACCGCCTCCTTGATCTTGTTGACGATCACGTCCGCCAACTCGGTGCCCTGTTTGCCGTTGAACCCTTTCATCGCCGCCACCATGCCCACCATCAGCAGCGAGACGAGCAGGATCAAACCGACGTACTCGACCGTGCCCTGCCCCCGCTCGCCGGCCAAAGAGCGAATCGCCCGCACCCGCCCCTCGATCGCGGCGTGCAGGTACCCCATCAACATGTAAAGCATCGAACGCCTCCTTTTCGCGGTTTGGAGATCGATGCTCAAGGACCCCGACGCGCCGAACAAGACGCGTTCGTGCCGGTTCTGTGACGCGATTCAGGAAGCCCCGGAGCTAGCCTCCCCTCCATGCGCGTGCTGATCGTGACCAACTTCCTGCCGGACGCGGGTGCGCCGCAGCGCGGTCGCTGGGTGCGCGACCAGATCGACGAGCTCGAGCGCTGTGGGGTTGAGACTGTCCGCTTCGAGTTCCCGCCCGGCCGTGGCGAGTACCTGCCGGCGACACGACGCCTGCGGCGCTTGTTGCGGCGGGAGCGCTTTGACCTCGTCCATGCCCACTACGGCCTCGTCGGCTGGTGCGCGCGTCTCGCCGGTGCCCGGCCGCTTCTGGTCAGCTTTCATGGCACCGACGTCCGCCACTGGCTGGTCGGGCCGCTTTCCCGCCGCCTCGTCTGGCGGGTCGATCTCGTCGCCGCTGTCTCCCGCGCCCTCTTTGACCGCGAGGACAGTCGCCCCGGCCTTCCCCTAGTCCCCGGCTCGGCAGTCCTGCCCTGCGGGCCGGAGCTGAGCCGCTTCGAACCACGATCCCGGACCGAGGCGCGGCGCGAGCTTGGCCTCGACCCCGACGGCCGCTACCTCCTCTTCCCCGCCAATCCGGCGCGCCCGGAGAAGCGCCACGATCGCGCCGCCGAGCTCGCCGCCGCCTGTGGGGCGGAACTGCTCACCGGCGGCGCGATCGAGCCCGGGAGAATGCCGCTCTGGGTAAACGCCGCCAACGCAGTCCTCGTCACCTCCGACTATGAGGGCTTCGGCCTGGCCGCGATCGAGGCCCTTGCCTGCGACGTCCCCGTTCTCTCCACCCCGGTCGGCATCGCCCCCTACGCACTCGGCGGCGTGCGCGGCACCCTCTGCGCTCCCTTCGAGCTGGAGCGCTGGCGCGCCGCCGCCGCGCCCCTGCTCGACTGCGCCGACCCCCGGATCGAAGGCTCGGCCCGCGCCGCCTCCCTCTCCTCGAGGCGGATGGCGGAGCGCACGCTCGAGGCCTACCGCGCCGTCCTCGCCGGTGCGTAATAGATTGGGCGCGTGAGCGGCGAGGACCTCAGCGCCCAGGTCGAGATGGCAAAGCGCCGTCTCGAGGAGGCGGCTGCTGCCGCCAGCTCCGCCGAGAAGCGGGTGGCCGCCGAGATCGAGGCGCTTGAGTCCGATCTCGAGAGCGAGCGAGCCAAAGCCTCCGAGGCGCTCGAGCAACTCAAAGCCGCCCACGCCGAGGAGTTGCTCCGCGAGCGCGAGGCGAAGGACCGGATCGTTGCCGAGGCAGAGAGCCGGCTGACCGAGATCGAGGCGCAGGCGGAGACCACCGAGCAGCGGATCGCCGACGCCGAGAAGCGCGCTGCCGAGGCAGAGGGCGCAATCGCCGATGAGCGGGCCCGCGCTCGGGAAGCGGCAGCGGTATGGCTGCGCGGTCAAGTCGAGGCGATCCGCCGAGAGGCCGGGCAGCGATAGCCCCTAAAGCCGAGTTCGACGTCGTCGTTGTCGGCGGCGGCGCGGCGGGCCTTTGGACGGCGCTGAAGGCAGCCGAGGAAGGCGCACGCGCCTGCCTCGTCTCGCGCACGCCCCTCTCTCAAAGCGCCAGCTACTGGGCGCAGGGCGGGCTTGCCGCGGCGCTCGAGCCCGGCGACTCGCCCGAGCAGCATGCCGCCGATACGCTCGCCGCCGGGCGCGGGCTCTGCCGGCCAGCGGCCGTGCAGACATTGGTCGAGGAGGCGCCCGCAGCCGTGCAGGAGCTGCGCTCACGCGGCGTCGACTTCGATTTAGACCCGAGCGGGGAGCTCGCGCTCGGCCTCGAGGGCGGACACACCAGGCGCCGCATCGTTCACTCGGGCGGCAGCGCGACCGGGCATGAGATCACCTCGAAGCTCGCCGCGATGGTCGCCCGCGAGGGGAGGATCGAGGTCCGCGAGCGCGCCTCGATGACGGCTTTGTGGAGCGACGGCGAGCGCTGTCACGGTGTGCTCACGGACGATGAGAAGGTGGGCGCCGCGGCGACGATCCTGGCGACCGGTGGAGCGGCGGCGCTATGGCGGCGCACCTCGAATCCCTGGGGCGCGATCGGTGCCGGTCCGACGATGGCCTCGGCGGCGGGCGCCGACCTCGCCGACCTCGAGTTCTGCCAGTTTCACCCGACCGCGCTCTTCTTGCCCGGCACGCGCTTTGACGGCCTGCTGATCACCGAGGCGGTTCGGGGCGAGGGGGCAACGCTGCTCGACGCCAGGGGGCGCCGCTTCACCGACGAGCTCTCCCCGCGCGACGCGGTCACGGCGGCGCTGCTCGACCGCGTCGAGGCCGACGGCGCTGACGCCGTCCACCTCGACCTGCGGGAGCTCGATCCCGCCCGCTTCCCCAACGTCTTCACCTCCCTCCGAGAAGCTGGGCTCGAGCCCACCAGCGAGCTGATCCCGGTCGCTCCAGCCGCGCATTACACGATGGGCGGCATCGTCGTCGACCTCGACGGACGCTCCTCGCTGGCCGGGCTTCTCGCGGTCGGCGAGTGCTCCTGCACCGGCCTGCACGGTGCCAACCGGCTGGCCTCAAACTCGCTCAGCGAGTGCTTCGTCTTCGGGGCGCGGGCGGCGCGGGCGGCACTTGAGGAGACCGCCGCGCCGGATCCTCCGGCGCCGGGCGAGTGGCGCTTTGAGTCGCCTAGCGAGGCGACCCGCGACGCGGTCTGGGCCCTTGCCGGCCCGCGCCGCGACCCCGAGCGGCTGAGCCAGCTCTTGGAGGATCCATTCCCCCTGGCGAAGTCGATCGCAACCTGCGCGCTCGCCCGCCGCGAGTCGCGCGGTGGGCACCTGCGCAGCGACTTCCCCGGTCTCGATCCCGAGCTCGACGGCGTCCACTTCGTGCTCGCCGCCGAGGGCGAGCTGCGCCGCGAAAGCTGGCGCTGAGCTAGCTTCGGGGCGTGCTGCTCGGAGTCGACGTAGGCGGGACCTTCACCGACGCCGTCCTCTTCGACGGCGAGCGACTCCACACGGCGAAGCTGCCGACGACGCCGGGAGACCAGTCAGAGGCGGTCATCGCCGCGGTCAGAGCGGTGATCGAGCTAGCCGGTGCGAGCGCTGATGAAATCGAGGCCTTCACCCACGGGATGACCGTCGGCACCAACGCCTTGCTGGAGGAAGACGGCGCTCGCACCGCCCTGATTGCGACCCGCGGCTTCGCCGACGTACTCGAGATCGGCCGCCAGGATCGGCCCCAGCTCTACCGGCTCTGCGCGCCGAAGCCGACGCCCCTGATCGACGCGAAGCTGCGCTTCGAGGCGGCGGAGCGCATCGGCCCGCAGGGGGTGATCGAGCCGCTCGGAGCGAAAGAGCCTGGCCGACTCGCCGCGCTTGTCCGCGACAGCGGCGCCGAGGCTGTGGCGATCTGCCTGCTCTTCTCCTACCTCGATCCCACCCACGAGCAGCGCATCGCCGCGCACCTGCGCCGCGAGCTGCCCGGCGTGCACGTCTCCGCCTCGCACGAGGTCCTGCCCCGCTTCCGCGAGTACGAGCGCTGCTCGACCACCGCGATCGACGCTTACCTCTCGCCCCTGCTCGATCGCTATCTCGCGCGCTTGGCGGAGGCAGCAACCGGTGCCGGCTTGCCCGCCCCACTGGTGATGCAATCCTCGGGCGGCGCGGCGAGTGTCGAAGAAGCAGCGCGGGCCGGTGCCTGGAGCGTGCTCTCCGGGCCGGCCGGAGGCGCGGTCGGCGCCGGCCAGCTCGCCCAGCTCTCCGGCGACGGCAACGCGCTCGGCTTCGACATGGGCGGGACCTCCTGCGACGTCTGCGTGGTCGAGGGTGGCGAGGTCAAGCGGACCGACTCGCGGACGATCGCCGGCCGCGTGATCCAGTTGCCGATGGTCGACGTCCACACCGTCGGCGCCGGTGGTGGCTCGATCGGCTGGCGTGACCAGGGCGGTGCCCTGCGGGTCGGTCCCCAGTCGGCCGGCGCCGAGCCGGGGCCCGTCTGTTACGGCCGCGGCGGCAGTGAGCCCACCGTCACCGACGCCAACCTGACGCTCGGCCGGCTCGCCGCCGACTCGAGACTGGCCGGCGACGTGCGGCTGGACGCGGACGCTGCCGAGAGCGCGGTTGCCTCGCTGGCCTCCGCGCTCAACCTCGACCCGGTGGAGGCTGCCGAAGGCATCCTCCGCGTCGCCAACCAAGAGATGGTGCGAGCGCTGCGGGTGGTCACAGTCGAGCGCGGCATCGACCCGCGCCGTTTTGCCCTCCTGCCCTTCGGCGGCGCCGGGCCAATGCACGCCGCCGCGATTGCCAGCGAGCTCGAGATCGGCCGCATCCTCTGTCCGCGCGCCGGCGGCGTGCTCTCGGCGCTGGGACTCTGCGCGTCGGACCGCCGTCGCGATACCGCCCGCACGGTGATGCTCGCCGGCGAGGACTTCACCGCCAAGCGAGTCGCCGCCGCGACCGCGGAGCTGGCGGCCGGCCTCGGCGCTGACCCGGGTGCGAAGCCGGAAGTCACCTATGAGATGCGCTACGCCGGCCAAGCCTTCGAGCTACCGGTGAGCGGCTCGACCCGCCCCGATCCTGCCGACCTAAAGGAACGCTTTGCCGAGGCACACGAGCGGCTCTACGGTCATCGCGACCCCGAAGCCGAGGTCGTGCTCGTCCACATCCGCCTGGCGATGGTCGCTCCCGGCGCCCGCCCCCGTCCCACCGCCGCGGCTGGGACGGTCGAGCACGGCTCTCGGCGGGTCCGCTTCGGCGGCGAGTGGCTGGAGACGCCGATCCTGCGCGGCGAGCCGAGCGCGGGGACGGAGGCGGAAGGCCCGATCGTGTTCGAGCTGCCTGAGACGACCTTCGTATTGCCCCCCGACTGGCATGCCGAGGTCGACAGAACCGGCACTATCCGTGCCGAAGCGGGAGGTGCAACGCGTTGAGGTCCCGCCACGACCGAAAAACGTTGCACCAAAACCACGGGACCTTGGATCCGGTGACGCTTCAGGTGATGATCGGTGGCCTGCACGCGGCCTGCGAGGAGATGGGCGCCGCCCTGATCCGCTCCGCCTACTCGGCCAACATCAAGGAGCGTCACGATTGCTCGACCGCGATCTTCGACGTCAGCGGAGAGCTGGTGATGCAGGCCGAGCACATCCCAGTCCATCTTGGCTCGATGCCCGACGCGGTCGCCGCTGTGATCGACCTCGAGCAGGAGCCAGGCGGCTCGTGGATCCTCAACGACCCCTACCGTGGCGGCACCCACCTGCCCGACATCACCCTGATCTCGTCGGTCTTCGTCGACGACGAGCTGATCGGCTTTGCCGCCTGCAGAGCCCACCACGCTGATGTCGGCGGACCGACCCCGGGCAGTATGCCGGCGAACTCGACCCGCCTCGAGCACGAGGGCGTAGTAATCCCGCCAACCCGGATCAGCCCAGACGTCCTGCGTGACCTGACCGAGCGGATGCGCTTTCCGGAGCAGCGGCTCGCCGACCTACGGGCGCAGGAGGCCGCCAACCGAATCGGGGCGCGGCGACTCGGCGAGCTCGCCGAGCGGCACGGACGCGACCACCTGGCGACGGCGATGAAGGAGATCCTCGCCTACGCCGAGCGACGCACCCGCGACGCTCTCGCCGCGCTCCCAGATGGCGCCTACGCGGCCGAGGACCTGCTCGAGGCCGACTCCAACGGAGCGGAGCACGACGTGCATCTGCGGGTCGAGGCGACGATCGCGGGGGAGGAGTTGACGCTCGACTTCGGCGGTAGCGACCCCGAGCTGAGCGGCAACCTCAACTGCCCGCTCTCGGTGACCAAGTCCGCCGCTTTCTTCGCGGTACGGGTGCTGACCGATCCTGAGGCGCCGCCCTGCGCCGGCGCCTACCGGCCGATCACGGTCAAGGCGCCGCAGGGTTGCCTGCTCAACGCGCGCTTCCCGGCCGCGGTGGCGGCCGGCAACGTCGAGACCTCCAGTCGCGTCGCCGATCTCGTCATCGCCGCCCTCGGCGGCGCCCGGCCAGTGCCGGCGCAGGGCCAGGGGACGATGAACAACCTGACCCTCGCCAACAATGAGTTCACCTACTACGAGACGCTCGGCGGCGGCCAGGGCGCCTGCCCCGGCGCCAACGGCCCAAGCGCGATCCACGTCGCGATGTCAAACACGCTCAACACACCGGTCGAGGCACTTGAGAGCGAGTTTCCGCTGCGCGTTCGCGAGCTCTCGCTGCGCCGCGGCAGCGGCGGCCCGGGCGAGCACCGCGGGGGCGACGGGATCGTGCGCGAGCTCGAAGCATTGGCGCCAATGCGCTTCTCGCTGATCGGCGAGCGCCGCCGGCATCAGCCTCGCGGCCGTGACGGAGGCGAGGACGGCGCCCCCGGCCGCAACCTCCGCAATGGAGCCCCACTCCCCAGCAAGAGCGAAGGCGATCTCGCGCCCGGTGACACCTTGAGGGTTGAAACTCCGGGCGGCGGAGGCCACGGGGGTGGCTGAGTCGGTTCTTCGGAAAGCGAATCGACGTGATTTTCGTCACAAATTTTGCAATCGAGCGAGGCTGGTCTAGAATGCGCGATCCGGGCGGGCACCTCACCATGGAATGGGCGCAGGCGCCCCCTCCCAGTCACTGCTTCAAACACCTTCTTCTAGGTACGACTTCAAATGCCGATCGCTTTCAAGGAATGGGCCGTAACGGTCCGCGCACTCGCCGAGGGCGAGCAGTTGCTGACCCTGCGCAAGGGCGGGATCCGCGAGGAGAACAAGCACTTCGAGCTCGAGCACGAACGCTTCTTCCTCTACCCCACCTTCGATCACCAGCAGAACAACCTGGTGCGGGAGTCCCATCACCCTGAGCTCGGTCGCGCGCTCGAGGAGGGTGTCTGGCCCGACGAGGAACCGCCCGCCCGAGCCCTACTCCAGGACGGTGGCATCTCTCAGCCCGATCGGGTGCGCCTGCGCGCCTGGGCTGAGGTCACCGACCACATCACCGTCAACGACCCGCGCGTGGTCGACGGCCTCTCGCCTTACTACGTCTGGACTCCCGATTACGCGGAGAAGCGGCTCAACTGGAAGCGCCGCCACCCGCTGCACGTGCTGCTGCTGCGGGTCCACCGCATCCCCCGTCCGGTCACGGTGCGGGTTCGCGAGGAGTACCACGGCTGCCGCTCCTGGGTCGAGGTCGACCGCGAACTGCCTTTCGAGGGCACTCCGGTGATGGCCGACGAAGAGTTCGATCGCGCCCGCGCCGAGATCCTCGGCGTCTGCGGCGCGGCAGAGCCGGCACTGGTCTAAGGCTGTCTGGGCGGCGCATCTCGGCGTCCTCGGTTGCTCGCGTGCAGAGCACGCTTCGCGCCCTGCGTCCTTGACCTGCTTGCCCACACAGCCTTAGTAGGGTCGCGTCAATGCCGTGGGTCGAGACCCAATCGCTGAGCTTTACGGCACGTCACGACAGCGGCGATTCCGCTTTCGCGGAGCGGACGCTGGACCGGATGGAGGAATTGCGGCTGCGGCTCGAGGATCGCTTCGAGGTGGTTCCGGGCAAGATCACGGTGGTCGTTCACACCAACCCGATCTGGCTGGCGCTGGCGCATCCGTTTCTGCCCGCCGCGCGCTGGTCGGCGGCGCCGGCAGGCCGCCGCTACCTCGCCGGCTGGCCGATGTCGACCGAGCTGCACGTGCTCAACGATCCGCACATGGAGCGTCGTGCCGGCGGTGAGGACTCGCGCGAGGCGCTGCGCGGCACTGCCGAGCGGCTCTACGCCCAGCTCGTGATCGCCGCCAACAACCGCGAGCTGCCGCCCTCGTGGACGCCGCGCCGCTTCGCCCGCTATCTACGCTGGGCCTGGCTGGTCGAAGGCGGCGCCCAATATTTCTCGCGCCAGGTCGGCTTCTACCGCCCGGCGGTGATCCGGCGCCTTCGCGAGAGTGCCCGGCCTTCGTTCCCCCCCTCCCGCCGCGACGCCGTGATCCTCGGCGGCACGATCTTCGACCTGCTCGAAATGGAACGCGGCTCCGAGGCCTGCGAGCGCCTCGCCCTGAAACTGCTGCCCGGCGGCGCGGTGCCGACGATCGAGGCCGCCTTCGGCGCTCGCTTCCGCGAGGTCGAGGACGCCTGGCGCGGCTACCTGCGCGAAATCGCCCGGCCCAACATGGTCTAGCTCAGCTCTCGCCGGGAGTGTTCTTCAGGACTTCCCGCGCCTCCTCAGCCACGGCCTCGGCGACGAAGACCTGGTGTGGG
>Ga0209265_1000068_pt1 | contig 22889 bp, 27 predicted proteins | sample GraSoiAngelo_103_FD_185872 | JGI IMG/M metagenome (GOLD analysis project Ga0209265, IMG submission 185872) | Grasslands soil microbial communities from the Angelo Coastal Reserve, California, USA - 14_0903_05_20cm (SPAdes) (version 2) | ecosystem: Environmental > Terrestrial > Soil > Grasslands ...
CTGGCACCGCGGCGACGACGCGCCTCAGGCCCAGCCGGGGGATGGCGCTGCGTCACGCGGCGGCCCTGGGGGATACGCGCTCGTCGTTCTGACCGTGATCGGGGTAATCGCGGTGGCCGTGATTGCGATCGTCGCCATCCCCGGCGGTGGAGGGGGCGAAAACGGCCCCGGTCACCATCGTGAGCTTGCCCGCAAGCCCAAGCCGAAAGCCAAAGCTCCGCCGGCATCCGCCAAACCCGGCGTGACGATTGAGCTGGTGGCCAGCGCCGAAGTCTGGGCATGCCTGCAGAACGCCAAGGGTAAGCCGCTGGTCGACGGCCTGATCCTCGAAGCAGGCGCAAAAGAAGGGCCCTTCCGCTCCGGTAGCTTCACGGTCTCCTTCGGCAACGGAGAGGTCAAGATGCTCATCGACGGCAGGGAAGCGGAAATACCGGCGACGTCCAGCCCGGTCGGCTACGCGATCGACTCAGCGGGAAAGCTGACCAAGCTCGACGAAGCCGAACGGCCCAGCTGCGCATGAGCGAGGTTCGGGCAGGCATAGTCGTCACTGGGACAGAGGTCCTGACCGGGCGAATCGCTGACCGCAACGGTCCCTGGCTCTCCGAACAGCTGGCCGAGCGTGGAGTGGAGGTTGCCCACATTCTCGTCGTCGCCGATCGGCCCGATGACCTCGAGGCGGCGCTGCGCTTCATGGCCGCCGAGGGGATGGACCTGATCGTTACCTCCGGCGGGCTCGGCCCGACCGCCGACGATCTCACCGCCGAGATCGTTGGCAAGTTCGCCAGCCGCGAGATGGTCCTCGACGAGGAGATGGAGGAGAAGATCGCCGAGGTCCTGCGCGGCTTCGCCCGTCGTGCCGGTGTCATGCGGTTCGATGCCGAGGCGCTGCGCGAGGCCAACCGCAAGCAGGCGATCGTGCCCGAGGGTTCGATCGCGCTCGACCCGGTCGGCACCGCGCCGGGCCTGGTCGTGCCCGCGGGCGACAGCGTGGTGGTCGTCCTGCCGGGCCCGCCGCGAGAGCTGCAGCCGATGTGGCCGACCGCGGCGCAGACGGCTCCGGTCGCGGCGGTGCTCGAGCGCGCAACGCCTTTGCGGGCCTACACGCTGCGCATGTTCGGCATTCCCGAGTCCGAGATTGCCAAGAGCCTGCGCGAGATTGAAGATGACGGCGTGCCGCTGCCCGAGGTCGAGATCACGACCTGCCTGCGCCGCGGCGAGATCGAGATTGACGTGCGCTATCGCGACCGTGCCACCGATACCGCTGAGGCGGTGCGCGCCGGCCTGCAGGCTCGGCACCCCCATCACCTCTTCAGCCTCAACGGTGAGACGATTGATTCCCAGGTTGCGGGGCTCTTGCAGGGACACCGCCTCGGGCTTGCCGAGTCCTGCAGCGGCGGCCTGCTCGCGGCACGCATCACCAACCTTCCCGGCGCCTCGGCCTACATGGCGGGCAGCGTCGTCTCCTACTCGAATGAGGCCAAGGCGGAGCTGCTCGGGGTCGATCCGGAGCTGATCAAGTCCAAGGGAGCGGTTTCGCTCGAGGTCGCCGAGCAAATGGCGCGCGGAGCCCTGGAGCGCTTCGGCGCCAACGTCGCCGTCTCGATCACCGGCATCGCCGGGCCCGACGGGGGCACGGAGGAGAAGCCGGTCGGCTACGTCTGTTTCCACGCCCGGCTCGCCGACGGCACCTTCCTCGCCCGTGACCCGGTGATCCCGGGTGGCCGCGCCGACATCCGCGAACGCTCCGCCCTGGTTGGCATGCACCTGCTTCGCCTCCTGCTCAGAGGCGAAGAGGCAGCGCCGTAGGGGAAGCGAGGCAAAAACGTCACGGGCGGGTGTTGTCCCGTGCGTCGGTGGTCCGTAGCGTGGTTCGGGTGAGCGAGGAGAGATTGAAGAGCCCGCGAGCGCGCCTGTTTGTGGCCTTGGACCTGCCTGACGACCTGCGCAACGGGATCGTCGCCTGGGGCAAGGGCGAGCTGCGCGACCCGGCGCTGCGGGTGGTGGCGCCCGAGTCGCTGCATGTCACGCTTGCCTTTCTCGGCTACCTGCCGGAGCGGAAGATCCAACGGCTGGGGGAGATCGTGGGCGGGCTTGGGGCGAAGGCGCCGGCGTTGCGGCTGGAAGATCCGGTCGCCAGGCCCTCGTTGCGCCGGGCGCGACTCTTTGCCTTGCCGGCAATCGCGCCGGAGGTGACGCCGTTGCAGCGCGAGCTCGAACGCAAGTTGGTCGCGGAACGGCTCTACAAGCCGGAGAAGCGCCCGTTTTGGCCCCATGTCACGGTCTCCAGGGTCAAGTCTGCGGGGCGGGGATCGAGGCGCCCGGCGGCGGTCGAGCGGCCTCCCGGAGCCCTGCCGAAAAGGCTCTTAGAACCTGCTCTTTGCGTCCGGGTGACGCTCTACCGTTCTGTACTCCAGCCGCAGGGTTCGCGATACACCCCGCTGGCGCAAGTTGAGCTGTCCCGAGACGGGCGGCAGTGAGGTGAAAGAAGAGATGGCAGACAAGAAGACGCCTTTGAACGATGTCTCGGCGAAGGAAGCCAAGGCAAAGGACGCGGCCCTGGAGGCCGCGGTAACCCAGATCGAGCGCGACTTCGGGGCGGGTTCCCTGATGCGACTCGGCGCCGACAGCAGGCTGCCGGTGGAAGCGATTCCGACCGGCGCCGTGGCGCTCGACCTCGCGCTCGGTATCGGCGGCGTGCCGCGGGGCAGGATCGTCGAGATCTTCGGCCCCGAGTCCTCGGGAAAGACGACGCTGATCTACCACATCATCGCCGAGGCCCAGGCCAAGGGCGGCGTCTGCGTCTTCATCGACACCGAGCACGCGATGGACCCGATTTACGCCCGGGCGATCGGGGTTGACACCGACGAGTTGCTCGTCTCCCAGCCCGACTACGGGGAGCAGGCACTGCAGATCGCCGACCGCCTGATTGCCTCCGCCGCCGTCGACGTGGTCGCGATCGACTCGGTCGCGGCGCTGACGCCGAAGGCCGAGCTGGACGGCCAGATTGGCGACACGACGGTAGGCCTGCAGGCACGGCTGATGTCGCAGGCGATGCGCAAGCTCGCCGGTAACCTCAACCGGACCAACACGGTCTGCGTCTTCACCAACCAGATCCGCGAAAAGGTTGGCGTTCAGTTTGGCTCGCCGGAGACCCAGCCGGGTGGCCGGGCGTTGAAGTTCTACGCCTCGCAGCGACTCGACATCCGTCGCATCGAGACCCTCAAGGACGGCACCGAGGCGGTCGGTAACCGGGTCCGGGTCAAAGTCGTCAAGAACAAGTGCGCCGCGCCCTTCCGCCAGGCCGAGTTCGAGATCGAGTACGGCCAGGGGATCTCGCGCGAAGGCGAGCTGCTGGACTTCGGCATCGAGCACGACATCGTCCGCAAGTCGGGGGCCTTCTTCTCCTACGGCGAGACGCGCCTCGGCCAGGGCCGTAACAACGCCAAGCAGTTCCTCGTCGAGAACCCCGAGATCGCCAGCGAGATCGAGACCAAGGTCCGCACGGCACTCGGGATCGGCGATGAGGTCGCCCCGGCCGAGACCGTGGCAGAAGACCTCCCTCCGGTCGCAGAAGCTGCGTAAGAGTGGCTGGTCAAGCAGGCCAAGGACGCAGGGAGCGTGGCGTGCCCCTGCACGCGAGCGACTGAGGACGCCGGCATGCGCCGAGCAGACGCTCTTACGGATAGGATTCCGGCCGTTCTATGAGCAACGAAACCCTGTTCTTCATCTGCGGGATCGCGCTGGCGGTCTGCGCGGTGGTCGTCAGCTTCATTGGCCTGCGGGTCAAGAGCTTCCCCGGCAAAGCCGGGCCGCTTGTCATTCTTGTCTTTGCGGCCCTGATTGGCGGGACTACGACCTTTGCCGTGCTGCACGCCAAGGACGAGGACAAGGCCAAAGCGGCCGAGCTCTCGAAGGCGGACGAAGAGGCCGAAAAAGAGGAGTCCTCGCCGGTCGAAAAGGAAAGCAAGGAAGCGCCAGCGGCAAAGCCCGAAGCATCTGCCAAGGGACCGGGGGGAACGCTGCAGCTCGCCGCCTCGGAAACCAACCTCGCTTTCGACAAGACGAGCCTGACCAGCAAGCCAGGCAAAGTCACGATCGACTTCGATAATCCCTCGGCGCTCGAACACAACGTCGCGATCGAGCAGAGCGGCAAAGAAATCGCCATCTCCGAAACGCTTGCAAAAGGTAAAACCTCGGTCAGCGCCGATCTCGCTCCCGGTACTTACACCTATCTCTGCACGATCCCCGGACACGCGGAGGCAGGGATGGAAGGAACACTCGTAGTCAAGTAGCGAGTTGGGCCGCGCGGGCGCTAACCTCGGCGCATGAGGAGCGGTAAGCGGTACCACGTCACCACGTTCGGCTGCCAGATGAACGTGCACGATTCCGAGCGGATGCGGGGGATGCTCGACTCACTCGGCTATGAGGAGGCGGAGGTCCCCGACGACGCCGACCTGATCCTCTTCAACACCTGCTCGATTCGCGAGTCGGCTGACAACCGCTTCATCGCCCGCCTCGGCGAGGCGAAGCGGCTCAAGAACGAATATCCGGATCGGGTCGTGGGAGTTGGGGGCTGCTGGGCGCAGTCGGTCAAGGACGAGGTCTTCCAGCGCTTTCCCTTTGTCGACGTCGCCTTTGGGCCCGGGCAGATCCACAAGCTGGCCGAGTTCCTCAACTCGGACTCGCTCAGCGCCCAAGGATACTTCGAGTTCGAGGACTTCTCCGGTCACCTGCCGACCCGTCGCGTGCGCGAGTTCCAGGGCTGGCTGCAGGTCTCCCAGGGCTGCAACTGCAACTGCGCCTACTGCATCGTTCCCTCGACCAGGGGGCGCGAGGTCAGCCGTGACCCGGCCGAGCTGGTGGCCGAGGCGAGGACGCTGGCAGCTGACGGGGTGCGCGAGGTGACGCTGCTCGGTCAGAACGTCAACAGCTACGGCCGCGACTTGCCGAAGCAGAGCCGAATCGGCTTCGCCGAGCTGCTCGGCCTGGTCGACGGGATCGACGGGATCGAGCGCATCCGCTACACCAGCCCCCACCCCAAGGACATGAAGGAGGACGTGGTCCGAGCCCATGCCGATCTGGCCTCGGTCTGCGAGCACATCCACCTGCCGCTGCAGTCGGGCTCGAGTGCGATCCTCAAGCGCATGCGTCGCACCTACGATCGCCAGCGTTACATGGACCGCGTCTCGCTGATCCGTGAGCACGTCCCAGATTGCGCGATCACGACTGACATCATCGTCGGCTTCCCGGGCGAGAGCGAGGCCGACTTCGAAGAGACGCTGGAAGTCGTCGACGAGGTCGGCTATGACAGCGCCTTCACCTTCATCTTCTCGCCGCGGCGCGAAACCGAGGCGGCCGAGTTCGGCGAGCAGATCCCGCACCCGGTCAAGGTCGCGCGGATGGAGCGCCTGGTCGAGCTGGTGCAGCGCCGAGCGGCCGAACGGGCTCAGCGGTTTGTCGGCCGGAACGTCGAGGTGATGGTCGAAGGCACCAGCCGCACCGACGAGACGCGCCTGCGCGGACGTAGCAGGCACAACAAGGCGGTCAACTTCGAGGGCACCGCCACGCCAGGCGAGCTGGTCGAGGTTGAGATCACGGCCGCAACCTCTCAGACCCTGACCGGGACCGAGAGGCTGCTCAGTCGCGCGCTCTGACGGTGCGCGTGATCGCGATCTTCGGTCCCACCGGCGTGGGAAAGACGGGGGTGGCGATCGAGCTGGCTGAGCTGCTGCGGGCTCGCAGTGAGAACCCGGTGGCGATCTCCTGCGATGCGCTCCAGGTCTATGAAGGCTTGTCCGTGCTTACCGGTGTCGCCTCGACCGAGCAGCAGGCCCGCCTGGAGCACAGGCTGGTTGGGTTCGTGCCGGTGACCGAGCGGTTCAACGTGGGTGACTACATGCCGCTGGCTCACGCGGAGATCGATGCGGCGTTGGAGACCGGCAAACGGCCGATCGTGGTGGGAGGAACCGGGCTTTACCTGCGGGCGGCGCTGGGAGAGCTCTCGCTGGTCAAGGCGCCGCCCGAATCCGAGGATTCGGAGCTCTGGTCGCCCGAGACGCGGCACCCGACGGCGATCTTCGGGGTCAGTATGGAGCGGCAGAGGCTGTACGAGCGGATCGACGCGCGGACCGAGGCGATCTTCGCCGGGGGTGCCCGCGCGGAGGTCGAACGAGCGGAGGCGCTGGGACCCTCCCGTACCGCCCGGGTGGCGCTTGGCTTCGACGAGATGCTCAGCGGCGACCTGGAGCGGATGCAGCAGCGCTCGCGCAACTACGCCCGTCGCCAGCTGACCTGGATGCGCAAGGTCCCCAACCTCAAATGGATCGACCGGGACGAGCGCCCGGACGCGGCGGTGGCCGCCGAGATCGCCGACGCGCTGCCCGAATAGGCTGCCAGCGTGCGATTCGAGAAGTGGCAGGCGCTGGGCAACGACTACCTGATCGCCGAGGCGGACCAGCTTCCCTGGGAGCTGACGCCGGGGCGGGTGCGGCGGCTCTGCGATCCGCACTTCGGCATCGGCGCCGACGGCGTGCTGTTGCTCTCGCGCAGCAAAGACCCCGCTTACGTCGCCCAACTGCGGATTTTCAACCCGGATGGCTCCGAGGCGGAGCTGTCCGGAAACGGGGCGCGCGAGGCGATCCTCTACCTGCGCCGGCACGGTTGGACCGAGGAGGACACATTCTCGATTCTCACGGCGGCCGGCCCGGTGACGCCGACGATCACCTCCGAGCGCACCTGCTCGGTGGCGATGGGACGGGCGAGCGTCACCTCGAAGGACTTCCCGGATGGCGGAGTGAACGGGCGCGGCGCGCTGAGCAGCAACGGTCGCGAGTGGGCCTTCCAGCACGTCTCGATCGGCAACCCGCAGTGCGCGATCGTGGTCGGCGATGAGCTGGAGGAGCTCGAGCTCGGCGCGATTGGACCTGGGATCGAAGCGCACTCGCTCTTCCCTAACCGCACCAACGTCTCCTTCCTGAGCATCGAGGGCAGCCGGGTGCGGGCGCGGATCTTCGAGCGCGGCGTGGGGGAGACGCTTTCCTCGGGGACCGGGGCCAGCGGCGCCGCCGTGACCGCCTTCCTGGGCGGCGCCCCGAGCCCGATCACGGTCGAGCTCGACGGCGGCGAGCTCCTGGTTGAGATCTCCGATGATCTCGACGTCACCCTCAGCGGCTGGGCCGAGCAGATCTGCGCCGGCGAGCTCTCGGCCGAGCTGCTCAGCGCACTCGCTGAGCTGGACGGCTAGATTTCCGCGCCGATGACGATCTCGGACCCGTCCAAGCGGCTGGAGGCGATGCCTCCCTACAAGTTTCAGGAGCTGGAGCGGACGATCGCCGACAAGCGCGCCGCCGGCATCGACGTGATCAGCCTCGGCATCGGCGATCCCGACGAACCGACCTATCCGCACATCGTCTCGGCGATGCAGGAGGCGGTGGCCGAGCCCGGCAACCAGCAGTACCCGAGCAACCGCGGCCGCGACGAGTTCCGGGGGGCCTTCGCCGATTTCTACGACCGTCGCTTCGGAGTCGAGATCGACCCCGAAAGCGAGGTGATCCCGGCGATCGGCGCCAAGGAGTGCATCTACAACCTCTGCTTCGCCTTCCTCGATCCCGGTGACGTGGCGCTTGCCTCCGACCCCGGCTACCCGGTCTACACCGGTGGCCCGATCCTCGCCGGCGCCCAGGCCGAGCTGCTGCCGCTCGTGCCCGAGCTCGGCTTCGCTCCCGACCTCAGCGCGATTCCCGCCGAGGTGGCGGCGCAGGCGCGGCTGATGTTCATCAACTTTCCCAACAACCCGACCGGCGCAGTCGTCCCCGAGGGCTTCTTCGAGATGGTCGTCTCCTTCGCCCACGAGCACGAGATCCTCGTCGTCCACGACAACGCCTACTCGGAGACGACCTACGACGGCTACGTCGCGCCCAGCTTCCTCGCCACGCCCGGCGCCAAGGAGGTCGGGGTTGAGGTCTTCTCGCTATCCAAGGGCTTCAACATGACCGGCTGGCGCTGCGCCGCGATCCTCGGCAACGCCGAGGCGGTGCAGACCTATTGGCGGTTGAAGACCAACGTCGATTCGGGCCTCTTCGAGGCGATCCAGATGGCCGGCGTCGCCGCCCTCGCGGGCCCGAGCGAGCCGCTGGAGCGGATGAACGAGACCTACGCCCGCCGCCGCGACCTCGTCGTCGGCGCCCTGCGCGAGATCGGCGTCGAGGTCAGCGCGCCGAAGGGGACGATCTACGTCTGGGCACCGGTGCCCGAGGGCCACACCTCAACCTCCTTCGCCGAGCTGGTGCTCGAGGACGCCGCCGTGGTGGTCTCTCCTGGCTCGATGTACGGGCCCAGCGGTGAGGGTTTCTTCCGCATTTCGCTGACGACGCCCGACGACCGCATCTCAGAGGCGGTCGAGCGGATGCGCCAATACCTCAGCTAGCTGTCGCCTCGCGCTCGGCGCGCTTTTCCCAGTAGCGATTCAAGCCACGCCACTGGTACTGGGGAGGCACGCTCTGGATCAGCTCCGCGGCGGCCTCCTCGCTGCTTGCCGCGGCGGCGACGCGCTCGCGGTGGCGGCGCTCGTACTCATCCTCTGGGAGCTCACGAGCAAGGTCGGCCTCCTCGCGCAGGCGCCGGCGCACCAGCTCGAGGTGTTCGATCGGCTGCTCAATCGCGCCGAAGTGGGTGAGGGCGAGGCGCTCGGGACGCCACGACTCGACGATCGCGATCGACTCGAGCCAGGTCTCGATGTCGATGTCGGGTGGGGGAGTGGGCGGCACGACCAGCTCGACGTTGGGGATGCGGACCGCGGCGACGTCGCCGACGAAGGCGGTGCCGCTTTCCTCGTGGAAATAGCTGACGTGATGGGAGGCGTGGCCGGGCGTGTAGGCGACTCGCATGCCGAGCACGTCCTCGTCGCCTGCGAGCGGCTTCACGTTGGCCTCGGGAACCGGCACGATCTCGCCCCAGAGACGCTCCATCTGATCGCCGTAGAGCCGCTCGGCGCTGGCCAGCAGCTTCGAGGGATCGACCAGGTGACGCGCACCGCGCTCGTGCACGTAGACCTCGAGCTCCGGCCAGCGCCGCACCAGGGCGCCGGTCGCGGCGGCGTGATCGAGGTGAATGTGCGTGAGAACGATCGCGCGAGGTTGCTCTTCGCCGATCGCTTCGAGAAGCGTCCCCACCGAGGACTCGGGTCCAGGGTCGACAAGCGCCCCGTCAACCTCCCAGCAGCCGATCACATGCGGCCTGCCCAGGTGCATGACGTCGATTACGCGCATCGCCGCAGCCCTCAAGCGATGGGGTTGGGGAATCGCTCGTCCCCTTCGAGCGTCTGCCGCATGCCCTCCTCCATACCGCGGGGCGCGTAGCCCAGGTCGCGGGCCGCCTTCTCATAGCTCGCCCAGAAAGTGACCCCATCGGCAGAGGAGATCAGCTCACGAAGGTTCGGTGGCTGGCCGGCGAGCTTGCCAACGAGCGGGCCGATCGGGGTCAGCGCCTTCAGCACGGCGGTGGGCATTGCCCGTTTCGGAGCCTTGCGGCCGCTGAGGTCGGCGACGGTCTCGATCGCCTCGCGCATCGTCGTCACGGGCCCGCTGATCACGTAGGTCTCACCGACCTTGCCCCTGTCGAGGGCGAGGAGGATGCCGGTGGCGATGTCTTCCACGTGCGAAAGGCAGATGCCGAGGTCGGGGAAGGGCAGGAGAAAGAGTCGCCCGGCGAAGAATTCGCTCAGCAGGTCGGCGATCTGGGAAGTGTCGCCCGGTCCGTAGACGCCGCCCGGTTGAACGATCACGCCGGGGAGGCCGTCCTCAGCCATCATCCGCTTCGCGATCCGATGGCCCTCGAGCTTGGTCTTCTCGTAATAGGAGGTGAATTCCTTACCCGGGTGCTCATAGCTCTCGTCGACGACCTTGCCGTGCGTGTTGCCAAAGATGCCGACGGTGGAGACGTAGACGACCTTGCCCACTTTGGCCTCCAGTGCGGCCCGCAGCACGCGCTCACTGCCGCGCACGTTGGCCTCGTACATCGCCGGGTGCTGCTGGGCCGGGATCCCGACCTCATACATCGCCGCGGCGTGGATCAGGCCGTCGCAGCCCTCCATGCCGGAGCGCAACGCCTCGGCATCGCCGAGATCGCCGCTGAGCAGCTCGCAGCCAAGCGCCCTCAGCTTGCTCGCTTTCTCCGGGCTGCGGACGAGGCAGGCGACCTCGTCGCCGCGCTCGCGCAGCTGGCGCACGACCTCGTCGCCGATGAAGCCCGTTCCTCCCGTCGCGAAAACCTTCACGGCGGCTAAGCCTAGCCGCCCGGGGCCGAGGGGCGGGGCCTAGGCCGCCGCCTACAATCAAGAAAGGTGCAACGGTCAAGAAACGGGCGGCAGGTGGAAACGCGCAACGGCACGGGTGGCGCTGGCGTCTCGAACCCGCGCGCCCGCCAGCGGGCGCTGGCGATCGGCATCACCAATGGGCGCGAGGACGGCGATCCGCTTGCCGAGCTCAAGGAGCTGCTGCGAACGGCCGGCGTCGCCACCGCGGGCGAGGCGGTGCAGCAGCGCGAGAAGCCCGATCCCGACCGCTACGTCGGCCGCGGCAAGCTGACCGAGCTGAAGGCCGAGGTCGAGGCCTGCGACGCCAACGTGGTCGCCTGCGACGATGAGCTGGCGCCGCGCCAGGAGCGCAACCTCGAGGCCGCCCTCGGGGTTCCGGTGATCGACCGCACCGCGGTGATCCTCGACATCTTCGCCGACCACGCGCACTCCGCTGAGGGCAAGCTGCAGGTCGAGCTGGCCCAGCTCGAGTACAACCTCGCCCGCATGCGGGGTCTCTGGACCCACCTCGAGCGGCTCGGCGGCGGGATCGGCACCAGGGGCCCGGGTGAGAGCCAGATCGAGACCGACCGCCGCCTCGCCCGCGACCGCATTGCGGCGCTGCGCCGTCGCCTCGGCCGGCTCGAACGCAACCGCGGCGTGATGAGGGCCCGCCGAGAGCGCTCCTCGCTGCCGCGGGTCGCCCTCGCCGGCTACACCAACGCCGGCAAGTCGACCCTGCTGAACACTCTCACCGGGGCCGAGGTCGGCGTCGGCGACCGGCTTTTCCACACGCTCGACCCGACCACGCGCAACCTCGAGCTCTCCGGCCGCGATTACCTCGTCACCGACACCGTCGGTTTCATCGAGAAGCTGCCCCATCAGCTGGTCGAGGCCTTCAAGGCGACGCTCGAGGAGACCGTGCTCGCTGATCTGATCCTTCACGTGGTCGACGCGGCAGCGCCGCAGGAGCGCCGGGTGGCGGACATGCAGGCGGTCGACGAGGTGCTGGATGAGATCGGCGCCGGCGACAAGCCGCGGCTGCTGGTGCTCAACAAGGCGGACCTGCTCGACGATGACGAGCGAGCTGAGGTGCTGCTGCGCCATTCCGGCGCGGTGCTGGTCTCAGCGCTGGCGGACATCGGTCTCGATCGCCTGCGTGAGAGCATCGAGACGGCCTTCGAGGACACCCTGGCCGAGGTTGAGCTCTTGATCCCCTACACCGAGGGCGGGCGCCTGCACGAGCTGCACGAGGTTGCCGGGGAACTCGAGCGGACCGAGCGCGAGGACGGCGTCCTGGTCCGGGCCAAGGTCCCGGTCGCCGAGCTGCACCGGTTCGATGACCTTTGTGTCGTATAGGGAGAGGGGGCACCCCTCGTCCGTCCAAATGCCAGGCTAATGAGCCTGGCATTTTGAGTATCCGCCCGGTCGAGGGGCGCCCCCTCTCCCTCGCCATCGCTAGGGTGAGCGCGGTGAAGCTGCCTATCGCGAAGTTGAAGCCCGAGGCCATATTGCCGAGCAGGGCGCACGAGGGTGATGCAGGGCTGGATCTCTACGCCTGCGAGACCGCTCATATCGGGCCGGGCGAGCGCTGGAGCGTTGGCACTGGGATCGCGGTCGAGATCCCCGCCGGCCACGCTGGCCTGGTGCTGCCGCGCTCGGGCCTGGCCAAGCGGCACGGCATCAGCCTGGTCAACAGCCCCGGCCTGATCGACTCGGGCTATCGCGGCGAGATCAGGGTCCTCCTGCTCAACACCGATCCGGCTGAGGTCTTCCGGGTCAAGCCCGGCGAGCGCATCGCCCAGCTCGTGATCGCCCCGATCGCGCTGGCCGAGCCGGTAGAGACCGAGGCCCTTGCCGACTCCGTCCGCGGGGACGGCGGCTTCGGCTCCAGCGGCCGCTGAACGCTTCCCAGGCGCGGTCGACGGCGTCATCGGTCGCTTGTGCGCGGAGCACACCACGCTCCCTGCCTCCTTGCCGATCGCGCCTGGGAAGCGTTCAGTCAGGCACCCGCCGCAGCACGGGCGCCTGCGTGCGCCGCTTCCTCCAGCGCGTCGTCCAGTGGCTCCAGCCGTGGGGGTTCGCCGTAGCGATGCTCCAAGGCAAGCGCGATCAAGTGGTCGGCCAGCCAGGCGTTCTTGGGCAGCAGCGGGCCGTGCAGGTAGGTGCCGATCAGGTTGTTGCGACGCACGCCCTCAAAGCCGTCCTCGCCGTTGTTGCCGAAGCCCTTCAGCACCTTGCCCAAGGGCGTCGCCCCCCTGCCGAGGTGGGTACGGCCGCCGTGGTTCTCGAAGCCGGCGACGACCTGAGGCCCGCCGCCGAGGTCGACCTCGATCGCGACGTTGCCGATCAGGCGCGCTCCCGGGTTGCGAACCGTCTCCAGATCGACCAGGCCGAGGCCCGGCAGGCTCTCCCGATCGAGCTGGTAGCTATCGCCGAGCAACTGGTAGCCGCCGCAGACGGCAAGCACGACGGCGCCGTCCTCGGTCGCCTCCGCGATCGCCGCGCGCTTGCTGTCCACCATGTCGGCAGCGACTGCGCGCTGGTCGCGGTCCTGACCACCGCCGAGGTAGATGAAGTCGTGCGCGGCGGGGTCGAACTCCTCGCCGGGACCGGCGCTGGCGTAGGCGAAATCGATGCCGCGCCACTCGCAGCGCCGCTGCAGGAAGATCACGTTGCCGCGGTCGGCGTAGATGTTCATCTGCTCGGGGTAGAGGGCGAGGAAGCGCAGCTCCATCAGGCCACCTTCTCGAAGAGGACGACGGTGGAGCCGACGTGTGCTTCGGTCGCAGGTATCTCGCGCCGACCGCTTGGCCGCAAGCCGACGGAGCGACCCTCTTCTTCGAGCGTCTTGGCCGAGAGCATCGCCAGCTCGATCTCGTTCAGCTCCTCGCTCATCCCGCCATCTGGATCGACCGTCTGGCGCAGGCGGCGCAGCAGGATCGCCTCCGGCAGGGCGACCGGCTCGAGCGGCAGGCTCGAGTAGATCCAGCCTTCGATCTCGCGCACGTCGGGCAGCGGTGGTGCACTCGTACCCGGCGGTGGCAGTGCGGGCATCTCCTCGACGATCGCGAAAGCGGCGCGGCCCCCCGGCAGCATGCTCCTGACCACACAGGAGAGACAAGCGACGCGCTCCTGGCTGTCGCTGAGCAGCTGGATCAGCTGCATCGGCGCGATCACCAGGCTGAACTTGGTCGCCTTCGGCTCAAAGCCGCGAACGTCCTCCTGCTCGGCGTCGGCCGTGGTCCCGTGGCCTCTTTCCCAGATCGCCTCGACCAGCTTCCTATTGTTGTCGAAGCCGATCACGAGCAAACCGGTCTTCTCGGCGAGGTGCAGAGTCACCCGGCCGGCGCCGCAGCCGAGCTCCATGATCGGCTTGTCCGTCTGCGCGGCGAGCTCCTCCCACAGCGGCAGGTCGGCGGTGTAGCCGCCGCACTCGACTTCGTGCCAGACGAGCTCGTTCACCGCCAGAACTCCTCGGCGAGGCCGCGGGCCGCGAGCAGCTTGCGCAGCTCGAGCAGCGCGGTGTAGGTGGGCAGGGCGAAGAGTCGTGCGGGGGCGCCGGCGAGCGCCCGGTCAAGCGAGCCTTCGATCTCCGGCATCACCTCGATCGAATCCTCGGGCCAGCCGGCGTACTTGAGCCGCAGGGCCATCTCCGCCGCGCGCGTGCCGGCGCAGACGACGCGCCGCACGCCGCCGGCAAGCAGCTCGAAGTCGGCGTCCCAGATCCAGGAGACGTCGCGCCCGTCGGCGATTCTGTCGTTGAGCCCGATCCAGAGGTCGAGCTTCTCCTCGCCGGCCTCGAGCATCAGGGTGCGCAGGACCTCATTGGCGCCGGCGGGGTTCTTGATCAGCAGGATCGAGAGTTGAGACGAGCCGATTGCGATCGTCTCGACCCGCCCAAAGGCGGCCCGCATCGTCTGCAGCGAGCCGGCGATCGTCCGCGGCGGCACCCCGAGCTCAAGCGCCGCGGTGACCGCGGCGAGCGCGTTGTAGACGTTGTAGAGACCTGGCAGCGAAAGCTGCAGCCCGATCTCCCCCTGTGGTGTGCGCACGGACACCAGCGAGCCCGACATCCCGTGCAACTCGATCGCCGTCGCGGCGACGTCGGGGCGCGGGCGGGCGGCGCCGCAGCTCGGACACGAGTAGTGGCCGAGGTGGCCAACAAAGGCACGCTCGTAGGCGTAGGGGTGGCCGCAGCGACGGCAATGCTTGGCGTCGAAGGCATGTTGCAACTCGGGCAGGGCCTGTGAGGTGTCCTCGATGCCGAAGTAGGTGACCCCGGCGCGGGCATCGCCGTTCTCATCGCGGCCGAGGTCGGCGATCGCCGGGTCGTCGGCGTTAAGCGCGAAGCGGCTGCGGCCCGTGCGCGCGGCGATCGTCTTGCCCCACTCGGCCGCCAGCGTCTCGATCTCGCCGTAGCGGTCGAGCTGATCGCGGAAGAGGTTGCCGAGCACGATTAGCGAGGGCTCGAGCTGGGTCACCACCTTGGGCAGCCAGGCCTCATCGACCTCGAAGAGTCCTTCGGAACCGCGCTGCTCGAGCAGCGCCGTGGCGACGCCCCAGGTCATGTTCGAGCCGGCCCGGTTGTGGACCGGGCGGCGACCGTCGGCCTCCAGCGCGGCGGCAATCATCCCCGCGGTCGTTGTCTTGCCATTGGTGGCGCTAATAAGGGTGGAGCCGCGATCGAGCCGCTTGCCCAGCCTGGCGATCGCGTCGGGCGCCATCCGTAGCAACATCCTCCCCGGCAGGGTCGTGCCGCCGCCGCGCCCACTGGCTCGACTGGCAACGCCGATCGCGCGTGCCGCGGTGAGCTTTGGGCCGAACAGCACTCAGGCCTCTACGGCGGCCGGCGCCAGCACGCTGAGCGCGCGAGGCAGGACGCGAACCGAGACCGGGAGCTCGGTCAGGTGCTCCCCGTCCGCGTAGACGGGGAAGGGCCGGCTCGCCGTGATTTCCACCCGCGAGGCGCGGGACACACGCACCTGCTCGTCGTCGATATGAGTGCCGTTGAACACTTTGCGCAGATTAGCCACGAAGCGCAGCTTGCCGACCTCGCCGACCGTGATTACGTCGAGCAAGCCGTCATCCAGCTCAGCCTGCGGCGCGATTCGCATGCCACCGCCGAAAGTGCTGTTGTTGGCGACCGAGATCGAGTAGCCACTGGTGCGGATGCGCTCGCTCTCGCTGCGGATCGTGAACCGGGCCGGCTTCCAGGTGAGCAAGGTGCGAAAGAGCGAGTAGACGTAGACCAGGTTGCTGCGAATAATCGTGACTTCGTTCGCCAGGCGGTTGCATTCGGAGTCGAAGCCGACGCTGACGATGCCGAGGAAGCGCTTGCCGTTGGCCTCGCCGACGTCGATGCGGCGGCTCTGGCCTGCGGCCAGAACGGCCACCGCGCCGAGCGGATCGTCCGCGGCCGCCAGGGATGATGCCGAGCGGCGTCTCGGTGCCCGCCATCGCGCCGCCGACCGCGCCGACCAGACCGTCGCCGCTGATCACGACCGGCACCTCGCTCGCCTCGACCGCCCGCAGGGCCCGTTCGACCCCGTCCTCGAGCCCGCGCGTGCGCTCGACCCGGAAGGGGATCCGGCGCTCGTCGAGCTCCTGCTCGATCACGGGCAGCAGCTTCAGGGTCCGCCCGTGCGCCGAAGCGGGATTGACCAGCAAGGTGAATGGCATGCCCTCGATCTCCATCCGCGTCGCAGCCTAAATGTCGGCCGCGGGAAGGCGCCTCTGCCAGAGTCGCTGCCGAACACCGCCCAGCCACCCGGTGGGCGGGGAGGAGGCAAGGATCAGATGGGCGTCGGGGCGCATCACCCGGGCGATCTCCCTGGGCGCCGGGCGGTCTTCGCAAACCACGACCAGGTCAAAGAATTCGTCGGGAAAGGGGAGCCGGCGCGAGCTGGACTGCTTGAAGGCGACGCGACCCTCGGGGTCGAGCCCGACCCGGGCGCTCGCCGCCCGTACTTGCTCGGCCGAGGTATCGGTGCCGCGCACACGGGCTGAGGGGAACTCGCGGGCGAGGAACAGCACCGGCTCGCCGTCTCCGCAGCCACAGACGAGCGCCCGCTCGGGCGTGGGAACATCGAGCACCGCGGTGGCGAGCCGGGTGAGCGCGGAGTAGGGCATGACGCGATGATCGCAACTGCCGTAATGGGGGGCCGATCCTCTAGGCTTCGCCGCCGATGGAGCAGGGAACCGACCGTCGCTTGTTTATCCTCGCCGGCTTCGCGGTCGTTGCGGTCGTGGTCGTCGCGGCGATCCTGATCAGTCGCAGCGGCGGCAGCGATGACTCCTCGACGACAGCCCAGTCCGGCGGCTGCAAGGAAGTCGAAGCGCCGGCGCCGAAGAAAATCAGCCTCAAGGCGCCGCCCCAGACCGTGAAGAAGGGCGAAAAGCTGACCGCGGCGGTGGAGACGAGCTGCGGCAGCTTCGAGATCGCCCTCGACTCGAGCAGGGCGCCAAAGACGGTCAACTCCTTCGTCTACCTCAGCGACAAGGGTTTCTACGACGACCTCACCTTTCACCGAATTGCGCCCGGCTTCGTGATCCAGGGCGGCGATCCGCTCGGCACAGGGCTCGGCGGTCCCGGCTACACCGTGGTCGAGAAGCCGCCGGCGAACCTCGCCTACACCAAGGGGATCGTGGCGATGGCAAAGAGCTCCGCCGATCCCCCCGGTAGCTCCGGCAGCCAGTTCTTCGTCGTCACCGGCGCCGACGCGGGCCTGCCACCCGAATACGCCCTGGTCGGCAAGGTCAGCCAAGGCATGGACGTGGTCGAGCGCATCGGCAAGATGGGCACGCCTGAAGAAAAACCCAAACAGACGGTGCTGATCGAAAAGATCACCGTCGAAAAAGGCTGACTGCACTAGTCTGAGCCGATGGCCAAGGTCGACGTAGGAGACGCGGCGCCGGACTTCGAGCTTCCCGGCACGGGCGGCAAGACCTACAAGCTCAGCGACTACCGCGGGCGCAAGCTCGTGCTGGCCTTCTACCCCGGTGACTTCACCGCCGTCTGCACCAAGCAGTTCTGCTCCTATCGCGACCAGGGCGAGAAGCTGGATCAGCTCGGCGCCGACGTGCTGGGGATCTCGCCGCAGTCGGTCGAGTCGCACGAGCGCTTCACCCAGGAGAAGAGCCTCAACGTGCCGTTGCTTGCCGACGAGGACAAGTTGGTTGCCAAGGCGTATGGAGTGCTGGCCGGGCCGATGGTGCGGCGGGCGGTCTTCGTCATCGACGAGCAGGGAATCATCCGCCACCGCAAGGTGACGTTGGTCGGCCTCAGCTTCGAGTCGGTCGACGATCTCGAGCAGGCAGTCGCTTCCGTCGGCTGATGCCGCCGGAGGCGGTCGCGTTTAGCATCGGCACCGCGCCGGCGATTCGCGGTGAGGCGGTGGGGGAGGGACAGCCGATCGTGCTCTGTCACGGCATCACCGCCAGCCGCCACTCGGTTATCCACGGCTCGCGCCGGCTCGAGCGGGCGGGCCACGCGGTGATCAGCTACGACGCTCGCGGCCACGGCGAATCCGACCCGGCGCCGGTGGGCGCGGGTTATGGATACCCGGAGCTGAGGGCGGACCTGGCGGCCGTGATCGAAGAGGAGGCCGGTGGAGAGCCCGTACTGCTGGCGGGACACTCGATGGGCGCCCACACGGCCGTCGGCTTTGCCCTCGAGAACCCAGGCCTCGTCACTGGGCTGGTCGTGATCGGGCCGGCTTACGAGGGTGAGATCGGCGAGGAATCGCTGCGCTACTGGGACGGGCTTGCCGCCGCGCTCGAGCAGGACGGAATTGACGGCTTCGTCGCCTACATCGACCGCGTTCAGGGCATCGACCCGCGCTGGCGCGACTCGGTCCTGCGCTTCACTCGCGAACGGATGGAACGCCACCGCCACCTTGGCGCACTGGTCGCGGCACTGCGCGCGGTGCCGCGATCGCGGCCGTTCGTGACCATGGCCGGGCTCGAGAGCTTGGAGGTGCCGACGTTGGTGGTGGCCAGCCACGATGCCGCTGATCCCGGCCATCCTTACGCCGTCGCCGAGGCCTACGCGGCGCGTATCCCCGGCGCCCGCCTGATCAGCGAGCCGGGGGGCCAGTCGCCGCTGGCCTGGCAGGGAGGGCGCCTCTCGCGCGAGATTGAGGCTTTCTACAGAGAGCTGCAATAGCGTGCCCGCCATGAAGGTACCGGCGGAGGGCACACTGCGGGGAATCGGAACCTTCCTCGCCGCTTTCGGCGTCGGCGTCGCTACCTACATCGCGATTGCCGACTCCGGCGGCGGCTCGCCGGTCTGCATCGCCGGCGGGCACGGCTGCCAGACCGTCGCCGAAAGCTCCTACTCGCACCTGGCCGGGGTAAACATCGCGATCTTCGGCATCGGCGGCTACGTGGTCCTGCTTGTCTGCGCCCTGCTGCGCGGCGATGCCTTCCGCATGACCGCCTTCATCGTCTCGCTGATCGGCTTCGGCTACAGCCTCTACCTGACCTACCTCGAGCTCTTCACGATCGACGCGGTCTGCCAGTGGTGCGTGGCCAGTGCGGTACTGATGACCCTGCTCTTTGTTACCAATGCAGTGCGAATGCTGGCCTACGTCGGAACAGAGCCATGAATGGGCGCCGCGATCGCGAGGCGAGGCGCGAGGAGCGCCTGCAGGAAGAGCAGCAGGCAGGGGCGGTCGAGCGCCGCCAGCGCATGGTCAAGCTGGCCAGCGCCGGCGCCTTCCTGGCCTTGGTCGTGGTTGCGGTTCTGATTGTGATCAGCAGCGGTAACAGCAGTGGCGGTGACAGTTCCAACATCGTCGAAGTCAAGGGGGTTGACAAGCTGCTGGCCGGGATCCCACAAAAGGGCATGGTGCTTGGCGATCCCGGCGCCAAGGTAAAGGTGCTCGAGTTCGGCGACCTGCAGTGCCCGTTCTGCAAGGGCTACTCAGAAGAAGTGCTGCCGCAGGTGATCGAAAACCGGGTGCGGAGCGGCGAAGCGACGCTCGAGTTCCGCAACTTCACGATCATCGGCCCGCAGTCCAGGCCGGCCGGGGCGGCCGCGATCGCCGCCGGCGAACAGGGCCGTGGCTGGAACTTCGTCGAGCTCTTCTACCGCAACCAGGGCAGCGAGGACTCGGGCTACGCCGACGACGCCTTCCTCACCGCGATCGCCAGGGCTGCTGGAGTCCCTGACCTGGCCAGGTGGAACCGGGAGCGCAAGAGCCAGGCCGCGATCGCCGCGGTCGAAGCGACCAACGCCGAAGCTGAAAAGCTCGGCTTCTCTGGGACCCCGTCGTTTGCTCTTGAAGGCCCAGGGACCGCCGGCCTAGAAACGATCGACACGCCGGAATCGGTTGACGCGCTCGAATCGGCGATTGAAAACGCAGGGGAATAATGGTCGAGAAGAGAGCAGCGACTGGGGCAAGCCTTGCGGCGCTGGTTCTTTTCTGCGCGCTGCTGCTTCCGGCTGGCGCGGCGGCGATCAGCGGCCCTGAAATTGTCCAGCGGCTGAGCCAACAGCGCGAAGCTAACGGGATCCCGGGCGGGCTGGTCGAGCGCCCGGATTGGTCGGCCGATTGCGCCAAGCACAACTACTACGGGGCGCAGACCGGGGAACTCAGGCACTCAGAGGATCCGAGCAGCCCGTTTTATAGCGCCGAAGGGAACTGGGCGGCGGAAAACAGTGTGCTTGCCAGCGGTTCCAGCTGGAGCCAAGGCAATCCCTGGGAGGAAGCGCCGATCCACCTGATTCAGATACTGGCACCGCCGCTGAGCGAAATGGGCGCGGCCGAAAACGACAATCACAACTGCGCCACGACCTGGCCGGGATATCACCGGCCCGAACCCACGAGCCTGACCGCTTATAGCTATCCCGGCAACGGGGTCTCCGGGGTTGTGCCAACCGAGCGGGCGGCTGAGTCGCCCACGGTGCCGGGCGTCCAGGTTGGCCTGCCCGAAGGGACGGCCACCGGGCGTTACCTGCTGGTTTACCTCGCGGGCGTCGCACCCAGCGATGCACCTGACGTCACCGTGACCGCGACGCTGTCCAGCGATAGCGGCCTTGTGGACCTACGTGTGGTCGATTCGACCAACGAAGAAATCGGCGGCTACATGCCGCAGCCCTCGGCTTTCCTGATCCCGGCCCAGCCGCTGAAACCGCAGACCGGCTATCAGGCGGAGATCAAGTGGTCGATGGACGAAGGTCAGTTGTTCGAGCAGCGCTTCAGCTTCACGACCGGAAACAACCCGGGCGAAGTTGTTCCGATCAAGATGAGGTACGGCCACCGCTGCGGCCGTTACGCGCGAGCCGCGCGTTTGCTGCGACGGCGCGCTAACAAGGCCCACCTTCATCACCTGCCGGCCCGTTCACGGCAGCTCAGGCGCCAGGCGAGGCATAAGACCAGACAGGCCAAGCGCTGCCGGGCCAAAACTGCTCTCAAGTTGACATAACCACCATTATCGTGCGTAGCCGCTTGTTATCGAGCACACGGACCTCGATGCAGTGCCAACGACCGTCCGGCCGTTTCACACCGCTCCATTGAATCAGACCGGCCACCTCTAGCGAATTAAGTGCCCTGTGGATCGTGGAGTTCCACCGAAGGCAATCCTCTTCGCGATTTCCGCTGGTCTCGTAGCCCATTCCTCGGGCTGCCTGGGCAATCGACGATCGAAATGGATTCCCCTCGGCAAACGCCTTACGGATGCACCACCTATAGGCCCGGTCGTCTCGCTCCAATCGGTCTCGACGAACGGTCTTACCAATGCTGCGCTCGAGCGCCTCCTTGACGGCTTCGAGGCTAAGGGGCCGTATCTGCCTGTCATCGATTTGCGCTTCGCCCGAAGGGGCGATCGTCGCCGGCATCAGCGTTGCCCTCCGCGCGGCCGCCTACGCTTGGGGAGCTGGTCGGCGCCATACACGGAGGTTGCCGGCCAGCTCAATCTGTTTCCTCGTAACCCGACCAACGCCAAACCCTCACGGCGGCATGGAAAACCCCCCGGGCGGCCATGCAGATTGCCGTCCAAGCGAGAAGGCCAAGGACAACGCCGAGTGCGACGACGCTGACCCCCCATCCGGTGACCGAGGCGCCTAGATCGGCCACTTGACGCCTTCCTGCAAGCCGCCGCCCAATCGCACACGGACGCCGGAACGTCCTCTATGCTGCATCGCGCTGATGTTGAGAGAAGGGGTCCACACCGCTTTCTTTCGCTTCACAGAGGCCCGGCCAGTCGCCGGGTCTCTTCGTTTTCTGAGCTAGATCAGCCGGGACTCTCAAGCCCAGGCCGGACGGCAAAATCCCCCTGCGAACGCCTGTTCGAGCTAGGGTGCTTTTGCGGCTTCTGCCATCGCTGGCAGATAGATGTTCCTGACGGAGCCGTGCAGCGCGCGAGACGCCATCTGGGCGACCGCCAGGGCTAGATCCTTGTCTGGGGTATTCCAGGTCTCGCAGCGCCTCACGCCACCCGTGACCGGCTCAAACGCCGGCAGGCCGTCGCCCTGATACTCCGCGCGGACCTCAAACAGGGTCCGCGCCGCCCGCCCCCCACCGTCAAGCTTGCGCCCCTCCGAGCTCGCGTCGGGCAGCGGCGTAACCGTGACCTTCCAATCATCGCCGTGGTCGGTGAACAGGGCGCGGTCGCGTTTGACCTCGCCGCTGAATCCGATCCTCGGGGAGCTCGCCGGATCAGCCTTCGGGATCTCAGCCACCCGAGCCCCCAGCAGCGGGACACGGGGCGGCGGCGATAGGCGCAAGTATGCCGCCGAGGATCAATTGCCAGGCGAGGAGCTCTAGCGGGGCGTCGAAGAGAACCGAGCCGTCCGCGAGCTCAACTCGCAGCCGCTCCCCGGTCACGATCACGTCGCCCAGGTGCTCGGGCTCGCCCTCATAGCCCGGGTTGAGAACCTCCGCGAGCTCGAGCCCGCGCGGGGTCCAAAGCGGCTTGCGAATCTCGGGCCCGGGCGTCATCGGCTCTCCCACGGGAACGGCCCGCGAGGGAGACGGCGGGCCCGCCGTTCGCGCTCTTCCCGGCCCCGCCGGACCAGGCGAGCCAGGTACCAGGCAACCCCGGCGATTACGTACTCGCGCGCCCGGGCCTTCATGCCGGCGCCGCCGAGGCGCGCGGCTTGCGCGGTTTCCGCTTCGGTGCCGGCGGTGCCGGCGGCGCGGCGGCGGCCTCCTCCCGCTTGAGCAGATCGCGCAGCGTCCACTCGGCGTCGCCCGCGCTATAGCCCAGGTAGAGAACCTCCCCGCCCCGGCGCATATACCAGCCCGGGGCCCGCTCCTGATCCGAGCGGGGGACCTGCACGTAATAGGGGTGCTCCTCGGGCTCGGGGTCTAGCTGCGCGGTGAAGCGACATAGGCGTTTGCGCCGTTCGCCTAGGCCGGGCATCCTCAAAGCACGCCCTTGGGGCGCTGGACGATGGTTTTCTTGACGAGCTCGGGCGGCAGCGGCGGGCAGACGGTCCAACCCTTGCTCCCCTTGCGGAACCACAGGAAGGAATGCTCGCCGTGCTGCTGCTCCGCCCCTCGCAGAAGCGCCCGTATCTGCTGCCAGGTGACGCCGAGCCCGATCCGAGCAATCGTCTTCAGGCTCTCCTCGCCCATCTCGGGGACCACCA
>Ga0209265_1000075_pt1 | contig 22303 bp, 22 predicted proteins | sample GraSoiAngelo_103_FD_185872 | JGI IMG/M metagenome (GOLD analysis project Ga0209265, IMG submission 185872) | Grasslands soil microbial communities from the Angelo Coastal Reserve, California, USA - 14_0903_05_20cm (SPAdes) (version 2) | ecosystem: Environmental > Terrestrial > Soil > Grasslands ...
ACTAACGTGAAGTCGTTCCGCGAGGCGCTGACTAAAGCCGATCCGAAACGGGGCGTCCTGCTCTACCTCGATCGCAAAGGCAGCAAAACTTTTGCCGTGCTAAAAGCCGGCGATTAGCTCTTCCTGCTGCCGACGATTACGAGAACTACTCCGCCGAGAATACAAATTCCGCTAGCGATCGGCGGAAAAGCGAAGCCGTGGCTTTCCTTGTGAGTGATCTCAAGGGGACCTAGTTGGGCGTCTTTTTTCTGTGTCGTCCAGCCCAGACCGCCATAAGCGAAGCCGAGGATCCCGATAATGATGAGAATAATGCCGACAATCGCGGCCAGTTTCATTGGTGCGAGCTTACAACGGCCGGCGGCCTTGGATCAATTGGAGAATCAGCACCACAATCGCAATGACCAGCAGGATATGAATGAATCCCCCAAGCGTGTAGGAGCTGACCAGCCCAAGCAGCCAGAGCACCAGCAAGATCACGAATATTGTCCAGAGCATAAGGTTTCCTTTCGGTTAAGTCACATGTTCCTTCGTCCGATGCGGTTCCGCTGCGCTTATGGAAATTAGAATTTCTGCACCGATCACGGATTTGTAGCGTGTTCCGTGACTGGTCATGACTACAGTTTCTCGACTACGGCACGCAGGTTCCAGTCCGCTGCTTCGAGTCGTCGACGCGCAGACTCATAATCGCATTGCCCTAAATCGGCGACGACCCGCACCGCGCGATTGCGCAGCTTGGCATTGGTGGTGTGGAGATCAATCATCAGATTGCCGCGCACTTTGCCAAGCGCGACCATCGCGCCGGTGCTGACAATATTAAGCGCCACCTTCGTCGCGGTTCCAGCTTTTAGCCTGGTCGATCCAGTCAGGAGCTCGGGGCCAACGGCAAGTGCGATCACCAGCCCGGCATCCACTGTAGAGGTAACTGTGCCGGCTGCAGCAGGCGACACGCCTGCCACCACAGTTGGATTGCACGTGAGCAGGATTGTTGTTGCTCCTACCCATTTTGCGCAGGCGAGCGCGCCGAGGACAAAAGGCGTCCGACCGCTGGCGGTGATCCCAATGATAACATCGCTATTTTTTATTCCCCTCTCCCGCATGGCCAACGCGCCTGCGCTCTCCTTGTCCTCCGCGCCTTCGACGCTGCGATAAAGGGCGGTTACTCCGCCGGCAATTACTCCCTGCACGAGATTAGCGGACGCGCCAAAGGTCGGGGGAATTTCGCTCGCATCGAGGACGCCGATGCGACCGCTGCTGCCGGAGCCGACGTAAAACAAGCGGCCACCATTCCGGAGCGATCCAGTCACCATTTCAATGGCTTTGGCAAGCTCCGCGGTTACTGCGCGTAACGCATCCTGAACGAATTTCTCTTCCTCGACAAAGAGCTCGACCAGTTCATGAATGCTCATCTTTTCCAGGTTCTCCGAGCGCGGATTGCGTTGCTCGGTAAGCGCAGCAGCCAGATCTTCGATTTCTTTTTCAGAGAACTTTGGCCGAACCGTGACAGCATCGGGCGTCTCTGCTGCAAGCCACGCCGCGCCCAGTTCGGGAGGTCGCTCTGCTGTAGCAATGCGAGCGTCGGGCAGATTCTTTTTTAGTTGGCGTCGAAACGCGTGGGTATAGATCGAGTCGCGGTAAAAAAGGCCGCCCATCAACACGACTTTGGGAGCAAGCAGGTGCAGACGAGACGCGACAGCCTCGGTGTATTCGCAGAGGACATGCGCGCCTTCTTCGACGATCTCGTTCACACGCGTCTCGCCACCGGCTGCAGCTTCAAACACAACCGGCGCCAGCATCGCAATCTCGTTTTTGTCCGCTGTTTGCGCCCAGCGCACGAGCTCGTCAAGATTGTTCAACGAAAGTGCTTGGAGAATCTTCGCAGTGAACGGCATCTCACCGCAATGCAAGTCATGCTCGCGCAGGATCAGACGCAGCGCTTCAATGGACAAAAAATAACCGCCGCCGGTATCGCCCAGAATATGTCCCCACCCACCGGCTCTTTCGATTCGGTCGCCCCGCCGGCCAGTCACCGAAGAACCACTTCCCGCGTTTACAACAATGCCGTCTCCGTGGTCGAGGGCCGCAGCAAGACCGGAATCACGATCGCTGCCCGTCACAATTTTCGCATTTGGCCAAATGTCTCTGCAAATGAGCGCAAGTGATTGACGATCTTCCTCGGTGCCACAACCGGCAAGAAAAACTCCCGCGCGATCGATTTCCCTTGGCAACCCGACAAAAACTTCGCGCAAACGTTCCGGGGTAGTCAGGCGCAAATTGGACGGCGGCAGCTTTCCTTGATCGAGAATCACCCATTGCGAGCCGGGTTCAGCTCCCCCGGCTACGGGTCGTTCAATTAACACCCAGGCGGTTTTTGTTCCGCCTCCTTCGACGCCGAGGATGCGCTCGCCGGATTTCACAGTTGTTTATGCTTAGCTGCTTTTCCGCGAATTTGAAAGCCTCGTTGCTCTCTCACGCGATCATCCTGAGCGAAGCGAAGGACCTCACCCACGGCGATGGAGCACGCTCGGAAGATTGTGTGTCCTAAGTTCCGAATGTGAGGTTCCTCGCTTCGCTCGGAATGACACGGTTGAGCATCATTGCCGATATTCGGCGCAACTCGTATCGTGCAAAAATGGCCAAGGACGAAACACGAGCGGCAAAGCGAATGGAGCAGTTACGGGACGAAATCCGCAAGCATGACCGGCTCTACTACGAAGAGGCTGCACCAATCATTAGCGACCGCGAATACGACCACCTCTACAAAGAACTTATCGATCTGGAGATGCAGTTTCCCGATCTGATTACGCCTGATTCACCCACTCAGCGAGTCGGCGGAAAACCGCTTAAAGCGTTCGAGCAGGTTGCGCATCTGATCCCAATGCTCAGTCTCGATAACACTTACTCGGAAGAGGAAGTGAAAAATTTTTACGCCCGTATTCAGCGGCTTTTGCCTAACGAAAAGATACCGGTGGTGATCGAGCCAAAGGTGGACGGCGTTGCCGTTTCGCTCATTTACGAAAACGGCAGACTGCGCCAGGCGGCAACGCGGGGGGACGGAAACGTGGGCGACAACATCACTCAAAATATTCGAACGATCCGTTCGGTGCCCGAGCGACTGCGCGGCGCTGCGCCGAAACTTTTGGAGGTGCGCGGAGAGGTTTACATGGACAAACATGGCTTCGAAAAATTAAACGACGAAAGGCGCAAGGCCGGTCTGCTGCTGTTTGCAAATCCGCGCAACGCAGCGGCCGGTTCACTCAAGCAACTGGATCCGGCGATCGTGGCGAAGCGCCCCCTCGATGTTGTGTTGTATGGAACTGGGGCGACCGAGGGAGTGGACGTGGATGTTCACTCGGAAATTTTCCCGCTCCTAAAAAAGCTGGGCCTGCCAGCCACCGAGCGCTGGTGGGTGGCTGAGTCAGTCGAGGAAATTCTGGAAGCAATTCACGAACTGGACGGCATCCGGCATAAGTTCGCCTATCAAACCGACGGCGCGGTGGTGAAGGTGAATTCATTTGCGCAACGCGAGCGCCTCGGGTTCACCGCGAAATCGCCGCGTTGGGCCATAGCTTACAAATACGAAGCCGAACGCGTTCAAACGCGCCTGAACGAGATCGTAATCCAGGTCGGACGCACTGGAATTCTCACGCCAGTGGCGGTGTTGGAGCCGGTGTTCGTAAGCGGAAGCACTGTTGGGCGCGCGACATTGCACAACGAAGACGAAATCAAACGCAAAGACATCCGCATTGGCGACACCGTGGTAATCGAAAAGGCGGGCGAAGTTATCCCAGCCGTTGTTGAAGTCGTAAAATCGAAACGGCCGCGCGATGCCAAGCCTTTCGATTTTGCCAAACATATTCACGGCAAGTGCCCTGTGTGTGGCGGCCCAATTCGCCGCGACCTGCAATTCGTTGCCTGGCGCTGTGAGAATCTTCAGTGCCCCGCGCAAACGACGCGTCGCGTCGAATTTTTTGCAGCGCGCACCGCGCTCGACATCGAAAGTGTCGGCGGCATTGTGGCAGATAAACTCGTCGAACGTGGGCTTGTACGTGAGCCGCTTGATCTCTTTGAGTTAAAGACGGAACAACTGGCCAAACTGAATCTGGGAACGGACGAAGAATCGCGTGTGTTCGGCGAGAAAAATGCGACGAAAGCCATCCACGCAATCGAAAGGGCCCGAACTCTGCCGCTCTCGCGTTGGCTTTTTGCTCTTGCCATTCCGGATGTGGGAAGAACCACAGCAACGCAACTCGCCAGGTTCCACGAGACGATTGAAGACGTCGCCAATTCGCCGCTGCTCCGTGGTGTTTTACAGTACCACGAAAAGCGGGATGACAAGGAGGATGCAAAGGAAATTGCCGATCGGCTCGTCCAATCCGGTTTTGCGAAGCCATCGAAAAGCAAAGCCGAAAAAGGCCGCGGCATCACCACGGAAGTGGGACCTGTCGTTGCTCAAAGCGTCCTGGATTTCTTCGCCTCAGCAGCCGGGAAAAAAATTCTGCGCCGGATAAAAGAACTCGGGATTCACCCTAAGAGCGAAAAAGTCTCATCAAAAAAAGCGGCGGAATTGCCCCTATCTGGAAAAACTTTTGTTCTTACCGGAACATTGCCTTCGATGACGCGGGAAGAAGCAACAGAAAAAATCGAAATGCTCGGGGGACACGTAACCGGCAGCGTGAGCAAGAAAACCGATTACGTCCTCGCAGGCACCGAGCCCGGAAGCAAATTCGACAAGGCGAAAGAACTTGGCGTGCGAATTATCGACGAACCCGAGTTTCGCAAGATGCTGTGATTCAACTGACCGCGCTATCCGGATGCGTAGCTGAAAAACCTGCGATCGCAAACTTAGGGCGTGGGTGGCACGTCGGAACCGAGCGAGAGCGGGATCCCCTGCTGATTTATTGCGGGAGTGCCGGGAGAGGCAAGTAATACCCCGCTCCGGCTGGCGGGATGAAGAGTTGCCTGCACACTGAAAATCAGTTTTTGATTTCCGCGCATCACAGTAATCGGAACGGTGTCTCCGGCAGTGATGAAGAATGAGGCATCCAGCACATCTTCCGGCTGCGTTACTCTCTTCCTGCCGACTTGTAGGAGAATGTCGCCGGATTTGATTCCGGAACGGGCGGCTGGCGTGTCTTCCATGATCTGCTTCATTTCCGCAACCGAACCTTCCACTGGTTGCCGCGCCATGGTGACATTGATCCCGATCCAGCCATGTCTGGCTTCACCGAACCGCATGAAATCGCCCCGAATTTTTTCGGCTGCCTCGATTGGCACCGCGTAACACGCTGAGTTGTTCTCGAGACTGCTGACCACGATGCCAACGACCTCACCTTTCATGTTCAAAAGCGGCGCGCCGGCTTCTCCACGCTGTGTCGGCAGGTTAACGCGCAGATGCGTTGTCGAGAAATAACGACCGAGATATTTGCGATCGAATCCCGCGATCATCCCGAAATTTGGTGTCTCCGGTAAGTCCAACGGATAACCAACCGCAAGGACCGGAGTTGCTACTTCCAGTCCTTCGGATTTTCCAATCGGCAGGGCCGGAGTGGGCGCATCGATCTTCAACATGGCGGTCCCGCTGCGGATGTCTGCCAAAAGCTGGCGCGCCGGGTATTTTTTACCGCCGAATTCAATTGTGAAATTTCCCGCTTCACCTCCAACCGTGTATGCCGTGTAAAGGGTCCCAGTGGGATCGATGAAAAACCCAGTCCCGCAAATTGGGCTGTGTTCATCGACACCATGAATCTTGACCACTGCCTTCGCGGCACGCTCAAAGATGTCCTTCACCTGATGGCTAACTGCTGTAGCCGATTCTGCCTGCGCCATGACGCGTTCAAAAGTCTCCTTAACCCGATCGCCACCTTTTTTGGCGGACTGCTCCTGCGCAAAGAGCGAACTGGCGCTAAAGCAAAAAATCAGCGCGAAGGCGGCTTTACGAGGCATAATGAGGCGCAGATTCTTAACTTGCGACACGGGGACGCGCAAGCCGCGTCGGACTACACCGTTCCTAAAATCTGAAAGTCGGCTCATAACTCACGGGGACGCTATCGAGCACGTAGCGCGGCGGGGCTGCGGCTCGGTGAGTCTGGGCGCTTTCATTGAAACGGCGAACCGGCTGCGTCCTGAAAATCTGCGTGGCCACCGGAGATGTAAGGCTCCATTCCCCTTCCGCGCTTGTCGGCACGGACAAAGCCGGCGGGCTCTGGAGAGCGACGCGAGCCGTCTGCGGTTGCTGATAAATCTTTAATGAAATTACTGCGGCGCAGACCAGGACTGCTGCGACGGCAGCTGGATACGAGGCGAGAGATCGAACATCAAGGCGGAGCATCAAACCATGAGCGCGCTCGAGACAGATGCGCCACAACGGCTGGCGGAGCATTTCATCGCGCTGCCGGCGATGAAATTCATGCAGGAAATTCTCGAAGTAACCGGGTGGCGGCTGTTCGTACCGCTTCAGTCGAAGCAGCCTTGCGATTTCGTTATCGTCAAACTCGTCCATTTTTCAGCGCGGATTAGGAAACAGGATTTTTCCGAAATTCGTCCAGATAGTTCTGTAGCTGCCGATTCGCGTAGAAGAGCCTGGAACGTACCGTTCCTTCCGAGACGCGCAAGATTTTACTAATCTCTGCGTGGGGCATCCCCTGGATATGGAACATGGTAACCACGGCTCTGTGTTCATCAGACAATTTCATCATGGCCTCGTTCAATCTTCGCTGCAGCTCGGACAAGTCTGCTTCGCGCACCGGACTGCTCGTGGCCGTGCTTTCCAGGAACTCCTTGTCGTTCTGAATGCTGGCATCGACGTCATCGAGGCTCAGTTGAAAACGCCGGCCGCGTTTCTTCAGAAAATTGAGCGTCATATTCACAGCAATGGAATGAATCCACGTATAAAAGGAAGATTTGCCGCGGAACCCGCGGATTGCGCGGTACGCCTTGGCGAAAATATCCTGCAAAAGATCGTTCGTGTCCTCGTGGTTCGAAGTCATGTTGTACACGAGACCATAAAGACGCGGAGTGTATTTAATGACCAGTTCATCGAAGGCGCCAGCATCGCCCGATTGCGTACGCGTTACCAACTCTTGATCTGGATCGACCCGCGGCTGGTCCATTGTCTCTCGTCTAGACTTAGCACGAGCCTCGAGACCGGACGACAACAAATCCGAAATACGGCGAGCAGGTAAGGCGAGAGTGGGATCCATTTCCACTAGTGCGCTCGATCAGCGCCGATCGCGGATCGACATCAGCCAGAGCAAGTTTCCTAGCGCAGCGATGAAAGCCGCGATGTACGTAAGTGCAGCCGCATTGAGGACCTTGTTCACGCCAACAACTTCCTGCCCGGGCCGTACGATGCCCATCTGCTGCAAAATGATTTTTGCCCGCCGGGAGGCGTCGAATTCCACTGGGAGCGTGATCAATTGGAAGACCAGCAAGACCAGATAGCAATAGATGCCGAGCGTGATCAGACCGCTGATCCGAAAGAAGAGACCGCCAATAATGATGAACGGCAGCAATTGCGACGCAACCATTGTCACCGGCACGATCGCCATGCGCGCTTTCAATGGCGCGTAAGCCTTCGCGTGCTGAATTGCGTGACCGGTCTCGTGCGCAGCAATCCCCAATGCTGCTACTGAAGGCGTGTTGTACACGCTGCTGGAGAGGTGCAGCCTCTTGTCTCTCGGGTCGTAATGATCTCCGAGAAAATCGTTCGTCTCCACAACATCGACATCTGGTATTTGGGCCGCTTGCAGGATTTCGCGCGCGCATTCCGCGCCAGTGATGTTGGAGCTTGCGCGGACCTCACCCCATTTTCGAAACGCGCTCGTGACACGTATCTGCGCCCAAATCCCGATGATCAGCGGGACGCCGATATATAGTAACCAATGAGATCCAAAACCGAAACCGTATGGATAAAACATACCGAGCTTAATTTAATGTATCGAAGTCAATTGTCACTTTACTGGTTGGAACAAATTAGACGCTCAAATGCGCGCTTCGTTCATTTCCTCCAACGTCGTTCCGAGGGAACGAGCAACCACTCGCAGGATTATGGATCGCCCTCCAGGCAAAGCGTGTGTCAAACTTCATAGGCGCGAGCCTTCACTTCGCTCAGGATGATATCGGGATATGGGCGGGAAACTAGATTTCCAGTTGCTTCGGGAACCGCGAAAGGATTTTGCAACCTGTCTTGGTAACTAGAACTACGTCTTCCAGCCGCACGCCGCCTAGTCCTGGATAATACAGGCCGGGCTCGACGGTCATCACCTGTCGGTCTTTTAGAACAACTTTCTGCAAGCGCGGATGCTCGTGAATTTCCAGCCCAAGACCATGCCCGGTGCCATGAAAGAATCCGACCCGTCGGCCTCTGCGCACCTCAGTCGGAAAACCGCATTTAGCGAAAAATTCCTGGATCGCCTTGTGAATTGTCATCCCATCGACTCCTGCCTTGATTCTCTTCAACGCGAGCGCTTGACCGGATTTTACTGTTTCCCACAGCTTACGCTGGCCTTCGCTGGCACGTCCGCGCAACACCGTGCGGGTCATGTCGCCAAAATATCCGGTCTTCGCGTCGCGTGGAAAAACATCGAGGATAATCAGTGAATCGGCAAAAAGCGGACCATAGCCCCGCTCATGTGGATCGCATGCCTGGTCGCCACCGGCGACAATCGTGCCGGTTGGAATGCCGCCCGCGCGCAAGATCGTAGAATCAATTTCGGCGCGGAGGACTTCGGAAGTCAATGCCTTGCCGTTCCAGCGCAATCGTTTTCCGGCGCCCGGCTTGGACGCTTTCAAAATTTCGATCGCGCGTTTGAGTCCTTTTTCCGTGATTCGCAAGGCTTGGCCCATCATTTCGACTTCCTTTTGCGATTTCGCCTCGCGCTCCGGCCAGAAAAATCCGTTTGTCGCGCGGACACGGATTTTGTTTGCGACGAGTTCCTTCGCGTATCCGAGGGCAAAATTTGCAGGGACAACTACTGAGCGCACACCTCGTTTTTTTAGAAAATGCGCCAGAACTTTTTCGTACAGCGGCGCCTTTTTGGATTTTCCCTGTACCTCGCGCTCGATCTCGCTGAACATGACAAATTCATCTGCGTCGGCTTGCTTGCGACCACGATCGATTTCCAAATCGCTCAGCACGAGCGTGCGTTTACCATTGCGTTCGAGAAATATGAATGGATCGGGCGCCCAAAATTTCGTCGCATAAAGCATGTCGGCATCCGTCTCGCTGGTAGCGACAATGAGACGGGCTGGTTTTGTTTTTGATTTGGCCATCCCTCTTGTTACGCCGCTCGGCGTTGTAGGGCAACCGCATCGGTTGCCAAATCGTGGAATAGCAGGCGGAGCGCCCGCCCTACACATGAAATCAGCTTCTCCGTACCTCGAGTTCTCTCCGCAAAATCCAATGCAACAGCGCAAGCAATCCAAGTGTCGATAGAAGCAGAACAGCTGTGTTGAAGAAAAACACACCAAACTTGATTCCGAAATAACGTTTCTGCGCACCGAAGAACACGTTCGGTTTGTTCCCACGGCGGTAGTCGCTTTGATCCATCTCGGCGTTGGACATCAGGTCCGACACCTTTTGATTCACGTAAATTTGCTCGGCTGTGATCGGGCCGTTGGCGTTCTTGAAAAGCGCGCGATCGAATGGCCTTTTGCCATTGAGGACTTGATCGATCAACCCAAGGTAGTGATCCAATTCGCTGGCCGATTTTGCCTCGAGACCAGAGAGCAGAGCGAGCGTTTCCTTGAGATCCTCCAGGCGCTTATCTGCTTCAGGGTCTTTCCGATGTTCTGCCACGAGCCCGTCGATCTCGCGTTGCGCGCGATCCTGCCGCCGCGTCAGGGGATTGAGCTTGGCCTGTGCGACAATCATCTCTTCGTACGACCAGCGCATGGCGATGAATTGACAGACAAGCGGAACCTGCAGCTTGCTCTCCGTCTTCCTGTTCTTGTCCGCGCTCGGATGTTCTGAGAACCAATGCGAAAGGGAATAAAGCAGACCGAGGTTCCGATTCATGTCCTCGTATTTGATGAGCGCGCCACCCATGATGATCTGCGGAATTAAAACAAGCGGGACGATGTTTGCTGCTGTCTTCGGGTCGGCCACGAGCGAAGAGATGAGCAGACCCAGCGCGACGCCACCCATGGCGGTCATAAACATGATCGCGAGATCGATCCAAAACATTCCCCGGATTTGCAGGACGTAATTGCCGATCATGACAAAGAGGATGCACTGAACGAGGGCAAACACTCCAAGCGTGAGTGTCTTGGAGACCACGTAGTACGATAAACGAACGTTGACATTCCGCTCGCGCTGCAGCACCGGCCGATCCCGGATGATGTCATCGGCGCTGTTGGTCAGGCCGAGGAACATCGCAACGATCAGACCGAGGAACAGAAATGTTGGAATGTGATAAGCAGAAGCGAAATCGTATGTCCCGCTCTCTGAATAGCGCAGGATGGTTGCAATCAACAGCGCCAGCACAGGCGAAACTCCAATCGTGATAACCAGGTTGGCGCGATTGCGCAGTTTGCTTACGAAAGCGCGCCGCAGCACCGTACGAAATTGTGTCCACTCATCGTGCCACCGAAATGGCAGGCGCTTTTTCTGCACCGGCGCCGCGGGTAATGCAGACGGCGCTTCTTTGCGCAGGGAAACCTGTTTGACGTCCTGGATCAGCCGAAACGCTTCGTATTTGTCGCGCCAGAATTCTGGTGAATAACGGCGTGCGGCAACAAGATGGCCGCGGCTGTTTTCTTCGTAAATGATGTCGCCACTCAGATCGCGCAGTGGCGTTTCCAGCACATCGAAAATGAATTCCGGACGCGTCGTTCCGCAGGATGGGCACGCGCCCAATTCCGCCCCGAACTGATGTTGATGTTCTGCTTCAGCGAAATACCGAAGCATGTCCGAAGGCGTTCCAAAAAAAACGAGGCGCCCACCTTTGTCGAGCAGGATCGCCTTATGAAACATCTGGAAAATTTTCGAGCTGGGCTGATGAATCGTAACAATGACGATTTTGTTGTGCGCCATGCTCCGAATAATTTCCATGACGTGCTCGGAATCCTTTGAGGAAAGGCCAGAAGTCGGTTCGTCAAAAAGGTAGACGTCCGACATGCCAATCATATCGAGTCCAATATTGAGGCGTTTTCTCTCGCCGCCGCTCAGCGTTTTCTTCTCCGGACTGCCGACCACTGCATCCCGGCGTTCGCCGAGTCCAAGCTCGACTAACTTTGCCTCCAAACGCCGGGTGCGATCGCGCCTTGAGAGATGTGGTGCGCGAATCGCCGCCGCAAACAGCAGATTTTCGCCGATGGTGAGATGTTCGTCGAACGCATCCTGCTGAGGCATATAACTGACGTAGTGCTTCAAGGCGTCGAGATTTTCATAGAGCGATTGCCCATTGAGGACCACTTCCCCGCTCGTAGGCTGCAGTTGGCCGGCCAGCACCCTCATGAGCGTGCTTTTTCCCGAACCGCTCGCACCCATTACGCAAACCAGCTCACCACGCGCGATGTTAAAGGAGATTCCCTCGAGACCAATCTCACCTTTCCCAAAGCGGTGCGTGATTTCGTTTGCCTCGAGCGTGCGAATGATATTGCGCTCTTCCTCGATGATCCTTTCCGAAAAATTGCATCGCAGAAATTGGCCGATGTCGATTCGAATGGTATCTCCGTCGTTTAGGGGCGCTGTGCTGCGCACCACGGTGTTACCCACCATAATCGGGCGATCCGCCTCGATCACTTCCAGCTGACCGACCCGGCGATCGTAATCGCAGAAAATCTTCAGCAGCACGTCGCCGCTCGTGCCAGGGGAAAGCAGAATATCATCGGCTTCCAGCCGGCTCGGGTCATTCGAAACCAGATATTCCGACTTGGAAGCCTTCAGTTGGAAACGACCGCCCAGCGCGCGCGCGCGCCGGCGCAGATCGCTCAAATCCATCTCGCTGTTGTTGTGGAAGACGATCCGGTCTTCCAGACTCGCATCGACCTGTGTGCCGGCTTTTAACTTCACGCCGTTGAGCTCCGCATCCACATCACGCAGCGCCTTGACGCGAACCTTCAATCCGAAGGTGACCCGCAGCGCGCTCTCACGCGTTCGCGAGCGTTCCAATCCCACTTCGTCCGAGTCTCTATTTACACGAATGAAAATCTGCGGAAGCGAAACGTTTTTCTTTGCATTAAAATATTGCGCCAGCTCCTGGTAGCTGAGCACCTGGTCGCCTACCAGGATGCGCTGGCCCGGATAAATTCGGCAGAAACCGCCACGCACTAACGGCCTACCGCGCACGGACACATTTTGGTCGCTGTAATTTTTCAGCAAGATGAGTTCGTGATAGCGAAAAGCCATCAAGCTATCGGCCTCGTTCAGATTCTTAAGCGTTACATCGGCCTTCCCGTCTGGACCGAAGGAGAGCGACTCCAGCGGAGACGCGCCATGCTGATAGATCGACGGGTCCGAATCTTCCGATGCGTTGAGTTGATAAACGATGTCGATTGCCTGGGCAGCCATGCCCATTTGCGACATGAACGAATAGAACGCGACGACTTGTTCCTGCTTCAAACCGGCTTGCGAAATGAGATCGTAAAGCTGAACTCCGAGCATGATCTTACGATCCCCGCTAAGTTGCACGCCGAGTTTTTGCGCCATCGCAGCCAGATCTTGCTGCTCGTAAAGCGCCTGGCGGAATAACTGTCGCAGCTCGGAGTAAACCGCCTCCGGGTAATCGTACCGAAGAAAACCAAGACTTGAGTCGATCTCTTCCTCGAGCAGAACGCCATCCGCTTTGGTGAAGCTCGCCAGAACCTGGATCAACACCGGCAGCATATTTGGCCCTTCCGAGACGCTCCGGGGCTTGCGCAATGCCCGGCGCATCCAACGGCGCCCTGTCCGACGCACCCGATACGCCAGCGGAGTTACCCGCTGGACGGCGCGATCGATCCTATCTGCCACTGATGAGACAAGCTCTGTCATGTAAAGATTAGGGGGCGAATTTTACCCGAAACGGGCGAGCGACGCAATGCGCCGCAACGAATATAAAGGCGGGGACAAAATGACGAAATCCGAACGAATAATACCTCCGCCGCGTCAAATCCCTTAACATCAATGGACAATTTTAACATTGTAACGAATCCCGAATCACGTGGCTTGCTCCATTTTGCATTGCCAATTTGTTCATGGTAACCTTTTAAACCTGTAAAATCCGTTTTTTCGTATGGCTCAGTTCGATCGCAACTCGCAAAGAGAAAATAAAAACCGCGGGAGCGAACCCAATTTTAATTGGCGTGGCGTTATCCTCATCGTAATCGCTTTTAGTCTGATCGCGATGGCGATGCTCTTTTACCGCGGCGGAATGCAACCGGTCGAAGACGTGCCGTATAACCGTTTTCTCGAACTGCTGGAGAATAAGCAGATCGTTAACGACAAAAACTATCCGCTCGTGCTGGTGGTAGAAGATGGCCGCCCCACCCAGACGCTGCGCGGCGCTTATGTCCGCCAGGGAATCGGTTCGGCACCGTCCCAGCAAGTGCCATTTCGAACCACGATCTATCTGACTTTCACAAACGATCTGCAGCAAAAGCTCGCGGCAGCCGGAATTCAGCCCGCAATCAAGACCGAATCGAACATGCTCGCGCAAACCGTGGTCGGTTTTCTGCCGATCGCTCTTTTCCTGCTGGTGCTTTACTTTCTGTTCCGCCAGCAAATCCGCATGGCCGGGAAAGGTGCGCTTAACTTCGGGAAATCGAAAGCGCGCATGCTCGCCCGCGACAAAAACAAGATCACATTTCGCGATGTCGCCGGTGTCGAGGAAGCAAAGGATGAAGTGCAAGAGCTCGTCGAGTTTTTGCGCGATCCGAAAAAATTTCAGAAACTCGGCGGACGCATTCCAAAAGGCGTCTTGATGGTCGGGCCTCCGGGCACTGGCAAAACGCTCCTTGCGCGGGCCATTGCGGGCGAGGCGGACGTTCCATTCTTTTCCATCAGCGGCTCGGACTTCGTTGAGATGTTTGTCGGCGTCGGTGCATCGCGCGTGCGCGACATGTTCGAGCAGGGTAAAAAATCTGCGCCTTGCATTATTTTCATCGACGAGATTGACGCAGTTGGGCGTCATCGCGGCCACGGGGTTGGTGGCGGTCACGACGAACGTGAACAAACATTAAATGCGTTGCTTGTGGAGATGGACGGCTTTGACACACAGGAAGGCGTGATCATTATTGCGGCTACAAACCGGCCCGATGTTCTCGACCCCGCATTGCTGCGGCCGGGACGTTTCGATCGCCAGATCACAGTCAATTTGCCTGACGTGAAAGGACGCGAAGAAATTCTACGCGTTCACGCCAAGAAAGTGAAGCTCGCCGAAGGCGTCGATCTCGCAGTCGTTGCGCGCGGCACGCCCGGTTATTCCGGTGCAGAACTTGCCAATGTGATCAACGAAGCGGCGTTGCTCGCGGCACGCCGCGGATTAAAAGGAATCACGCTCGCCGAGCTCGAAGAAGCGCGCGATAAAGTTCGCTGGGGCAAAGAGCGCCGGAGCCTGGCGCTTAGCGAAAAAGAAAAAGAAAACACTGCGTACCACGAAGCTGGTCACGCGCTGTTGCTGGAACTTCTTCCGCACACCGAGCCGCTGCACAAAGTCACCATTATTCCGCGCGGCCCGTCACTTGGTTCGACGATGTGGTTACCGGAGGAAGACAAATACACCAATCGCAAGAATGAGCTGCTCGCGGGTCTCGCAGTGAGCATGGGCGGTCGCGTCTCCGAGGAGATCGTTTTCGGCGACATCACAAATGGCGCGCGTGGCGACATCAAGACCGCTACGGCAATTGCTCGTCGCATGGTTTGCGAATGGGGCATGAGCGAAAAAATGGGAATGGTCGAGTACGGCGAACACGAAGATTATGTTTTTCTCGGGCGCGACATTTCTCGGGCGCGCGATTACAGCGAAGCGACAGCCGAGCAAATCGATCAGGAAGTGCGCAAACTCCTCGACGACGCATATCAACTTGCGAAGGAGACGCTCATCGCGCATCGCGACAAGCTGGAAGTAATCGCCAAGGCGCTGCTTGAATTCGAAACGTTGGATGGCTCGCAAATCAAAGAGATCGTCGACCACGGGCGTCTGATCAATCCGCCGCCAGGGGCATCCCCGCCGCCCGGCAAAAAGATGCCAGCAGAGAAACCGCCCAAGCAAGTCGTAGCCGCCCCTGACGTCACACCGCCGCTCCCCGGCGCCCTCGGCGGCGCGCCAGCGTAGCCAGCGGTTGAGAGTCTCTGGCTGCCTGCCAAGCCGTAGCTGAGCGGAGGCTGGAGGGTTGAGAGTTACGTCGCAGACAATGACCTGCGTAGTCCGCTGAGCATTTTGCTTTGTTTTTCAGCTGCCGCGTAGATCCGATTGTAATCGTTCTGCGCGATCATTTTTCGCTGAAGCGCGCGACTTGCCATTGCGCAACTATTTCGACACGATCTTCGGCGTGCCACCCTCCACGGCAGCCGTCGCTTCCTCGCCCAAGTTACTTGATGGCGTTCGCTGGCATTTGCGAGTGAAGCATTACTCGATCCGGACCGAACAAGCGTACGTCGATTGGGTTCGCCGTTATGTTCTCTTCCATCGCAAACGCCACCCGAGCGAAATGGGCGAGAAAGAAATCACAGAATTCCTTACTTATCTCGCAGTCGAAAAGAATGTCGCCGCCTCCACTCAGAATCAGGCTTTCAGCGCGCTGCTGTTTCTTTATCAGCAGGTGCTCGAACGAAAGCTCGATTTCATCGACAATGTCCAGCGCGTCACACGGCCGGCCAAGGTGCCAGTGGTATTGACGCCCAGCGAAGCGGGCGCTGTCATTACGCACCTCAAAGGCGAATATCGCCTGATGGGTGAACTTCTTTACGGCAGTGGACTGCGCCTGATGGAGTGCGTTCGCTTACGCGTCAAGGATGTTGATTTCGACTACGGCCACGTCATCGTTCGCGACGGCAAAGGATTGCGCGACCGCATCACAATTTTGCCGGAACGCTTGCGTCGACCTCTCCAGGTGCACCTTGAGCGCGTGCAGGAAATTCATCAGCACGACCTGCGCAAAGGCGGTGGTCGCGTTTATCTGCCCTTCGCCTTGGAACGCAAATACCGTAACGCCAATCGCTCCTGGTCATGGCAGTACGTTTTCCCCGCCGGAAAACTTTCTACCGACCCGCGCTCCGGCGAACTGCGACGTCACCACGTTTCGGAGAAGAATCTGCAGAAGGCGGTCAAGACTGCCATTGAACGCGCGGCAATTCGTAAAGCCGCAAGCTGTCACACGTTTCGTCACAGTTTTGCTACCCACCTATTGGAAAACGGGTATGATATTCGCACTGTGCAAGAACTCCTTGGACACAAAGATGTCTCGACGACAATGATCTACACGCACGTGCTCAACAAACCGGGTATTGCCATCCGCAGTCCGCTCGACGACCAACCGCCGGCAAGGAGGCGGCACCTCTTTCCGAATTAGGTTAACAATTGTTTCCCTAATTCTCGTTAGGTCTCACTTGCCACGCCTGACAATGGACACGCCGCAAATAGAACCGACCGACGAGCAAAGCGGCTCGGCGACGAAGCGAGTCAATTATCGCAAGCTCGCGTTCGATTACTATCCGGCTGTCTGTGCCTATTGCGGCTATGGCATTCGCGACGTGCTGGAGGTAGGACACATCGACTGCAATCGCAGCAACAACGCCATCACTAACTTGGTTATTTTGTGCCCGAACTGCCACAAGATGCACGACCTCGATCTTATCTCGACGGCGACTATCATTCACATGCGCGACTCCCCGAAAGTCGTAAATTGGGCCAAGCGCATGAAGGATGCCGGACGCAAAGCCGCTGAGAGCCGCAGACTCAAGGCAGCCGAAACTGAGAAATGGCGACTTGCCGGCCTCAAAGCTGCACAGACACGTGCGAAGAATTTAGCCGCGCGCCAACAAACTCAGCATCCACCAATCAGCGAAATAGACCGTGAAACCTAACCAGACGATGCAGCGAACGGCTACCCGCTGCGTGATCCCGTTTTCCAATGACTAAAACACTCCCACTTCGATTGGTGTTCGCTCCCGGTAGCCGTCGCTGATCTAATTCTCGTTAGGCCTAAGCAAATCGTGCCAGTAAACTCCTCATATTACGAGAAACTGCGCCCGATGCTCGAGGCGAGACAGGTGGACTGGAGTAATGCGACCATGCAGGATGTTCAGTACGCACTCGCCGCCTTGATCAGCGAGCGTCAGCGTCTCCGAGCAAAGCATAAGGAAGAGCCGCTATCGCCTGAGGAGATCGCGTTCATGGAAGAATCAGGGATTCAGATTCCTCTGCTTTTCGAAGGCCAAGCTACAAAGTGGGCGGAGCGCGGTCGCGCCGCGCTGCTCAACAAGCTCCTGACCATTGAGGAGCGGCTCGCCGACCCGGCGAAGCTCAATCCTTATGATGACATTTTCCGTGACAAGCTGCGTGAGCAGCTTCAAAAAACTTAAAGAGTAGCGAACCCGAAAAGCGCAAGCCATGACCGTGAAGCCGCCATTTCCGTCATCGGACGCGTTTTGGATTATGTCGTCTGGCTACCGCGACGCGGGCGACGCTACCTTCGAGCTTGTACGTAGCGATGATTACACCGGATTCGTTGTCTATCCGTGTGTCTTCCTCTACTTCCGCTGCATCGAACTCGCGCTGAAGACTGTCCTCGTTCATCACGGCGTCAGCGAAAATGAGGTCACTCGCACATTAGGGCATCGCATCAGTGAGCTTCTCATTCGGGCCGAGTCCTATGCGCCAGTTGATTCGTTCGGCATCACCCCGGAGGATCGGCGGCTTCTCGACCGATATTCCGATACATACGCAAACAAGTGGTTCGAGTATCCTGATGATTTTGATGCATCTTATCCGATAGTCGAAGAGCTCCGCGGTCTAGCGCACAGGATGTGTGACGCGATACAGAAATATGAGCGCCCAACGGCCTAACCAAGCGATGGAGCCGACCGCGAGCCGCCGTACTATCCAGCTTTTTATGAGTTCAACCCGTCAATCCGCAGCCACCCGCGCCACTGCTCGCGGCGGCTCATCTTGTTCTCGTTAGGTCTGCTCAGATGACTGTTACACTCCGCGAAGTGACCCAGGAAGATCTTCCGATTTTTTTTGAACATCAGCTGGATGCCGAGGCGACGCGTATGGCGGCGTTTCCCAGCCGCGACCGCGACGCCTTTATGGCGCACTGGGCCAGAATCATGAGTAACAAGACCGGAATCTTAAACACCATCCTCGCTGACGACACCGTGGCTGGCAACGTCGTCTATTGGGAAGCGGCGGGGGAGCCGAACATCGGCTACTGGCTCGGCAAGACACATTGGGGGAAGGGGATTGCTAGCGCGGCCCTGGCCCAATTCTTGACCAAGATAGAGGCGCGGCCAGTTTACGCGCATGTGGCAAAGCACAATTTCGCTTCGATACGTGTCTTACAAAAATGCGGATTCCAACTCGCACGAGAGGATATGTGCGATGGCGATGATGGCGAAGAACTTGTTATGGAGCTGCGCTCAGATCGTTGCGCCACAGCCGCCAATAAACCCACAAAGACCTAACCATGCGATGGAGCGAACGGCGGACCGTTGTACTCTCCACTTTTTGAGATGACTTCCACACTTTCACTCCGAGCGACGCGCGCCCTCGTCCGCCGTCGCTCATCTTGTTCTCGTTAGGCGATAATGTCCCGCCGAATGACGATCGCCCTTAAGCAGCTATCGGAGTGCCCAGAGCACCTCGAGACCGTTGGGCGCTGGATCTACGAAGAGTGGTGGAGAAAGCGATGCGACTCGCCCGAGGTTGTTCTCAACTGGCTCCGGAGCCACACGAAACTGGATACTGTGCCGTATAGCGTGATCGCTCTGGCCGAGGGCGAACCAGTTGGAAGTTGCTGCGTCATCGAAAACGACTGCATTCATCGCCCCCAATATGCGCCCTGGATCGCTGCAGTTTACGTCAGGCCGGACTTTCGCCGCCGAGGGATTGCCTCGATGATCCTCCGTGAAGCCGCTTCGATCGCTAGACGAGCACGCATCAAAGGCCTTTTCGTCGACTGCCTCGCTCTGACCGCTTCAGTTTATGAAAAGAATGGATGGGCGATATATGAGCGCGAGGTCGGCGACAAAGAATCCGTCGTCATGCTTCGGAAAATTGAATTCGCCTAACCAAGCGCTGCAGCCAACCGCTGGCCGTTCCGATGCGCACGTTTGATTTATGAAAGAACTTTGTGAGTTTGCTACACTCGCCGCCGCCAGCGGTGGCTGAGCTTTTTCTCGTTAGGCCCCATGACGCCTTCACGTGATCCAGCAACACTCGTTTGCGCGAGCATATACATGACGCTCACGCTGTACGCCGTGGGTCTCTGGGTGTTCGCGCTGTTTCGTACGCGGATGGTGTTTTGCTATTTCTACATCGTCGCAGCGCTAGTCAGTCTCTTTTATCTCCGTGGTCAGCGTTGGTATGTATCTCGACCCTTACATATGGGTTCGGCTGCTCGGCAGAAGCGGCTGGACAGTTTCATACTACTTCATCATCGTGGTACAGCCTGTCGCATTGCTGATCGGCGTTACAGGTTCTACGATACTTGTGAGGTGGCTCACGAAGAGGCCTAACCAATCGCTGGAGCCAACCGCTGGCCGTCGCGATGACCAGATTTGATTTATGAAAAAGTTCCCACAGGTTGCCACGCCCGCTCCCGCCAGCGGTGGCTCAGCTCTATCTCGTTAGGCGACTTGAGTTCACGGACAGTTGCGGTGATGCTTTATGCGAATTTATGAATCCCGACATCATTCATGCTCTTGAGGTCGCCACTATCGTGGTCGCGGGGACGTTGACCGGCAGCGAACTTGCCGTGGCGGTGTTCGTTCACCCTCGTATTAGCCGCCTTGAGGACGAGGTGCACGTCCGAGCTGTTCAGACATTGGCGAAGGTTCTCGGCATGGTGATGCCATTCTGGTATGCGCTTACATTTCTGCTTGCCCTTGCAGTGACTTTCGTTGCGCTCACGACCCGAAGCACGCCGTGGTGGCTGGCACTCGCCTCGACGGTCCTTTTTGCCCTCATAAGTGTTTACTCCGTGCTCTTGCCCGTTCCCATCAACAACCAAGTTGCCCGCTGGCAGCCAGATTCACTGCCAGCAAATTGGCGAGATTTGCGTCGGCGCTGGGATTTGCTTCATGCCATCCGGGTCGCCTTTTTAGTTATCGCTCTGATTCTTCTCGTTGCATCATGTGTTTATTAAACCAGTCGCCTAACCATGCGCTGCAGCGAACCCGGCCATCGCGTCCAGCTTGCAATCGCACGCCCTCGTGGGCCGGGTCGCTGAGCTTGGGTCGTTAGGCCGATTTGACATCCACATCAGGCTTTACATATAGCAAGGAACCTATGTCTGACTTACTTGGACCCGACTTCATCACGCTGCTGGTACGCGATCTTGAGGTCTCGCATCATTTTTACAGCGAACTTGTGGGGCTAAAGGAATCACCTGAAAAGCGACCCGATGCGTTTGCATTTGCTACGCGACCCTGTGGATTCGCGATCCGAAAGTCACCCGAAGGAAATCATCCACCACCCGACCCTGGGCAGGGCGTGATCATTTGGTTTCGTACAGATGATGCGATTTCTCTCCATACAGTGCTGAAAGAGCGGGCAGTTCCAATCACAACAGAATTAGCAGATGGTCCATTTGGCAGGACCTTTACGTTTCGCGATCCCGATGGCTACCTAATTGCAGTCCATGACGGCGGGTAGAATGCTCCGATCATTCAAATTAGCTCTCTAGAGCCAACGGGTTCTCACCCCGCACACAAAAATCGCAATGAAATCATAACACAACAAGGAGGGACATATGTCGGCACAAAGTAATCTGGATACGATGCACAAATATTTCGATTTGCTATTTGGAAAAGAGATGGATGAGCTCTTGAGCATGTTCACCGATGACATCAATTGGTTTATCGTTCCGACAAATATGACTATCAAGGGAAAGGCGCAGTTCCGGGCGATGGCCAAAAATCACTGGGCTGCATCACCCGACCGGACAAAGACAATGCTTAATGTATTCGCGACTAACGAATACGCCTGCCTCGAGTATATAACGGGCGGGACGCTAAAGGGAGAAGCAGATTTTGGTATCGCCAAAATTAAACCCACAGGACGTAAGTATGAATTGCAGTGTTGCTTCGTTTTTCATTTCAACGCAAAGGGCTTGATCGATAAAGTTCAAGAATACTTTGATATGGCGACTGTCCAACGGTTTGCGCCTGTTACATCAGAGAAGACACCGAAAAAGTAGAGGCCAGGAAAGCCTAACCAGACGATGCAGCCAACCGCTGGCCGCTTTGACGCCCCGATTTACTTTATGAGAACACTTCCATTGCAATCCACGTTCGCTCTCGCCAGCGGTGGCTGAGCTTTGTCTCGTTAGATGCTGAGCACCATGTCCGCAGGAATTCCAGAGCGAGATTGGAAACTTTTTCGGCAACTCCACTCAGTTGCCTTGGAGCGGTTTTGCGAGCGTGTGCTTTCGGAGATTAAGGACGCCAGTTCGGCCTCCCACCAGAGCGCGCATGAGCGCTATCTGAAAGTGTTTCACATCATCAGAGAGGAAAACAAACAGCTTGCAGCGCTCTTTGATGACCCGCGGCGCTCCACCGCGTGGGATCAGCTTTGTTTGGTCCGAGCGGCTGCTCTGCTTACCAATGAGGAGATGGATCGCTTCTCGCCCGACACTCAAGAATCGGTCAAAGTGTTTGTCCCGCATCTAACCAAACGATGAAGCCAACTCCGAAAGAATTCGCGAGCAGGCTGGCCCGATTGCGATATAAGTTGACTCAGTCGCTCCCGCTCTTTCGGCCTTCGGCTTGCCCATCTATGTCGCACCGCTTCCCGCGGGCTCCATTCAGTGTGTTTGGCACGACACCCTGGATTTCATCCAGGTGCCCGGCTACCCTGGTGCGATTCTCGTCTGCGCGCTCAGGCACTCCCGCCGTATTGTTGTTCAACGCTATCCGTGGCTTGTGATGTTTTCTTCCCGCGAAAACCTCCTTCGGGCTTCCGGTCCATGTCGCACCGCTTGATTCGGCTTCAGCCCGAAAGCCTCACCCTCTCGGGTCTGCCCATCCATGTCGCTCACATCCCAGCGGCTTCATTCCCGCGGACTCCGTTCGGAGCGTTTGCCATGGCACCCCGGATTTCATTCAGGTGCGCGGCTACCTAGCGCGATTTTCGTCTTCGCGTTCACGCACTCCAGCCGTATT
>Ga0209265_1000077_pt1 | contig 22198 bp, 22 predicted proteins | sample GraSoiAngelo_103_FD_185872 | JGI IMG/M metagenome (GOLD analysis project Ga0209265, IMG submission 185872) | Grasslands soil microbial communities from the Angelo Coastal Reserve, California, USA - 14_0903_05_20cm (SPAdes) (version 2) | ecosystem: Environmental > Terrestrial > Soil > Grasslands ...
CCCACGCGAAGCGGTCCCTGGCGCTCGCCGGAGCCGCGTCGCAGTACCGCGCCGATGCGGGCACGAAGCTCCGGGTAAAAGAGCGGCTTGACGAGGAAATCGTCGGCCCCGGTCTCCAGCCCGCGCACCCGGTCCTCATCGGAGCCATGGCCGGTGAGGACGATCACCGGCAGGGCGGGATCGAAGCGCGAGGTGACCCCATCCGCCTCGCGGATCTCACGCAGGACGTCGAGCCCGGAGGCATCGGGCAGCGAGAGGTCGAGCAGGAGCAGGTCCGGGTGGTTGTAGCGGCAGAGCCGCAGCGCGTCGGAAGCGTTGGGGGCCGGTAGCACTCCGAAGCGATCAGCGACCAGGTTGTCGCAGAGCAGCTCGAGCGTCTGGGCGTCGTCCTCACAGACGACCAAGTTGGCGATCTCGCGGCGCTGGGGAAGCATTGGCCGCTCTAAGAAGTCGCGGCGAGGTTTTCTCCCCCCTCGCCGGCCGGCACCTCCAGCACCGCCCGGGCCCGTGCGCAAAATGCAAGGTGACGGGGGCCAACCTCGCGGCAGTGCGGGATCAGCAGGCCCGCCCCGACCTCCTCGCGGTTGAGATGAGCCAGACCCAAGAACCGCGCGCATGGCCCCAGGGCGACCCGAACCTCGCGCCCAAGCACCGTCGCAACCGGCAGGCGGCGAAGGCGTTGGGCAAGGAGCGGTTCGGGCATCTAGCCTCTGTCAATGCCAGCTGGTGGCAAAGTCACCGTTTTCGGACCGCACCCGATGCTGGCGATCACGGTCGAGGCGCTGACCAGCGAGGGCGGCGATGACATCCACCTACACGCCGCCGGGCAGGGCGTATGGGTGGCACGAATGGCCGCCGAGCTCGGCGCCGAGCCGATCCTCTGCGGCTTCATCGGCGGCGAGAGCGGCGCCGTGCTGCGGCCCCTGTTGGAGCAGATGGAGGTCGAGATGCGTCTGGTCGAGACCGCCGAGGGAAGCGGCGCCTACGTGCACGATCGCCGCAGCGGCGAACGTGTGCCGATCGCCCAGAGCGCCTCGATGCCACCCTCCCGCCACGAGATCGACGAGCTTTTCTCGACCACGGTCGCCGCCGCAATCGATTCCGGCGTCCTCGCCGTCTGCGGCCCCTACCCCGGCGAGGCACTGCCGCTGGAGATCTACGGCAACCTCGTCGCCGACGTCAAGGCCAACGGCACCCCGGTCGTCGTCGACCTCTCGCGGCCGCGACTCGACAGCGCCCTCGAGGGCGGTCCCGACTTGGTCAAGATCAACGACTGGGAGCTGGCCGGCTACATCGAGGGCCCGGTCGACACCGAGGAGCGGATGCGAGCCGCGGCGCAGAAGCTGCTCGACGCCGGCGCCGACGCAGCGATCATCACCCGGGCCGAGGAACCGGCGATGGTCGTGCGCGGCGATGAGGCCTGGGAGCTGGTACCACCGCGCTTCGAGCGCGGCTCGCGCGAGGGCTGCGGCGACTCGATGATGGGCGGCCTCGCGGCCTGCATGGCGGCCGGCCTCGATTGGGAGGAGACGCTGCGCACCAGCGCCGCCGCCGGTGCAGCCAACTTCCTCCGCGCCGGTCTTGGCAGTGGCTCACGCGCGGTGATCGAGGACCTGGCGCGCAAGGTCGAGTTGCGGCCGCTCTAGACGGTCGGCCCGAAGGGGAGATCCAGCTCCGCTCCCTCGACGATCGCCTGCGGCGCGGTGTCGCGCATCCACTCCAGGTGGGGAGCGGTCGCGTCGATCTCGGCGAGCACGCCGAAGGCCTCCCCCAAGTGCAGTGGGCGGCCGCCATGTGAGGAGTGGGCGTCGCTGCTCAGGATGTGAACGAGACCCTGTTCCGCCAGCATCCGCATGCCGTCGGCGAAGCGCTCGCGCAGGAAGAAGTCGGCGGTTGCCTGGACCAGGGCGCCCTCGGCGATCAGCGCCGCGATCCGCTCGTACATGTCGGCCGAGAGGTGGCGCTCGGGGTGGGCGATCAGCGCCCGGTGACCGCGCTCGGCGAGGTGGCCGACGCGGGTGATCAGGGTGTCGCTGAGCGGCCCCGGCGCCGGCTCGAGCAGGATCCAGCGGCCGCCGCCAAGCGCCACGCGTTCCAGCTCCTCCTCGCTCAGGGCCTCGACCGCGGTCTCCGCCACCTCGCCACCCTCGAGGACCTCGACCGGCAGCCCCTCGTCGCGCAGCGCCCGGTTGAGCTCCTCGACCAGCCCTGCGAGCTGCTCGATCCGCACGTCGTGGTCGTGGCGGATGTGCGGCGTCGCGCAAACCCGCTCGATCCCGTCGTTGACCGCCTGACGCGCCAGGCCCAGGCTGTCGGCGAGGTCGAGTGAGCCGTCGTCGACGCCGGGGAGGATGTGGCAGTGCAGATCGATCATCGGTGCAAACGGCCTTTCAGGCAGGGGCCCATGCGGGCACGAGACTACGATGATCGGCATGATCCAGCACCTGCTCCCGCTGGGCTGGCGCGAGCAGTTGGCTTCAACTCATGGATAAGAAAACGACCCGCCGAGGGAACTACGAGTCTGGCTCCGATTACGTGCTTGAGTACGGGGAGCTCCGCTTCGCCTTCAACGAGGGCGATTTCGGCCAGCGGGTCGAGCAGGCCGCGGTGAAACTGGGCTTTGTCGACCAGGGGCTGAGCCAGGAGGAGCTCGACGACCTGCTCGACCTGGCCGTCAGCGGCGAGATCGCCGAGCCCAGCTCACGCCTTGGCGAGCACATCAACGAGAACTGGGACGACCTCGTCGGCCCTGCTAATCGCAGCCTCGTGCACTGGCTGCGCCGCCTCGTCTTCCGCGGCGCCTGGCTTGACCAGCGGGTCAAGGAGGGCGAGCTCGACGTGGTCTTCGACGAGCGCAACCAGACCTTCGGCTACGTGCAGCCGGATCGCAGCTCCGAGCTGATCGAGCTGTCCAAAGAGCCATCTTGGCGGCGTATTGCGTATCGGCGGTAGCGGCCCCCTGAGTGGGGGTTTCGCTTAACTTTTTCGGTGCTGACGCGGCGGCTGCCGCCGCAAGGAATTGCCGAAAAAGTGCAAGACGCTCCCCCCCCACTCAGGGGGCCGGTATCAGGACGAGCGCTCTAGGGCCGCCACGACGGTCAGGGAGCCAGAGCTGGAAAGACCTAGGCCGCCGTCGAAGATCTCTTTTGCCGTGTCGCCATCGTCGAGACGGGTCAGGGAGTCGACCAGGAGGATGACGTCTTCGCCGCTTTCGGCACGGCGGATGGCCTGGGCGAGGGCGTCGCCGGCGTGGCGCGCCTGGGCGGCAACCACCAGCTCGGCATCGGGGGCCTCGCGCTTCCAGTCGGCCAGCTCCTCAGGACTGGGGTCAATCAGCAGGGCGATCGGGTCGGGACCCTCGGAGGCACCGGCCAGCTCGCCGGCGATCTCGCGCAGTAGCGAGGTGCAGGTGGCGCGGCTCTCGCCGTAGACGAGCGCCTGGCGGCCGGGCGGCGGCAGCAGCAGGTCCTGGGCGCGCAGGCCCTTGCTCTTGCGGCCGAAGCGACGGCGGCGACGTTTGCGTTTAGGGCGAGACGAGTCTCCGCCGACAGCGGCGGCCGACTCCCTGGGCGGGGCGGGCGGCTGCGGCGCCTGGGGCTGCGGTTCTGGCTTGGCTACCGACTCCTTCACGGGCAGCTCGTCCGCACGCTTTTTGCGGGCGGGGCGCTCGCGATCGGCGGCTTCGCCACCCCCGGAGCGCTGGCGTGGTTGACGATCGCGAGGCGAGCGCTCGCGGCGCGGCGGGCGGTCCCCACGCGGTTTCTCACTCCGCGTGGGCTTGCCGTCGCCGTCGCTCAGCTTCGCGATCAGCTCCTCGCGGGGCAGCATGCGATAGCGCGGCACGTCGGCCTCGGCTGCCAGCGAGTGCAGCTCGGCGAGGTGCTTGGACTCGAGTTCCGTCTTATTCATGAAGTCTCCGTGTGTTCACGGGCGGCAGGTTATTGCAGCGACTCGACGGGTGAGCCGGCGGGGTCGATGCCGGCCTCGGCTGCTGCGGCCGGCCAGGCCTCGACCGCCCGCTTGACCTCGCGGCGTGACCAACCGAGCTCGCCACCCAAGGCCGCAGCCACGGCGCGGGCCGGAGCGGCATCGCGCAACTGCGGCGCGGCGAGCAGGCCGAGGCGGGTACGGCGCAGCAATACATCGGCGACCGTGCGGGCCTGCTCGTGGCGAGCGGCGATCACGGCCTCGGCCAGCAGGTCGGGGCGGCCGGACACGATCGGCTCGGCCAGCTTCGAGTCCTCGCGCGCCAAGGCGATGACTTTGCGGGCGGCGTGACCGTAGCGGAAGGCGAGTTGCTCGAGCGCCTCTTCCCCCACCCCGTCCGGCGCCTCCAGATCGTTGGGACGCGCCTCCATGCCGAGCGGGATTTCCGCTGTGTGGCAGGGCGCCTCCCGACCCTCGCGCTCAACCAGGCGGTCGACCGTCTGCTTGGCCATGCGCCGCCAGGTGGTCAGCTTGCCGCCGGTGATCGTCAGCATCCCCGAGGAGGTCTCATAGAGCTCCGCCCGGCGCGAGATGTCAACCGACTTCTTCGGGTCGCCGGTCGCGATCAGCGGCCGCACCCCGGCGTAGGCGCCGACCAGATCGCCGACGCCAAGCGAGATGCCAAAGAACTCGTTGACGGCGTCGAGTAGATAGGTGACGTCCTCGCTCCCCGGCCGGGGGTGGTCGATGTCGCCCTCGAAGTCGTTGTCGGTGGTGCCGATCAGGGTGCGCCCGTACCAGGGTAGGGCGAAGATCGCCCGGCCTTCCCCGGCGGGGACGATGCAGGCGGCTGCGCCGGTCGAGAGCTTCTCGCGGTCGACCAAGACATGGGTGCCGCGGCTGGGCGAGATCCGCGGCACGTCCACCTCCTCGATCGTCTCCTCCGGTCGGATCCGGTCGGCGAAGACGCCGGTGGCGTTGATCACGTTGTCGGCGCTGAGCTCGAGCCGCTCTCCCGAGCCGGCCTCGAGGAAGGCGACCCCGGCGGCGCGGCCATTGCGCTCCAACACCTCGATCACCTCGGCGCCGTTCAGCATCACCGCGCCGAAGCGCTCGGCCTCGCCGAGCACGGTCAGGGTGAGGCGAACGTCATCGGTCTGGCAGTCGTAGAAGAGGTAAGCGTTCTTGGGATCGCGCGGCTCCAGGGCGGGGACCAGTTGCAGGACCTCGTCGCGATCGATCGTGCGGTGGCGATCGGGTGACCAGTAATAGTCCTCGTCGGCTTCCTTGGAGGAACGCATCTCGCGACGGCTGCGACCGACCCGCGTGGTCGCCATCACGTCATACATGTTGAGGCCGATTCCGAGGCCGCGCTGGCGACGCTCGTCGGAGAAGGACGGGATGAGGAAGGGCGTGGGATAGACCAGATGCGGCGCCAACTGGACCATCAGCTGCCGCTCGAGCAGCGCCTCGCGCACCAGCCCAAGGTCGAGGTTCTGCAGATAGCGAAGGCCGCCGTGGACCATCTTCGAGGAGCGGCTGGATGTCCCTTCGGCGTAGTCGCCGCGCTCCAGCAGGGCCACCGAGTAGCCGCGCGAGGCGGCGTCGAGGGCAACCCCGGCGCCGGTGATGCCGCCGCCGATCACGACGACCTCGAAGTGCTGGCCAGCGATCGCCTCGATCGCTGTGGCGCGGGAGAGCATCAGGCGAGGAACTCGGTTGACTGCTCGATCGGCGGCCGCTCGGGCGGCTCCTTCTCCTGGCGCGGGTGGCCGAGGTGCAGGAGGCCGACGAAGCGCTCGCTCTCGGGCAGCCCGACTGCCTGCAGACCCTCGGGCGAGCGCAGCAGGCCGGGCGTGCGCCAGTAGCCCGCGTAGCCGCGGGCATGGGCGGCGAGCAGAACGATGTAAGAGGCGACGGCGGTCGTGTGCAGGTCCTCTTCGTTTTGGACTGGGTCGGCGCCGAGGGCGCAGGAGACGAGGATCAGGGTCGGGGCGCGGTCGAGCTTTGCCGCTCCCTCGGGCCCAGCGACCTGCTTCAGCCGCGCCAGCGTTCCTGGGCCGACAATGCGAAAACGCCAGGGCGCGGTCAGGTGGTGGTTCGGTGCCCAGCGCGCGAGCTCGAGCAGCGCGAGGATTTCATCGCGCCCGAGCGGCTCAGGCCCAAAAGCCTTGTGTGTGCGCCGGGTCCGAATCGCGGTCTCTACGTCCACGCTTGCAACATAGCCGTCCGAAGACCCGCCCTCCCTTTACTACCTCAGAGGTGGTCAAAGGAGGGCGCGTGTGCCGCTACCAGGCGTAGCGACGGCCGAGCCACCAGGGCAGGCCGATGGCGAGGGCGGTGGCAGCGAGGCCGACGCCGATCGGGGGCCAGGGAGAGGGGTTCGAGCCCGAAGCGCTGACGGGCTGGGACGCTGTGGCCGGGGCCGGTGGTGCAGCTTCGGCCTCGCCTTCTTCCGGCGTACCGAGCTGCGCCGGCGGGGAGGCCGGGATCGCGCCCGCCGCCGAGGGCGGCGCGGTCAGCGCACCGCTGCCGCCAGTACTGGGCACCCCCGACGACGTCGGCGGTACCGATTCGAATTCCTCCGGCGGGCTGGTCCCTCCAGGAGGCGGTGGCGGAGCAGTCTTCGACGGCGAAACGGTCGTCGGGGTCGGTTGGCGTGGCGGCGGTTCGATCGGCAGCGAGTCGCCCGAGACGGCGACCAGCACCTGGCCCGTAACCCAGACCGGGGTCTGGTCGCTGGATTCGGAATAGCGATAGTGGCCGTCGCTGGCCTGCCGGGCGGCGAGGTAGTCAAGGGCGCTGTTGCCGCCGTCGCTGATCTTGGCCGGATCGGCTCCGACGGCGATCATCCCCTGCACCGCCCAGGCGGTCGACTGAGCGTTGACGCCGCCGCCCGCCCCAAGGGCGAAGCCGCCGTTGGGGCGCTGGTGTTTGCGCAAATAGGAGAGCCCGGCCTCGGCCGCTTTCGTGCTGGGCAGCGCCTGCATCACCGAGCCGGTGACGTCGGCGTTGCTCGGCTGACCCGGCACGTCCCCCCAGCCCCCGTCGTCGTTTTGCACCTTGGTCAGCCACGAGACCGTGCTTCAGCCGCGCGCAGGGCGATCACGCTGAAGGACGTCGTCCCCGGCCAGCCGACGTAGGAGCCGTTGGCGGCGCGGCGCTTGAGCAGGGCGCTGACTAGATCCTTGCCGCCGAAGGAGCGCGGATCGGCACCGGCGCCCTCGAGGGCGACGATCGTGCGGGCGAGGTCGCCGGGGCTGCTCACTTCGTCGAGGTGGCCGCGGAGGAAGTCGACCGGGCTCTTGCCGCCGGCGCTGGCCACGTCGAGCGGGTTGCGCCCGGCCGCCTCGAGGCCGAGCATCGCCCAGCTCGTCAGCGCGGCGCTGGAGTCCGATGAGGGCGAGGAGCCAAAGCCGCCGTCGCTGTTCTGCGCCGCTTCCAGCCAGTTCGCCGCCTCGTCGGTGCCGGCGGCCCTCGCCGTCCCGGGTACTAGGCTGGGCAGCAGCAGGATGGCGAGAATCGCCGTCGCCACGACGGGCGTGCGCCACTGGAAACGCTGGCGGAAGCGAGTCAGCATCCGCACCATCGCCGGACCGGCCAGCAGGGCGAAGGCGATATTGCCGACGACGTGAGCTACGTCGAAGGGAATCGCGCGCGCCTCCAGTGTGAGGAAGCGCTCGAGTGAGAGATCTCCGCCGTAGGTCGCCATGAGCGAGAAATTCAACAACACACCGTAGGCGATGCCCGCCAGTCCGCAAACCGCGGCGAGGCTGAGGCGGCCGGCGTTGCGGACACCCAGCGCCAGCCCCGCGCCCATCAGCCCGCACATCCCCCATCCCGCCATCTGCCAGGGGGTCCACGGCCCCTGGCCGAACCAGAAGTTGGAGACGAGGCCGGCGAAGGCGCCGACCGCGAAGCCTGGCGCCGGGCCGAGCGCGTAGCCGGCGAAGACTACGATGTCGGTGGTCGGCTTGACGTTGGGGAAGGCAGCGAAGGCGATGCGGCCGGCGATCGCCAGCGCAGCGAGGGCAGCAACCAGGGCGACCACCTGCGAGGGCGGCCGCGAGCGCTCGTACCAAGCAAAGCCACCGAGTAGGACGACGGCGAGGATGACGAAGCTGGTCAGTTGCCAGGACATCAGTGTTCGGTCCTCGGCTTCTGCCGCAGCGCCGCGGCACCCTGCTCGGGGGTGATCACGCCGGGCAGGTCGAGTACGCGCGCGACCTCGGTCGCAAAGTACCAACCGCCGGAGAGGACTTCGCGGGCGGGGCCGTCGGCGATGATCACGCCATCGCCGAGGAGGACGACGCGCTCGGCGAAGGCAGCGGCGAACTCGACGTCGTGGGTGGCGACGAGCAGCCCGGCGCCGCGCTCGGCGAGGTCGCTGATCAAGCCGACGAGGTCCTCCTTGCGAGCACGGTCCATGCCGCGCGTGGGCTCATCGAGGGCGACCAGGCCCGGCAGGGCATCACCGTCCATGCGGCCCGCCAGGGCGATCGCCAAGGCGAGACGCTGGCGCTCACCGCCGGAGAGGTCGCGGGGGTCGGCCTCCAGGGCGTGCGCCATGCCGACGATCTCCAGGGCCGCCGTGCCGGGCTCTCCCGGAAGCTCATCGCCTACTCGCTCGCGGACCAGGTAGTCGCCCGGGTTCTGGGTCAGCAGCGCGATGCCGCTGGCGAGCTCGACCTTGCCGCGCACTGCATTCGTCAACCCCGCCAGCGTTCTGAGCAGCGTGCTCTTGCCCGCGCCGTTTCTTCCCATGAGCGCGACCCGCTTGCCTTTTTCGACGGCGAGGTCGATCCCGCGAAGAACGTCTCGTCTCTCGTCGTCGCCTCTGCGCATCTCCACCCACAGATCCCGCACAGCGATCGCCGCGGTCGACGGCGAGCCGGACCCCCCCCGAACGTCTTGCACTTTTTCGGCAATCCGCCCACGGCCAGCCGATTCCTCTCTACCGAAAAAGTTAAGAGAGGAGGGGGTCCGGCTCGCCTCCACCCGGTGCCCGCTGGAGGCGAGGGTCTCGCGGGCGGCTCGGACACCTACGGGCAAGGGCTCGATGCCGACGAGAGAAAACAGCTTGGCGGCGGGCGTCTCTAGAGCTGAATCAGCTCCCTGCGCCCAGGTCAGAAAGCTGCCGGGGGCGCCGTCGAAGGCGATCGCACCAGCGCTCATCGCGATTACGCGATCTGCCGCGGCCAAGCAGCGCTCGAGGCGATGCTCCGCAAGCAGAACGGTCACCCCCCACTCCTCGTTTAGCCGGCGCAGGAGCCAGATCAGCTCGTCGCCGGCTACGGGGTCGAGCTGGGAAGTCGGCTCGTCGAGGAGGACCAAGCGCGGGCGGGTGACGAGGGCGGCGGCCAGGGCCACGCGCTGGAGCTCGCCTCCCGAAAGGGTGTCGACGGCACGGTCGAGCAGGTGCGGGATCGCGAGGGCGAGGGCGACCTCCTCAATCGCCCGGGCGCGCGAGGCCGGCGGGTCGCCGCGCATCTCGAGCGGGAGCTCGATCTCGGCTGACACCGTGGTTGAGACCACCTGCGTCTCAGGGTCCTGGGCTACGTAGCCGACGACCGCGGCCAGCTCGCCGGGGCCGGCGGCGATCGCATCGATGCCCGCGACCTCGATCCGGCCCACGATCTCGCCGCCGTGGAAGTGCGGGACAAGGCCGCAAGCGGCGCACAGGAGAGTCGACTTACCCGAGGCGGAGCGGCCGGCGAGGAGAGCGAACTCGCCGGAGGACAAGTTGAGCGAGACATCGCACAGGGCCGGAGTAGTGGCGGTTGGATAGGAGTAGGTGACGTCCCCCAGGTGAAGGGCAGGCCCGGTGGCGCGGCTCGGGGTTGCCAGATCAGCCACCGGTTGCCTCCGGCGCACGGGTGCAAGTGGTGCCTGCGAACTGCATCAAATTCCCCCTCCAGCAGGCAGGGAATTTGATGCAATTCGACGTTTGGTCAGGGCTGAGTGGGTACGCGCGGAGCGGCGCCAGGGTGCGAAGCCGCTTAGGGCGACGAGCGCCGCGACGGCAAGGGTTGCGGCACCGGTGCCGATCTCGGTGGCGGGGTATTCGCTGAACGCGTCGGCGCCGAGGGCCTTGCCGACAATCGCTACGACCAGGACGGCGAGGCCGACGGCGTAGAAGCGGCGGTCATAGCGAGAGCGTCTCCTACCGATGACCTGGTGCCTGCGTCCAGGTACCCAACGGGTGCAACGTTTTCCGGACGTCTCAGAGCCCGAAAACGTTGCACCTGCAGCGGGGCGATGGGGCTCCAGCGAGTAGCCGCGCAGCTCCAGGGTGGCGGCGACGTCGACGGCGCGGTCTAGCGAGCCGGCGAGGAGGCGCCGGGCCAGCGGTGCGCGGCCGACCGGAGCGGCGCCAGGGCCGCGCAGGCGGGCGGCGTCGCGCAGGCGGGCGGCGTCCGCCGCCGCCACCGGGACCAGGCGGGAGACCAGTGTCGCGGTCAGCGCCGAGCGGCCGGCGATCGGACGGAGCGCGCGCAGGACCCGGTCGGGATCGACGCAGGCCGAGTAGACGGCGAAGCCGACCATCACCACCGCGGCGCGCAGGCCGAGGACGAAGCCGGCGAGGATCGCCTCGAGCGTCACGTCGACCTGGCCGAAGAGTGGCCACTCGCCCAGGCGGGCGAGCACCGTCTCGCCACGGCTGACAACCAGGGCATTGACGACGACGATCAGGGCGGCAAGCGTGAGCCCCATCCAGAGTGCGGCGCGGACCGCGGCATGCGCTCCGGCCAGGCGGCCGGCGATGACGACGGCGAGCCCGACCGCGAGCAGCACGATCGGGTTCGAGTAAAGGAAGGCGACAACAATGAGTGAGCCGAGGTAGGCGACGGCGGCGCCGGGCGAGGCTAGCTGCAGCGGCCGCGGTCGCGGGATATAGGCAAACGGCGATCTCATCGCAGCGGCAGCGGGGTCTCCTTGCCCCCGTCGACGGCGACCGCGTAATGGTCGCGCAGGTCTCCTGCATCGAGCAGGCCGGCGGCAGCGCGCACGCCCGCCTCCGCGGTTCCCGTCACCACCCAGACCGGCGGTTCTTCATAGCGACGGGTCGCGGCCACGAGACCGGGGTCGCGGCCGAAATCAGCTGCGTCATTACCGGTTTCGTCGAGTCCAATAAGGCGGATAGCGCCCGCTTCACGGCGAAACTCGGCAAACACCCCGCTCGTCTGCGGGCCGCGCTCGATCTGAGCCGCGGCTGGGTCGCCTCGCAGCCGCGCCCACGGGCCGACCAAGATGCGAATCGCGTCGCTCGGCGGACGTGCGGAGATCCCTACGCCTTCTTCTTCCAGCCGTTCGTCAACCTCATCGCAGGCGCTGCCCCCGCCCAGGCATTCGACCGCCACCGCCCGCCGCTTGCCGTCGTAGCCGCCGAGAAAGGGCTGCGGCCAGGAGCCGACCACGGCGGGCACGCGCATCGCCGCGTCCCAGTTACGGTAGTCCCACCAGATCGACTCGCCGCCGTGCAGTGCGTAGTCCGCAGCGCCGATCGTCGACTCCACTCCGTTGACGTAGAAGAACCAGTCGAGCGAGCCGACAGCGCTCTCTTCCGCTTCCAACCCCTCGATCGACTGCACGAAGCCACCGCCATAACGAGTGGTGATGTCGGCGTTGCGTTCGAGCCCCCGCATCACCGTGTCGGATTCGGTCAGGTCGCCAAGCCGGCGGTGCAGCACGGGCACGGTCCCGTAGTCCCGCGTCACCGTCAGCTCGGCATCTTTGACCGCGCTGCCGGGGCCGAGGCCGCAGCCGGCGGCCGCGAGCGCCGCGAAAAGCAGCGCAAGCGCGACCGCCGTGCCGGGGCCCCTCATCAGATCAGCCCCCGGAACAGGCCCCGTTGAGGCAGACCGCGACCTGGTTGGACGGGATGTCCTTGCCCTCGGTGGCGGTCAGCACGCCCGGCGCTGAGAACGTCACCTGAGTCGTGCCGTCAGCGCCCGTCGGGGCGGTGGCACCGGTCACCATCGCGCCCGCGGCCGGGGTCTTCTTGCCCTTGTCGTCATAGGAGAAGACGCTGACCGTGAACGGCTTGTTCGGTTCAGCTTCGTGCGGCGCGAGCAATGAGAGCTCGTCGGGGTAAGGGAAGGGCTCCAAGGCCCAGAGCACTTCGTCGCCCTTGTGCAGCATGACTTTTTCGCCGCCCTTGTTGGGATTCTTATGGTTGACCTTGAGGTACCAGGAGAGCTTCTTGGTCGTCTTGGACTTGCCAATCCCGCACAGCCCCAGGCCAAATTCGGAGAGGAAGTGGTCGGTGACCAGCAACGGGCGCAACGACGGCGTCAGCTTCGAGGCCTGACTCAGCGCGCCGAGCGCATTTGGCCCTTTCACCTGCACCGACTTGCCGCTGCCGCCGGTGCCGCCACCGAGGCAGGTCGCTTTTGAGCTGGTCTTGATCGAGGTCGTTTTAGCGTTGACGAACTCGTCGGCCAGGGCCTTGCCACCGCTGCCGACCACGCGCACACTGACCTTGGTCCCCTTCCCCGCCGCAAGCGCGGCGCTCGGGAGCAACAGCAGAAGGGCCAGTACGCATGCAGCGACCAGCCGGAACGGAACGAGTCTTGGCATTTAAGCCACCCTTTCCTCGAGGGTTGTCATGGCTGGCCGGGGACAGGTCTCCTGGCTTCCGGGGTTCCTCCGCCGCGCCTTCCCGGGGACTCTGTGTCCTCCCCAGTGGCTGGCGCTGTTCGCGCCTGCGACGTTCTTGACCCGGTCACAGTGGCGGGACCGCGCCGGTTTCTCACCGGACTTCCCTTGACCACCGACCGATTACGCGGCCGAGTGTATCCGCTGAACTTTCGTCCAGCAGTCTTGGCCAGAAGGCCCGGCCGTGGCAGGGTCGCAACCGCATCGTTTCTCGGACCACGGAAGGGGAGATATGAGACGGGGAATGCGGCTGCCCTCACCGGCACTGGTAGTTGCGGGTTTAGCGCTGTTTGTGGCACTGGGTGGAACCGTTTACGCGGCCAAGAAGGCGCGGATCGACGGCAAGGCGGTGAAAGTGAAGTCACTGCCGGGCAACCGCCTGAAGCTGCGTTCGATCCCGGCGAATCGGCTCAAGCCAGGTGTGCTCAAGGGTGCGCTGGGGGCGCAATCGGGGCCGATCACCGGGGCGGAAATCGACGAGCTGACCCTCGGCCAGGTGCCGGAGGCGGCGCACGCGATCAGTGCCGATACGGCGCAGAGCGCGGTTGACGCGCAGACCGCCGTCAACGCGGTCAACGCGATCAACGCGCAGAACGTCAACGGCCACGGGGCCGGCTGCCTGCCCGGCACCCAGCAGTTCGCCGGCGCCTGCTGGCAGAGCTTCAGCAGCGAAACCGCGGTGAGCGCGCCAGCCGCGGCCACCGCCTGTGCGGTTCAGGGCGGAGCGCTGCCAGAGGCGCTGCAACTGGCGGCGTTCTCACAGCAGCCGGGTGTGGTGTTGGACAGCGGTGCGGAGTGGAGTAGTGACATCACGAGCTACACAGCACCCGATCTGTACAGTGTCGGCACTGTGTCACCGGCAGCGGTCGTGGCTTCAACTGCCTCAACCAATACACGCAAATACCGCTGCGTGATCCCTCTGCTTCGCTAGCGTCCCCGTGACTCAGGTTTCGATCAACCCGCGCTCCAGCGCGTAACGAACCAGATCGGCGCGGCTCGAGAGGCTCAGCTTCTGCTGGATGTGGGCGCGGTGGCTCTCCACCGTGCGAATGCTGATGTAGAGCTGCTCGGCGACCTCGGCGTTGGTGTGGCCGAGGGCGATCAGGCGCAGGACGTCGCGCTCGCGCTCGCTCAGCTCATCCTCTTTGTCACTGTTTTCCCCCGCCGCCAGGCGGGCGCCTAGCGCCGGCTGCAGGTAGGTGTCACCCACGGCGGCGCTGCACACCGCCTGTACCAGCTCGGCATCGGCCGCCTCCTTAACCACGTAGCCGCGCACGCCCGCCTGCAGGGCACGGCGGGCGAAGGCGGGCTCGTTTTGCATCGTCAGCACCACGATCTCGGTCTGGGGCGAGGCCGCGCGGATGTCGGGAACCGCGTCGAGGCTGGAGCGTCCCGGCATGTTGAGGTCGAGGATCAACACGGTTGGCTTGTGGCCGCGCACATAGCGCACGGCGGTATCGACGTCGCCCGCCTCGGCGACCACCTCGAAGCCCGGCTCGGCATCGAGTAGCAGCCGTAGTGCGTTGCGGACAACCGTGTGATCATCGGCGAGGACAATCGTGGTCGCCCCCAGGTCACCCCTCTCTTCGGGCTCACCCGCTGGCATTCCTACTCAGCGTACTTTGAATATTGGATCGTTGTCCAGATAGGATGGGATATCCACAGTCGTGGGTTGGAGGGATGGAACAACGCTGATGACACCGGGGTCTGACAGCGGCGCCCTGGACGAGCCCCGTCTGCGGGAGCTGATCGACGTCGGTCGCAGCCTCGTCGCCGAGCTCGACCCGGAGGTGATCTTTCGGCAGGTGCTCGAGGTTGCCTGCGATCTGACCGGGGCCCGTTACGCCGCCCTCGGCGTGCTCGACGAGGATCGCCACGAACTGGAGCGCTTCATCACCCACGGCATCGACGCGGAGACGCGGCAGACGATCGGCAACCTGCCGCGCGGGCGCGGGGTGCTCGGCCTCTTGATCGAGCAGCCGCGGCCACTGCGCCTGGGCGAGGTCGATCGCCATCCCCGCTCCTACGGCTTCCCGCCGGGCCACCCACCGATGATGAACTTCCTCGGTGTGCCGGTGATGATCCGCGGCCACGCCTGGGGCAATCTCTACCTGACCGAGAAGCAGAGCGGCGACTTCGATGAGGCCGATGAGCAGTCGGCGATGATCCTCGCCGAGTGGGCGGCGATCGCGGTCGAGAACGCCCGCCTCTACAACAGCGTGCAGAGCCGCGGCGACGAGATGGAGCGCGCCGTGCACCGACTCGAAGCGACAACCGAGATCGCCCGCGCGGTCGGCGGCGAGACCGACCTCGACCGCATCCTCGAGATCGTCGTCAAGCGCGGCCGCGCCCTGGTCGAGGCGCGCTCGCTGCTGATCCTGCTCGCCGCCGGCGAGGAGCTGATCACCGCCTCGATCGCCGGCGAGCGCGAGGGAGGGGTGGCGCAGGCGCGGATCCCGATCGCCGGTTCGATCCCCGGTCGAGTGCTGGAGGAGCGCGCGGCTCGCCGCGTCCACGACCTCCACCCCAGCCTGATGGCCCGCCCGGGGGATCAAGACGACGGCGTCACCGCGCTGCTCGTGCCGCTGCTCTATCGCGGCCGCAGCCTCGGCGTGCTCGTCGCCCTCGACCCGCTCGGTCGCGATGCCGGCTTCAGCGCCGAAGACGAGGGCGTGCTGCTCTCCTTCGCCGCCAGCGCCGCCACCGCCGTCGCCACCGCGCAGTCGGTCGCCGAAGACCGCACCCGCGAAACGATCGCCGCGACCGAGCGCGAGCGCGGCCGCTGGGCCCGCGAGCTGCACGACGAGTCGCTGCAGAGCCTCGCCGGGCTGCGGGTGCTGCTCTCGGCGGCGCGGCGCAGCGAGCCAGGGGAGCTCGACGACCTGCTCGTCAAGGGCATCGAGCAGATCGACACCGCGATCGCCGAGATGCGCCGGCTGATCGCCGACCTGCGGCCGAGCACGCTCGATCAACTCGGCCTCGGCCCTGCGCTCGAGGCGCTGGGGGAACGAACGGGCGGCGCTGCAATCGAGGTCCAGGTCATCCTCGATCTCGACTTCGAGTCCGGACGCAGCGAGAGCCGCTTGCGCAGCGAGGTCGAGGACGCCGTCTACCGGCTGGTCCAGGAGGCGCTCAACAACGCGGTCCACCACGGCGAGGCTCAGCGGGTCGTGGTTGAGGTCCAAGAGGAAGGTGCCTCGCTGCGCGTGCGCGTGTCCGACGACGGCAAGGGCTTCAACCCGAATGCTCAGACCAAGGGCTTTGGCCTGATCGGCATGCGCGAACGAGCAGAGCTCGCCGGCGGCAACTTGGAGCTGCGCAGTTCCCCCGGGGAGGGCACGACAATCGACGCCCTCATCCCCACGGTCTATCGCGACTCGCCGGGTGCGGCAGACGCCGCTTAGGGAGTCGGCTCAGGCCCCAACATGGCGCGATAAAAGCTGTAGTCGCGGCGGTCAGGACGCAGGTTGCAGGCAAGCGCCAGGTGGTGACGGGCGCGCTCGGTCTCCCCGGTCTTGGCCAGCGCCCGGCCGAGGCAGAAGTGGGCGTAGTCGTTGACCTGGTGGCGCTCAACCACCGCCTTGAACTCGACCGCGGCGGCGGCGAAGCGGCCGGAGCGGAAGTAAGCGCGACCGAGCGCCTCGCGCACCGAGGACTTCTCTGGGGCGCGGCGTGCCGCCTCCTCTAGCGGCGCCGCGGCCTCGACGAAGTCCTCCTCCTCGAGCAGCTCGATGCCGCGCCGGTAGAGGGTGAAAGTGGAGTCGGCCTGTGACTCAGCGGGCATCGATCAAGTGTAGGGAGGCACACCGGCTCGGCCAAAACCGTCCGGACCCGTTCGTAGGGTCGTCGTTGGGATGGGAAGGCGCGGGCGCAGGTGAGCGGCGTCTCGATGAGCCGCGTGCAGGGGCACGGCGGCGAGCTGGAGCGGGTCGAGACCTACCGCGGCACCACAGTGAAGATCGGCCTGGCGGAAAAGGTCCGCTTCGAGATCGCGGTCTCCGACGAGTTCGTCCAGCCCACCGTCGACGCGCTCTGCGAAGGGGCGCGCACCGGCGAGGTCGGCGACGGCAAGATCTTCGTCCTGCCGCTCGACCGGGCAGTGCGCATCCGCACCGGTGAGACCGATCACGGCGCGGTGACCCCGGTGGACAAATGAGCCCGCCGGCCCTGCTCGCCGCCGTGTCGGGGATCGATACCGGCGACACCGCCTGGATGCTGATCGCGACGGCGCTGGTGCTGATGATGACCCCAGCACTGGGGCTCTTCTACGCCGGCCTGGTGCGCTCAAAGAACACGCTCAACACCTTCATGATGTGCATCGGCGCGATCGCGGTGGCGATGGTCACCTGGGCCTTGGTCGGCTACTCGCTCGCCTTTGACGGCACCGGCTCGCTGATCGGCGGCCTCGGCTACGTCGGCCTGCACGGCGTCGACTTCGCCCCGCGCGAAGGGACGGCGATCCCCCACCTCGTCTTCATGGCCTTCCAGGCCACCTTCTGCATCATCACAGTGGCCCTGGTCTCGGGCGCCGTGGTCGAGCGGATGCGTTTCGGCGCCTTCCTCGTCTTCGCCGCGCTCTGGTCAGTCTGCGTCTACGCCGTCCTCGCCCACTGGGCCTTCGGCGGCGGCTGGCTGCAGGCAAACGGCACGCTCGACTTTGCCGGCGGCGTGCCGGTCGAGATGGGCTCTGGCTTCTCGGCCCTGGCGGCAGCGTTGGTCGTCGGCGCCCGCAAGGACTACGGCCGCCAGGCGCTGCTCCCCCACAACGCCGTCTACGTCCTGCTCGGCGCCGGCCTGCTCTGGTTCGGCTGGTTCGGCTTCAACGGTGGCAGCGGCTTCTCGACCGGCAACCCCAGCGTGCTCGCCTTCACCAACACCCTGCTGACACCGGCCTGCACCCTGGTCGTCTGGTTTGGCCTCGACCTGCTGCGCGGCCGCAAGGTGACCGCGATCGGGGCCGCAACCGCGATCGTCGTCGGCTGCGTCGCGATTACCCCAGCCGGCGGCTTCATCAGCCCCGGTTGGGCGATGCTGCTCGGCGGCCTCGCCGCCCTGCCCAGCTACGCGATCATCGTCTGGCGCACCCGCACCCGGGTCGACGAGACGCTCGACGTGCTTGCCGCCCACGGCATGGCCGGTTTCTTCGGCATCCTCTTCATCGGCTTCTTCGCCGAGCTCTCCTGGAACGGCGTCTCCAACGGCCTCTTCTACGGCAACGCGGCCCAACTTGGTGACCAGGCGCTGGCGGCGCTGGCTGGACCCACCTATGCCTTCATCGCAACCTTCGTCCTACTCAAGCTGATCGGAGCAGTAATGCCACTGCGCGCCTCAGAGCACGAGGAGGCGCTTGGCATGGACGTCGTCCAGCACGGCGAGGAGGCCTACGTCACCGGCGAGGGCGCGATCCTCGTCTTCCCCGAGGACGGCGGCACCGCCGGCGTCCCGGTCGCCGACCCGGGCTGAGCGCGCGCAGCTGAAGCGAGGTCAGACCTGCGCGATGTCCGCCTCCGCAGCAACCGCTTTGCCGTGGCGGATCAGGTCAGCGGCGCGCTCGGCAACGGCGATCGTTGGAGCATTGGTGTTGCCGCGTGGCACGGTTGGCATCACCGAGGCGTCGACGACGCGCAGCGCCTCGGTTCCCTCGACTCGCAGGTCGGCGTCGACAACCGAGCCGATCGCGCAGGTGCCAACTGGGTGGTAGATCTCGAAGGTGGTAGCTGCGATGTGGGCCCGCAGGGCGTCGTCGGAGTCGTTGCTCGGCCCGGTGAAGGGCTCGGCCGCGTAGGGCTTGAAGGCAGGCTGGGCGCAGATCTCGGCTGCCAGGCGCACGGCCGTCATCATCCGGACCATGTCTGACTCGGCTTCGTAGAAGTTGTTGCGGATGATCGGCTTCGCCGTGGGATCAGCCGAGCCGAGGCGCACCGAGCCGCGGCTCTCAGCCGTCAGCAGACAGGGCGAGACCCAGACGCCGTGCGCGTTCGGGTCCGCCATCCCCTCGTCGACGATCTGCACCGGTGCGACGTGGATCTGTACGTCGGGCGCCTCGGCACCCTTGCCAACCCTGGCGAAGCCACCTGACTCGGCCAGGTTGGAAGCGAAAGGCCCGGTCTGGGACGCTTCGAACTCAGCCATCGCCGCCGGCTCCAGCGCCGCCAGCAGACTCTCCGGCTCCGGCGTGGTGAAGACGGTGTAGGTGGCGGGGTGGTCGCCGAGGTTCTCGCCCACCGCGGGCTGGTCGAGCAGCGGCTCGATTTCGCGCATCGCCAGGTGCTCGGCAGGCCCGATGCCCGAGAGCATCAGCAGCTGCGGCGAGTTGTAAGCGCCGCCGCAGAGGATCACCTCGCGCTCGGCGCGCAGCTCCTGCGCCTCGCCCAGTCTGCTCGCCTCGACCCCCACCGCACGCTTGCCCTCAAAGAGGACGCGGCTGGCATGGGTGTAGGGCATCACGGTCAGGTTGGGGCGCTCGCCCGCCGGGTGCAAGTACGAGACGGAGGCGCTGGCGCGCATGCCGCCGCGCTGGGTCACCTGGTACATGCCGACTCCGTCCTGCTCGGCGCCGTTGAAGTCATCGTTGCGGGACAGCCCCGCTTCGACACCGGCCTCGACGAAGGCCGGTGAGATCTTGTTGCCGGAGCGCTGGTCGGAGACTGGCAGCGGGCCGCCGACAGCGTGCCACTCCGAGGCGCCGCGCTCGTTGTCCTCGGCCTTGAGGAAGTAGGGGAAGAGGTCATCCCAGGTCCAGCCGGGGACACCCCACTCGTCGTAGTCACGGCGGTTGCCGCGGATGTAGATCATCGCGTTGACCGAGGAGGAACCGCCGAGCACGCGGCCGCGCGGCAGCGAGACGCGCCGGCCGTTGCAGTTGGGCTCGGGCGCTGAGGAGTAGTCCCAGTCGATCTCTGTGCGGGCGAGCTGCAGGTAGCCGAGCGGCACGTGGATGTTCTGGTTGGAATCCGGCGGCCCCGCCTCGAGCAGCAGGACGCTGGTATCCGGGTCCTCGGTGAGCCGCGCCGCCAGCACGCAACCGGCCGATCCGGCACCCACGATCACGTAGTCGTACATCAACCGCTCCTTCCCGTTGGGCACTGCAACGCGTAGAGCCCCTGGTAGGGCCGCAACGCGTTTCACCGGCACCCGGTCCGGTATGGCGAGTGTACGCCCGAAGTGGCTGATTGCGGGTGATTTCTTAACCGGCTGCTACGGTTGGTGGGTCGGGTTTGGCCAAACCGCCACCCGAGAGGTTCCGTTCCCTCCGTGCTCTGCTTTGCATTTAGGGGTCGCTGGATCTCCCTGAATCGCAAAATAAGGAGTCTTTACATCGTGTCATTTGCCGACCTCGGCATTTCTAAAGCCGTGGTGCGCGCGCTCGCCGAGCGCGACATCACCCAACCTTTCCCCGTCCAGCAGCTGGTCATCCGCGACGCGCTCGCCGGCCACGACCTGCTGGTCCAGTCCCCGACCGGATCGGGTAAGACGCTCGCCTTCGGCATTCCGCTGGTCGACCTAGTCGAGCAGGGCGCCAAGCGCCCCTCCGCCCTGGTCCTGGCGCCGACCCGCGAGCTCGCCAGTCAAATTGTCGACGAGCTTGACGGTGTCGCCCGGGCCCGCAACCTGCATATCGCTGCCGTCTACGGCGGCGTCGGCTTCGGCCCTCAGGTCAAGGCAGCCCAGCGCGCCAACATCATCGTCGCCACCCCCGGTCGGCTCGAGGATTTGATCGCCCGCGGAGCAATCAGCCTGCGCAACGTCAAGGTGCTCGTCCTCGACGAGGCCGACCGCATGCTCGACATGGGCTTCAAGCCGGCCGTCAGCCGCATCGTCGGCCAGACGCCGGCGGCGCGCCAGACGCTCTTCTTCTCAGCCACGCTCGAGGGGGCGACCGGCAAACTCGCCGCCGCCTACACCCGCGACCCGCGTCACCACACCCACGCCGCACCGGAGGATCACGAGGCCGAGATCGAACACCGCTTCGTCCACGTCGACTCCCAAGCGGCCAAGCTCGACCACCTGGCGGGCGAGCTGCGCGGGCCCGATGGCGGCCGCACCCTGGTCTTCGTCCGCACCAAGCGCGGTGCCGACCGTCTGGTCAAACGCCTGCGCAGCCGCGAACTCGAGGCAGTCGCCATGCACGGCGACAAGAGCCAGGGACAGCGCGAACGCGCTCTCTCTCGCTTCGAGCGGGGTGATGTCGAAGTCCTGGTCGCCACTGACGTGGCCGCCCGCGGAATCGACGTCGCCGACATCGCCCACGTGATCAACTTCGACGCCCCCGGCGACCGCGACTCCTACGTGCACCGGGTTGGCCGCACCGGCCGCGCCGGTGCCCGCGGCGCCGGCACCAGCTTCATCCTCACCGACCAGGCGGCGGAAATGCGCAGCATCGCTCGCGACCTCGGACTGAGCGAGGAGTTCGAGCAGAACCTTGGACACGTCGCCAGGTCCGAGCGATCGTCGAATGGGAAATCGGCCTCAAGCCAGAAGCCCGGATCGGGGTCCGGCCAGCGCCCGCGGCGCCGGCGTCGCAATCGCCGGCCCAAGGTGTCCGCATGAGTACCGCTACCGCTGAGGCCAAGAAGTGGACCTGCGGGGGCTGCGGGGTCAGCGCCGGCAGCATCGACGGCACGCTGGTGCCGATGCCGAGCGCCTGGATCAGCTCGGTGGAGGGCACCTACTGTCTGGTCTGCCGGCGCGACCGCGCCGCCGAGGCGGCGCTCGACGCGGTCCCCAGCGACAGCCCGATCGCCGAGCGGGCGAAAGCACGGCGTGCGGCGCTGATCGAGTTCGAGGTCAGCCGCACCCCGGACCAGACCGATGGGATCATCGCCCGGGCCTGTCGCACCTCGGTCTCCGCGGTCACCCGCGCACGGCGTCGGCTCGAGCTTCCCGACCCGCCGCCCACCTCGGAGGAGTCGCGGGCTAAGCGTCGGGCGATCAGCCGCCGATAAGAGGCTCGTGGCGGCGCGCGCATGCAGATAGGGATCGGCCTCGCGGTCGCCGCGGCGCTGCTGACCAACCTCGCTTCGCTGTTTAAGCACCGGGGCTGCCACCATGCCGCGCCGGTGCGGCTGCAGGAACCGCTGCGCAGCGCCCGCAACCTCGCCTCCTCCCCCTGGTTCGCCGCCGGCTGGGGGATCGCCGCGGTGGCCTGGTTCGTCCACGTCGCCGCCCTCTCGATGGCGCCGATCTCGATCGTCCAGGCCGTGCTCGCCGGCGGCGCCGTCACCCTCGCGGTGATGGCGCAGCGGGTCTTCGGCGACGCGGTCGAGCCGCGTCAGTGGCTGGCCCTGCTGCTCGGCGGCGCCGGCCTCGCCCTGCTCGTCATAACCGTCCCTCACTTCAGCGGCGATCACTCCGGCTTTGAGGTCGGCGGCATGCTCGGCTTCGAGGGCGGCCTCGCCTTGCTCGCGCTCGGGCTGGCCCTCGGCCACCGCTCCGAGCGCTTCTCCAGGCGCAGCGAGATCATGCTCGCCGCCGTCGCCGGCGTCCTCTTCGCCCTCGCCGGCGTCGCGATCAAGGGGTTGACCGGTGCGGGCGGCGTCTCGCCTCTCGTGCTGGCACCCTGGGTCGCGCTGACGATGGTCGCCGGCATCGGCGCCCAATACGCGTCCGCCGC
>Ga0209265_1000080_pt1 | contig 21744 bp, 23 predicted proteins | sample GraSoiAngelo_103_FD_185872 | JGI IMG/M metagenome (GOLD analysis project Ga0209265, IMG submission 185872) | Grasslands soil microbial communities from the Angelo Coastal Reserve, California, USA - 14_0903_05_20cm (SPAdes) (version 2) | ecosystem: Environmental > Terrestrial > Soil > Grasslands ...
GCCCGGCCCGCCGGTACTCGGCCTGGTCGTGCAGCTTGCAGCCGCCGTTCTCATAGACGAGCTCGGCCTCCTGTGAGGAGCGGAACACCTTCGGCGATGAGCCATTGCGCTTGTTGCGCTGGCCTGCCTTGAGCTCCTCGTCGATCTTGGCCAGATCCTCGGCATCGGGGCCGTAGGTCAGGTAGTAGATGCCGAGCACCATGTCCTGGGTCGGCGTCGCCAGCGGCGCACCGTGCGCCGGCGAGAGGATGTTGTTCGCCGAGAGCATCAGGATCCGCGCCTCGGCCTGGGCCTCGGCTGAGAGCGGCACGTGGACCGCCATCTGGTCGCCGTCGAAGTCGGCGTTGAAGGCGGAGCAGACCAGCGGATGCACCTGGATCGCCTTGCCCTCGACCAGCACCGGCTCGAAGGCCTGGATGCCGAGGCGGTGCAGGGTCGGTGCGCGGTTAAGCAGCACCGGATGCTCGTGGATGACTTCCTCGAGCACATCCCAGACCTCGGGGATCATCGACTCGACCATCTTCTTGGCCGCCTTGATGTTCTGAACGGCCTTGCGCTCGACCAGCTGAGCCATGATGAATGGCTTGAAGAGCTCCAGCGCCATGAGCTTGGGCAGGCCGCACTGGTGCAGCCTCAGGCTCGGACCGGAAACGATTACTGAACGCCCGGAGTAGTCGACGCGCTTGCCGAGCAGGTTCTGGCGGAAGCGCCCCTGCTTGCCCTTGAGCATGTCGGAAAGTGACTTCAGCGGCCTGTTGCCGGGGCCCGTAACCGGGCGACCGCGACGGCCGTTGTCGAAGAGCGCGTCAACGGCCTCCTGCAGCATCCGCTTCTCGTTGTTGACGATGATCTCGGGCGCACCGAGATCGAGCAGGCGCTTGAGCCGGTTGTTGCGGTTGATCACCCGGCGGTAGAGATCGTTGAGGTCCGAGGTGGCAAAGCGGCCACCATCGAGCTGCACCATCGGGCGCAGCTCCGGCGGAATCACCGGCACGCTGTCGAGGATCATCCAGTCCGGTTTGTTCTCTGAGTTGAGGAAGGCCGAGGCGACCTTCAGCCGCTTCACCGCGCGGGCCTGTTTCTGGCCTTTGGAGCTGTTGATCACCTGCTCCAGTTCCTCGCAGTCGGCCGCGAGGTCGACCTGTTCAAGCAGATCACGCACCGCCTCGGCGCCCATGCTGCCGCGGAAGTACTCACCCCAGCCGAACGGCGAGCCAAAGCGATCCTTGAGCTCGCGGAAGACGGTCTCGTCGTTGACGACGTCCTTTGGCTTCATCTCGGTGAAGATCTTCCAGACTTCGGCCATCCGCTCGATTGCCTCGTCGATGTAGGCCTCGGTGTCGGAGATCTCCGCCTCGAAGGTCTTGCGCAGTTCTTTGATCATTTTGGCGCGCTCGTCGTCTTTGAGCTTGCGCAGCTGCGCGGCGGTCAGTTTCAGCGAGTCGGCCCAAATGTGGTCGTCGTCGTCGAACTTGGTCTGGGTGCCCTCCTCGAGGTACTTGATCCGACGCTCGAGCGACTCGCTCAGCTCCTGAGTCCTTTTCTGCCGTTCCGCCTCGTAGGAGTCGGTGACTTTTTTGACTTCTTTCTCGAGCATGCCGAGGTCCTTGTCACGGGCCTCGACGTCAACCCAGGTGATCATCGACGCGGCGAAGTACAGGACCTTCTCCAGCTCCTTGGGAGCCATGTCGATCAGGTAGCCGATGCGGCTCGGCACGCCCTTGAAGAACCAGATATGCGAAACCGGGGCTGCCAAGTCGACGTGGCCCATGCGCTCACGACGCACCTTGGACCGCGTCACCTCGACGCCGCAGCGCTCGCAGACAATGCCCTTGTAGCGGACACGCTTGTACTTGCCGCAGTAGCACTCCCAGTCCTTGGTCGGACCGAAGATGCGCTCGCAGAAGAGGCCGTCTTTCTCCGGCTTCAGCGTGCGGTAGTTGATCGTCTCCGGCTTGGTGACCTCACCCCAACTCCAGGAGCGGATCTTCTTCGACGACGCTAGGCCGATTTCAATCGCGTCGAAATTGTTGATGTCGATCATCAGTCCTCCACCTTCGCCTCTTCGGCCTCTGTCTCTTTCTCTGCCTCAGCCCCGTCGGTACCGCCCTCGCCCTCGGCGACGGTCTGCTCCTCGCGCTCATCAGCTGCTCCATTGGAGCCGTTGCCGTCGGCGCGGACCCCGGTCAGGTCCATGCCGAGCTCCTCGGCGGCCTTGAGCAGGTCGTCGTCCTCCTCGGCGATCTCGACGTCCCCACCTTCGGAGACGACGTTGGCGTCGAGCGAGAGGCTCTGGATCTCCTTCAGCAGAACTTTGAAGGACTCCGGAATCGACGGCTCGGGGATGTTCTCCCCCTTGACGATCGCCTCGTAGGCCTTGACGCGCCCGACCGTGTCGTCAGACTTGACGGTCAGCATCTCCTGCAGCGTGTAGGCAGCGCCGTAGGCCTCCAGGGCCCAGACCTCCATCTCGCCGAAGCGCTGACCACCGAACTGCGCCTTGCCGCCCAGCGGCTGCTGGGTGACCAGCGAGTACGGGCCGGTCGAACGAGCGTGGATCTTGTCGTCGACCAGGTGCAGCAGCTTGAGGATGTACATGTAGCCGACCGTGACCTTGCCCTCGTAGGGCTCGCCGGTGCGACCGTTGTAGAGCTGGACGCTGCCGTCGGCACGGGCGCCGGGACGCTCGTTGGGGTGGATGCCGAGGTCGATGCCGCGCTCCTCGTTCTGCTCCTGCCATTTGCAGAGAGCCTCGTCAACGTCCTCGACGCTGGCCCCGTCAAAGACCGAGGTCGCCACGTAAACGCGACCGTCGCCTTCGTCGGAGTGGGCCTGCTTGTAGGCCTCCGAGCCATCGTCGTACCAGCCATTGCCCGCTACCCAGCCAAGATGGGTCTCGAGGATCTGCCCGATGTTCATCCGGCTCGGCACGCCGAGCGGGTTGAGGATGACGTCGACGGGGGTGCCGTCGGCGAGGTGGGGCATGTCCTCCTCGGGCACGATCTTGGAGATCACACCCTTGTTCCCGTGACGGCCGGCGAGCTTGTCGCCCTCGGCGATCTTGCGCTTCGTCGCAACGAAGACGCGCACGAGGTCATTGACCCCGGCGGCGAGATCGTCGCCATCGTCGCGGCTGAAGGTGAGTACGTCGATGACGACGCCACCCTCGCCGTGGGGAACCTTCAGCGACGTGTCCCTGACCTCGCGCGCCTTCTCCTTGAAGATCGCGCGGATCAGCTTCTCCTCGGCGGTCAGCTCGGTCTCGCCCTTCGGCGTGACCTTGCCGACCAAGAGGTCGCCGGAGACAACCTCGGCGCCGACGCGGACGATGCCGCGCTCGTCGAGATTGCGCAGGCTCTCCTCGGAACGGTTGGGAATGTCGCGGGTGATCTCCTCGTCGCCGAGCTTGGTCGTGCGGGCGTCGATCTCGTACTCCTCGATGTGGATCGAGGTGAGCTCGTCGTCCTTGACCAGGCGCTCGGAGAGGATGATCGCGTCCTCGAAGTTGTAGCCCTCCCAGGACATGAAGGCCACCAGGCAATTCTTGCCCAGCGCAATCTCGCCGCCACCGGTCGAGGAACCGTCGGCGAGCACGTCACCTTGCTTGACTTTTTGCCCGCTGTTGACGATCGGGCGCTGGTGGATGATCGTGCCCTGGTTGGAGCGCATGAACTTGTGCAGCGGGTACTCGACTTTTTTCGCTCCGTGGCTGACCACGATTCGCTCCGAGTCGACGTGGGCGATTTCCCCGTCAGCCTCGGCGAGGACCACGTCGCCCGTGTCGACCGCGGCACGGCGCTCCATGCCGGTGCCGATCAGCGGCGGGTCGGGCTTCAGCAGCGGCACCGCCTGGCGCTGCATGTTGGAGCCCATCAGCGCCCGGTTGGCGTCGTCGTGCTCGAGGAAGGGGATCAGCGCCGTGCCGACCGACCAGATCTGGGTCGGCGAGACGTCCATCAGATCGACTTCCTTCGGTGAGGCCGCCGCGTACTCGTCCTCGCCGGCGCGGACCAGGACGGTCGGGCCTTTGAGCTTGCCGCCAGAGTCGACCTCGGCGTTCGCCTGGGCGATCACCTTGTCCTCCTCCTGAGTGGCGTCGAGGTGGACGATCTCGTCGGTGACCACGCCGTCCTTGACCAGCCGGTAGGGGGTGGTGACGAAGCCGTGCTCGGAGACCTCCGCGTAGGAGGAGAGCGAGCCGATCAGGCCGATGTTCGGACCCTCAGGCGTCTCGATCGGACACATACGCCCGTAGTGGGTCGGGTGCACGTCGCGCACCTCGATCGGGGCACGCTCACGGGTCAGCCCGCCCGCGCCCAGCGCCGAGAGACGGCGCCGGTGGGTGAGCCCGGCCAGTGAGTTGGTCTGGTCCATGAACTGCGAGAGCTGCGAGGAGCCGAAGAACTCCTTCATCGCGGCCACGACCGGCCGGATGTTGATGATCGTCTGCGGCGTGATCGCGTCCGAGTCTTCGGTGGTGAGGCGCTCGCGAACGACGCGCTCCATCCGGTAGAGGCCGATGCGGAAGGCCTCTTGGATCAGCTCGCCGACCGTGCGCAGGCGCCGGTTGCCGAAATGCTCGTACTCGTCGAGGTGCTCGTTGACCGGCTCGCGTGGGTAGGTGATCGCCTCCGCGGCATAGTCTTTGATCGGGTTCTCCTCATCGATCTCCTCGGGGATGCCGAGCAGCTTGGGAAGGCTGACCAGCTCCTTGACCAGGGCGATGATGTCGTCGTGGGTGAGGACCCGGGTGTCGAGATCGATGTCGAGGTCGAGCCGCGCGTTGAGCTTGTAGCGGCCGACCCGGGTGAGGTCGTAGCGCTTCGAATCGAAGAAGAGCTGCTCGAGCAGGTTGCGAGCGGCGTCGACTGAGGGTGGCTCTCCCGGACGCTGCTTCTTGAACAGCTCGATCAGCGCACCCTCCTCGGTGCGGGTGGCCTCGGTGTCGGCCTCGATCGTGTGCCGCATGTAGATCGAGTTGTCGAACATGTCGAGGAGCTGCTTGTCCTCGACGTAGCCCATCGCACGCAGCAGCACCGTGACCGGCAGCTTGCGCTTGCGGTCGATGCGGACGAAGACTTTGCCTTTTTTGTCGATTTCCAGCTCGAGCCAGGAACCGCGAGCCGGCATCAGGTTGGCGATGAAGACCTGCTTTTCGGCGTCCTTCGGGGCCATCACGTAGGCGCCCGGCGAGCGGACGAGCTGGGTGACGACGACACGCTCGGTGCCGTTGATGATGAAGGTGCCGCGATCGGTCATCCACGGGAAGTCGCCCATGAAGACGGCCTGCTCGCGGATCTCTCCGGTCTCTTTGTTCTGGAAGGCAACCGTCGCCGAGAGCGGTCGCGAGTAGGTCATGTCCTTCTCGCGGCACTCCTCGATCGTGTGCGGCGGCTCCTCGAATTTGAACTCGCCAAAGACAATGGCGAGGTTCCCCGTGTAGTCCTCAATCGGGGATATGTCGTCAATCGTCTCTCGCAGTCCACCCTTCTTCGGATCCGTCAGCTCTTCGAAAGAGCGACGTTGAATATCGATCAGATGGGGGACTTCGAGGGGATTCTGTAGTCGGGAAAAACTCCTGCGGGTTACGGGGGCAGCGTTCGAACGTGCCAAGACGGGCGACTCCTCAGAAGGTCAGAGGGACGTTAGGTACAGCGCAGATATCGGGCAGGGACAAAACTGAGCGCGACCGCGAAAAATAACACACGGCCACGCTCTGCCGCGAGTTTGGCTCCCTGCCTGGGTTCCAACCGCGGATGATGCGAGGTTTATTTGAGCTCGACGGTGGCGCCGGCCTCCTCGAGTTCGGCCTTGAGCTTATCGGCCTCCTCGCGGTCGACACCCTCCTTGATCGCCTTCGGGGCCTCGTCGACCATCGCCTTGGCCTCTTTCAGGCCAAGTCCGGTCGCAGCACGCACGACCTTGATCACGGGAACCTTCTGGCCACCGACCTCGGCGAGGACGACATCGACCGTGGAGGCCTCTTCCTCGCCACCACCGTTGCCGTCAGGGGCGCCGGCCGCAGCCGGAGCGGCAGCGGCTACAGCCGTGGCCGAGACGCCAAACTCCTCCTCGAGCGCTTTGATCCGCTCGGAGAGTTCGAGCACCGAGATGCTCTTCAGCTCCTCGATCCAGTCATCTGTTGAAACCTTCGTTGCCATCTACTCCTCTTCCTTGCTCGCGTCGTCATCGTCAGTGTTAGAAGTCTCGTTTTCCTCGGGTGAGGGCTCAGGCGCCTCGTCCGCGGGTCCTGTCGCTGCAGGGGACCCACCACCCCCTGCGGTCGCTGAAGCGTCCTCGGGGGCGGTACCCCCTACAGCGCCACCCGCGGAAGAAGCGTCTGCGTCACCCGCGTCATCTCCAGCAGCATCAGCTTGATCGGCGGGGGGCTCATTGCCGGCAGCGCTCTCGGTTGGAGCCTCCTCGACCGGCGCGTCGGCCGGTCCTGCGTCCTTCGGTGCGGCAGCGGGCGCCTCTCCGGTGACCAGGCCCTTGTCGGCGATCTGACCGAGCTGCAGCGCAAGTCCCTGGATCATCGAGCCGAGGCCGCGGACCAGGCCGGTCAGCGGGCTGGCGACGACGCCGGCGAACTGGCCGTTGAGGACATCGCGCGAGGGCAGCTTGGCGATCGCTTCGAAGCCGCCCTCGTCGACGGTGGTGCCGTCCATGAAGCCGCCCTTGAAGGTGAGCACTTTGTGCTCTTTGTTGAAGGTCGAGATCGCCTTGGCGGCCTGGGCGGTGTCGCCGCGCACGAAAGTGAGCGCGGTCGGGCCCTGCAGCAGCGCGTTGAGGCGCTCCCCCTCGCCGGCTTTGTCAGCGGCGATTTTGGTCAGGCGATTCTTGACGATGCGGAAGCTGGCGTCGGATTCGCGCAGTTTCGCCCGCAGTTCGGCCGCCTGGGGAACGCTGATTCCCCGGTAGTCAACCGCGAAGATCGCCTCGGCCGCCGCGATGTCGGCGGCGATCTCCTCAATTGCTGTTGCCTTTTCGTCTCTATTCATCGTTCGCCTGCACCGGGCTTACGGGATCGGCCCCGCCGGTGGTCTCGGGTTCGCGACGGCGCAGTTTAGGCCGTTACGGGTTCCTCTGCCGCCTGGGGTGCGGCGGCGACTTCGTCGCGATCGCCGACCTTGGAGGCGTCGACCCGGATGCCGGGGCCCATCGTCGTCGTCAGCGTGCAGGTGACGATGTAGCGGCCTTTTGCCGCCGAGGGCTTGGCGCGGATGATCTCCTCCATCACGGCGCTGAAGTTGTCGAGCAGCTGCTCGGGCGAGAGGCTCGCCTTGCCGATCGCCATGTGGACGATCGCCTGGCGGTCGGTGCGGTATTCGACCTTGCCGGCCTTGGACTCGCTAACCGCTTTCTCGATGTCGTCGGTGACGGTGCCGACCTTGGGGTTCGGCATCTTGCCCTGCGGGCCGAGCACCCGGCCGAGCTTGCCGACGGTGCCCATCATCTGGGGGGTCGAGATCGCGACGTCGAAGTCGGTCCAGCCCTCCTCCTCGACTTTCTTGGCGAGGTCGTCGCCGCCGACGAAGTCAGCACCGGCGGCCTCGGCGTCACGGGCCTGCTGACCTTGGGCGAAAACGGCGACGGTGACGTCTTTACCGAGGCCGTGAGGCAGCGCCAGGGTGCCGCGCAGCTGCTCCTCGGCGTGGCGGACGTTGACGCCTAGCAGCACGTGCAGCTCGACCGTCTCGTCGAAGTTGGCGCTGGCGGTTTCCTTGAGCAGGGCGATTGCCTCGACCGGCGGGTAGGCCTGGTCGCGCTGGACCCTCTCGAGCTGTTTGCGGTAGCGCTTGCCGTGGGCCATGAAGGTCTCCTACTTGACGTCGACGCCCATCGAGCGGGCGGTGCCGGCGATGATCTTCGAGGCGGCGTCGAGGTCGTTGGCATTGAGGTCGGGCATCTTGCGCTCGGCGATCTGGCGGACCTGGTCCATCGAGATCGACCCCACCTTGTTGACGTGGGGCTCGCCCGAGCCTTTCTTGATCCCGATCGCCTCCTTGATCAGCACCGCGGCCGGGGGCGTCTTGGTGATGAAGGTGAAGGAGCGGTCCTCATAGACCGTGATCTCAACCGGGATGATCGTCCCGCCTTCGGACTGGGTCTGGGCGTTGAACGCCTTACAGAACTCCATGATGTTGACGCCGTGCTGGCCCAGCGCGGGACCGACCGGCGGCGCCGGGTTTGCCGAGCCGGCGGAGATCTGCAGCTTGATCTGTGTGAGGACTTTCTTTGCCATCGGGATCGGAGAGGGTAGCGGGCGGGCGCCTAGATGGCGGACTCCACGACCGCGTGTGACTGGGGACGCGCGTGGCCGAGCAGATCAAGGGCGCAGGGCGCAGCCTTTGGTGGAGCCAAAGGCAAGCCCGGGGACGCTGAGATGCGAAGCGCCACGCGCGTCATCCAGGCGTGCGGGGTCGTGGAATCCGCCATCTAGATCTTCTTGACCTGGTCGTAACCGACCTCGACCGGGGTCTCGCGGCCGAAGATCGAGACCAGAACCTTGAGTTTGGCGGCGTCCTCGTTGATCTCGGCGATCTCTCCGGAGAAGTCCGAGAGCGGACCGGAGACGACCTTGACCGACTCGCCGATCGAGAACTGAGCCTGGGTGCGCGGCCGCTCGGCGGTCTCGCGATGCAGCAGGCGGTCGACCTCGGGTTTGGAGAGCGGCACCGGCTTGTTGCGCGAGCCGACGAAGCCTGTGACGCCGGGGGTGTTCTTGACCAGGCCCCAGGCGTCGTCGGTCATCTCCATGTTGACCAGGACGTAGCCCGGCATCGTGCGCTTCTCTTTCGGCTGTTTCTGACCGTCTTTGCCCAGTTCCATCACCTGCTCGGTGGGAACGACGACCTGGCGCACGTTGCGGTTCTGACTCATCGTCTGAACCCGGTGCTCGAGGTTGTGCTTGACCTTGTTCTCGTGACCCGAGTAGGTGTTGATCACGTACCAGCGATACATATCTGTCGAATGCCTTTGTTCGGAGATCCTGAATGGATGACGTTCGCCGATGCTCGGCTTAATTAAGTATCGAGCATCGGCTCACAGGATCTGCTTGGCGAGATAGTTAAAAGCCGCGTCGAGCGCGCCGAGGTAGGTGGCGGCGACGGCGACGAAGATGATTGTGACGGCGGTGGCCTGGACGAGCGTGTCGCGGTCCGGCCACTGGACCTTCTTCAGCTCGGCCCAGCAGGAGACGAGGAAGCCAATCACGCCGCCGCGCTGGCGCTGCGCCTGGGCCTGTTTCTGCTTCTTGGCGAGCTGCTCGCTCTCGCGGCGCTTCTGCTCGGCGCGCTTGCGCTTCTCGGTTTCCTTCAGCGCCTTGGTCTCGGCGCGCCTCGCCGCCCGCGAGCTCTTCGGAGCGTCGGGCGTTTCCAGCGCCGCTTCCGGGGCGCCGGCGGCCATGCCGGCCTCGACCGCCTCGATCTCGGCGATGTCGCCGGAGACTGGGACCTGAGTGTCGTGCTGGGCGTGCGACTCGGCGGTGCGCTCACCGCTGACGCGTTTGCGCTCCTGCTCTTCGCGGGCCCGCCGCTCGGCCTTGCGCTGTGCGCGCGTCTTGGCCATCGCCGCTAGCGCGTCTCCTTGTGCGCCGTGTGCTTGCCGCACCAACGGCAGAACTTGCGCAGCTCGATCCGGTCGGGCGAGTTGCGCCGCGACTTATTTGTCTGGTAGTTGCGTCGCTTGCAGTCTTCGCAAGCCATCGTTACCGCGATGCGGACATCTCCGCGAGCCATTTCTCCCTCGATTACTTACGCGCCATTACAAGGAAAAACCCCGGGCCGAGGCACGAGGCTGAACCGAAGAATAGCGCCCTGGGATAAGTGATGGCCTCGCCGTTTGATATCGCCCTGGTCGGCTCCAAAACCCCGGCTAGAGTGAGCCGGTGAGCGTTGCTCCCTACGACCGCTTGGGACGAGGCTACAGCCGCGTGCGCCAGCCCGACCCCCGGATCGCGGCAAGATCGACACCGCTCTCGGCGAGGCGCGAACCGTGCTCAACGTCGGCGCCGGCACCGGGTCCTATGAGCCAGAGCGGCGTGAGGTGACAGCGGTCGAGCCTTCGGCCGAGATGATCGGGCAGCGGCCGCCGGGGTCGGCGCCGGTGGTTCAGGCGAGCGCTGAAGACCTGCCCTTCGCCGAGCGGAGCTTCGACGCCTCGCTGGCGTGCTGACCGCTCACCACTGCGGTCCGAGAAGCTTTTCGACGAGGAAGTCGTACACCGATGTGGGTCTGGCAGAGCATTTCGGAGGAGGCCCGACGGAACGGCCGCGAGCGCCTGCGGGCCGACCTCGAGAACGGCGCCTGGGAGCGCCGCTACGGACACTTACGCAGCCTCCGTCATTGGACGTGGGCCTGCGGCTGATCTCGGTTCGCTGCCCCGATCCGGGATCAAAAGTTTGAGGCCGGATACGGTGTCGTCATGAAATCAGAGCGCGCCAAAGAGCTGCTGGCCAATGAGCGAGCCCAGATGGCCACGATTAAAGGCGAAGGCACCGAGGAGAGCGACGAGCGCCGCGAGCCCGGCGACCAGGACTCCGAGGGCCTCTACCAGGACGAGTTCGACGCTGGCCGGCTCGAGGATCTGCGCGGGCGGCTGGCAGCGGTTGAGCGAGCCGAAGAGCGCCTCGCGGCCGGCACCTACGGGCTCTCCGTTCGCAGCGGCGAGCCGATCCCCGACGAGCGACTCGAGGTAGTGCCGACGGCCGAGCTGACGGTCGAGGAGTCCGAGCCCGGGGCTTCCTAGCTCGCTGACGTAATCTCTTCGTTATCGTTAACCAAATGGTTAACGATCCATTCAAGGCTCTCTCGCATCCGATCCGCCGCGGGATTGTCGAACGCCTCGCCACCGGTCCGGCAACCGTCGGTGAAGTCACCCGTGACTTCGAGGTGTCCAAGCCGGCGATCTCCAAGCACCTCAAGGTTCTGGAGGAGACGGGCGTCGTCAGCCGGGTAGTCCAAGGCAGGACGCACCGACTCTCACTCGAGCCCAAGGTGCTCGACGAGGCAGCCGAGTGGATGGACCGCCAGCGTGCCCTCTGGGAGCGCATGTTCGATGTCGTCGACGAGTACTTGAAGGAGGAGCAGAAATGAAGATGCCGCCGATCGCCTCGCCCCAGGAGTGGAGATCCGCTCGCGAGGAGCTTCTGGTCAAGGAGAAGAAGTTGACCCGCGCCCGCGATGCGCTGGCCGCCGAGCGGCGCCGGATGCCGCGAATGGCGGTTGAGAAGGAGTACCGCTTCGAGGGACCAGACGGGCCAATGAGCCTGCTCGACCTGTTCGAGGGGCGTCGCCAGCTGATTCTCTACCGCTTCTTCTTCGAGCCCGGCGTCGCCGACTGGCCCGAGAGCGGCTGCCGCGGCTGCTCCTTCATGGCCGACCAGGTCGCTCACCTCGCCCACCTCAACTCTCGAGACACCACATTCGCCAACGTCTCGCGAGCGCCGCAGGCCGACATCGAGCGCTGGAAGGCGCGGATGGGCTGGGAGATGCCCTGGTACACGATCACCGATGACTTCGATGCCGATTTTGACGTCGACGAATGGCACGGCACCAACGCCTTCTACCGCGACGAGGACGATCGGATCTTCCGCACCTACTTCATCGACAAGCGCGGCGACGAGGGGCTAGGCACCGCCTGGGCCTATCTCGACATCACCGCGCTCGGCCGCCAGGAGAAATGGGAGGACTCGCCCGAGGGCTACCCGCAGGGTGAGCCCTACGTGTGGTGGAACCTGCACGACAAGTACGACGAGCCGACCGTCCACGAGGCGGCCCTCTCAGCCAACTCCGACTCACAGCGGGGCTCGAGGAGCCCGCGGCCGTGATCCCGCTCGGCCACGTCGGCGGCATGCCCGTGGAGGAGTTCCTGCCCTGGCTCGCCGGCCCCGGCACTGGACTGGTTGTAGCGCGGGCCTGGATCAGCGTGCGCCTGCGACGGGAGCGGAACCGATGAGCGGCGAGACGCTGCTGCTCGAGCGCGCGTTTCAGGCCCCTGTCCAAGCGGTCTTCGACGCCTGGACCAGCGAGGAGGTGATGCGTCGCTGGTTCCACGGGAGGTACGACTGGGAGACCCCCGAGGCCGAGGTCGACCTGCGGATCGGCGGCGCCGTGCGCGTAGTCATGCGCGACCCCGTCGAGGGAGCCGAGCACGGCGGGGGCGGTCGCTACACCGAGATCGACCCGCCAACCCGCCTGGCGTTCACCTGGGTCTGGGACGAGGACACCAGGGAGACCCTGATCGAGCTCGACTTCGAGGAGGTCGACGGCGTAACCACGGTGCGCTTCAAGCACAGCAACCTCAGGGATGAAGAATCGGCTCGCTCCCACGAAGAGGGCTGGAATACGTGCTTCGACAACCTCGAAGAGGCTCTGGCTGAGGCCTGAGTCGCACCCTGTGCAAGATTGGACGCGGTTGTGGCGAAGCGCCCCTCGGCACAGGTCTGCTCGCCTCGGCAACCATTGCGTCCATGACCAGTGCGTAGGAATCTCGCTTGCTCATGTCGGCCAAGTTAGGCGCGCCACCTTTAGCGAAGATGTGTGCTTTCTAAGTCTTTACAACGCCGTAGATCGTCGACCTTCGGATTGAAAGGCTGAGGAGCGTCCGCATGGCGAGCGAGCTTGCGGTGGTTATGTAACAGATATGCGACTTGTCCTGTGCGGTCGTTTCGACTGAAGGTCAAGCGCTTTGAAGCTAGACGGCTGCGAGGGCTGGCGCGAGGTCATCGGCGCTCGCCTTGACCGACTCCGGAATCGCGATGCGCAGTTCGCCATCGCGACCAAGGATCGCTTGAGCACCCAAGACGGTTAGGCCGACGATGCGCTGAGTGCCAGGCTCGAAACGCAGGACGTGTCTCCTCGCCCTCAGCCTCCCTGGGCTCGCCGACATGCAAATAGAGCACGTCGTTCTTAGCGTCATAGTCAGCATGGTCGAAGGCGACCGGGCCGATTCTGATGTTCACCTGCTCCATGTGCGCGGTCCTTTCCGAGCATCGGTGATTCGCAGATCTAACCGCAGACAATTCGTATCATGGCTCTGTGGCGCACAAACCGATCAAAGAGACCACGGGAAGACAACCGGTGCAGATGGCAACCGACCCCACGCCGCACCTCGCCGCCCTTGTCGCCGAAGGCACCGTGCGAGCGAGCGAAGGGCCTCGGCATCTACCGAATCCAAATGGGCTTCGGGGTGCTGGCCGAAGTGCGGCGAGCTACGTCAGCGAAGGTCGCCGTTGAATTCGATCAGCTCGCTGCGAGCTCAGGCTTAAGGACTCGGGTACTGCCGTCGGACGAAACGAGAACAACCGACAACCCTTCGTCCACAGCGCGCTCAATGTCATGGCCGGCCGCAGGAGCGTCGACGTCAACGAACGCGGCGCGCTCCGGGTAAGGCGAGCGGCCTTCGATTGCGAGGTCGATTGCTTCGTCCATCACCTTGGCGGCGGGAGAACGATTGCTGTCTGCGGTCATTGCCTTTCCCATCCTTCGATCATCTCGCGTATCGCTCAACCTCCGCGATCGCAGCGCATCAGCCAGCTTGCAGATACTGGCGAAGCGCCTTGCGAATGACAGAAGACGTGGCCTCATGATCGCGTTTGGCGCGCACATCAAGCGCCTCGCGCAACTCCGGGTCAAGGCGGACAGACTCAACCCGAGCCGGAGCCGAGCCGATCGTCGGCCGTCCCGGGCGACGGCGAAGCGTCTCCTCCACGTCGTAGCCAGCCTCAGCCTTCTTGGTCAGCTTGTCGATCAAGTCGTCAGTGATCGGCTTGCCGCCAGCAGTCTTGCCATGAGTTTTCTTTCTCGCCATAGTCAATCCCCTGGTAGGAGTCGCCGATACTTCGGCCTCATCTTCATCGCGTGAATCACTAGCTCAGACCCATCGTCGCGAGCGATCGTGACGACCTCAAGAAGATCGGCGTTACGAGCCGGCCCGAGATACAGCCGCGTGTCGTCGTCCTGGTCGTCAATGCTCATCACGTTGTCAATCGCATGCTCAATGTCCTCATCGGCAACGCCGTGCTTCCGTGCCGAGGAATGGATCTCCACGAGAGAATTGTAATACGAAATTGGATCGAGAGAGCGCCGACCCGCGAGTTGCTCTGATATCGAAACCAGCGGAGTTCTCTCAAGAAACCACGCTATCCTCCGCTCGTGGCTGAACGACGCGAACCCGATGCTCTTGCCCACTTTCTGGCCCACGCCCTCGTTGGCTGCCTAGCGGTCTATCTCTTCGGCCGTGGGCGTGGAAGTGCTGGCGCCCTAGTGGTCGGAGTTATTGGGATCACGGCACACGCCGCATTCGACGCCCCAGTGGCACAGGGCCTCTCAGATCTCGGCGTCTAGACGTCGCCGAGGCGCCGCTGGTGCGCCTTTGACACTGGACTTCGAGGAAGCACTGAGACGGGCCGAGAAGGTCCACAAAAAAGAGGCATCTTCTGCTCGGCAATGGCTTCTCAATCGCCGCTCGCCCCGAGAGCTTTCGCTATGGGCGCCTGCTTGAAGAGGCCAACCTAAATGTCCTCTCGGTTTCCGGCGAGGGGCTCTTCGCCAACGAGGAAACCACCGATTTCGAGGCCGTTATTCGCGCCCTGCGCACGACTGCGCGGATGGTCCGCTTCTATGAGTCGCGAGACCGTGATCTGGTGGCGCGGCTAACCACAGACGCAGAGTCTCTAAAGGAGAAACTGGCAGCAACTCTTGCCAGCAAGCACCCTGACTACGTCGGTGCGATTAGTAGCAAGGAGTACCAAGCGGTGCGTCGCTTTCTAAGTCACTTCGAGCGCTTCTATACGCTGAACTACGACCTACTCATTTACTGGGCACTAATGCAGGAACTCGAACCTCAATTGCGTCACGACGATGGTTTTCGCGCCGACCCTGAGGACCCCGACGCGCCTTGGGTTGCCTGGAACGACTACAACCAATACGGACAAAATGTCTATTTCATCCACGGCGGCCTGCACCTCTACGCAGACGGGGCGACGCTTCGCAAGCTGACCTTCAAGCGCACCGATATTCCCCTCATCGACCAGATTCGCGCACAGCTCGACGACGGCGTTTTCCCGCTCATCGTTACTGAGGGAACCTCAGAGGAAAAGCACGCAGCGATCCTCCATCATGGCTACTTGGCGAAGTCGCTGCGCTCGCTGGCCAGTTGCGAAGGATCGCTCTTTATCCACGGACACTCGCTCGACCCTAACGACCGCCATGTACTGCGAGGCATCGTAGAAGGCAAGTTCAAGGCACTCTTTGTCAGCCTTTACGGCAAGCCCGACTCTCAAGCAAACCGAGCAATACGCCGACGGGCCGAAGCGCTCGCTCATGAGCGACCTGAGCGCAAGCCACTTTCGGTGGAATTTTACGACGCAAACTCAGCTGCGGCCTGGGGCTAGCGCCGCCATCTTCGCTCCAGCAGATCAGATAGCTGAGCCTGCCCCACGCTGGCTTTATTGGTACGGCCATCGGTACCAGCGCCACCAGATATTCCTTGGTGGCGCTGGGATCAATGGCTATCTACTAGCGCTTGAATCGACTGCAACGAAGCTAAAGGCTGGCAGGCAGCGCCCAACCAAAACGAGTTCTCTCAGCGAGATCGACCGTTCTCGTCACCGGCATTTCTGAGGCTTGCAAGCTGTTCGCTTGCATTTGGCGGAAGCATCAAGAGTGATCCAAGTATCTGAGGGCGGCTCGCCGAACGTATCGCGGTAGCGATCGATTGTGTCGGCATATGCATCAAGGAGTGCTTGCGCATCTTCGTCGCCCCGCATTCCGAAGTAAGGGAAATGATCGAGAAAACGTCCAAAGATGGCTTGACAGTCCTCGCGATAAGCGGCGGTGTCGAGAATATGACGATGCCACATCTCGTCCACAATCTTGCAAGGCACGATGTCCGCATCGGGGTAAAGGAGCTGAAGCGCGAGGAACTTCCGATACTCCTGCTCCATGAGATCGATGTAGTCGAAATCGAAACCTGGCCCCTCGTCAGAGTCGGCCAACTTCATCCGGACATTGGAAAGATCGAGCTTCTGATCAAGAATTGATCTTGCCTCTTCGATGGGAAGTGCCTCTGCAACAGCAGTAGCCATGCACGCCTCCTTGTCGCTATTCAAATTTTTCTCAACTGTCGCAAGGGATCTTAAGCCGTCTGGCGACGGCAATAGGTTCGAGAGACCGGAAAGACCGGGGATCGGATCGCGAGAGGGACGCAAAGTTGTCGGGATGTCGCACCACTGGATGTCAAGCAGCAGAGCTTGCGAAAAGGCCAATGCATAGGACATGCGAACTTCGAGCAAGTACAGCGTGCAGTCAAAGATTTCCGCCTCGGCGCCCCTTTGAACGCCAGTGGAGCAACAATCAGCGCCGAGTGTCTACAGAGCCTTTTTGCCGCACTCGCTAGCGATGATTCCGAGATGCAAGCTTCCCCTTTGGGCTCAATACACAAGCCCGCTTTTCCAGGGGAGGTTAGCTTTGAAAAAGCCAATTTTGTAGGAGTTGCTGATTTTGCTCATGCTGTATTCAAAGGACCGGCCTATTTCGATGGGGCGACTTTTGATGATAGGGCCGACTTTCGCCAGGTGGAATTTCAGGACCATGCTGACTTCGACGAAGCGGCGTTCAAAAACGGTGTGAACTTTCGTGGAGCCATCTTCAACGACCACGCTGGCTTTGAGAGGATGCTTGCCGCGCAGGACAAAGCGGTGTTTATAGCGGCAAGATTTCGAAGTTACGTAGATTTCGAGCAAGCTTCATTCTGCAATGGCCTCGACATGACTGGCGTGACGTTTCAACTCGCGCGGCGCTTGGGCCCGCTCGATGTTTGCGGAAGCTTCGTGCTCGATAACTGCGTCTTTGCGGAACGTGTGTCAATCGACGCTATTGCGAACCGTCTGTCCGCCACCTCGGCGGTCTTTGCTGATGGGGCTCGCCTTGGCTTCGGTGGAGGGGACATCCAAATGAAAGGTGTCGATTTCGGCCGCGCGACTACGTTGTCCCGCTATCAAGCTCCCGATACCCCAAATGAAAAGCAAGCCAGACGACCCCGGCTACTGTCGTTGTACGGAGCGCAGGTTGCTTCTCTTTCGCTCTCAGGCATCAATGTCGAAGCGTGTAGATTTTTTGGGGCGCATGGCTTGGAGTCGATGATTATTGAGCCAAGCTGTAAGTGGCGCCATACCCCACCGCACCGTCGCTGCATTGATCGCGAGATCCTTCTAGAGGAGGAAGAATGGCGCCTCCAAGACGAGCGCAAACGCCACGCCCGCCGTCGTCTTACCCGACATCATCAGAAATCGCCATGGGCGCGCCATTCTGCAAGTAACGAAACAGGCGACGCGGGTGCAGCCGAGTACACACCCTTGGAGCCCAATCAACTCGCGGCGCTATATCGGGCGCTCCGAAAGGCACGCGAAGAAAATAAGGATCAAGCGGGCGCCGGTGACCTCTACTACGGCGAGATGGAGATGCGAAGACGATCTGAGCTCCCGGTAGGACGGGGGCGAATCAGGGCGTTTTGCGACAAGCTCATAATTACCGCCTATTGGCTGCTTTCAGGGTATGGCCTCAAGGCCAGTCGAGCCTTTGCTTTCTGGTGCAGCCTCATCGTTATTGCTTCTTTTGCAATTACGCGCTGGGGCTTGAATCCAAGCTTGCCATTTCCTCGTTCTTTGGCATTTACGGCAGAGAGCACATCAGGGCTCCTTCGCATAGCCGCGATTCCTAGGGGATATGAGCTAAACGGCGTAGGAGAAGGCATACGTGCCTGCCTTCGCATTCTGGGTCCAGTTCTAATTGGCCTATGGCTTCTAGCGCTTCGGAATCGGGTTAAACGCTAGACATCAGCCAATCGCGGCGCGAACTTGACCAAATTCCTCGCCAACGGCGTGTGTGTACCTCGCCAACATCGTCTCGACCCGATGGCCGGCGATCTCGGCTAGGTCGGCGTCGTTGATGCCGGCGGCGCGGAGGTGGGTGACGTAGGAGTGGCGGCACTCATGGGGGCGGATGTCTAGGCCGGAGGCTTGCTGGGCCGGTTTCCAGAGGTCGCGGTAGAAGTTGCGCTCACGCCACATGCGGCCGGTTGGGGTCGTGAAGAGCAGCTCGCAGTTCTCGCCGTTTAGCTGGATCTGGGCTTCGATCATCCAGGCCAAGGTCGCCGGGACGGGGACGGTCCTCCCTGCGTCGTGCTCGCCGTGGTCGGTCTTGGTCCCGTCGAGGACCACGCCCTCATGGGCGGTCCTTCTGACCTTCAGCGTTTCGCCATCGAAGTCTTCGCGCCTGAGTGGCAGCACCTCACCCAGTCTCATGCCGGTGTCGGTGAAGACGCGGACCATTGCCTCGTAGCGGCCGGCTGCTTTGGCGAAGGCGTGCATCTGTTCGAAGCTGAAGACTCGGATGGGTCTGCGCTTCTTCTTGGCTCTCGGATCGTTGGCTCTGACCCGAACGCCTTGAACGGGTTGAGGTCGGCGACTTCGTCGGTGATCGCGTCCTCGGCCATCGCCGAGAGGGATCGCAGGATGCCGACGACTCCGGTTGTCGCTCTGCCTTGAACTCGCAGCATGTGGTCGACCAGGGCGAGCGCGTGGCGTCGGCGCAGCTCTCGCATCGGCCATTGCTTCAGGGGGATGCCCTCTACCTCAACCTCGAGCACGCGGCTGATCCGGTGCTCGTTGGTCTCGTTGGTCCTCTCTGACCTTGGGTGATGGGTCGACCAGGTGGCGAAGTACTCGCCCAATGTGTCGGGGCGGTCGGAAAGCCCGTAAGCCTCGTCGATCGCCTGCTGGGCTTCTCGCTTGAGGGCAAACGTGCCCTTGCCTTTGTTCCAGCGTGGCCTGGCAACCTGGCGTTTGCCGTCTCGGCCGGTGTATCTCGCCACCCAGACGATCTCCCCGGAGGGGTTGCGGCGTTTGGTCGGTGCCTCCCGGCGCGTCATACCGTCTCGTCCCTTCGCTGGGCGAGGAAGCTGTCTACGTCTGCCGGGTCGATCCGGCGGGAGGCTCCGAGCTTGTAGGAGGGCAGCTCCCCTCTCCTGATCCAGTTGCGGATCGTGCGGTCCGAGACAGCGAGATAGGCGGCGAGGGTGCGCTCGGTGAAGAAGGTGACGGGTGTCGTTTTGGGCTCCATACCTCCGTACTCCATGCAGACCCCCAAAGTGCGCCACCAACCGAAGGTCACGCCCCTGGCCGGGCCTCCATACAGGCGGTCCCCGCACGGCGGAGCCGTGCCAAAATCGGCCGCCGGAGGCCCGGCCTGAGCGACTGCCACCACAGCGCCCTGACTTTCCTGACCTTTGGGATCGCCTAAGTGCGGCCCAGGCACGACACCGGAGGGTCGCTCCTATGTCAAGAACACCTCTGAGAACCAACGGTGGTTCGGGGATCTCCCGATCAAAATGAAGAAGGAGAAACTGCCGGCTCCTGCAGCGCTCTGAAGACGGCCCGGACCAGGTGTCGTTTCAAGCATCGGAACGCTTCCTTGGTCGTCTTGCCCTCGGCCCGCTTCTTGGCGATGTAGGCGCGAGCCGGCGGGTGGACCCGGGCCTGGGTCAGGACGACGACGTGAAGGGCGGCGTTTAGCTTGCGGTTGCCAAGGCGCGAGAGGCGGTGGCGGTTGCTGCGCCCCGAGGAGACCTCGATCGGCGCGCAGCCGGCGTGGCGGGCGAGGGCGGCGTCTGAGCGAAAGCGCCCCGCGTCGGTCTCGACCAGGATGCGGGCGGCGACGAGATCGCCGACGCCGGAGATCGCGAGGAGTGCCGGGGCCAGAGGCCGCACCATCGCCCCGATCTCGGCCCGCAGCTCACCCACGCGGCGGGTGATCTCGCCGATCCGGGTCAGGAGCTCGCGGCAGATCCCCACGAGGACTCCCTGGGCCCGGTAGCGCCCAAGGCGCTGGGAGAGGCCGCGGCGGGTCGCCTCGCGATCGAGGGTGCGGCCGAAGGGCTCAAGGCCCGCGTCGAGGTCGTGGAGGTGCCATCGCAGCCGCATGCAGTGGGCGGTCCGCTCAGCGACGAGGTCCTCGCGGTGGTCGACGAGGAGCTTCAGCTCGCGCAGCCTGGGGTCGTGGGAGGCCATCGGCAGGCCCGGCTCGCGGAGGGCGGCACGGGCGACCGCGAGGGCATCGATCGCATCTGACTTGCCGACCGTGCGGGCGCCCCTTCTCTCCCGCGCGGTCATCCGGGTGCCGACCCGCACCACCGGTTCGGAGGCGGCGAGGAGAAAGCGCTCGAGGCGGCCGTTGACGTGGCGGCAGTCCTCGAGCGCGAAGCGCAGGCCACCCTCGGCGGCCAGCCCGTGGGCCCAGGCGAGGAGGCGCTCGTGGCCCCCTCTGTTCCGGCCACGGTCAGCTCGCCGAGAAGCTCTCCCGTCGCGTCTTTGACCGCGGCGGCGGTGTGGGTGTCTTTGTGGGGGTCGATTCCGATCGTGATCAACTGCGGCTCCTATCCTTTGCGGTGTCCTCGGATGGCGGAGCGAAGGCGGACGGAACTGGGTGGGGCTTTTAAGCGGGCTCCTATCAGGTCACGCCATCGGTCCTCTGAAGCGCGACGGGCGACACGACCCTTCTGGCCAGCCTCTCCAGAGGCGACGAGATAGTGCGGGGTCAGCCCGTCGCGCCAAGGACGCTAGGCCGGTGGTCTGACGCTTCGGCCACCGCGCTTGCGGAAGGGACACTGGCACCCAGTGCATAGTGTGTCGGGCTGTAGATGGCTGGTAGCTGGAGGGGCGTCTGAGGCCTGCCTAGAGGACCGTCTCGTAGCTCTCTGTGCTCGGCCTGTCTCTGGCTGGTGGGCCTGGTCCTGGTCTCTGGTCTGCACTGGGTCTCTCGGTCTCATCTCTATGGCTGACCGAGATCGTCGTCATGGGCTGATCTCGTTTGGAGACCGGAGCCGGAACCCGCCGCGCGTGAACTCGCCCGGCTCCCAGGCGATCCCGTCGAGCAGGCTGGACGTGGGCACTCCCAGGGCGCCCGCGAGCTTTGCGAGGGTGTCGATGCGGGGGATGCGGCCGCCGCGCTCCAAGAGGCCGATCTCGGTGCGGTGAAGGGAGGCGCCGAAGCTCAGCTCCTCCTGGGTAATGCCGGCTCGCTCGCGCTGACGGGCGAGGTTGGCGCCGAAGCGGGCGGCGACCTCGCTCATCGCCTCCTCCCTCCCTCCAACTGCGTCAGGAGACCGTGCAGCGCCTCGTGCTCTGCAACGACGCGGCTGTACTCGTTGCCGGTGTCGATGATCCCGGCGAGGTCTGAGAGCAGATCGCGGACTTCCCGGTCGGGGATGATCACCAGCTCGTCCAGCGCCGTGAGCAGCCGCCCGTAGGCGATGTGTTCGCGTTCCAGGCGTTTCGGGTCTAGCTGGTCGGGAAATTCCTCCAACTCGTCACCGATGCCGGCACGCGCCTTCTCAATGACGCCGCGCAGGAAGCGGACGTGATCGGCGGGGAGTTCGAGGGCGACGGCCGCGCCGCTACCCGTAGGGTTCTGATCAGCCATGAGGAGGTCACGCTCCTTGTGGTCAGGCCCTCGGTTGGCGTTACCGCGCCGGCCGGGGGCCGCTTATTGAGATGGCTTCCGAGAGTAGCAGTCTCGTCTAGAGACCCTAGACGAGACTGGGCGGCGCTATTTGCCGTGAAGAATCTGATCGACGCGGCTGCGGTGCAACTTGGCCGCCTTGCCGATCTCAGCCAGCGACAGGCCCGCAGCACGGGCGCGCTCGAAGCTCTCGCGGCGCGTCTCGCGACCCTTCTCGACCCGA
>Ga0209265_1000085_pt1 | contig 21264 bp, 21 predicted proteins | sample GraSoiAngelo_103_FD_185872 | JGI IMG/M metagenome (GOLD analysis project Ga0209265, IMG submission 185872) | Grasslands soil microbial communities from the Angelo Coastal Reserve, California, USA - 14_0903_05_20cm (SPAdes) (version 2) | ecosystem: Environmental > Terrestrial > Soil > Grasslands ...
CGCCGGCGACCGTTGCACGCGCGCGTGCGGGTTTTGCGCCGTGACAACTGCTAAGCCTTTCGCGCTGGAGGAAGACGAACCGCAACGCGTCGCTGAGGCAGTGCGCCGAATGAAATTAAAACATGTCGTTATCACGGCCGTCGCGCGCGACGATCTCAGGGACGGCGGCGCCGATCATTTCGCCCGCACAATTATGGCGATTCGAGAAATGGATCCTTCTGTGATTGTCGAAGTGCTCGTTCCGGACTTTCACGCGCAGGATTGGTGCATCCAGAACGTTCTCGATGCCGGTCCTGATATCTACAACCACAACATGGAAACGGTAGAACGCCTCACGCCGCTGGTGCGTTCGCGCGCCAAGTATCGCACCTCGCTTCAAGTTTTACGACGCGCAAAGCATTTGGCGCCAAGTATGGTGACGAAGAGTGGTGTCATGCTTGGACTCGGCGAGAAGGAGACGGAACTTTTTCAGACCATGGACGATTTGCGCGAGGTCGGCTGCGAAGTGCTCACTATGGGTCAGTATTTACGTCCGACTCCGAAGCATTTACCCGTGGTCGAGTACATCACACCCGAGCAATTCAATTACTACGGCGACATTGCGCGCAGAAAAGGCTTTCTCCATGTCGCCTCCGGCCCGCTGGTCCGCAGCTCGTATCACGCGGCCGACTTTCATCCGGTCGTACGGCGATGACAAAGATCGAGCGCGATCCGCTCGCTCAGATTCGTTCGCAAACCGCCGCGGTCATTCCTGCGTATCAGGATGAAAAGCATATTGGGGACATTGTGCGTCGAGTCCGGCGACAGCTGGACCACGTCCTTGTCGTTGACGACGGCTCAACCGATCAGACCGCGCAACGCGCACGCGAGGCTGGTGCTGACGTTATCGTTCACAGCGAAAACCGGGGCAAAGGCGAAGCGATTAAGACAGGATTAGGCCACTGGCTCGCCGCAGCGACTCTCTCCAGCGGCGGATCCCATCTGGCAGTCGCATGGGCAGTCCTTCTCGATTCCGACGGTCAACATCTTCCTGAAGAGATTGACCGGTTCCTTGCGGCAGCAGCCTCCGCTACGGCGCGGCTCACATTTTTCCTTGGCAATCGCATGGATAACGCTGCTGGAATGCCATTCATCCGGCGCGTTGTGAATCGTTGCATGAGCAGGCAAATCAGCCGTGTTTGTAAGCAAGAAATCCCCGACACGCAGTGCGGTTTCCGCATGTTAGACAGCCAGTTGATCCCCGAGTTGCTTGGCGGCGGAGACCGATTCGATTACGAAACTGAAGTGCTCATTATCGCCAGCCGCGAAGGATACCGGATCGAATCAGTCCCAATCACGACTGTTTACACAGATCAGGTGAGCAAGATCCGTCCACTGCGCGATGCGGTTCGCTTCTTAAAATTGATGTGGCGCTATCGAACTAATTTGGCACCAACTATCTACGCCGGAGCCGCTGCCGCCACGAAGTCGGATCGCGAAAAATGAATCGTTTCGAGCAGGCAAATGTTATTTGATGGTGAAGAGGATACTGGCAGTTTTTCCTTCGCTCACCACGCTCATGATGTATTTTCCCGCAGGGAGCTTCCTCCCGTCCATCGTCTTGTCGATAGTCGTTTTGGTTTTGCCCTGGAGCAAAATCACCGCAGGCGTTGAGCCTGGGACCGGTTCGTTCTTCGCAGTCACTATATTCACGTTCACAATGATCATGTCGCTCTTCGACTCGACCGCCAGTTCCGCATCCGCCGCAACGGGATTTTCGATCTTCGCGAAAGGCACTCCGTCCTTTGCCGCCTGACCGCCAAGGCTGACGGGGAATGGAAGCGAATCACTTGCGAAAAGAGCATACGGAAAAGCTGCCGAGATGATGAAAAATAAGAGAAGACGTTTCATAGGGAACAGGTTGTTGCCGGATCTTGCACAGGAACGCAAGACTGGAATCTCATCATTACCAAGAACAAAACAGGCGGAATCCGCTGCACGTCAGTTCGCCGGCGGCCGGCTACAAGCCAATCACGGTTTTCTTGCCGGCACAGGTTTTGAGCTTTTCAGGATTTCCGACTCAGGTGTGAGCGTTGCCGGTTTTCCGCTGAAGATGACGCGGTTTGGCTTCGCGGCGAGCGTTCCCACGAGCTCCTTCGCGTAGGTGGTGACTACTTTCAGATTCAAGAGCGTCACATGCAGTTGTTTCAAGTCTTCAGAAAGCTGTTTGTCAGTCGTTTTAATGAAACTATCAGCACTGCCGAACACCGTATCCGCGCCTTTGGCTACGCCCTCGAGGTTTGTGATCATGTTTTGTAGGTGGTCCACATCCATTTTTAACGAATCAGCCAGTGGGCCGAGCTTCGGCGTAAATTCGCCAAGATCTTTCTTCAAACCCGTGACAGTCCCATTGAGATTATCGAGCAACTTGTTTGCGTTCTCGAACAATGGCCCCGCTTCTGCTGTGATTTGCTCGAGGCCGTACGATGGATGGCCTTCAATCGCCGCGTTGTTTGCAAGCGTCTGACCTCCGGGCGTCCCTGCGGAAAGCGCCACAAATTTCGGCGAAAGCATCGTGTCGGAGCTTAGCGTTGCTGTAACGTCGGCGGGCAGCGGCGGAATTCCGTCATTGAGGCTAACCGTGACTCGCACAGCGTCTTTCTTGTTCGCGCTGGTTTCGCGTTCTTTGGCAGTGAGATGACGCATCGCGACCACGCGCCCTGCCGGCGCGCCGGCATAACGCACTTCGGAATTCACCTTGATGCCGGTCACGTCTTCATAATTGATCTGCAGAGTTCGCGTTGGTTTTTTTAAGCGATAACCAGAAAGTGCGAAAGTAAGCGCACCGAGCAACACAAGACTGCAGGCGATCACAGATAGAGCGACGAAATAGTCGGACAGATTGCGTCTCATTAAGCTCATGGCTTCGCCACGTTAAGATGTTGAATCGTTAAATCGTTGAACGGTAAATACGACGGAGCGCTGTTACGACTGAGCGACTCGCACATGTCGTTCCTTATTTTTTCGTCATTCGTCATTCGAGCTTCGTCATCCATGACGCATCTCATGCTGTCTTCCGGTGAAATCTGTGACGTGCTGCAACGAAGGGGCGCGGCTTAACCTGCTGATGCCCCTCGTGTTCTTCTTGTGACAGGTTCAAAGGAATCGGACCGTCAGCCTCGCCGTGAATAAATTGTTGCACTTCGGGATTCGGACTGTTCCGAATTTCATCCGGTGTACCCTGCGCCACAATGCCGCCGTGTCCGAGCATAATCATGCGCGTCGCGATGCGGAATGCACTGGTCATATCGTGGGAGACTACCACCGCGGTCATGTGAGTCCCATGCGTCAGTTTCAGAGTAAGTTCATCTACCACTGCGGTCATGATCGGATCCAGCCCTGAGGTCGGCTCATCGCTAAATAACAGTTCCGGGTCGAGCGCAAGCGCGCGGGCAAGCCCCACACGCTTTTTCATCCCGCCACTGATCTCGTCTGGCTTAAGGTCTTCAAAACCAGTCAGGCCAACCATTTCAAGTTTCTTTTTTACGATCTGTTCGATTTCATCTGGAGATTTGTCAGTGTGTTGCAAAAGCGGCAACGCCACGTTCTCGCCCACGCTTTGCGAGGCCAGCAGGGCACCGGATTGGAACAGCATGCCGAATCGCAGGCGTACCCGTTCAAGCTCGCGCTCCTTCATCGTTGTGATTTCCTCGCCAAAAAGCTTTACGACACCTGAGGTCGGTTTCATGGAACCGATCATGTGTCGAAGGAGAGTACTCTTTCCACAGCCGCTGCCGCCCATAATAACGACTGTCTCACCCCGGTGAACGTTAAAAGAAAGGTCATCGAGCACCGTGCGGTCCCCGAATTTTCGGACGAGGTTAGTTACTTCGATGATGTTTTCTGCGTTAGCATTCATGCGCTAAAAAAGAAGATACCCGTCAGCACCGCGTTCATCACTAACATTGCCAGCAGGGCCTGGACCACCGAAGTCGTTGTTGCCTGACCCACGCCCTCCGCACCGCCTTCGACAGTCAGGCCTGCGTTGCACGAGATTGTGATGATGAGCCATGCGAAAACAACGCTTTTGATCATTCCTGAATACAGATCCCAAGTATCGGCGCTCTCGAGCGCGCGGAGCACATATCCGGCGGTATTAAAATCGAGCGCGAAACGACAGACTGCCCAGCCGCCCAGAATCCCGATGTAATTTCCAAAAATGGTGAGCGCCGGTAACATTACCATCATCGCGAGAAAACGTGGTACTACCAGATATTGCACCGGATTGATTGCCATCACTTCAAGCGCCTCGATTTCTTCTGACACTTTCATTGTGCCGAGTTCCGCGGCTACGGCAGAGCCGCTGCGTCCAATGACGATTACCGCGATCAAGACCGGACCCATTTCACGCAAGAGGGTAAGCATGACCAGATCGGGAATGTACATTTCCGCGCCGAGGCTCTCGAGAGAGTGTGCGGCCTGCATCGCGAGCGTTACGCCAACGCTGAACGCCGTGAGTGCCACCATCGCTGTCGCGCGCACGCCGATGGCCACCATTTGTCTGAAGATCGGACCGATTTTGAAGAATTGCCCGGTAAATGGCGCGATCAGAATCCAGTAAAGCAAACTCAGATTAAGCTGGAGATAGTTTTTCACTTGCCGTTCGAGCGCGCAGGATGACAAGGTCTAGGCGCTGACAAAAGCCGAAAGTTTTGTACTCCGATTGCACCTGGAGGCTAATACTCATTTAAACGCGATGGCTCAAAGTGAAATCGAGAGGATCCGCGCGCTGTTAAGTTCCAAGCCGCGACCTGTTGGATGGCTTGAGCGACGAAAGCGCCTCGATGATGTCGGTTCTGTTTGGCCTGTAGCTGAGGACGTGGCGCTCACCGCCGCCGACGTCGACGGAGTACCAGGCGAATGGTCAATCGCTCCAGGCAGCGATCGCTCCCGAGTTCTGATGTTCTTTCACGGTGGCGGTTATTGTTCCGGTTCAATCGTTAGTCACCGTCGGCTGGTCACTGAGGCGGGGCGGGCCGCTGGAGTGCGAACGCTGGCCATTGGTTATCGATTGGCTCCAGAGCATCCGTTCCCCGCAGCGTATGACGATGTACTGACGGCGTGGCGTTTTCTGCGGAACCAGAATATTCCTGCTGCGCACATCGCGATTGGCGGAGACAGCGCCGGTGCCGGCCTCACAATTGCGTTGATCACTCGGCTACGCGATGCGCACGAGGAGCTTCCGGGTTGCGGCTGGTTAATTTCGCCATGGACGGATCTGACGATATCCGGCTCAACAGTTTTCACTAGAGACGCTGTCGATCCGCTCATTCACAAGCAGTATCTGATTGAATTGGCTGACGCTTATCTGCCAGCGGGAATGGATCGGAAGGACCCGCGTGTTTCTCCGCTTTACGCCGATCTCAAGGGTTTTCCTCCAGCATTAATTCAAGTGGGCTCAGCCGAGACGTTGCTTGATGATGCGACTCGTTTTGCGGCTGTTGCTGGCGCAGCCGATGTCCGCGTGACTCTGGAAATCTGGCCGCATATGATTCATGCATGGCTTCTATGGAACGCTCATCTTGAGCCCGGCCGCCGCGCACTTGCGAGTGCCGGCGCGTTTATCAGGGAGAATCTTTGAGGCGCAGCGACGGTCGGACCCACGCAGCTACAACAAGCCGCGCTTGCGAAAATCACCAAGATTACCGCCAGAAGAACGTTCGACGAGATCAATCGTGAACTTGAGCAGACACACTTCCCAGGCATCGTCGACACCCTGAATAACGGCGCTGAGTGGTTCATTTGAGCCCTCGACGCGGCGCCTGGTGCGATTGATTACGGTCTCGATTGAATCGCGCAGCGTTTGCTCGCTTAGATCGGTTTTGCGAAATTGAAAACCGTAACGAAGCACCGCGATATTCCGGGCGTGTTCGCGCAGTTGATCGACATATCGCTCCGCTTTTTCTCCGAAACCTTCCAGCAATAACCGGTAATAATGTTCCGGTGTAACGATTTGAGGGCGCTCTGCGTGAATTTTCCCATTGCGAATCCGGACCTGATCGACTCGGTCCATCAGCTCCGAGATAAGATAAAAATTAAAGCTGGTGCTGCCGAAGGTCGCGATCTGTTGCTCAGGAGCAACAATTACATGCGTGTTTTCAATGGCGTAATCGAAATCGTCCCTCGTCATAATGAAACAAACTAAATTAGGTGCTAGACGGCGTCTCTCAAAAACAGAACTCGATTACTCACGGACAAATCCAATGACGAAATCCAAATGACGAATGATGAAAGAATGAAGAGCGAAACCTGCGTTCCCGTCGTGTTTCGTTACATCGTTGCATCAGGCGCGATTTAACGATTTAACGTGGCGACACTGTTCGCCATTCTTGGCTAATCGCGTTGTGCTTGCTGTTGCTGTCCCTGCGGTGATTGAAAGAGCGAGAGATATTGGCCGTAACCTTCTTCCTTCAGCTTATCCACAGGAATAAAACGCATCGCCGCGGAGTTTACGCAGTAACGTTCGCCGGTCGGTGCGGGGCCATCATTGAACACGTGACCGAGGTGCGAATCGCTTGTTTTTCCTCGAACCTCAGTTCGCTCCATTCCGTGAGACGAATCCCGCTTTTCCACCACGCTCTCAGGCGATATCGGCTTCGTGAAACTGGGCCAGCCGGTGCCGCTGTCGAATTTGTCCAACGAACTGAATAAAGGTTCGCCGGTAACAAGATCGACGTAAATTCCTGCCTTGTGATTGTCCCAGTAGGCGTTGTGAAACGGAGTTTCGGTTCCGCATTCACGCGTCACGTGATACTGGTCCTTGGATAATTGGCTTCGCAATTCAGCTTCGGTCGGCATTGGCTTGGTTGAATTCATTTTCTCAGCTTCTTTTTTCTGCGTTTGAGCATAAGCCAACAAAATCGAACCGACAACCACCACGACTGTTCCAAGCAGACCAAACCACAACGTCTTATGCGACCCATGATGCGGGCGTATTAATTGTGTGCTTTTCATACTCTCCTGAATTCTATCGATCCCACTTTACCCGTACTGACTGCTTTGAGAGTGTGACTGTCTCGAGAGTGCCACGCAATTTACACGCCACCCCGTTTGCTGGCAAATCGTACAGGCACGGCGATCTTCTTTAATTAAATTCGCAAACAAGCTAGAAAGTGGCCGGGCTTTGGACGTTTGTCCTAAGCCATTTTTCCGTTTAATTGGGCCGACCCGCTTCGGGGACGCGAATATAGCGACGGAACGTAACCAAGCCGATCGGCGCGACTGATGCCGCCATAGCAAAGATAAGCCACATTATTTCGGGACGTCGCGGACCGTGTTCCGGAACGAATGCAGCCAGCAAAAATCCCCCAGTTCCAACGAGCAGTTTCCCGATAAGAAACGGAATATACGATAGCGCGCCATACGACGCCTCCTGACCCCTTGGGGCAATCGCGGCAGCATACTCATAGACTCGCGGTGAGTAGAACGCTTCGCCGATTGAAAAGATCGATATGTATAGTGCGATCATCACGTAGTAAGGGTGAATGCTTCCTTGTACTCCCAGATAACCGCGCCCAATCCATTGCCCAATGAAACCTCCCGCCCATCCTTGAAACCACGAGGTCGGCAAGGCCATAACAAAAACAGATGCGGCGCAAATCGCTCCGCCTACGATCACCATTCTGTACGCAGAATATTTCTGCGTGAGAGCACCAATGATTGGCACGAGAATGATGATGAGAATGTAATTGATATTCGAGAGGTGACCGATCGGAGCGCCGTTGCCCAGCTCGCGGATGCCGAACTTTGGAAACACGTAGTCCATTTGCAGGAAGATCAGCTTCAGAAATCCGATCAAGAGAAGAAAAGCGAGGAGGCGATAAAAACCGGATTGACCGAGCAGCCGCTTAAACAGCACGACAGTATCGACGGCGCTCTCGTGAATGGTTAGCCAGGCGCGTTTCCAGAACGCGCCTGTCGCGTGCCTCACTGGTTCTGCGTTGAATCGAACACCTTCGTCTGTTGCTTCAGCTCCTCTGCGCAAGAAGTAAATTGTCGGAAAAAGCACGATTTCGAAGCCGAGGCTCACGAGAAAAAGCGTGCGATAAGTCGTTATGTGCAATCCGAGGAGATTCAGATAGCCGTACTCGCCTAACGAGTGGCGCACGTAGTCAAAAATGCTTCCAGCAATCAGATAGCCGACGTTCATGACCATGTAGATCATCGAGAAAGCGATCGAACGTTGTCGCACAGTCGAATAGCGGCGTGTGGCGGCAATCAGCACCGGTGTGCCTAACGCCTCGCCGATCACTAACGGGAACAAGCCGCCGGCCAGTGCCAGCCATGGTACAGTCGTAAATACCATAACGGCGCGAGCGATTGCACAAATAGTGACGCCGACGAAGAAAGTTCGGCGAAGGCCAAGTGCGTCGGTGACCGACCCGGCTAACAATGTGCATGCGGTCATTGCCGGTGCCCAAACCCAACCGACCAGGGCTCCTGCCCCTTGATCACTGAACCCAAGATCTGACGAAAGCCACAGGATCAGAGTCTTATTTGTGATCGAGTACGCCGAGATGATGAACAACTTGATCAGGAACGTGAGCCACAGCTCGCGTTGCGCTCCCTTGAGCACCGTAAACTTCGCGATGAAACCGCGAAGTCCGCTCGCGACGACCGGAGGGACGTTGTCTTCCGGTACGAACGTCTCTTTGACTGCTTCTCCCATGAGGCTGCCCGGAGACTACAGCATGTTCGCGACAAATTCGCGAGTGGCATTCATTGACGCGTTAAATGAAAACAGTAGGCAGCATTGTCATTCTGAGCCCTTCAGCTTCGCTCAAGACAGGCTTCGCGAAGAATCTCTGATCATTTCTTACACAGCGCTGAATGACAATCAGAGATGTTTCGCTTCGCTCAACATGACAGGATGATTGCGAGCCACTTCGACGCTTCAATAATTACAACAGATTCTCGATGTACGTCCGCCGATCGAATGCTGCGAAATCATCCAGCTGTTCGCCGGTGCCGACGAAACGCGTTGGGATTCCCAATTCGTCCTGGATCGCGACAACGATGCCACCTTTGCCGCTGCCGTCGAGTTTGGTGACGACAAGACCGGTCAGTCCAATGGCGGTTTGAAATTCGCGCGCCTGGCCGAGCGCGTTGCCGCCAGTCGTCGCGTCGACCACAAGCAGCGTTTCATGCGGCGCATCCGGGTCGTGCTTGGCGAGAGTGCGTTTCACCTTTTCAAGCTCGGCCATCAGATTCTTTTTCGTGTGCAGTCGGCCGGCCGTATCGCAAAGCAGAAAGTCAGCCTGGCGTTTGGCGGCTGCCTGATACGCTTCATAACAAAGCGCAGCCGGATCGGTGTTGTATTGTCCCTTAATCATTTCGACGCCCAGCCTCGTTGCCCAAATGCCAAGTTGCTCGATCGCCGCTGCGCGAAAAGTGTCTGCTGCCGCCAGCAAGACGCTGTGCCGGTCTTTCTGCAGATAACGAGCCAGTTTCGCTGTCGATGTGGTCTTGCCAGTGCCGTTGACACCCAGAAGCAGGATGACATTTGGTTTCCCGGCCAGAGGCCGGATGGCCGCACTGTTTGCGGGCAAAACCCGCGAAATTTCCTGGCGCACAATTTTCACAACGTCATTTATTCCCATTAACGACCAGGCTTCGCGTTCCTGCAGTGTCTTGATGATGCGACTGGTCATCGGCACGCCGAGGTCCGCGCGGATAAGCGATTCCTCGAGCTCTTCCCAGTCGATGGGTTTACCGGCGAAATGTTCGGCGAGAGTCTTAAGGAAATTCATTTCAGCGTTCAAGCGGACATTCGCTTACTGTGTCATGTTGAGTGAAGCGAAACATCTCGGATTATCATTTCAGCGCTGGCGAGAGAAACAATCAGAGATTCTTCGCGAAGCCTGTCTTGAGCGAAGCCGAAGGGCTCAGAATGACAATGGTGCGTGAAGCTTTCGCTTCAACGCTTTAACGAATCACGAATCTCGTTTGATTAGGGCCTCACGCGCGGGCCGGTCCAAATCTTTTCTTACACGATCAAGGATACCGTTGACGAAACGGCCTGATTCGCCACCGCCAAAAGTTTTTGCCAATTCAATCGCTTCATTAATCGAGACGACCGGCGGTATGTCGTCGCGATAAAGCATTTCGTAGATCGCCAAGCGGAGGACGTTGCGGTCAACGGCTGAGATCCGGCGAAATTCGTAATTCTCGCAGTAGCGGCAAATCCGTTCATCGATTTCCGGCAAATGCTCGACCATTCCCTCGATAAGCGGCTGCGCAAACTCGCGAACCCTTTGTGTCGCCGGACAAAATTCCCAAAACTCGTCAATCTTTTCCGGCCCTTCACCGCGCTGAAGGTCGCGCCAAAAATGATACTGAATTGCTGCTTCGCGTGCTCGCCGTCTTTTGCCCATAAATTACTACGTGCGAAGTTCCGACATGACCCTGGCGATTTCCACTGCTGCCCGCGCGGCCTCGGTTCCGCGGTTGATTCTGCTTTCCAGGCAGCGTTCGCGCGCCTGATCCTCATTGTCGAAGCTGAGCACGACGTTGACCACAGGCACGCCGTAATCAACCGCAATTCGCTGAAGCGCATCGGTCACGGAGCGGATTAGATTTTTGGCGTGGTTTGTTTCTCCCTGCATGATTACGCCACACGCGATAATTGCGTTGTTGTTTTTCTTTCGGGCTAACTCACGCACGACCACAGGAATTTCGAATGAACCCGGCACGCGGCGAATCGAAATTGCAGCGCCAGGCGCAAGCTCGCGCAACTCTTTGGCAGCATGATCAACGAGGCCCTGCACGTATTGCGGATTAAATTGGCTGGCCACGATTTGGAACGTTCGTTTGCCCTTATCAATTTGCGGGCGGCCCGGCGCGTTGGTCGACATTCGTTTCTAGGATTACGATTTGACCTCGCTGCAATCCGCAATCGCCAATCCGCAGTCCGCAATCACAGTAAATGTCCCAGCTTCGTCTTTTTGGTCTCGAGATATTTCGCGTTGTGCGGATTGGCTTCGCTACGTATTGGCACCTGCTCCACCATCTCTAGGCCGTAGCCCTCCAGTCCAACAACCTTCTTCGGGTTGTTAGTCAGAAAACGGAACTGACGTACTCCGAGATCGAAAAGGATCTGCGCGCCTAGACCGTAATCTCGCAAATCGCTGGGATACCCGAGCCTCGCGTTAGCCTCGACCGTGTCGAGTCCTTCCTCCTGCAATTTGTAAGCGTGAATTTTTGCCGCGAGCCCGATCCCGCGTCCCTCCTGGCGCATATAAACCAGGACACCGCTATCTTCCTCCTGAATTTGCCGAAGTGCGGCGTGCAGTTGATTTCCGCAGTCGCACCGGCGTGAACTGAACACATCGCCGGTAAGGCATTGGCTGTGAACACGCACCAACGTCGGCTTGTTCTTATCGATCTTGCCTTTGACCAGAGCGAGATGGTGCTGGCCGTCCAGTTTCGAGCGGTACAAATGTAAATCGAAGTCGCCGTAATCGGTCGGCATTTTCACGATTTGCTCCAGCTCCACCAGTTTTTCGCGAACGCGCCGGTGTGCGATCAAACTCTGGATCGTGCAAATGCGCAGGCCGTGTTTCTTGCGGAATTCCATCAACTCCGGCAACCGCGCCATGGTACCGTCATCGTGCAAAATTTCGCAGAGCACACCCGCCGGTTGTAGCCCCGCCATTCCTGCGAGATCCACGGCGGCCTCGGTGTGACCGGCGCGTCGCAACACGCCGCCATCCTTCGCGCGCAATGGAAAGACGTGGCCTGGTTGATTTAGATCTTCGGGGGACGATTTCGGATTCGCAATTGCCAGAATCGTGGTAGCCCGATCGTAAGCGCTGATGCCCGTGGTCACGCCGCGCGCGGCATCCACCGAAACGGTAAAATCTGTCTTATGTTTCTCCCGGTTCCGCGCCACCATGCGTTGCAAGCCGAGCTGCTCAGCGCGTTCATTTGAAATAGGCGCGCAAATCAAGCCGCGCCCGTGCGTAGCCATAAAGTTAATCGCCTCCGGGGTTACTTTTTCGGCGGCCATTACCAAGTCGCCTTCGTTCTCACGATCGGCATCATCCGTCACAATGACGATGCGGCCCTTGGCGATATCGCTTACCACATCGTCAATAGCGTCAAACTGAAATGTCTCCTTCGTCTTGGCGATCATCGAAATAATACCATTACGTCCCCAGCCGTCCTGAGCAACTCTTACTCGTCTGCTCGTTAAAAGCATTAAAGCGTCTTCGTACCCTGTCATCTTGAGCGGAGCGAAGCATCTTTGGCATGCGGCAGATGAGAGCCCAGGAATGATCAGAGATTCTTCGCGAAGCCTGTCCTGAGCGAAGCTGAAGGCTCAGAATGACAAAGAAGGGATGCCGCGATTGGGAGCCAACGCTAGGATTGCGCAAAGGACGAAAAAAGAAAATGCTAGCAGCACTGGGCAGCTCATGATGGATAAATCGGAGAAAATTTTCGTTGCTGGTCATCACGGGATGGTTGGTAGCGCACTCGTCCGGCGGCTCAAATCGGAAGGCTTCTCAAACTTGCTCGTTCGCGACAGATCAAAACTGGATCTCAGAGATGATTCCGCAGTCGCGAAATTTTTTGCTGAAGAAAAACCGTCTGTCGTGATTCTCGCGGCGGCGAAGGTCGGTGGGATTAAGGCAAACAATGATTTTCCAGTCGAATTCCTTCTCGAGAATTTGCGTATACAGAACAACGTCATTCAGGCGGCATACGAGAATGGTGCGCGCAAACTTCTTTTTCTAGGTAGCTCGTGCATTTACCCGAAGTTTGCGCCGCAACCAATCCCGGAAACGGCATTGCTAAGTGGACCGCTCGAGCCAACCAATGAAGCTTACGTCATTGCGAAGATCGCCGGGATCAAGCTTTGCCAGGCGTACGCTCGTGAATACGACGCGAACTTCATTTCGGTAATGCCCACAAACCTTTACGGTCCCAACGACAATTTCGATTTGGAAACATCGCATGTCCTGGCTGCGCTCTTGCGTAAGGCGCATGAGGCGAAAACGCGGAAAGATCGCAAGCTGACCGTGTGGGGTTCGGGAAAGCCGCGCCGCGAATTTCTGCATGTGGACGACCTGGCCTCAGCGTGTCTCCTGCTGCTGGAGAAATATGACTCCTCGGAAATCATCAATGTCGGGTGTGGCGAGGACATCTCGATCCGCGAACTGGCTGAGTTAATCTGTGAAGTGGTTGGCTTCGACGGCGATCTTGCCTGGGACGTAACTAAACCAGATGGCACGCCGCGAAAGCTCTTGGACGTTTCAAAGCTGCGCGCTCTTGGTTGGAAGCCGTCGATTCCGTTGCGAGACGGCATCGCCCGAACTTATGAATGGTTTCTCGCGAACTGTGCGAGGTGATCTGTTTCAAAGGGCAGGTTCTTACGATTTATATGACCCATTGGACCCAAGCGCGGGTTGACCCGGATAGCTTTCCGCGTTGACTGCGACCGGGGATGAATAACCTGCGCATCGGAGTTGTTGGGGTTGGTCACATCGGGAGCAACCATGCGCGGCTGTATGCGGAAATTCCATCGGCCGAGTTCACCGCAGTGTATGATGTGGATCATTTCAGGAGCCGCACCATCGGTGGGAAATTTGGTGCGATACCTGCCAAATCGCTCGACGAATTTATTGAGATGGTCGATGCCGCTTCTGTGGCAACGCCAACTAATACGCACTACGCGATCGCGCGCGCGCTCCTGACAAAAGGCAAACATGTGCTCGTCGAGAAGCCGATCACAGATAATACCGCGCATGCTACCGAGCTGGCGGAGTTAGCCACGCGTGGTGGTTTCATTTTGCAAGTTGGCCACGTGGAACGCTTCAATCCGGTTTTAGGTGCGTTGGAAACACATCTGACCCATCCTCGATTCATAGAAGCACATCGGCTCTCGCCTTATTCCGAACGCAGCACCGATATCGGTGTCGTCCTCGATTTAATGATCCACGACCTGGAAGTTATTTTGCATTTTGTGCGCTCGCCGCTCTGGAGCATCGACGCGGTGGGTGTACCGGTGCTTAGCCGGAGCGAAGACATCGCTAATGCACGACTCCATTTTGAAGACGGTTGCGTGGCAAATGTTACCTCCAGCCGCATCAGTCCCGAGCGGCTTCGCAAGATTCGCATCTTTCAAGAGGACGCCTATCTCTCGCTCGATTATCAAAATCAAAGCGGCGAAATCTATCGACGCGTTGGAGGACGCATCACGCGTGACCGAGTCGACATTGAACGGGAAGAACCGCTCAAGCTTCAGCTGACTTCGTTTATTGAATGCGCCAGCACCGGGCGCGAACCCCGCGTTTCGGGTTCTCAAGCGACAGCGGCATTGAAGCTAGCGGTGGAAATAACGAAGCGAATCGCGCCCGGTGGGTAAACGAAGAGTCGGAACGCAGTCATCTTGGCTGTCGTGGCGAGCGGACGTCGCGCCTGCCTCGCTGAGAATCGATAGGCGAGGATGCCTGTTTGCCAGGACAGGCCCGGAAGCCTGTCTTCCGTCATGACTATCTATTTCGTCGCCGGTGAAGTAAGCGCAGACAATCACGGCGCCGCATTGATGCGTTGCCTGCGCGAGTTAGACAGCGAGCTCCAGTTTGTCGGGCGCGGCGGCCCGCAAATGCGAGAGGTCGCTGGTGAGCAATTCAAAAATTGGATCGCCGACGCAGCAGTCCTCGGTTTATGGGAAGTACTCAGGAAATATGGTTATTTCCGCGAACAGTTTCATGAAACGCTGCGCGAAATTCGGGAGAGCAAACCTGACGCGGTAGTCCTGATTGATTATCCAGGTTTCAATCTGCGTCTCGCCCGCACGTTGCGAAGACAAGCGCCGCGACAAAAGATAATTTATTACATCAGTCCCCAAGTATGGGCCTGGGACCGTGGACGCATCAAAAGAATGGCGCACTTCATCGATCTGGTACTCTGCATTTTTCCCTTTGAAGTCGATCTCTACAACCAGGTGGGCTTGCGCGCGTTGTTTGTTGGTCATCCCATGATCGAACGATTGCAGGACCGGAAAATCGAGACTCAGCGTGATCCGAATTTAATCGGGCTCTTTCCCGGTAGTCGTTCCCGCGAGGTGCGAAAAATTGTCCCGATAATGCTGGAAACTGCGCGTGAACTTCGGAAGCACAACCGGAATCTGCGTTTTGAAGTCGCAGCTGCATCCAAGCAACTTGCGCGCGAGATGAAGCCCGCCGTCGATGCCCTGGATCAATCACAAGATGGTGAGGCAATTCAAATCAAGGTCGACGAAACAGCGGTAATCATGCAGCGCGCATGGGCTGGGATTGTCGCTTCAGGGAGCGCCACGTTGGAAGCTGCTTATTTCCGATTGCCGTTTGTGCTGATTTATAAAGTTATGTGGCCGACATACCTGGCTGCGCGACTCGTCGTGAATGTGAAATATCTTGGTATGCCTAACCTGCTTGCAGATAAAGAAGTGGTTCCGGAATTCATCCAGTATCGGGCAAAACCGCGTGCCGTCGTCGAAGCCGTGCAACCGCTGATTGAGAATGCAAACGCGCGCGAGAGGATGATTTCGGAGTTCGATTCAATCATTGGCAGATTAGGGGAAACCGGAGCAAGCGAAAGAGCGGCCCGAGCAATTATTGAAGAGATGGGAACGGCGACTTAACTAATCACGCATGAAAATTTGGGATATTTCACGAACCCTTTCGAACGACCTTGCAGAATGGCCCGGTGACGAGCCGTGTTGCTTTCGGTTGACGAGACAGAAAGTGAAAGGTGAAAGCGTGAATCTGGGCGCGATCAGCATGAGCGTGCATAACGGCACGCACGCCGACGCCCAGTTCCATTTTGACACGAATGGCGAATCGATTGAGAAAGCACCGCTCGAAACTTATCTGGGGCGCGCGACAGTTGTCGACCTTGCGCAAGCTTTCTTAGATTCGAAGGAGAAACACCTGATCACAATCGAGGACCTCCGGCCGTCTGCCGAAGCAATAGCGGCCACCTCCCGGCTCCTTGTAAAAACTGGTCGGTGGAGTGATTCCGCAGTTTTTCCAAACCAAATTCCTGTGATCGCTGCCGATGTGCCGGCGTGGCTGCAGAAAAATGGCGTCAAACTGCTCGGGATGGATCTTCCGTCCGTCGATGAGATCGATTCGAAATCGTTGCAGAACCATCATGCGCTGGCCCGTGCCGGCATCGCCATCGTTGAGTCGCTAGATTTGAGTGATGTTGCTTCCGGGATTTATCAGTTCGCGGCGCCGCCTCTAAAAATCGCCGGTGGCGATGGCGCGCCGATGCGCGCAATTCTCTGGCGCGAGTGAATGATTCATTCTATTCGCACGCATTGTAGTGTCCGCTGTCCTCAGCGGAATGGGCTTTCCCGTGCTAGAACGCGATGCGCTGAGGACAGCGCACGCTACAGCCAAGCCATATGACAGGAAGACTGCTCGAAGACCAGGGCGCCGTTTGGGTGGTTGCTGCTGTTAGCTTTCTTTTGTTTCTCGTCGGCAATTTGCCGTGGCAGCTCGACGACTACGATCAGGCGAAGCAAGCATACACTTCCTTCGAGATGATCAAGGAAGGTCGCTGGTTCTATCAGCAGACGCCGCACGAACGCGTGGCAACAAAGCCGCCATTGGTGGGATGGGTTTCAGCTGGTCTCTTTGCAATGACTCGCTTATGGGAGCTCTCGTGGCGGCTGCCATCGCTCCTGGCTGCCGTTGCGCTGGCAGTATTGCTGTTTCGCACCGCCAGCGCCGCGTATGGATCAATTGCCGGTCTCGTTGCGCTCAGTGCGTTTGGATTGAATCTGCTGACTCCGCGCCTGGCAACTCTGGTGCGCACTGACATGGCACTGGCATTTGTAATCTTCCTTGTTGGTCTGCTGATATGGCAAAAAATTGAAAGGCAGGAGGAATGGAAGCCGCGGGATCGAGTTTACCTTTTCGCATTGCTCACCATCGCAATGCTGATCAAAGGCCCGATTGTGTACGCGTTCTTACTTCCCGGCATTGTGTTGTTCCAGTGGCGCCATGGTAGGGCGCGACCGCCGGGCGCGCCGCTCAGCGCCTGGTCTGGCTGGTGGCCATGGATCGCTTCACTAGCTGTTTTCTTGTTATGGGTCACCGGCGGCATCTTGTCTCAGTCCGGATTCTTTGATGAAGTGGTTATGCGCGAATTTTTGGGACGTTTTGGCGAAACAATTCATCGTCCGCAGCCGCTTTATTTTTATTTGCCGCATCTGATTCACAAATTTGCTCCGTGGAGCATCCTGCTGATCGCGATTGCAATTTTCGATCTTGCGTCCCGTCGATGGAGAATAGGTGCCGCATTTCGCGAGATCTCGCCGGATACCTTCTGGCTGCTTTGCTGGAGTGTGGGCGGCTTGATCGTGATGTCACTAGTTCCATCCAAGCGGGTTGACAGAATCTTTCCGGTTATTCCGCCGCTTTGTTTGCTGCTGGCGGCACAGGTTTCTAGTGGGTTCAGCTCGCTGCGCCGAGCGGACGCTCTGAGCCGGACTGGGTGGCGTCTCTATCTAGCCATCGCGCTCCTGTTCGCGATCTTGTTTACTGGCGGTTATACAATTTGGAAGGTAGTTACCGGCTATCGCGATCATCGTGACGCGCTCGCTGTTTTTGGACGCAACGTTCGTCGCGAAGCGGAGGCGCGTCACTGGCGCTACGAAGCTGTTTCTGCGAAAGACGAGGGTCTGCTTCTTTACTTGCGGAAAACGCACTACCTCGCGCCAGATGGCGCCATCGCCGAATGGAACGGTGGAAATCTCGATGCGCTGGTGGTATCAACTGAGAAAGCGCCCGTTTTGCTGCGCGACCTTCAACGTGCTGCCATCTTTCAATTGAAATCAATTGAAAGAAGAGAGGAGGAGAGCAAGGGCTATCTTTTAATTACGCGCTAAGCTCCATCCAAGCTCGACGCCAGTCGCTACTAGTCGTCTTGTTGAAGCCAGACGTACCGCCTCCCGTTCGAGTAGACCAATAGGCAGAAATTGTTCTGTCTATTTCTTTGGGTTGCCTCATTCATGTCTGATCCGCACCAGTTCCTCCCTGTCTCCAGTTCTGGTGTCAACAGTCAGGACATTTCCAACGCCCGGCGCGTAGAATTTGTATTCGAGGAGATCGGTTTCCAAAGGCGTGGTTTCTTTCGATTTCAGGCAATTGTGGAACGTCCCAGCTGGCACGGTGACCGACGCGGTGAGACTGACGGTTTCCGCAAAATCCTCGGCATTAGCCAAAGAGAATTCCTGACGGTAAAAATCGCCGATGGCAGGATGAGCTTTCATGATAATTCCCGGTTTGTCCCCGTTGACACCACCCATGAACGTGCCCTCAATGGTGGTGATCAAGCCATCCTCAAGCTCGTGGGTGTTTTCGCCAAAATACCACACGTTGCCATCTCTATCCTGGGCGAACCAATCGAGCGTATCTTCCGTCAGCTTGCCGTCCACAGTGACCGTATCGTGGACTTCGACGCAGGTGACGCCGAGGATCACCTTGGTATGGTGCGTCACGGCGAACTCATCGTGTTCAAAACCCTGGGCGGTATGACCCTCATAGATGAAGGTCGTGCCCGGCCTTAATGGGAAGTAAGGATTATCGATCCGAGTGACGAAATTCGACGGATCGATCACCGGGTCGTACGGTGTTCCGCCGAGCCGCTCGCAGGCTGCCAATCGCGCGTCGTTTTGTTCCTGGCAGGTCTGCCGCTCGTCGTTCAGATCCGCCGACGCTTGCTTCCGGCACTCCTCCCGTGCGTCAGGATCCGCAAGGTTGTCGCACTTCCCCAAGGCGAGCCAGTAATCACTCTGGGCTGCCGCCTGACAGGACGCCAAGACGGCCTGCGCAGTCCGGCGACAGAAATCAGGCTGCTCCACGGCCGCCTCACCGCTAACCAGAGCGAACAGGAGAATTGTCACTCCGATCGTCAACCTAGCCGACTGGAGCAAGCTGGCCGATTGTCCATGGCCTGACTGATCTTTGATACCGAGAATGTTCAATTGGGAGCGTGTTTTCATAGTGTCTGCTTTCTGATGTTTTTTCGCCGGGGCATTATACGCTACTAACCCGCCTGGATTAATCCATCGGATTGTTAGGAGCCATTGCTAAATTCGGGACAGTGTCAGCGTCGCTCAAAACTGTCTCCGTAAAATATCTATCCGCTTGCCTTCCCTCTTTCGAGCGGGAAAAAATGCGAACATCCTGGCGAGTCTGCCGGCAGTGCTCACATCGCATTTAACACCCTTCGACAGTAATTACGCGATGACGTCATTCGCGGCCATCCTAGTCGCCCTGCTGGAACCAGACGTAGCGCTTGCCGTTCCAGTAAATCAGCGCGCTAGCGGCCTCGCTCTTGCCCACGAGCAGCGCATCGCTACGGAGATGTGGGACACTTCTATCAGCTTCATGGATGGCGCGGCCTTTGGAATAAAGTTGCCACGTATCCATCCACTCGAAGTCATCACCGCCATTGCCGATTGCGTTTCCCGCTCCGACAACCGTTACCTTGTCGGTCGCACCATTGATGATCGCAATTCCGAGCTTTCCGGTCGAACGTTGCTTGACCAGGATCGCAATATCAGACTTACCATCGCCAATGAAATCGCCGCGCAGATAGAATGGATTTACGCGAAAGGAGAGCTCGTACTCCTTCGCCAGCAAACCATTCGTGACGGCTCTATTGATCACCTCAGGAATATCATGCAGCTGTGCAGTCGCGTCCGGCGTTGCAGATTTCGTGGTATCGGACTGGGTTATAGCTTTCGTTTTTAAATCAATCTGGTACGTGTTACCGCGCTCCGATGTGACGAGGAGCGTACCATCGCGAACGTTCAGCTTATGAATGAAAACCCACTGAACATCTTCCTCCAGCCGTGGCTCAATGTGGTTCGCAAACACCGTCAACTCCCAGAGCTTTTTATTGGTCTGAACATCCCACGCTTCGATGTACGCGCGACGCCCATCGTCATTCGGTGCTACGTAGCGGATACTATCGTGAATCGCTGGCTCAACCCTTGGCGGCGCGGAACGCATGGCGAGTGCGAAATACGGAAGAAATGCCATCGCAGAAAGCACAACAGTCAGTCGCATCATAGGCCTCAAGCACTTACAAGGCATCTTAGAATGTCATTCTGAGCGAAGCGAAGAATCTCGGATCCCTTTTGGGCCGATACCCAACGAAAATAGACCAGAGATGTTTCGCTTCGCTCAACATGACAGCGTCACTTGCCCGAATCTTTCGGCGTTTTGATAAAACCAAAGTAGAAGCAAAGCGCGAACAGGATGAAATGAACGATGGAGCGGAACCCGCTGATTTCTGGCGTCAGGATAAGACTGGTGCCCAGCAGCGGCACTGACACCTTGGCAAGGTAAAGATAGAACTGAATCCCAGCGCTGACAAAGAACGCACCAGCCAAAAATTTGCGAAAGTCCCGGCTGCGCCATGCGAAATAAAGCGCCGGCAGACCGAGGACGATCAGTGCGATGAGAAGTGCCGCGATCATATTCCTCTAAGCTTCACAGTAACTTGTGCCTTCGGCCTCGATGGCAGTGCTGGCTCTAGTGGCTGGTTAGCTCCTTGCTTGTTAGTTTCGAGAACTTTTCCTCGACTCCTCGCTCGATGCGCTGGCGCTTTATGTCGTCCTTCTTCTCTTTCAGCATCGATATCAGCTGGTTCATCCCATCAGCGAGATCAGCATTAGCCGACGGCCATTCGCTTTTATTTCTGAATGTAACGCCCGGGTAGGCAGCCTCTAAATCAGGTATGCGACGGCCTTCTTTCTGGACTCTTTCCACAATCTTCACGAGCCCGTCCATATCTCCGAAGGCGTAACCATTGATGTAAGTCCCCACGAGCTGATAAAAAGCGTTCTGAGCGTGCAACAGCTCAAAGCCAGGACTACCGATGCTTCCCATCTTGGTTTGATCCAGGAGAATGCCAAACTGCCGACCGCGATACTGAGCAGAATAAAACCAGTAAACCGATTCTTTTCGATAGCCCAGGTCGTACAGCCGGATCGCGGCGACATAGAGTTCAGGAAACGTGAGCCGGTCCCAATCTTTCTTCATCTGGGCGATGGTGACAAGAAAGTCATCTTCCTTCGCCGACGCCAGCCCAGAACTAAACCGGCCGACTTTGACCTCTGGGCCTTTCGAATCGTAATAGGGCGTGACGTACGCATCAATGTGGGAGGGATTGATCTCTGCCTGCGCGGCCTTCAACGCGACCAGTGCGAAGCTTATCGGG
>Ga0209265_1000088_pt1 | contig 21103 bp, 21 predicted proteins | sample GraSoiAngelo_103_FD_185872 | JGI IMG/M metagenome (GOLD analysis project Ga0209265, IMG submission 185872) | Grasslands soil microbial communities from the Angelo Coastal Reserve, California, USA - 14_0903_05_20cm (SPAdes) (version 2) | ecosystem: Environmental > Terrestrial > Soil > Grasslands ...
TCCGAGGACTGGCCCTTCCACTTCTTCACGGCGGCCTTCGGGCCGCGCGGGTGGAGCTGGCGGTGGCCGGAGGGCGAAGGCGCGCGCCCTCGGCAGGGCGACGCACTGACGGTCGCGATCCTGCGGGTCCTGAAGGAGCGACCCCGTACCGGCCCGGAGATCGTCGACGCCCTCGAGCAGCGTGTCGGCCCGTCTGCCGCCTCGGCGGCGACCGTCTACCCGACGCTGCAGCTCCTCGACGACCTCGGTCACGTGCGCGTGGTGGAGAGCGAAGGGAAGCGCGTCTACCACATCACCCCAGCAGGTGAGGCCTTCCTCGAGGAACACCGCGAGCCGAAGGAGGACGTCTTCGAGTGGGTGCGGGGCGCGGGCGGGGCGCTCGCCGAGCTGGGCCACGTGGTGGCGCGCCTCGCGACTGCCGCCTACCACCAGGCGTCTCGCTCGGAGGCGGCGGTCAAGCGGGTCGTCGAGATCCTCAGACGGGCTGCGGACGAGATCGAGCAGCTGCGCTGATCGGAGTACTCAGAGACGCAGTGGACGGATCGGCCGCAGGCGCTGTCGCGTCGGATCGAGCATCAGACCCACGCTCTCGAGCGCGAGGACGCCGAGCAGGCACGAGTCGTGGAGTCGGCCGAAGATCACGGTGGACGCTCCCTGACGGGCACCGATCTCGAAGAACGCCGTCCCGACCTGCCGCCTGACGCGCCTGCCGTCGGCAAGCTCGAAGGGTTCCGTCGCGTGCGGGCGAATGCCAATGCCGCGAAGCAGGGGGCCGGGACGACGGAATAGAGCGCCCACGGGGATGACCACGGAACCGTCTCTAGCCGAGGAACATCCCGGTCATCAATCATCTCGGCCGAAGGTGGGACCGCGGGCCCTCGTCGCGCCTTGCCACGTTCGTCGATTCGGGCGCGACGCGTCTTGTGTACGCGGCGCCCGCCGTCGTAGGCTCGCGCGGGCTGGGCCCTCCGAGATGGCGATCACGATCGAGACCCCGCAGGGAACCGACGCGCTGACCGAGTTCGTCCTCTTCCAGGACGCCGTCTACGCGGAGCGGTCCGCGCGCTGGCCGGCGCTCCCGCCGCTCCAGCTCCCGATGCTCGCCGGGGAGAGCCCCTTCACCGCAGGCCGGACGCTCCATCCGTTGCTGGCGCGCGACGGCGGCCGGATACTGGCGCGCGCCCTCGCGCTGCTCGACGGGCGCTACAACCGCCACTGGAACGAGCGCCTGGGCCACGTCCTCATGTTCGAGGCGCGGCCCGGGACGCGCGAGGCGACCCGGCTCCTGCTCGACCGAGCCTGCGCATGGCTCGAGGAGCACGGGGCCGAGGCGGCCCGTGCGGGCTTCGGCATGCTCGAGTTCCCCTTCGTCATCGACGACTACGAGTCGCTGCCGCCGAGCATCCTGCGCCACAACCCCGCCTACTACCACGCGCTCCTGAAGGATGCGGGCTTCGAGTCCGAGCACGGCATGGTGGACTACAAGATCCAGGTCCGCGCCGAGCTGGTGGCCCGCTGGGAGAGCGCCCTCGAGGCGGTGCGCCGTGCCGGGTACGAGATCGTGCCGCTCGCCGAGGTCCCGGAAGCCCGGCGGGCCGCGGAGTTCACGGAGCTCTGGAACGACGGCTTCAAGGCGCACTGGGGATACACGCCGTTCTCGGAGGCGGAGATCGCGCTCCTGCTCAGCGCGTTCGCGCCGACGGGTGTGCTCGACACGTCGGTCATGGCCTACCGTGCCGGCCGCCCCGTGGGCGCCTTGTGGGTGGGTCCGGAGACCACGGCGGGCGCGGTGCTCGCGCCGGGCCGGGTGCTGGCCGACGCCGAGAAGCTCAACTTCCTCGGGATCGCCGTTCGCGAGTCGGATCGCGGCCGAGGTGTGAACCTCGCGATGTCGGCATACGCCTACCTCGAGCTGGTACGGCGCGGCGCGCGGTACGTGAGCTACACCCTCGTGCTCGACGACAACTGGCCGTCGCGGCGGACGGCCGAGAAGCTCGGCGCCGAGGTCTGCGCCAGCTACCTCGTCTATCGGCGGAACTTCCGGCGCTGAGCCCCGGCCGTCCGGGATCGCCGCCGATACCAGCGCCGTTGCATGGGGAGTCGTCCATAGCATTTGCGCCGTCCAGCATTCAGGCCGCCCAGCCTACAGTCTATGGTTGACACTTGACTGTGTGCGGCGGTATGCGAGCAGAGCGATTACCGACGGCAGTTCGGCGATTCAGGAAGCAACGCAGATTAGAAAAAAGTCAGGATCCCGGGCGCCTCCGCGACATCTGATGGCATTGCAGTGATCGAGTGGCGTCCAGCTCAACTCAAAACACACAAGGACTACGGAGAACCACGATGAAAGCGGTGTACAAAAATCTTGCGTTTCAGATGTTGGCGACGGTCGCGTTCGCCGTTATCGTCGGCGGCCTGGCAGGGCATAGCGCGGCCGCTGACAGCTGCCCCCTCAGCCATGGCTTCTGGCGGAACCACCCCACCGCATGGCCGGTCACGAGCCTCACGTTGGGGAGCCAAACATATTCCCAAGCCGAGTTGCTGACGATTCTCGGTACGTCCGTCGGAGGTAAGGGAGGCGCCGATGCCAGCTTGATACTCGCTGATCAACTGATCGCAGCCGAGCTCAACATCGCGAACGGTTCCGATTCCGCACCGGTGGACAGCACGATCGCGGACGCGGATGACCTGCTCGCGGGGTTTGGCGGCAAGCTCCCCCTGGCGGTCCGGCCCCCCTCGGAGACCGGACAGGCGATGATCGCCGACGCGGAGGTACTCGCCAGCTACAACGACGGGCAGCTGACCCCTGATTGCGCGCCGTAGGGGAGAGGGGACGTGCCCGCCCCGGGCGCGCCCGGTCGGGTTCCGGCGAGGCTTCCCCTTTCGAGTCGAAAGGCGGTAGCCTCGTCGGAACCCGATGGGTGACTCGCCTCCGGTGGTGGCCGCATGACGGTCCCCGACGACGTCCGGCAGGTGCTCGAAGCCTGGGCACGGCGGGGCCGCTTCGTCACGCTCGCCGAGGGGCATCGCATCTTCGCCGTGCAGGAGGGGACGGGCCCGGACCTCGTTCTCGTGCACGGCTTTCCCTCCACCAGCCACGACTTCGCGGCCGCGCTGTCCCTGCTGACGCCGCGCTTCCGCGTCACCGCCTTCGACCAGCTGGGTTTCGGATTCTCCGACAAGCCGGCGGGGGACGTCTCGTACTCCCTGCTCGATCAGGGCCGGCGCGCGGGCGAGGTCGTGCGCGCGCTCGGCGTCGAGCGGGCGCGCGTGGTGGGACACGACATGGGGCTCACCGTCGCGGTCGAGATGCTCTGCCGCCACGAGGAGCGCACCCTGGGTTTCGCGATCGGTGACCTCGTGCTGTGCAACGGCAGCCATCTGGTCGAGCTCGCACGGATCACGCCCTTCCAGTACGCGATCATGACCGACGACGGCGCCGCCGACTTCGCCCGCAACTTCGACCCCGAGGCGTTCGCCAAGGCCCTCGGCTTCGTCTGGGCCGACGCGACTCGCACTCCGGCGGTCGACCTCCGCGCGATCGCGTACTGGCTGGCGCTCGGCGGTGGGCTCGATATCCTCCCGCGCATCGCGCGCTACAACCTCGAACGCACCTGGTCCGCCGACCGCTGGCGGCCCATCCTCGGGCGGACGGCCGTGCCGATCCGTGTGGTGTGGGGCGACCGTGACCCGATCGCCGTCCTCGAGATCGGCCGCAGGCTCGCGGAGATGTCCGGCGGCCCGCTCACGGTGCTCGAAGGGATTGGCCACTACCCTCAGATGGAAGCACCGGCGGCCTGGGTGGCAGCCGTCGCACTGTGATACAGCTGTCTCAGCGCTGATACAGGTATTGCGCTCGCCGCTGGCTCTGCTAAGAGCGCCCTCGTGGATCAAGCCCCTGACGGGCCCTGGCTTCTCCTACTCCACCAAATTCCGCCCCAGCCCGGCTACTTTCGCGTGAAGATGTGGCGCCGGCTCCAAGCGCTCGGCGCCGTCGCGATCAAGAATTCCGCGTACGTCCTCCCCAGGACCGACCAGGCGCGCGAGGACTTCGAGTGGGTTCTGCGGGAGATCATCAAGCAGGGCGGCGAGGCATCGCTTTGTGAGGCGCGCTTCGTCGACGGATTGCGTGACGACCAGGTCGAAGCGCTCTTCAACGCTGCACGGGACGCCGAGTACGGCGGGATCGTCGCGGAGGCTCGTCGGGTAGCGGACAACCTGCCATCGGGGGAAGCGCTGCCCGAGGGTCGCCGCCCGCAACTCGAAGCCGAGGTCGCTCGGCTCAAGCGACGACTCGCGGAGGTGAGCGCCCTCGACTTCTTCGGCGCACCCGGTCGGGAGGCGGCCGACGGACTCGTCGCCAGCCTCGAGGCGCGTGCGCAGCGGGGTTTGGAGAGGATGGCCGACGGCCGGCAGCTGGGCGACCTTCATGGCCGTACGTGGGTCACGCGCAAGGGAATCCATATCGACCGCATCGCGAGCGCCTGGCTGATCCGGCGTTTCGTCGACCCCGGGGCAGCTTTCAAGTTCGTGCCGGCCAGGAGCTACCGGCCGGAGCCCGGCGAGCTGCGCTTCGACATGTTCGAGGCCGAGTTCACGCATGAAGGTGACCTCTGCACGTTCGAGGTGCTGCTCGCTCGCGTGCGCCTCGACGACCCGGCGCTTCGCCCGATCGCAGCGATCGTCCATGACATCGACCTGAAGGACGCGAAGTTCGACCGCCCGGAAGCGGCGGGGATTGATCGCTTGATCGCCGGGATCGCCATGCGGCACCGAGACGACGAGGATCGGTTGGCCCGAGGGGCGGCTGTCTTCGACGACCTCTACGAGTACTTCCGAAGAAAGCGGGCCTGAGGGAGAGACCACGTTGCGAGCCAAGGCGTGGAGCGCGCTAGAGAAGGTCGTTGACGCGCACGACCAGACCTTCGCTGAGCCCGGCAAGGTGGGGCTGTGGACGAAAGCCGACTCGGTCACGGAGTTCGACGGCCTGACGGTGGCGCCGCTCGGGGAGAGCCCGTGACCATCCCCCCAGCGGCCGCGGCGCTGACGGCCCCTGGGGCGCCGTGCAGCCTCCGCGAGTTGCTCGGCTACTTCCTCCGCCTCGGCACACTCGGGTTCGGCGGACCGATCGCGCTCGTCGGCTACATGCAGCGCGACCTCGTCGACCAGCGCCGCTGGGTCTCGAGGCAGGACTACGTCGAGGGGCTCGCCCTCGCGCAGCTCGCGCCGGGGCCGCTCGCGGCGCAGCTCGCGATCTACCTCGGATGGGTGCGCGCCGGCGTGCCCGGGGCGACGCTGGTGAGTGTCGCCTTCATCCTGCCGTCGTTCCTCATGGTGCTCGCGCTCTCGGCGCTCTACCTCCGCTACGGTGGGCTCGCGTGGATGCAGGGCGTGTTCTACGGCGTCGGGGCTGCGGTGATCGCGATCATCGCCCGGAGCGCGTGGAAGCTGGTCCACATGACGCTCGGTCAGGACCGGCTTCTCTGGGTGCTCTTCGGGGTGAGCGCGCTGGTGACCGCGTGGACGGAGTCCGAGGTGGTATGGCTCTTCGTGCTGTGCGGCGTGGCGGCACTCGTGGTGCGAGGGCTCGCCGGCCACCCCGCGGCCGCGCTCGGGCTCGTCCCGGTCTGGCTGCTCACGGGCCTCCACGGGCCCGCCAACGGCGGCACCCTCGCGCGGGTCTTCTGGTACTTTGCCGAGGCCGGGGCGTTCGTCTTCGGGAGCGGGCTCGCGATCGTGCCGTTCCTCTATGGCGGCGTCGTCGGTGCCTTCCACTGGCTGACGGAACGGCAGTTCCTCGATGCGGTCGCGGTGGCCATGATCACGCCGGGACCCGTCGTCATCACGGTGGCCTTCATCGGCTACCTGGTGGCCGGCCCGCTCGGCGCCGCCCTCGCGGCGCTCGGTGTGTTCCTGCCCTGCTATCTCTTCGTCGTCATCCCGGCGTCGTACTTCCGGCGCGCCGTGCACGACCGCCGCGTGCGGGCGTTCGTCGACGGCGTGACGGCGGCCGCCACCGGCGCCATCGCGGGCGCGGCCTTCGTGCTCGGCCGCCGGGCGATCGTCGACGTGCCGACGGCGCTGATCGCGCTCGGGACGGTCGCCATCCTGGTGCGAATCCCCGAGCCGCTCGTCATCCTCGCGGCTGGCCTGATTGGGCTGGGGCTGAAGGGCGCGGTCGGGCACTGAGCGCAATGCGCACGGTGGCTGGCGGGGACCGACTCTCCATTTACCCTCCCGAGACCGGCCCCCGACCCAGGGACCGTCCACGAGGAGCGCCAAGCGCAAGGGGGTACGAGGGTAGCGGCCGAACACGGACGAGCAGGCGCCGATCCTGACGAAGATTTCAGGAAGAGTTCAGGAAGGTCCGAGTGGCTCGATGGTCTTCTCGGCGTAGTATCTGGTGGTGAGCTTCCTGTGCGCATCCTCGTCGTCGAAGACGAAGCCAAGGTAGCAGCGGCCCTGAAGGAAGGCCTCGGGGCGGAACACCACGAGGTCGTCGTCTCGGCAACGGGCGAGGATGGCTTCTTTCGTGTGAACGCCGAGACCTTCGATCTGATCGTGCTCGACCTGATGCTTCCCGGACGCGACGGCATCGAGATCCTGTCGACCCTGCGGAGACGCGGCCTAGGCACGCCGGTTCTCATCCTGACGGCCAGGGATGCGGTCGAGGACCGGGTGCTCGGGCTCGACAGTGGTGCGGACGACTACCTCGTGAAGCCGTTCGCCTTCCCCGAGCTTCTGGCCCGCATCCGCGCCCTGCTGCGCCGCGGTCGGCCCGATCAGATCCTGCGGCTGAAGGCGGCCGACCTCGAAATGGATCTGATCAGCCGACGGGTAACGAGGGGAAGCAGGTCGATCGAGCTCACGTCCCGCGAGTTCGACCTCCTGGAGTACCTGCTGCGTCATCATCAGCAGCTCGTATCGCGGGAGATGCTCGCCCGCGATGTCTGGAAGGAGCCCTCGCGGGCCACGCCGCTCGACAACGTGATCGACGTGCACATCGCCCGGCTGCGGAAGAAGGTCGATCAGGACGCACCGGCGAAGCTCATCCACACGGTGCGCGGCGTCGGGTTCGTCCTGCGCGAGGGCGAGCCATGACGAGCTGGTGGCGCCATCAGAGCATCCGCGTCCGCCTCACGCTCTGGTACGCCGCGGCCCTGAGCGCGGTCCTGGCCCTCTACGCGGGTGGGGTGTTCGCCTTCCTGCGGCACAGCCTCTCCGCGGACCTGGACGGCGGGCTCCGTGACGATCGCGAGGTTGCCGAGCAGATGCTCGAGCGGACGCCGGCTGGCGGAGTCGGCTGGCGAGCCGAGCCGGACGACGATGACGACGAGGCGATCGCTGGCCGCTGGCTCGAGGTCCGGAGCCCGGATGGTACCCTTCTGTACGCGAGGCCGTCCGGGATCCCCGCCGACGTTCGCGTCAGGCGTCTGAGTGGGCCGTACACCGTCGACGGCCTCCCCGTTGTCATCCAGGTGGCACGGTCCGAGGAGCCGCTCCATCGGGAGTTGCGCGAGCTCCTCATCATCATGGCTGCGGGGCTTCCCTTCGCGGTCGCGATCGCGGCGATGGGCGGCTATTTCCTCGCGCGACGGGCGCTCGCCCCCGTGAGCCGCATGGCCGAACGCGCACGGACGATCACGGCCGAGCGACTCGGGGAGCGGCTTCCGGTCGAGAATCCGGGGGACGAACTCGGGCAGCTGGCCGCTGTGTTCAACGATGCGTTCGCCCGGCTCGAGCGGTCTTTTGAGCAGCTGCGCCGCTTCACGGCGGATGCCTCACACGAGCTGCGGACGCCGCTCACGGCGATGCGGAGCGTCGGCGAGGTCGGCCTGCGAGAGCATCGCGATGCAGCAGCGTATCGCGAGATCATCGGCAGCATGCTCGAGGAGACAGATCGGCTTGGACGGCTGGTGGAAGGGCTCCTGACGCTCTCTCGGGCCGACGGGGGCAACGTGTCGCTCAAGCGCGAGGCCGTCGATCTCGCCGAGCTGGCGCGTGACGTCGCGGGGCACCTCGGTGTGCTGGCCGAGGAAAAGCGGCAGTCGTTCGCGGTCCAAGCGTCGGGGCCGGTCCCGGCGTGGGTGGATCGCGTCGTGATCCGGCAGGCGCTGATCAATCTGGTGGACAACGCCATCAAGTACACGCCGCCCGGTGGCAGCGTCGGGATCGTCGTACGGGACGGAGGGCCCGGGCCGACCGTCGAGGTCACCGACACCGGGTCTGGCATACCACCCGAGCATCGCGATCGCGTGTTCGATCGCTTCTACCGAATCGACAAGGCGCGATCGCGTGATCTCGGTGGGGCGGGCCTCGGGCTGGCCATCGCTCGTTGGGCGGTCGAGGCACACGGCGGGCGAATTGATCTGGAAAGCGTCGAGGGACGCGGATCAACGTTCCGGATCTCGTTGCTGCACGCGGAAGGATCGAACTCGGTGCCGCGTGCGGCCGAAGTCAACTGAAAGGAGGGAGGCGTCATGAAGAGAGGTGCTCTATTGCCGCTGGTGAGCTCGGTGGTGTTGCTGCTCGGTTCCAGTGTGTCGTGGGCCGGTCAGTACGACGAGAAGGAACGTGCCGAACTCGCGCAAGCGCTCAAAGGAGCCAAGGTGTCGCTGAAGCAAGGCATCGTCGCGAGCGCGCCCAAAGGTAAACCGATCTCCGGGAAGTTCGAGGTGGAGGACGGGAAGCTGCAACTGTCCGTGTACACGGCGAAGGGTGGCGGGTTCTCCGAGGTCGTTGTCGATCCGAAGAACGGACGCGTGGCGAAGGTCGAGGCCATCGAAGGCGGCGAAGATCTTACGGCGGCCAAGGCACAGGCCGACGCCATGACCAAGGCCAAGACACCACTTGGCGGCGCAGTCGATGCCGCCGTCAAGAAGAATCCGGGCTTTCGGCCCGTCAGCGTGATTGCTGCTCTGAAGGACGGCCATCCGGTCGCAGACGTGACCCTCATCAAGGGTGACGAGCTCAGGACTGCCTCGGAAAGACTCGATTAGGCTCGTCACGCGACGCGCTGTACGCGTTCCTGAACGAGCCGAGGGGCGAGGGACGGTGATGATGATAATGAAGCCGGATACTCGCCGTCGTCTCTGGCGGACTCTGCTGGTCGCGGGAACGCTCGCCATCGGTCTGAGCGTCGATGACGCCGCCGCGGCGCTCATCCCGTCTGTTTCGAACGAGCTCCGGGGCCGCCCGCTTCCCAGCTTCGAGTCGCAGACGCTCGATGGCCAGCCCTTCTCGTCGAGAGACCTCGTCGGCAAGCCCGTCATCGTGAACTTCTTCGCGAGCTGGTGCCCGGTCTGTTCAATGGAGCTGAAGGACTTGCAAGCCCTCCAGCCCGATCTGCGGCAACGCGGGGTTCCGGTCATCGAGGTGCTGGTCGATCCGGTGGAGACACCGGACACGGTCGATGCGGCTCGGCAACAGCTCGCGCGCAATCCGCTTCCCTTCCCCGTCGTGATGATGGTCCCGGCGCTCCGGGACGTGTTCGGGTACGAAGGGTTCCCGGCGACCTACTTCGTGAAAGCGGATGGCACGTTCTCGACGACACTCTTCGGCTATCAGCCGATCGAGCAGATGCGGCAGGCCGCGTGGGAGATCGCGGGGGAAGGTGCGGAGACGACGACGGCACCGTCGTCCTCGCCGCCCCCGTCCGGTGGTGTCGGACGGCATCCAGCGTGGGAGAAACGACCGCTCCTCGCATTGGTTCCCGCGCCGTGGGCGCAGTGGCATCCGCTCCTGGTCCACTTCCCGATTGCCCTTCTCGTTCTCGAGGCGGTGTTCGTGTGCGCGCTCCTCGTGCGGCCGAACGAGCGCATGGCGCAGTTCTCGACCTGGCTGCTCGGCGCGGCCGTCGTGAGCCTGGTGCCGACGATCCTCACGGGTATCCGTGATGCGGGAGCTGACCTCGGCCCCGACTCACCCTTCTGGAACGGCTTGCACGATCGCCTGACGCATCTGTTCCGTCTGGAGAGTTCCGTCTCACTCCACGTCCTTTTCGGGCTTGCCGTGACGCTCATCGCGTTTGGCCGCCTCGCGTGGCGCGTGCGGGCAGGCGATCGGATCCTGGGCGGCGGCCAGCGGATGGCCTTCACCCTCGTCACCCTGCTCGGTCTTTGGGTTCTCTTCGGTGGAGGCCAGGTCGGGGGTGGTATCTCGCACCGATGACACGAACGAGAGGAAGGAAAGGAGAGACGTCATGAAGACGACGCGTCTGTCGCTGCTGCTGATCCTCGCCGTAGCCATGGTGAGGAGTGCCGGGGCCGAGGGGCCCGACGCGGAACTGGTCGCGAAGATCACTGGCCTCAAGCCGGATGTGAAGAACGACATCGCGAAGGTCAGCGTGCCACGCGGGGACCTCGGGGCGGTCATCGACGGGGCGAAGATGCAGCCGTTCCAGGGCCTCACCTCGTGGGCTGCCTTCCAGGCTGCGGGCGACAAGACGATCGTCATGGGCGACATGACCCTGACCGAGCCGCAGGTGAATCCGACCATGAGCGCCGCCCTTGACAACGGACTCCAGGTGACCGCCCTGCACAACCACTTCTTCTTCGATCGCCCGCACGTGTTCTTCATGCACATCGGCGGTGAGGGAACCACGGAGCAGCTGGCGACGGGGGTGCGGAAGGCTCTGGACGCCGCGACTAAGCGAGGAGTCGGCTTCGGGGGCGTGAGCATCCCGGCGAAAAGCACGATCGACCCGAAGCCGCTCGAGGCGATCCTCGGCGCATCCGCGCAGGCGAAGGACGGGATCGCGAAGTTCTCCTTCGGCCGCAAGACGTCCATGCACGGCACCGAGGTCGGGGAGGCGATGGGCGTGAACACCTGGGCGGCATTCGCAGGGAGCCAGCGAGCCGCGGTGGTCGATGGCGACTTCGCGATGCTCGAAGACGAACTGCAGGACGTCCTCAAGGCGCTGCGTCACGCGAACATCAACATCGTCGCGATCCACAACCACATGACGCACGAGCAGCCGCGCATCATGTTTCTGCACTTCTGGGCGAAGGGCTCGGCCGAGGAACTCGCGCGGGGTGTCAAATCCGCCCTCGACACGCAGAAGAAGTGAGTCGAGAGGCAGGCAGGAGGCACATCATGAAGAGACTCATCCGTAGCGTCGTGGTCGCAATGTTTGTTGCCACGGCAGCATCGGCAGAGACATGGAATTTCGATGCGGACCCCGTCAACGCGCCGCCGCCGGGCTTCTCGTTCGGCCGCACCGGGAAGGGGAAGCCGGGGCGTTGGGTCGTCCAGGCGGAGAAGGATGCGCCGAGCGCCGGAAACGTCCCGGTCGCCGTCGCGGGCGAGCCGAAGTTCGGCGATGTCAACCTGTCGGTCCGGTGCGAGCCCGTATCGGGTCGAGTGGACCAGGCTTGCGGTCTCGTGTTCCGGTATCAGGACGAGAACAACTACTACCTGACGCGCGCCAACGCTCTCGAAGACAACGTGAATCTGTACTACGTGAAGGACGGGAAACGGCGGCAGATCACGGGATGGCGCGGGAAGGTGACGAGTGGCGCCTGGCACCAGCTGGGGGTCGAGGCGCGTGGCGATCACTTCGTGGTGTCGTTCGATGGCAACAAGGTGGTCGATGCCCACGACTCGACCTTCTCCCAACCAGGCAAGGTCGGTGTGTGGACCAAGGCCGATTCGGTCACGTACTTCGACGACTTGACGGCCGCGGCGCCCCGTTGACCGTGGTCCTACACGCTCGACCGGCCGCTCGCTTCCTCGGACCACGGCTCATGATGCGGTCGTGCATGATCCTCATCGGGCTCGCCGCGTCGACCTGCGGGCGGGGCGGACCTGAGGTCGTGGCGTACACCTCCGTCGATCAGGTCTTCTCCGAGCCGGTCTTCCGCGAGTGCGAGCGGCAGGCCGGGCTCGCCCTGCGGGCCGTCTTCGACACCGAGGAGACGAAGAGCACCGGGGTCGTGAACCGCCTCATCGCCGAGGCCGCGAGCCCGCAGGCAGACGTCTTCTGGTCGGGCGATCCCGTGCGGCCGTTCCTGCTCGTCAAGCGAGGGCTGGTGGAGCCCTACGTGTCGCCGAACGCGGCCGCGATCCCGGCCGCCTTCAAGGCAGCCGACGGGACCTGGACCGGGTTCGCGGCCCGGGCGCGCGTCCTGCTCGTCAACACGACGCGCGTCGACGAGGCTTCGATGCCGCGCTCGATCATCGACCTCGCGAACCCGCACTGGAGCGGCGATGCGGCCATCGCGAACCCGCTCTTCGGCACCACCACCATGCACGTCGCGGCGCTGTTCGCCCTGTGGGGTGACGAACGGGCGCGGGCCTTCCTCGCGGATCTCCGCACGAACGCGGTGCGCGTCGCGAGCTCCAACGGCGAGGTGAAGCGGCTGGTCGCCGCCGGCGAGGTCGCCTTCGGCCTGACCGACACGGACGACGCCCACGAGGCGCTCGAGGAGCACGCTCCGGTCGCCGTCGTCTACCCCGATCAAGAGGGTTTCGGAACGCTCGTCATGCCGACGGTGGTCGTGCTCCTGAAGGGCGGGCCGCATCCGCAGCTCGGCAAGCGGCTCAGCGACTGCTTGCTTCGGCCCGAGGTCGAGCGACGCCTCGCCGAGTCCGCCGCGCACATGCCGCTGCGCTCCGGCGTGCCGCCATCACCCGGCGCCGTCCCGATCGACCAGCTGCGCGCCATGCCCGTCGACTACGCGCGTCTCGGCGAGATCATGGAACGCATCGAGCCCTGGCTCCGCCAATGGGCCGGCGTCTGAGGGGAAGGGAAACAGCATGCGCTTTCGGAAGCTGCTCGTGCTCCTCCTCGCCACCCCCGTGCTCGCCGCCGCGCCAGACGAGCGGCTGATCGCGAGGATCACGGGCCTCGAGCCCGAGGTGAAGGCGGGCGTGGTCAAGGTGTCGGTGCCGCGCACCGCGCTCTCCATCACCGTCGACGGCGTCAAGATGGATCCCTTCCAGGGGTTCACGTCCTGGGCGGCGTTCCAGGCGAGCGGCGACCGAACCATCGTGATGGGCGACCTCGCGCTCGCGGAGGACGAGGTGAGCCCGGTGATGAGCGCCGCGCTCGCCAACGGGCTCGCGGTCACCGCGCTCCACAATCACTTCGCCTACGATCGTCCCCGGATGCTCTTCATGCACATCGAGGGCGTGGGCCCGACCGAACGGCTTGCGACTGCGCTCCGCAAGGCGCTCGACGCCGTCCAGCACGTGCGCCGGACGCCGGCGCCGGCGGAGAGCTTCGGCGGCCCCGACATCCCAGCCACGAGCAGCATCGACCCGAAGCCGCTCGAGGCGATCCTCGGCCGCCGCGGGCAGGCGAAGGACGGCATGGTGAAGTTCGTGTTCGAGCGGAAGACGACGATGCACGGCATGGACCTCGGCGCGGCGATGGGCGTGAGCACGTGGGCCGCGTTCGCCGGCAACCCCGAGCGGGCCGTCGTGGACGGCGACTTCGCGATGCTCGAGTCCGACGTGCAGGTCGTGCTCAAGGCGCTCCGCGCGGCGGACATCCACGTCGTCGCGCTCCACAGCCACATGCTCCACGAGCAGCCTCGCATCATGTTCCTCCACTACTGGGGCAAAGGCCCGGCGGAGGAGCTGGCGCGCGCGCTCAAGAGGGCGATGGCCACGCAGCGAAAGTGATCCCCCGCTGGCGCGCCGTCCTCGCCGCGATGGTGATCGCGCTGGCCGGCTCTCGGCCGGCGCTCGGGCTCCGGCCGTTCGTCTCGACCGATGCCGCGGTGGCCGCCCCGGGGGAGCTGGAGTTCGAGCTCGGGTACGTGGGCTTTCGACGCCGGGCCGGCACGACCGCCGTCGTCGCCCCGGCGCTGCGGGCCAACCTCGGGCTCGTGCGAGAGCTGGAAGTGGTCGCCGAGTTCGAGGCCGCGCACGCGGTCTCCTCCAGCGCGCGCTCGCGGTCCGAGGTCCGGAACGCCGCCCTGTCGCTGAAGGCAATCCTCCGTGAGGGCGCCCTCCAGGGGGTGGCCGGGCCCTCTCTGGCCCTCGAGGCGAGCCTCCTCCTGCCGACGGCACACGGCGAACGGCAGCCCGGCAGCGAGGTCGTGGCGATCGCGTCCACCGGCGTGCACGGCTGGACGTTGCATGCGAACGGTGGTCCACTCCTCGACACGGTACGGGCCAATCCCGGCCTCGCCTGGGGCGTCATCGTCGAGAGTCCGCTCGTCCGCGACGTCCGGGCCGTCGCCGAGCTGAACGGCCAGGGTGTCCGCGGGAGCCCCGCCGAGAGCAGCGGGCTGGTGGGTGCGCTCTGGGTGCTGGAGCCGCCCCCACCGCTCACCACGCTCACGCTCGACGCCGGCGTCCGGCGAGGGATCAGCCGCGCGGCGGACGACTGGGCAGGAACCGCGGGCCTCACCGTGGGACTTCCCTGGTGAGGGCTGCCCTCCGCCGGCGGCAAGAGCCGATCGCCTTCGCGGCCGCGGGATCGATCGTGCTGGTGGCGACGCTCCTGCCGCTGGGTGTGCTTGCCGGCGAGCTCGTGCTCGCCGGCTGGCAGCGCGGCGTCGGCTCGCTCGGCGACCCGGCCGCCTGGGCGCTCCTCGCCGCCTCGCTGCGCATCGCGACCGCGGTCACGGCGCTCGCGCTGCTGGCCGGCGTGCCGCTGGCCGTCCTGTTCGCGCGGACGGATCTGCCGGCCCGGCGGAGCGCCTTCGTCCTGCACGCCTTTCCGCTCTTCCTGCCGCCGTTCCTGCTCGCCCTCGGCTGGTTCTTCCTCCTGGGCAGGCAGGGGCTCGTCGGCTCGGAGACGAGCGCGCGGCTCTTCTCCGGGGTGCCGGCCGTGGTGGCCGTCCTGGCGCTCGCCTTCACGCCGGTGGTGACCTCCCTCGTCGCCCTGGCACTCGACGGCGTCGATCGCTCGCTCGAGGAGGCGGCGCGCGTGGTGGCGGCGCCGTGGCGCGTGACGGTGGGCATCCTGCTCCCGCTCGTCGCGCCGGCGGTGGCGCTCGCCGCCCTCGTGGTCTTCGCGCTCGCGTTGACGGAGCTCGGCGTGCCGATGTTCCTCCGCGTGCCGGTGTACCCGGCGGCCGTCTTCGCGCGGCTCGGAGGAGTGGCCTACGCGCCCGGGGAGGCCTTCGCCCTCGTGCTGCCCCTCGTCGCGGTGGCGCTGGCGGTGCTCGCCTGCGAGCGGCTCGTTGCCCGGCGCGGCGTCCCGACTCTCGGCCTCGCGATCGGGCGGCCGCTGGTGCCTCTCGGTCGCTGGCGCACGGCGGGCGCGCTGGTCGCGGGGCTCGCGGCGGCGCTCGCCGTGGCGCCGATCGCTGCGCTGGCGGCCCGCGCCGGGCGGGAGGGGTGGGACGCCGTGCCGGTCTGGGTCGGCGGCAGCGTCGGCAACAGCCTGCTCGCGGCGGGAGCGGGGGCCACCATCATCGCGGCCGTCGGCGTGGTGCTCGGGCGGGCGATCGCTCGCGGCCGGCCGTGGGGCGCGGCCCTCGATGCCGTGGCGGTGCTCGGCTTTGTCACGCCGGCCGCCGTGCTCGGGGTCGGTCTGATCGCCGTGTGGAACCGTCCGGCCACCCGCGCGGTGTACGGCACGCTGGCGATCGTCGTGCTCGGATACGTGGCCCGCTACGCCGCGATCGGCGCACGGACCATCGCGGTGGCGATCGCGCAGGGCTCACCGCACCTGGAGGAGGCCGCGCAGGCCGTCGGCGGGTCGTACGTGCGGCGGCTGCTCGGCATCGTGGTGCCGGTGCACGCCCGCGGCGTGGTCGCCGCCTGGCTCCTGGCGCTCGTCTTCTGTGTCCGCGACCTCGAGACGACGGTGCTCTTCTATCCTCCCGGGCGCGAGACGCTCCCGGTCCGCATCTTCACCCTGGAGGCGAACGGGCCGCCGGCGGTGGTCGCGGCGCTGGCCCTGATCCAGGTGGTCGTGACGGCGTCCATCCTGCTGATCGGCGTCGTCTGTCTCGGACGGAGCCGGCGCCGGTGATCCCGCGGATCGCCCTCGAGGACGTGTGGCTGCGTCAGGCGGGAGCCGAGGTGCTCTCGGGTCTGTCGCTCGACGTCGCGGAGGGTGAGGTGCTGGCGGTTCTCGGCCCCTCGGCGGCCGGGAAGACGACCGCGCTCCGGGTGATGCTCGGCCTCGTCGCGCCCGGACGCGGAGCGGTCCGGCTGCGCGGCGAGGTGGTGAGCGCCGGCGGCCGGATCCTGCGGCCGCCCGAGGAGCGGAATCTCGCGGTGGTGTTCCAGGACCTGGCGCTGTGGCCGCATCTCACCGTCCAGGGGAATCTGGCGTTCGGACTCGCGGCGCGCGGCGTCGGGCGCGCCGAGCGCGAAGCCCGCATCGCCGCCGTGCTCGGGCGTGTCGGCCTCGCTGCGCGTGCCCGCCGCCGGCCGGGCGAGCTGTCGGGCGGCGAGCGGCAGCGCGTGGCGATCGCCCGCGCGCTCGTCCTCGAGCCCGATGCCGTGCTGCTCGACGAGCCGCTCACGAACCTCGACGTGGGCCTGCGGGGCGAGCTGCTCGGACTGTTCGCGGAGCTGCTGCGCGAGCGGCGGGCGACGGCCGTCTACGTGACCCACGACCCGCGCGAGGCCGCGCGTCTGGGCGATCGGATCGCCGTACTCGAGCGGGGGAGAATCGTCCAGGTGGGGACGTTCGATGCGCTCCGCGCGAGCCCGGCGACCGCGTTCGTGCGCGCGGTGCTCGAGGAGCTGGCGCGAGGAACCGGCGGTTGATCGCCCCTCGGTCGACTGCTACCAGAGCCGCTACATGATTTCGCCGGCGGAAGCACCGCTGGCGGCCCCCGCGGTCCGCCTGTCGAGCCTGTCTGCCTTCTTTCCGGCCCACAACGAGGAGGAGAACCTCGTCCCGATGGCCGCGGCGTTGCTTTCCATCCTGCCCGCCGTGGCCGACGAGTGGGAGCTCGTGGTCGTCGACGACGGCAGCGAGGATGCGACGGGCCGGCTCGCCGACGAGCTGGCGGCCCGCCACCCGCGCGTCCGCGCCGTCCATCATCGGACGAATCGCGGCTACGGGGCCGCCGTGCGCAGCGGGCTCGCCGCCGCGCGCTACGACTACGTCTTCTTCACCGACGGCGACCACCAGTTCGACGTGCGGCAGATCGTGCGTCTCATCCCCGCCCTCGACCGGGCCGACGCGGTCGTCGGCTACCGGGAGCATCGATCGGATCCGGCTCTCCGCCGCCTCAACGCCGCCGGCTGGAACCTCCTCGTGCGCGTACTGCTCGGCCTGCCGGTGCGCGACGTGAACTGCGCCTTCAAGCTGCTGCGGCGGAAGGCGCTCAGCGGCATCGCGCTCGAGGCCGAGGGCGCGATGGTCTCGGCGGAGCTCCTCGCTCGGCTGCAGTCGCGTGGCGCCCGGATCGTGGAGGTCGCCGTTGATCACTTCCCACGCCGCCACGGCACGCCGAGCGGCGCCAGGCCGCGCGTGATCGCGCGCGCCTTCGTGGAGCTCGCGCGCCTCTACCGTCGGGTCAGGGCCGGCAGCTGAGCGATGCGGAAGGCGACGAAGTCGCGGCTTCGTCCGGTCTCGACGAAGCGGCCGTCGGCCGCGAGGGTGGCGGCGTCGCGCTCGGCGGCGACCACCCGCGTGCCGGGAGGCAGCTCGGCCAGCGCCTCGACGTCGTCGGAGGTCGCCACGTCGCGGTCGAGGTAGTACGCGAACCGTGCCCGTGTCCCCTCGTGTTTCAGGCGAAAGCCGATCACGGGCGTATCGGCCGGACCGAGGGCGGGCGCGAGCGCCAGGACGGCCTCGCCGGTGCCGGCGGGATGGAGCGCGCCCGGCCAGACGAGGACGGCGAGCCACGCGAGCCCGGCGAGGACGCCGATGGCGGGCGCGAGCCGGGCACCGAGCCACGGCGCGACGGCGAGCGCCGCCCACAGGGCGAGCGCGGGATGGAGGAGCATCAGGTAGCGAGGCGAATGCTTGCCGGCGAGCAGGAGGACGCCGTACGCCACCGCCGTCCACACGACGAGAAGGCGGACCGCAAGGCCCCGCTCGCCCGCGCGCCAGGTTCGCCAGCCCCCGATCGCCGCCAGCGGGAGCCACGGGAGCGTCGTGATGCAAAGGACGCGCACGTAGGTGGCGAGCGGCGGGTGGGCGCCCATCTTCTCCTCCACGTCGTAGAGGTAGCCGCGGACGAAGGCGCCGTCCCAGTGCGCGAGCTCGTAGACGTGCCACGGCAGCACGGCGACGAGGAAGGCGAGGCCGGCGGCGGCGAGCGCGCGCGGCCGCGGTCGTGATCCCGCAGGCGTCGCGAGCCAGAGCGCCGGAAGGATGGCCGCGGCCACGAGCGCCAGCGCGCCCTTGGCGAGGAAGGCGACGCCGAACCAGGCTCCCGCCCGCCAGAGACCCGTCCCGCCGTGCTCCCACGCCCGCACCGCGGCGAGGAGCCCGAGGAGGGCGGCGAGGAGCATCGTCGGATCGAGGAGCAGCGTGTTCGCGAACCGGACGAAGCCGGGCGTGAGGGCGAGGATGGCGCCCGCGGCGACGCCGACGCGCGGTCCGGCGAGAAACGCGCCGAGCCGCGCGAGCGCGAGGCAGGAGAGCACGCCCGGCACGGCGCCGACGAGCCGTGCGCTCCAGGTGGCGGCGCCGAACGTCGCGAAGGAGAGCGCGGTGAGCCAGACGACGAGCGGCGGCTTGTCGAAGAACGGCTCTCCGCCGAGGTAGAGCGTGCCCCAGTCTCCGCGGCGCAGCATCGCCTTGGCGAGGGCTGCGTAGATCACGGGGTCGCCGGTGAGGTCGCCCGCGGCGAGGCGCCCCGCGAGCAACGCCGTCGCCAGGGCCGCGAGTGCGAAGAGGGGGCCGAGTCGAAGGCCGGCGCCGGCGGGTGCACGCCTCAAGGCTCTCGTCCTCCTCAGGGCGCGCCGGGGCCATCCGCGTCCGCCCGGCGGACGGCGAGCAGCACGCTGCGCCGGTCGCTGTAGAGTGGGAGGAGGCGGCGGCCGCCGAGACGGCGAAGCTCCCGGAGGCGCGTCGGCGCCGCGACCAGGTAGAGGGGCGCGGGGTCGCGGAGGAGTGAGTGCAGGGCCGCGACGGGCCACAGCGTGGCGCTCGGGGCGAGACGCGCGTGCTCGGCGCGCACGTAGTTGCTGGTGAGCTCCCCGCCCGTGTCGCTGAGAAGTGGGACGGGGCGGCCGAGGTAGAAGGCGAGGCCGGGCTCGAAGGTCTCGAAGGCGACGACGCGCGCCGTCGGGTCGATGTGGCTGGCGAGCGCGCGCGCGGAGCGGGCCTCCGCGTAGGGCGTGAGCGGCCCGAGGAGCGTCAGGCCGAGCCCGGGTGCGAAGCAGGCGGCGCATGCGACGGCCGCCAGCGGCCGTCGGGGGCTCGTCAACGCCGCCAGCATTCCCCACCCGAGAAGAAGGAGACCGCAAGCGGCGAGCACGCGCGGCGTGCCGAGCGCCGCGGCGCCCTCGGCGAGGGCGGCCGTCGTCGTCCCGGCCGCGATCGCCGCCTTGATCTTCAGCCCGTCGGCGTTGGAGACGTGGACCGCCGCGACGGCCACGAGGCCCGCGAGCAGGGCCAACCGGCCCGCAGCGGAGATGACGGCCGCGATGCGGGCGGGCGCCGCCGCAACGCCGATCGCCGCGAGGAGCGCCAGCGGCACGACGGCAGGGAGCACGTATTGCGCCCGCTTGGAGGCGGAGATGCTGAAGAGGAGCACGATGACCGCCGCCGCCCGCGCCGCAAAGCCGATGGCCGGCGCCTCCGGCCCGCCCTGCCGCCAGAGGCGGACGAGCGGTCCGGCCGAAGCGGCGAGCACGACCGTCCACGCGCCGAGCGCCCAGGGCAGGACGGTGGCGTAGAAGTAGACCGGCCCCGCGCGATGAAAGCGCGCCGGGGAGAGGAAGCGCAGGACGGTCTCGTCGACCAGGGCGTAGCGCAGGAAGCCGGGCTCGCGCGTCCCGGCGGCGACGAGCCACGGCACGACCGGGAGCGCCCCGGCGAGGATCGCGAGCGCGAGCGGCCCGGCGCGCGCGCGACTCGCGCCGCGGGGCAGGGCGCCACGCGCAGCCGCCCAGGCGAGCAATGGGACGGCGACGCCGACCGGGCCCTTGGTGAGCGCGGCGAGACCCATGGCGAGACCGGCCGCGGGCCACCAGCGCGCCGGCGGGCCATCGAGCCGGCCGCGCACGAGGCAGTAGAGCGCGGCGGTGACGAGCGCGGTGAGTGGTACGTCGAAGATCGCAAGTCTCCCGAAGACGAGCATGATCGGCGCCGTCGCCACGACGACGGCGGCCACCAGCGCCCGCGGGCGCCCGATCAGCGCCGCGCCGAGGGCCGCGGTCAGGGCGACCGTTGCGACCGCCCCGAGGGCCGCGGGCAGGCGCGCCGCCGTCTCGCCGACGCCGAGCAGCCGGAAGGCGCCCGCGACGAGCCAGAAGAACAGCACGGGCTTGTCGAGGTAGGGAAGCCCGTTGAAGTGCGGCACCGTCCAGTCACCGCCGGCCAGCATCTCGCGCGCGACCTCGGCGTTCCGCCCCTCGTCCGGGTCGAAGAGCGGCCAGGCACCGAGGCGCCAGGCGAAGAGGAGGACGAGGAGAGCCGGCCCGCCGAGGCGCGCGACCGTGCCGGCGAGGGGCTGGCCGATACGTGCGGGCTGCACCCTCAGGGCGTCACTTGCAGGTCACCGCGCTGCCGAGACCGTTGAACGTGCACGCCGGCCCCGGAGCGCCGGGGAACGCCGCCTCGCCGCACTGGCCCGTCCGCGCCGCCGGCGAGTCGATGACGAAGGTGGCTGAGAGCGGCAGGCCGTTCGGTGGCGCGGCGTACGAGCCGTTCCGTCCGACGGCCGCGAGCCGGATGACGGACGGTGTGGAGGCCACACTCTTCACGATGACCTTGATGATGCCCTGGATGCCGCCGAGACCGTTCTTGTACTGCCAGGCCGTGTGCGACGCGTTCACCTTCCATCCCGTCTGCGTCGCGTAGTTGTACGCGCCGCCCGGGATGAGAGCGTCGACGACGTTCTGGCCCGTCGAGTCGGCGACCAGGATCCGGACGCCCTTGGTCGCGGGATCGAGCGGCGGTGAGAAGGGATAGGCGAGCGTGATCTGCCCCTGGAGCTTCAGCCGGTCGTCGCCGGGGGGCGGGGTCACGTGGGACAGCCTCAGCTTCGCATCGGACACCGCGGTG